>JAEEGJ010010478.1_pt1 | contig 24097 bp, 23 predicted proteins | sample 8958761 | NCBI WGS metagenome assembly JAEEGJ01 (sample SAMN16246546, study PRJNA631951) | gut metagenome | biome: gut microbiome; feature: rumen; material: RS-attached | host: Bos | place: Iran: Karaj | collected 2018-10 | reverse complement strand
AAAAGCCGGCAAGTTCTCCCTTGGCATGAGACAGCGCCTGGGAATCGCCATTGCCCTTTGCGGTAACCCTGATCTTTTAATCCTTGATGAGCCCACCAACGGCCTTGACCCTCAGGGCATCATCGAAATCAGAGAATTAATTATCAAATTAAATAAGGAAAAAGGAATCACATTTATTATCTCAAGCCACATTTTAGACGAGCTTTCAAGAGTTGCCACATATTACGGCTTCATCGACAAGGGGAGAATCGTTAAGGAGATGAGCGCGGAAGAACTTGAGAAGGAATGCAGAAAATCCATCAGAATGAAGGTTTCGGACACCAAGGTTCTTTCAAGAGTTATGGATAAGCTTGGAATCGAATATTCAATTATTGATGACAACACGGCAGATATCTTCTCGGAAGTAACATTCTCAAAGATTGCAAAAGATTTTGAGGATGCAGGCTGCACAATCTTCACCATGGATGAGCATGAGGAGAGCCTTGAAGCATTTTACCTTTCACTTCTTGGAGGAATTCAGAATGCTTAGGATTATGTATTCGGATTTAAGAAGGGCAATGATTGACCGAAGTGTCAAAACGGGAGTCCTTATAAGCCTGGTTTATCCCATCCTTCTTTATGTAACATATTTGGTGATTTTTAAGATTGCTGAATTTGACACACCGGTGTACGGCGACGAACTTATTTCGCTTTATGTAGGCATATCCGCTTTCGTTTTGTCTGCCATCATCACGGGTTTCGTGTCCAGAGAATATACAGACGGAATAATAAGAAACAAGATTGCCACAGGAGCCACAAGGACAGCTGTTTTTTCATCGGCTGCGGCAACATCTGCTGTGGTGGCTGCAGTGCTTTCCGCCATTTCAAGCGCGGTAATAATGATTCTGACATTTGTATTTACACCCGGATTTCAGAATTATTCCACAAGGGAAATCGGAGATTACCTTCTGATAATGACTTTGGCGGAGATGAGCATCGCCGTTTTTGCCGCAATGCTTGTTATGGCCTTCGGTAACTTCAAGATTGCCCTGGCACTTCCCCTTGGAATTGCTTTTCTTATGAAGGTGCTTTGCGGAATCGTTGCGGATAAGCTTTATCCCCAGGACGGTCCTTGTCTTCTTACAGGCACAAGACTTCAGGTTTATTCATTTATTGATAAGTACATACCTTATTCATACGTTGAACGCCCCATGCCCTACGGATTCTTCACATTGTTTATGGGAGTTATGGGACTCACGGTGATTTCAATGGTTGTAGGACTTTTGATTTTTAACAAAAAAGACATAGTATAGGAGCAATTATGTTCAATTTATATAAAGCAAATCTGGAAAGATTATTCAAAAATATATATTTCATTGGGGGCCTTGTCATTGCCGCTGTTGTAACGGCCCTCTTTACAGGAAAGCTGGCATCGGTGTTTTTTCTGGCAGGAAGAACACCCAATGAGGTGATGATTTTCATAAGCTGTGCAATGATTTTCTTCTTCGGTATTTTCGCCCCCATATATCTTGGCGCCGAGTATGCCGACGGAACCTTCAGAAACAAACTGATTGTCGGTTATTCACAGTTTGAGGTTTATCTGGCTAACCTTTTAGCCCTCATAACAGGCGCAGTTGCAATGATTCTTGTATGGTTTGTGACAGGAATTATCGCAGGCGCTGAAGCTAACTCAAAGCTTTTCGTTGCCCTTGTGGTGGGGATTTTTGCACAGGCCGGCTGGCTTGCATTTCTTACACTTGTGGGCCTTAGATGTAAAAAAACAATTACCTCCGTTGCTCTTTCCATGGGAGTTTTATTCATAAGTTTCAACTGGATCACCATCGGTAACGCTCTTATGATGCATGTTAAAGAGGGAAAGTTTTCCATAGGTCAGATTCTTTATAACATTCCCGCCATGGGACAGTGGGCTTCAGAAACATGTTTCTCCGACCCTCAGGTTAATCCCGGCCTTGTGATAAAAGTGCTTATTTCCCTTTGCATTGTGGGAATCACAACAGCCATTGGAATTACCGGAATCAATAAAAGAGACGTTAACTAGTGGGAGTTTAAAAATAGATGGATAGTATTAAGAAGAAAATAGTTATTATCGGCACGGCTTTAGTGCTTTTCTTTGGTGCCTTGATTGCCGCAAAACTTGGAGTATTTGAAAAGGGCAATGGCAAAATAGAGGGGCTTAAAGAAGCGGCAACTACAGTTGGAGACTTGGAGATCCCCGAGGAAGCAGTGATTGTGGGTGTGGGTGAAGCTACCCACGGCAATGCGGAATTTCAGGAGTTAAAACTTTCTGTTTTAAAGAGACTTGGAAGTGAAGGAACCTGCAGGGCAATTCTTTTTGAGATGCCTGTTGCGGACGGAGATATGTTAAATGCCTATGTTCACGGTGAAGGTGATGTGGCGAGTGCAGAGGATGCGGTGGGACAGCTGATGTATCCCCTTTACGACACAAAGCAGATGGCTGCACTCCTTGATTGGATGAAGACTGAAAATGAGGGCAAGAGTTACAGTGAAAGCTATTGCATTTTCGGTATCGATCCCCAGGGGGCAGATGAGCCGGATCCCAATGCTCCTTCCTTTGAAGAAGATCCCGATGCCTACAGTGATTACCGTGATGACTGCATGGTAAGAAACCTTAAGAACTTATTGTCCATAGAAAAAGAAAGAGGTTATAATCGGGTTATGGTAACAGCCCACAACGGACACCTTTGCAAAGGAAATTCCGACGGCTTTGGAACCGTTACCTTCGGACAGAAGTTAAGTGATGAATTCGGCGACGGATACTTTGTTATCGGAACCGATTTCTATAATGCCAACGTAAACATCAATACCGCAGGAAAGTACGGAGATGAGTACGAGAGAGCAAACCATGAATTCTGCTCCTCTGACCCTCTTGCCATGCATGCCAAGGACTTTAACGGAGAAGTTTACGCATTGGATTTTACCAAAATAACTGATGAGGACAGTGAACTTTACAAAACTGTTCACAGTGAAATGTTTATGGGACTTATCGGTGAGGGCTTCAACGAGAACTGGTACACCTATAAAAGCTACAGAGCTAAGGTGGTGCCTGCGGATAAGTATGACGCAGTGGTTTACTACTACGAGGCAAATCCCATTGAGCCCATTCACTACTAATTTAATTTGGGGGTAGCATGAAATACCTTTTGGGAATCAGCATAATAGTTATTATTTTGCTTGTTATAAAAATAATCGCCATGAAAAAGTCTGTCCGGAATCTTCGGGCAGACTTTGTGGCGCGTGGAAAACTTGATACCAACTCCCTTATCGGAATCGACAGCAGAGATAAGGATTTGAGGGAGCTTACTGATGACATCAATAAGACTCTGACTGAACTTCGGGAGGCTTTTCATAAATACAATCTTGGGGACAATGAGTTAAAGACCGCCATCACTAACGTGGCTCACGATATAAGGACGCCCCTTACGGCCATCATGGGCTATCTGGAGCTTATGAAGAAGCAGGAGATGACGCCTGAGACTGAGAAGTATCTGGCCATAATTGAGGAGCGCTGTCAGCATATGAAGAAGCTGACGGAGGAATTATTCGAGTATTCTGTGGTTTCAACTTCCGAAACCAAGGAGGAACTTACGGAGGTTTCCTTAAACAGGGTTCTTGAGGATACCCTTATGAATTACTATGCTGCTCTGGTGGAAAAGGGCATTGAGCCTGAGATAGATATCTGTGATGAGAGGGTGGTAAGAAAGCTTTATCCTTCCTATGTGGAGAGGATTTTTTCCAACCTTATCAGTAATGCTTTAAAGTACAGCGATGGGGATTTGAGGGTCTCATTGAGTGCTGAGGGTACAGTGGTTTTTGCCAACAAAGCATCATCACTTTCGAATGTGGCGGTTGAGAAACTCTTCGACAGATTCTTCACCGTTGAGACCGCCATGAACGAATCTACGGGCCTTGGACTTTCAATCGTAAAGACCTTCGCCCAGAGGATGAACTGCCAGATTGGCGCCAAATACGAGGACGGAAGCCTCATCATTGAAATCAACTTTTAGTGGCTTTCGATTTTCGCATATTTATGTTATTCTAGGTCTTGAGTTGTTATACGATAACTTGGAGGTATAAATAAGTATGGAACAGAACTATATTGTTGCGACCGCTTCAACAGCCGATCGCACAAGAGAGTACCTTGAGGAGCATAAGATTCCCTTCATCAGCTACAACTATGTTTTGGGTGATGAATCATTCGAGGATGATTGCCTTGATTCAACCAGGGATGAGGTTTATAAGAAGATGAGAAACGGTCAGATCCTTACCACTTCAGCCATCAACACCTACTCCTACAGGGAATTCTTTGAGGGCCTTATCAAACAGGGGAAGGATGTTGTCTTCCTTGACATGACATGGAAGATTTCTGCATCCTACAAGTTCTGTGATGAAGCCATTGCGGAATTAAAAGAAGAATATCCGGACAGAAGAATTATTAACGTTGATACACGCTGTGTATCGGGCGGTCTGGGACTGCTGGTTGAGAAGGTTATAGAGCTCTACGAAGCAGGTGAATCCATGCAGACGGTCCTTGATTGGATTGAGGAAAACAAGCTTAAGATTGCTCACCGTTTCACTGTTGACGATCTTACCTGGCTTAAGAGAGGCGGTCGAGTTTCAAATGCTTCCGCACTTATCGGAACCCTTCTTTCCATCAAGCCGGTACTTTACGTGGATAACGAGGGAGCTCTTGTGGCTATAAGCAAAGCAAGAGGACGAAAGAAGGCTCTTGCGGAAATCATAGCGGGAGTTATCAGCGATATTAAGAATCCCGACGGAATGGTAATTAGAATTAACCACGCAGATTGTCTGGAGGATGCAGAGTTTGTGAAGGAACAGATTCTTGCAACCTATCCTTCAATTAAGGAAATCTCAATCAACAATCTGGGAGTTGTAATCGGAGCCCACACAGGCCCCGGACTTTTGGCAGTTTTCTATATGACAGACGAAAGAAAAAAAGATTAATTATAAATGGAGGTAGTATAAATGGCAGATTTTGTAAGCATTGATGCGGAAGACGATCAGTTCGCCTATCGTTATGACACACAGCTTCTTATTGACAGAAGAGATGAGGATTTGGATGAGGATGAAATCGCAGATTACATCACCGAGCACTTTGAGGGCAACAGCCTTATTGCAGCAGGTGACGAGGATCTTATAAAGATTCACTTCCACACCAACGAGCCCTGGAAAATCCTTGAGTACTGCAATACTCTTGGAGAAATCTACGACATCGTAGTTGAGGACATGATCAGACAGTCCGCAGGCAAGCAGGGTTGATTAATATTTTTTTGAAATAAAATTTTACACATGGCTTCTCAAAACTGATTTGAGAAGCCTTTTTTTGTACTTTTTTATAAGTTTGTCAACTAAAAATAGAATAATAGGGTAAATTTACCAAAAAAATTACAAAATAAAGTGGTATAATATAAAAGCGAACAAATTTTGGCAAAATATTCAGGAGGAAACTACCATGCCAGAAAAGAAATCCAAAACTAAACCCAACACCAAAACAAAGGTAAAGGGCAATGGTAAATTAAGTCTTCGTGTAACACTTATTTTATTCGCCATGCTTCCCATGCTCTTTTCCACAATCTTTCTTGCTATAGCACTTATCAGCAAGACCAGTTCAGAAATGAACAAGAACACCAGTAATGCACTGGTAACAATTATTACGGAAACAGGTAATTCTTTTGACTACACTACTGAGAATGCCAAGAGAACATTACAGGGCTTTGCAACAGCCCCCATTGTAATCAAAGCGCTTCAGAATCCCGATGATGCTGCTGTAGTTGCAGAGGCCAACAAGTATACCAACGAGTTCTTCGCAAAGCTTGAAGGCTGGGAAGGACTTTATCTTGCCACATGGGAGACCAAGGTTCTCACACATGAGACTGATGCCGTAATCGGCAAGATTTTAAGAGAGGGTGACAGCCGTGCCGCTCTTCAGAATTCCATGCTTAGCGCTGACGGCGTTTACAACACCGGAATTCTTACCTCTCCTGCATCAGGAAACCTTGTACAGTCACTGTACTATCCCGTAGTTGTTAACGGCAAGCCCATCGGATTTGTAGGCGGAGCAACATATGTTAATGACGTGGCTGCAAGAATTTCAGATGTTTCATCCCTTGGATTAAGCACAGCTTATATCTACTTTGTTGACAGAAATGGTATCATGCTTTACCATCCCACTCCCGAGAAGATCGGTAATCCCGTTGAGAATGCGGCAGTTAAGGAACTGGTTGCAAGAATCGGAAACGGTGAGCATCCTGAACCTTCCTGCATCACCTATGTATTTAAGGGCGCAAACAAGTACGCTGCATACTATATAGGCGAGAATGAAAACTACATCGCAGTTCTCACAGCAGATGAGAAAGATGTTATGGCAGGCGTTAATGCCACAAAGACAAGTACCCTTGTATTCTGTATCATTGCAGTTGTAGTATTTGCTACACTTGCAGTTCTTGTTGAGAGAAAGATTTCCACTCCTCTTACCAAGGTTTCAGAAGCTATTACACAGCTTAGTACCGGTGATGTTACAGTGGACACCGATGCCAAGTCTTCAATCAATGAGACATTAAGTATAATCACTGCATTTAAGACCTTGAGAGGAGCTCTTAATTCTTCAATGGGTGCAGTTAAGAGTTCGGCAAATATGCTTAGTGAAGCAATCACAAGCGTAGATGAGAAGACCTCACATAACGTTGAATCCGTATCCCAGATCAACAACGCCATCAACGAAGTTGCAACAACATCACAGTCCGTTGCAGAGAATGCACAGACCATGGCTGAGCAGGCAGTTGAACTCGGAAACGATATTGAAACTCTTAACACCAACGTTCGTAACCTCTTCGAGGCTTCACAGAACATTAAGAACGCCAACAACGACGCTTCCTACTGCATGAAGTCCGTATACGACGGAGCTAATGAATCCGTTGAGGCTATGCGAAATATCAGCGATAAGATCAGCGAGACCAACGCAGCGATCGAGAAGATCGGCAGCGCTGTACAGGCTATCGAGTCCATTGCTTCCCAGACCAACCTCCTTTCACTTAATGCTTCCATCGAGGCGGCAAGAGCAGGTGAGGCAGGCAGAGGCTTCGCGGTAGTTGCTGAAGAGATTCGTACCCTTGCTGATTCCTCCGCAGAGTCTGCAGGAGAAATCAAGGAGATCATCGACAATGTCATCGCCCTTTCAAACGGCACAGTTGATATTTCCAACAGAGTTTACGAGGTAGTAAGCAAAGAGCAGTCCGATATTGAGGATGCAAGAGAGAAATTCAATGTTCTTTCAGGATCCGTTGAGGATGCAATCAATGAGATTCAGACCATTGAAGAGATGGCCGGCAAGCTTGAAGAACTTAAGAGAGAGCTCACCAACTCCACCAGTGAACTTGGTGCTATCTCCGAGGAGCTTGGTGCTTCCGCTGAGGAAGTTGCTGCTTCCTGTCAGACAGTAACAGAAGCTTGTACCGATACCCTTCATTCCGCTACAGAAATGAGCGATACCAATAAGGATATGACCGAGGCTATTGACTTCTTCAAACTGTAAGATAAACTTAGCTTAAGGCTTTTAAGGCCGGGGCGGTATTATACCGCCCCGGCTTTTTTATGCCCCCTTCCTGCGGTGTTGAAAATTGGTTTATAATTGAAATTCAGGCATTCTCGCTTTATGTCCTGTAAGAAATCTCCGTGCTTTTTTATTATTTCAGTGAAAGGAGGGCCAACATGGATCAGGTTAAGATTGGAAGGTTCTTAAAAGAGCTACGAACCGAAAAAGAACTGACTCAGGAAAGTCTGGCGGAGAAGCTTAGCGTTTCCAATAAGACAATTTCCAGGTGGGAGACAGGAAACAACATGCCTGACATAGGAATGCTTGTTGAGATTGCTGATTTCTATGAGGTAAGTATTCCTGAAATAATAAACGGAGAAAGGAAAAGCGAGAATATGAATGATGAGACAAGGGACACTGCCGTAAAGATGGCGGAGTACAGTAAGAATGAGGTTAAGAAGGGGAAAAGGAAGGTGGTCAGCGGCCTGCTTATTATATTTGGCCTGTTCGTTATTCTGTCGGCATTGGCGGTTTTCCCTAATGATAGCAGCTGGGGAAGCATATATTCATTCCTTGGAAGCATATTCCTCCTCATAGGAGTTTTCTGCGCATTAAAGGATAAGACAAACAGAATATTGGTGCGCCTGGCGGCTGTAGCTGGATGTGCGCTTCTTCTTTTTGGCACATTTTCTTTGACTGATTATTTGGCAGTTACCAAGTTTAATCGTGTACCAAGATTTTGCCATCGAGTTTCTTATAACTCCGAAAACCCTAACCAGCTCGAGTATGATACGATTTTCTATACAGCTGTCTGGGAGAATCCCGGAACTGAGTGGGAGAGGGTATATATCAAGTGAATTCAAAGAGCGTCTCAAATGAGACGCTCTTTTTTACTACAGATTCAATTCATTTACAAATGTTGCTTCGTAATCTTGCAACTCATGAAACATTCCATCGATGATGACCGTGTTTTCGTCTATTCTGAACAGAATGACAAAATCGTGTCTTAGGAAATGAAACTTCCTATAACCATGTTCAGCTAAGACCGGATTGTCACACAACTTAACTGTGTCGGCTGTTTCGGATAGCTTTCTGCACGTCAAACGCGCATCATTGATTATGCCTTTGGCTGCAGGAATATTCTTTAGACGTTTTGCTGTATAACCAACATACATATCTAACCTGCGCTTGGCAGGGGGAGTGATAACAATTCTATAAGCCATACCTCGTACTGATTTCGTCTAATGCATCTTCGAAATCCTCGTACTCGCCCTTGGCATAACAATCTCTGGATTCAGCCAGTTCAGAATAAATATCTTCCGCTGTCAGCGGTTTGAACGGATAATCTCCACAATAATTTTGAGATAAACTCATAACACTCGCTCCTTGCATTGACTGTATTCTCCTTTCCTCGAAATTGCTCTCTGAGAAAGAAAATCGAATACACCCCATATCAATGTCTGAAAAACCTTTGTGTAATGAAATTGTAGCATATTAAGACCGGAAAAACTATAAAAAGAAAAGATTTTGGCCACTTGCTTTATGATTTTGTACCGCTTACCCCCGAACCCATTGCCAAGCGGTTAAACATGTGTAAAATAAAAAGTGTCAAGACAAACATGTTTGAAAAGACGAGGAAACTTAACATGAAGGTATACATTACCGAAAATAATGCAGTTACCGAGACTACGGTGGAAATCACCTGTAAGGAGGCCACTTCGGAGGTTAAGCGCCTGGAACGCCACATAACTGATTTCGATTCCAAGCTTAAAGGAAAGAGCGACGGCGAAACCATGTATGTTAACGCCAGAGACGTTCTTTACTTCGAATCAGTTGATAACAGAACGTTCATGTACACCAAAGACAACGTTCTGGAGGCAGAAAGGAAACTCTACGAACTGGAAGATACACTTAATAAGAAGGATTTCTTCAGGTGTTCCAAGTCAGTGATAGTAAATGTGAATGCAATCAAGGCCTTAAAGCCTGAAATTACAAGAAACATTCTTGCTACACTGGAAACCGGAGAAGTTGTGACAATATCAAGGCGCTACGTGAAAGCCTTCAAGGAATTGATAGGAGGAGAAGCATGAGAAAAGCAGATTGGAAGAAAGCCTTTGTTCTCTTTAGAAACGGCCTGGCTTTGTGCTTCGCCTGGCTTGTGATTCTTATAATGCTGAGCGGCTTTTTCACAGGCGCGGTGGCTATAAAGCTCACATCCCTTTTGGGTGCATTTTTCATAAGTTTTGTGGGAGTCATTTGTTTCATCGTATTCTTCTCGGATGCCTTTATAAGAGACAAGTCCTTCATTTTCAGACTTAACTTTGCATTGATAGTCTTTATCCCGGCGGAGATATTTGGTTTTTACCTGGGAGGATTCTTTGAAGGAAAAGGAGCCTTAAGCTACTGGCTTATATTCGCAGGAATTGTTCTTTTCTTCTACAGCGTATGCATTATTATTGACAAAACCCTCTGTAAGAAGAAGGGTGAAGAGTATACCTTCCAATTGATGAAATATCAGGAGGAACGGAAAAATGACAGCACAGGAGAGTGTAAATAACACAAATACAAGAGATTTCTACGAATTAAAGAAAGCAAACATAATTACCCAGAAAAAAGGCCTGCCCTTTATGATGGCATCGGTGATTGTTTGGGGAGCAATCCTTGCGGTACAGTACTTTGTGCAAGGCCTCAACGAAAAGAACTTCAGCACATTTTGCTGCTCATGCCTTCTTATGCCTTTGGCAATTATGTTTTCAAGGATGCTTGGAACAAAAATAAGAGATAAATCAGGCAATCCTCTTTCAAATCTGGGCTTCAAGCTCACTTTGACCCAGATGATCTACATACTGATTGTTATGTGGGCCTACGCCGAGGCACCGGAAAAAATGGTAATGATCTACGCTATAGTTTTTGCGGCACATCTTTTCCCCTTTGCATGGCTTTATGACTCAAGAACGTACTTCACTTTTTCACTTGTTGAAGCAGGTGCGGCGCTGGTTATCGGAGTCAAGCTTGGAAGCATCTATGTGGCAGGCTTCATGGTGATTGCTCAGGCTATTATGGCGGGACTGCTTTATCTGGAAGTTAAGAATTGCGCCGACAATGGATATTCTGTATAATTTTAGATAAAGTTATACTGAATAAGAGGCACCCATATATGGAAAGAAAAATTTTGAAAAACAAGCTGTACCTGTACCTGACGGAATTCTTCGCAGGCATGTCGGTTATGGCAGTAGAATTAGGGGCAAGTCGCTTACTTGCTCCTTATTTTAGTTCATCCCAGATTGTATGGACCATTATCATCGGAACCATCATGATAGCAATGGCCCTGGGTAATTTATATGGTGGTAAAAAAGCGGACAAGGATCCCAATCCCGACAAACTTTACGGTCGGATCCTTATTGCGGCCATATGGATTGCGGCAATTCCTGTGGTGGGCAAATATATAATCCTTGGAATCTCGGGGGTACTGATTCTTGCGGTTAACAGCAACTTCCTTATAATTGCTGCGTTTATTGCCTGCATGATTATCTTTGTTTTCCCTCTGTTCCTTTTGGGAACGGTAACCCCTTCCCTGGTTAAATTCTCGGTTGACAGTCTTGATGACTCGGGAAGTGTAGTTGGGAAACTTAACGCTTTTAACACAATAGGAAGTATTATCGGAACCTTTGTGCCCACTTTTATAAGCATTCCTGCGGTGGGAACAAGCATTACATTCCTGATTTTTGCAGGAATTCTTCTGATACTTTGCATTATCTATTTTGTAAGCTCCAAGATAAATTTTAAGGAGGCCAAGAAAGTACCTGTAAGCATTGTGCTCTTTATCGTCTGCTGCATTCTTGGCCATAACGGAAGCTTTGCTTTCTGGCAGACGGATCTGACCTTTGAGGGTGAGTCAATTTACAACTACTTACAGGTATACGAAAACAGCCAGGAGGTGGTACTTTCCACCAACGTTTTGTTTGGAGTCCAGTCGGTTTATCTTAAGGATAAGGGCATGACGGGAATGTACTACGACTACGCCATGGCGGCGCCTTACATGAGTGGTGTCAATGAGAAGGACAACCTGGATATTCTGATCCTCGGAAACGGTTCCGGAACCTTTGCCACTCAGTGTGAGAGGTATTTTGACAACTGCACCATTGAGGGTGTGGAGATAGATCAGAAAATTACGGACCTTGCAGTGGAGTATTTTGACCTTCCGAAGGATGTGCCGGTTACTACCTACGACGGAAGAGCCTATCTTAATGCCATAGACAGAAAATATGACGTTATCATGGTTGATGCCTATCAGGATATAACCATTCCCTTCCAGATGTCCTCAATCGAGTTTTTCACTTTGGTAAAGGATCATCTTAAGGACGATGGCGTCATGGTTGTTAACATGAATATGCGGGGCCAGAGCGAGGGAAATATCAACCAGTATCTGGCGGATACCATATCCCATGCTTTTTCTGAGATTTATACGGTGGAGGTGTCAGGCTCCACCAACAGAGAACTTTTTGCTTCAAACAACCCCGAAATGCTTTCGGTATTTGAGGAAAACATTAATCTCGGCCTTGGAAGATGCGAAGAAGAGCTGGAATTAATGATGGCCAGGGTGAGCCTTGACCTGGAACCCTATGAGCCCGGAGAATACCTGATGACAGATGACAAGGCCCCTGTGGAATTACTTGGAATGCGTGTCATCGATGAAATAATCAAAGAAGAAGTGGCCTACTACAAAGGCCTGTACGAACGCGGAGGATTGCAGGCATTGCTTGACCTGCTCTAAAATGCATGAACATTTATCTTACAAGACATGGCGAAACCAGGCTTAATAAGGACGAACTGATGCAGGGACACGTGGACGAGCCCCTGTCCGAGGTGGGAATCGCCCAGGCACATCAGACCAAAGAAGCCCTTAAGGACATTAAGTTTGATGCGGTGTACGTAAGCCCCCTTACAAGGGCCAGACAGACTGCAGCGATTATCAGCGGTCTGCCTGAAGAGGAGCTTATTGTTGATGACAGAATAATAGAGGTAAGCTTTGGCCCCTATGAGCTCAAACCCTACAGGAAACTGGGATTATGGATGACAGCCTACTGGGTGCTTCCGGAGATTATTCCTGCACCTAAGGGCGTGGAGAATACCAAATCCATGGTTGCAAGATCCAGATCCTTCCTTGAGGAGCTTAAGACCAAGGACTATGAGAACGTTCTGGTGGTCTGTCACGGCGGCATTATAAGAGCTCTGTGCGGAGTTTTGGAACATCGATTCAAAGGACTTAAGTGGAGACCGAGGCCTAAGAACTGTGAAGTCAGAAAATATGAACTGTGATGAATTACATCTGGAAAAAAACGAAGATTTTCTCCTTTTAAGAAAAGGGGACCTTACCTTAACGGCGGATTGGACAGAAGATCTGCCCCGCCTTAAGCAAAGTAACCTGGAACATGAAATCCTTATCAAAGCGGTAAGAATAAAGGGGCATGCTGCGCCTCTTAAAGTGCTTGATGCCACTGCCGGTTTTGGTGAGGATTCTCTTATTTTAGCGGCAGCAGGTTTTTCCGTAACGGCATGCGAAAGAAATGAGACCATCGCGGCTCTTTTAAAGGATGCCCATGACAGGGCGTTAAAGGACGAGAGGCTTAAGGGTGTTGCGGAGAGGATTAACATAGTTTCAGGTGACAGCAGAGAGCTTATGAAGCCTGAGAAGGGCTTTGATGTTATATATCTTGACCCCATGTTTCCGGAGAGGAAGAAGTCGGGCCTAATCAAGAAGAAATTTCAGCTCTTGCAGCTCCTTGAAAGTCCCTGCGATGATGAGGAAGAACTGTTTATGGCTGCAAGGGCAGCCGCACCTAAAAAAATCATTGTTAAGCGCCCGGCTAAAGGGCCAAATCTCGCGGGCATGACCCCATCCCATTCCGTTTCAGGAAAAGTTATTCGCTATGACTGCTACGTTTTGTAGTATAATTAATTGTATGAACACTATGTTTTTTAAGAACAAAAAAAGAGAATATTTCAGGCTCAAAATGGAGGAGAAGGTGGAAGAGATCCCTTTCTCCTCCTATCCGCGCCCGCAGTTAAAAAGGGACTCCTTCATATGCCTAAACGGCAGGTGGAGCGACGGAGTGCTGGTGCCTTTTCCTTTGGAATCGGAGCTTTCGGGCTTTAAGGGGGATGACACCACCCGCTACACCTACAGGCGTAAATTTGAGATACCGGAGGATTTTATCAAGGATAAGGTGCTCCTTCATTTTGGCGCCGTGGATAACAAGGCCAAGGTTTATGTGGATGGAGAGGAAGTGGGAAGCCACGTTGGTGGATATCTGCCCTTTTCCATTGACATAACGCGCTTTGGAGCCGGAATTCACGAACTGAAGGTTAAGGTGAAGGACGAGACTTCCACCGATTATCCCTACGGCAAGCAGACCAAAACCCCCGGCGGCATGTGGTACACTCCCGTGTCCGGAATCTGGGGCAGTGTGTGGCTTGAGAGCGTTCCGAAGGATTACATAAGGTCCCTTCGAATCACTCCCTCCCTTACGGATGCAAAGTTTGAGATTGAGGGCGGCACCGGCAGATACGACGTGAAGGTTTACGATGCCGAGTATCCTGCGGACGGTAACCTTATTCTGGAAAAAACCTTTGAATCTCCTGAATTTGTTATCGACATAGATGACCCCAAAGTCTGGAGCCCCGAGAAGCCCAATCTTTACTCTGTCCGCATCAAAAGCGGTGAGGACATGATTACCTCATACTTTGGCCTCAGGGTTATTGATATCAGAGAAATTGACGGTTTTAAAAGGATCTGTTTAAATGGGAGACCGTATTTTTTCCATGGAGTTCTGGATCAGGGCTATTATCCCCAGGGTATATTCCTGCCCAACAATGAATCGGGCTTCGAGGGGGATATCCTTAAGATGAAGGAGCTTGGCTTTAACACCTTAAGAAAACATATCAAGGTGGAGCCTGAGTGCTTCTATGAGGCCTGCGACAGGCTTGGGATGGTGGTATTCCAGGATATGGTCAACAATGCGCCCTACAGCTTTATCAGGGACACGGCCCTTCCTACCGTGTTTAAGGGACATATAAGCGACAAAAACAGACACAAGAATTCTGAGACCAGGAAGATTTTTAAAGCCCATTCAAAGGGGATTGTGGAGCATCTTTATAACCACCCCTGCGTGCTTTATTACACCATTTTCAACGAGGGCTGGGGGCAGTTTGACTCGGATTACATGTACGACAAGTTCTGCGAGTGGGACCACACCAGAATCATTGATTCCACCTCAGGATGGTTTAAGCAAAAGAAGAGCGACGTGGAGAGCATCCACTGCTACTTTAAGCCGATTAAGCCCATTAAGAGTGATAAGCCCATAATTGTCAGCGAAATGGGAGGGTATTCCCTTAGAGTGGAGGGCCACTATTACAACAAGAATGACAACTATGGATACAGGACCTTCACCGACGAGGATGAGCTTTCTGAGGCCATTATAAAGCTTTATGAGGATGAGGTTCTTCCCTACATTGAAAAGGGCCTTTGCGGCAATATCTACACACAGGTTTCCGATGTGGAGGATGAGACCAACGGTTTTTACACCTACGACAGGAAGGTCTGCAAGGTAAATAAGGAAGCAATGCTTAAGGTTTCTAAGAAACTTGGCATAGGAGGGAAAATGAAATGAAAAAATCAACACCCTTGGGGGGCAAAATCTGGTTCGCGGCCATATTCTTCGGCCTCATCGGACAAATCGCATGGATAGTGGAAAACATGTATTTCGCTACCTTTGCACAGGATGTATTCGCCAACTCAGGTCGAAGCGACATGTCCTACTGGGTTACAACATGGATGGTTATTCTATCGGCTATTGCAGCTACGGCGACGACAATTTTTGCCGGCGCATGGTCTGACAGAGTGGGTAAGAGAAAACCCTTCATCGCCTTCGGTTACATATTCTGGGGCATAACAATCATGCTGTTTGCGTTCCTTCCCATGAAGGCGGAGGCAGGCTCGTTAATGCTTGTGGCTGTTTTGATAGTATTGTTTGACTGTGTTATGACCTTTGCAGGGTCCACATCAAATGACGCCGCTTTCAACGCGTGGGTTGCGGACAACACAGATGATACCAACAGAGGCAAGTTAAACGGAATCCTTTCGATACTGCCGGTCATTGCTGTGGTTATTGTATTTGTGGGCCTTGGAAGCCTTTATAATTCAGCCAACGAAAGCAATTCAATGTTCTTTATTGTAATCGGTATCATTCCCATGATTGCCGGAATTCTGGCACTTTTCACATTAAAAGATGCTAAGGACATTAAGAAGGCCGACACCGAAAACCTTGTGGGTGACACCTTCTACGGATTCAGAACCGAGACAGTTAAGAACAACAGACTTTTGTATATTACGCTTCTTGCTGCATGTCTTATCGGTATTGCGCAGCAGACGTTTTTCTCATATTTAATTAATTTCCTCATAGTAACCCTTGGACTGGGAGACGGATTCGTTATCCCCATGGCTGTGATTATTGTAGGTTCCGCCATTGTTACCGGCGTATTCGGATTCATGTTTGATAAGCACGGCAGAAAGGGATTCTATTATCCTTTGCTTATTATGACTGTGGTTGGAATCCTTTCATTCTTCAGCCTTCAGTTTTTGGATGGCGGCGCCAGAACAGCGGTACTTTTCATCGGCGGAATCGTTATGATGGGCGGCATTTTATCCCTTATCGGCGCCTTTAATGCTAACTTCCAGGATCTTATTCCTGAGGGCAGCCAGGGCAGATTCCAGGGAGTAAGAATGTGCTTCACAGTGCTTATTCCAATGATTATCGGCCCCATTATTTCACTTATTCTTGGCCTTGATGCCATGGGCTTAAACGGCAGCGACTTCGTGCCGCCATACAGCCTGTTCATGGCAGCCGCAATTGTGGCAGCAATATCCGTAATACCCATTTCCATAATTCGCAAGAACTCGAAGTAGATGTAATTTTCCATCCGAGGCTTGATATTTTGCACGACAGACACGTTTGCACTTAGATCTCGCACGTAGCGGTACATAAGGTGCTAAAATACAGCACCTAAGTACCGACGGCTCGATAAAGTCTGTCTTAGCAAAATATCAAGCCTCGGATTCAATTGCACATTAGGAAGGAATCGACAATGATATTCGCAATCCAAGAACTGGAGCAAACCGGCTTGGTTAGAGCCATCTATACAACAAAAGAACGTCATGTCTGGAGGTTTGATGGGGAGGGAGGCCCGGAGAATTTCGAGTGGCTTACGAAGGAGCTTGGAGGCGGAATAAGGCCCGAAGACCTTACAAGAGTTTACCAGTCTCACACAGATAAGGTTAAGATTGTTACGAGAAGGCACGCCGGGGAGATGGTAACAAGGCCCAATGAGACAGAAGACTGTGATGGAATGATCACAAATGAGAAGGGCTTGATGCTTTGTACCGTGGAAGCTGATTGCGTTCCGGTGTACATACTTGACCCGGTGACTCCCGCCATAGGAATGGTTCACTCCGGATGGAGAGGAACTGCCAAACAGATTGCCGTTAAGGCCATAAAGCTTATGGAAAAAGAGTATGGAAGCAAACCTGAGGACATGATGGTGGCTTTAGGCCCCCATATTTGCGGCAGTTGCTACGAGGTGGGTGAAGAATTAAGGGACGACTTTAAAGAACTGTTTGAAGAGGCGGAAAGGGAGAAATTCCTTACTAAAAAGGAGAACGGGAAATTAAATCTTGATTTATCACGCGCCATAAAGGCCGCAGTTATGCGAGCCGGAGTCAAAGAGGAGAACTTCTTTGATTCCTGTCCCTGCACAAAGGAAAGTGACAACCTTTGCTCCTGGAGAAGAGACAATCCGATCCGCCAGAGTATGCTAACAGGGATAATGCTTGTAAAATAAAGGAAAACGCCGTGTTAAATCTGGATTTAACACGGCGATAACATTTGTTATTAAATTCAAAACCGGGCTTTTTAAGCAAACTCCGTCTTGAGACTTCTCTCAAACATTTCATTAATCATTTCTTTGGCATTCTTATCTTCATACAGAACCTGATAAACGGACTCGCAAATCGGAAGTTCAACGCCGTAGGATTTGGCGAGTTTTCTTAATGCCAGAACTGTGTAGTAACCTTCTGCAAGATCAGTGTAAGGTTCCCCTGTAACCACGCATTTTCCAAAGGTTAAGTTGTGGCTGTGAGGAGAGAAGAGAGTTGCTTCGTAATCTCCCAGGTGACACAGTCCGTAAACGGTGCTTTCCTTACCTCCCATAGCAACAATAAGTCTTGAAATCTCTCTGGTACATCTTGCCATCAAAGCTCCCTTAAGGGACGCAAGATCAAGACCTTCCAGGATTCCGGCAGCGATGCCCACCACGTTCTTGGCAGCTGCGCCGATTTCATTTCCGATTAAGTCGGTTCCATAGTAGAAGCGAATGAGATCGCTGGAAAAAGCCTTTATAATTTCATCTTTCACAGCTTCATTGGTGGAATCGATAACCATGCAGTTGGGAACTCCTCTGTAGAATTCCTGTACATGTCCGGGTCCCAGCCAGACAGCCACTTCGTTGCTTACGTCAAGGCCGCCTGAAGCAATCTGTGAAAGACGTCTTCCGGTATCAATTTCGATGCCCTTCATACAAAGCACGACTATCTTGTCCTTAAGTCCTGTTTCGTCGAGCTGCTTAACCACAGCCGAAAGGGACTGGGATCCCACGGATATGATAATGTAATCCGCGTCCTTTGCGCCCTCTATGGAGGTGGTGAGAGACAGACTTTCAGGTATTTCCATGTATTTATTTTTTCTTGTGGCCATAAGCTCCTTCATGTTCTCAGAGCTTTCTCTGCCGTAGAGTTTAACGTCATGGCCGATTTTATCGAGATACCAGGCGATGAATGTTCCCCATCGACCGCATCCCACAACAAATACTTTTTTCATATGATTTCCTTTCGTGCAAAACCCGTCAAAGCGGATTTTAAGCACACTAAACATAATACCACATCTCGTAGTAACTGCAACCACGAAAGAAAAGGAAAACGTTTTCGCAAAAACCATTGACTTTTGTCAACCGTGATGTTTTAATCGAATTAAGGGCGTGTAAACGTTTTAACAGGAAGGATGAATGACCATGAATAAAGCTGCGATTTTCCACAGACCCCTAAGTGAATATGCCTTTGCAATAAGCGAGAATGAATATGCTTTTCGCCTCCGCACTGCAAAGGACGACCTTAAATATGTGAAGTTCGGATTTGCCGACAGGGCTACAATGACGCCAAAGTTTACCTTTGACATAAGGGAGATGGAGCGGATTTTTTCAAATAAGTATTATGACTGGTATGAAATTACCTTAAAGTCTGACTTCGAGCGAATTGCCTACTACTTTGAACTTAATGACGGCACCGAGACCGTGTATTATTACGGCGACTGCTTTTCGGATGAATGGGACGCGGAGCGCCCGGATTACTTCCAGTTTGCCTTCAATTTAAGGGTTGACCGCATGGAGGTTCCGGAGTGGGTTAAGGGGGCCGTTGTCTATAACATTTTCCCCGACAGTTTTGCCGACGGTGCAAGGCACATAAGCGGGGAGCCCTCAGAGACAACCTATAAGGGCATCAGCTGCCGCTCCAATCTTGGAGGAACAATTAAGGGAATCACCGAAAACCTTGATTATATCAAGGGTCTTGGCTTTAATGTGGTGTACCTCAACCCCTTCTTTGTGGCGGGCTGCTACCACAAATACGACCTTATCGACTACTTCCACGTGGACCCATGCAGGGGCACGGATGAGGACTTTAAGGAAATGGTGGACAAGGCTCATTCCATGGGCATGAGGGTTCTGATTGACGGTGTCTTCAACCACACCTCAAGCGAGCACGAGTTCTTTAAGGATGTTTTGGAAAAAGGAAAAGCTTCTCAGTATTTCGACTGCTACTACGAACTTGGAAGTGACAATCCCAAATTCCCCGGGCACCATGAAATGCCGCAGTATACCTGCTTTGCATATGTGGCTCATATGCCAAAAACCAATACCGCTAATCCCTTCCTAAAGGATTATTTCTGTAAGGTTGGAAAGTACTGGATTGAAAAGTTTGATGTGGACGGCTGGAGACTTGACGTTGCTAACGAAGTAGATGATGCGTTTTTACGAGCATTCAGGGATGCCGTTAAGTCTGTGAAAAAGGAAGCCATTGTTCTCGGGGAAATCTGGGAGAACGCCTCTCACTACGTAAACGGCCACATGATGGAAGGGGCCATGAATTATGATTTCAGGCGTTATTTAATGCAGTATATCGCGAAGGAATCCATAGATACCGAGGAATTCGCCGCAAGAATCGAGAACATGCTTCTTCGCTATCCAAGACAGGCAGTCTACTCGCAGCTTAACCTTCTTGACAGCCATGATGTCAGCAGATTCTACTCGGTGTGTGATGAGAATCTAGACAAGATGGAACAGGCGGTGCTTTTGCTTCTGACCTTCCCCGGAATGCCAAGCATCTTCTATGGGGATGAACAGGGACTTACAGGCATCACTGAGCCTGAGTACAGAAGGCCCATGATCTTTGAGGATAAGCATCCTCTTTTTGAAATCTATAAGAAGCTTCTGGCCTTAAGAAACGACAACAAAGCCTTCGGCCACGGAAACTTCAGAACCGTTGTTGCAAAGGATGGTCTGTACGGCTTTGAGAGAAATTTCGGAAACGAAAGCATCAGGGTATTTATAAACGGGACAGACGCCGCAAAAATCCCCGATTTCAAGGGTGATGTCATTTTAAGTAAGAACCTTTCAGGGGATGAACTTAAATCATTTGGCTATGCAGTAATAAAAAACACAAAATAATGTAAAATTTTCTTGCACTTTCACCATATTTTGCGCATAATTAAATTTGGTGGGGGCAGATAATTATGTATTTAATGGGACGCTCAATCCGGGATTGAACGTCCCTTTTTTACTGCCTCGAAGGGGAGTATATGAACCAGGTCAGAAACAAACGTCCATTAATTTACATGATAACCAACGATGTGTCTCGAGAGGTATGCACGAACATCATCCTGGCAGCGGGAGGATGTGTTATTTGCTCGGAATCATCTGAAGAAATCGATGAAATTTTAAATCTTGCGGACGGATTATATCTTGATATAGGAATGCCCACCATGGAGAAGGCGGAACTGATGAAGCGGGCCCTAAGACTTGCTTCCCAAAGGGGAATCCCTGTGATTTTGGACCCTGTGGGAGTTGGGGCATCGGGCTTTAGACGTAACCTTGTTAACGAACTTCTCCTTATCGGAGGAATAACCTGCATCAGAGGAAACGTGGGCGAAATCGGCTCTTTATGTAACAGACGTGTAGTTTATAACGGCGCCGAAACATCGAGAATTTCCCTGACAGATGAGGAACTTATGGCTCTTTCCGAAAGAACCGGAGCCATGATTCTTGTGGGAGGCAAAACTGACCGCCTTGTGTGGAAAGATCAGGTGGTGGAGAAGCCCGGTGGAGGCAGGATTTTTACCAGATTATCAGGAGGCGGATGCCTGCAGGCAGCCTTCCTTGCAACGGTTATCGCATCCTTCGAGGACCGCTGGGAGGGCCTGAAGAAGGGCGTTGACCTGTTCAACTTCGCAGGAAGAATAGCCGCAAAGGAAGCCGGCGGAGTAGGCAGCTTCCCCGTGGCCTTCATGGATACTATCGGAGAGACGTAAATGGTGTATAATCATAGCAAGGAGGATAGCAGTATGGATATTGCAAAAGTTCTTGCCGAATACGATGCCCTTGAGGCCACCCATGATTTTGAAGCCATCAACAATTTCCTTGATGAGAAGCTTTCTGAAGCAAAGGCAGAAGGGGATACCTCAAGCGCAATTACCTTATATAATGAAATAATCGGTTTCAACAGGGAGATCAGCGACTACGCCAAGTCCATAACTGCCTGCAGAGACCTTCTTATAACCTTGGAAGAGGCGGGGCTTAACGGCACGGTTTCCTATGCCACCTGCCTTCTTAATATTGCCAACGCCTGCAGAGCTGCAGGCCTTTTACAGGAATCCATGGCCTATTACAATGAGACTCTTCGCATTTACGATGAGAATCTGGAGCCCACGGATTTTTCTTATGCGCCTCTTTACAACAACCTTGCCCTCCTGTTCCAGGAGATGGGGGATTTTGAGAGCGCATCAGGCACTCTGAGAAAAGCGTTATCTCTCGCATTGTCGCAACCGGGAGAGGATATTAAAGTTGCCATAAGCCATACCAACCTTGCCATGTCTTTACTGAAAAACGGCGAGTATGGAGAGGCCATGGACAACCTCACAGAGGCTTTCAAGATATTCGACTCAAAGCCTGAGCCGGACTATCACTATGGGGCAGCCCTTTCTGCAATGGCTGAGGCCAAGTACGTCACCGGCGAATACGAGGAATCTGCCGAATATTATGAGAGAGCCCTCAAAGAAATCAGGAAAAACACAGGCTATTCACAGGCCTATGACATAACCCTTGCAAACCTTCATCAGGCTTCCGAGAAGGCCATGGAGGCCAAAAAGAATGAGGCCGCCAAGAAGGGTGAAGAGTATAAAGGTATAAAGGGATTGGAGCTTTCGAAGGCTTTTTACGAAGAATACGGAAAGCCAATGATTGAGGAAAAATTCCCCCTCTACAAAGATTTAATTGCGGTGGGACTTTGCGGAGAAGGCTCAGAATGCCTGGGTTATGATGACGACGCATCGACAGACCACGATTTTGGACCGGGATTTATCATGTGGCTTCCGGAACCTATATATAATGAAATCGGGGAGGAGCTCCAGGCAGCATACGAGGAGCTTCCCATAAGATATAAAGGCTATACCAGACTTACCACCAGAGAGGCCGGAAGGAGAGTAGGCGTTTTTGAAATAACTGAATGGTACGCCAAGGTCCTTGGCATGGACATAAGGGATGAGCGCGGGGATATCAACTACGTTGAGAACTACCTTTGGATGGCGTTGGAGGACTGTAACCTTAACAAGGCCACAAACGGAGAGGTTTTCACTGACTCTTATGGAGAATTTAGTAAAATCAGAAATATTCTCCTTAACTACTACCCCGAAACAGTCTGGAGAAAGAAGATAGCTACGGAGCTTACGAAGGTTTCCCAGTACGGACAGTACAATTATGAGCGTGTGTCGGAAAGAGGAGACAAGGTTTCGGCGGCTCTTTGCCTCGGAAGCTTTATAGAGCATACCATGAAGCTTGTGTACCTCTTAAACAGGCAGTATGCTCCCATTTATAAGTGGCTTTCAAAGGGCATGGAGAAGCAGGATATCTTCATTAAAAGTAACCTTGAGAAGATATCGGAGAACCTTAACGATTTTACCGGAAATAAAAAGCTGATCGAAGAAATCGCATTGGATATAGTGGGTAAGCTCAAAAACCTCGGACTTTCCGAATTAAATGATTCCTATCTGGCCCACCATGACGTGATTTCAGGGGCTGATACAAAGGCGGACCTTGTGAACACCATCGTAAGATTGGAGTGGGTGGCTTTTGACAAAGCTCATAATGAGGGCGGCAGGGCCGACTGCCAGGACAACTGGACCACCTTTGAGATAATGCGAAGGAGCCAGTATCTGACATGGACAGAGGAGATGCTTGAAAGCTATATCGCTGATTTCAGGGCAGCCAATGCGGCGGGGTGGAATCTGATTGCCGAGAAATACGGCCGAATGGAGGAAAGCACCGCTCCCGAAAGATGGAACGAGATCAAGGACAGCTTCCCGCCCATAAGTGATGAGAAGAAGGCCATAATCGAGTCCGTCGTGCAGATTCAGGTGGGAATGATGGAGGATTTTGCAAGGGAGTTTCCCGATGCCGCTTCGAATGCTCGCTCCATCCACACCTCGGAGGATACGGAGTATAACACCTCCTATGAGACCTATCTTAGGGGAGAACTTTCAACCTACTCCGACGAGACTCTTATATTATATGGAAGATTTATCGCAGGCCTTGCCGCCGAGGGCAGGAACCTGGCGAAGATGATAATTACCAATACGGCCAAGCTTATGCAAGATGCATAAAAAACTGAATAATTCTCCTTGAAATATTATGAAAAAATATCATGATTTTTTCAAAAATAGGGGTTAAGATACTACATGTTGTGTCCGATATATAAAATGTAATCAAAATATAGCAACATGTAACCAAGGAACCGGTCTCGTATATCAAGGAGGATAAATTATGAGTGGCGTATTGATGGAGTATCGGGAAGCGTTCCGCATGTATCCCATATATAAAGACTTCCAGGAGAAAGCAAGGAGCGACGAGTCCCAGACCAAGAAGTTCAACGAAGAAAACAACGAGTTCGATAAGCTTTTGAAAGAGATAATTCACAACTAGAAATGCTACGGCCGACGCCGTAGCATTTCTAGTTGTGTATTTAGAGGATGTGCAGAATGGGGACAGGCCCAAATTGCACGCTTCGTGTGCAGTTTGGGCCTGTCCCCATTTTGCACATCCTCTAATCTCTAGCATGTTAGACTTTACGTAAGGCCTACAAAGGATAGAGAA
>JAEEGJ010010477.1_pt1 | contig 24098 bp, 18 predicted proteins | sample 8958761 | NCBI WGS metagenome assembly JAEEGJ01 (sample SAMN16246546, study PRJNA631951) | gut metagenome | biome: gut microbiome; feature: rumen; material: RS-attached | host: Bos | place: Iran: Karaj | collected 2018-10 | reverse complement strand
GTCCCTCAGCACCGAAAGCCTCCACGCCGAACTGGTGGAATTCACGATAGCGGCCCTTCTGCATCTTCTCGTAGCGGAAAGCCGTGATGTTATAGAAAAGTCTGACCGGGCTCGGAAGCGAAGACATGCCGTTCTCGACAAAGCTTCTGACTACGCCCGCGGTTCCCTCCGGACGGAGCGTGATCGAACGGCCGCCCTTGTCCTCGAAGGTATACATCTCTTTCTGTACCACATCGGTGGTGTCGCCGACGGATCTCAGGAACAGGTCCGTCTGCTCAAATGTCGGGATACGGATCTCGTTATATCCGTACTGTCCACAGATTTCTGCAAAAGCACTCTCCGCTTTCTGCCATTTGTAGACTTCCTCCGGCAGAATATCTTTGGTGCCCTTCTGACAACTGTATTTCATAAAGTTTCTCACTCTCTTTCATCTAAACAATTTATTATACACTAAAACAGTGCTTTTCGATAGTCCGAAGCCCGAAATTCGGCATCTTCGGTCTATTTACGGTCATATCATTCAAGCTCGCTACGATATACCAGCATCGCCAGTACCGCAGGCGCCGCCGTCTCCGTGCGAAGGATCCGCTTCCCAAGGGTGACAAGCTTCGCGCCATGGTCCTCAGCAAGTTTCGCCTCTTCCTCGGCAAAACCGCCCTCCGGCCCGATGAATATCGCGATCTTCGGATGCTTTTCAAAATCCACATCCCTGAGGATCTTTCCGAGGTTTCCCTCTCTCTCCTCTTCCCATGGGAAAAGCACTAGATCGCAGCTTTCCTGCGCTTCTTTCAGGGCGGCTTCCAGGCTCAACACTGCGCCTACTTCCGGAACGATCCCTCTGCCGCACTGTCTTGCAGCCTCGAGGGCGATCGCCTGCCAGCGCTCACGCTTATTGTCCTTCCCGTCCTTGATTTTCACGATCGATCGGCTGCACGCGGTCGGCACATACCTTGTCACGCCCAGTTCGACGGACTTCTGGATCGACAGATCCATCCGTTCGCCCTTCGCCAGGCCCTGGTATACCATCGCTTCAAACATCGGCTCATTGCCGTTGGGATGTCGGTCACGGATCGACACGGCCACCAGTGCTTTTGACACAGAAACGATCTCGCACACATGGTCGATCCTTCCCGCGTCGCAGAGGATCAGCTCCTCACCCGCACGCATGCGCAGCACATCCGAAAGATACCGGGCACTGTCGCCCCCGATCTCCCATGTGCTCACACCTTCATCTATCTTCGTGTCGATAAAAAGCCTGGTCATGCCAAACCTCCCGGGTACAATCTACCTTCCTATTATACCCGAAGATTCGGGAAAGCAGATTAACCCAGCAGGTTCTTTTTCTTCTCGTTGAATTCTTCTTTGGTAATAATGCCGCTGTCGAGAAGTTCCTTATACTCCTTGAGGAGACTGATCTTCTCGTCTTCCTTCGCTGCCTGCTGCTTTGCGCGGTTCGTCTCAGAGACCGGAGCCGCTTCCATTGGCGCTACCTGACTCTTTCGCAGGCCGCATGCGCAGGTTCCCGTAAAGTTCGGGTTGATCCTGCCGCAGTTGCAGCGCCATTCGGAGCTGGATGGTGTACGCGCGAAGTCATTGGGTTTATAGAGATCCTGGTTCAAGTAGGCACTGTTCGGCGAATGATAGTACGATGTGTCGTTTTCTCCGTAATTCAGATTTACAAGCAGCACGATACCCGCGATGACAACCACTATGGCTGATATGATCATCGCGTAATAGCCGATTCCGCGCTCGAAATCTCCCCAATATCCGAGATACTCCATTGCGTCGCTCGTAGTTCTCATCTTGTTAACGCAGAAAATGCCGACATAAACGGAATAGCAGAAATAGGCGATTTTTGTACCTTTGATATCAATAACCGCCATAAGTAGGGCAATTGCCGAAGCAAATAAGAGGATGATAATATCCGGTTTTTCCGCAGCATCGAAAACTTTATACCAAGAGTAACTCTCTGTTCTTCTTCCGCGATCATATGAGATATACGGAAGGAACATCGAGATCGCCATCAAAATGGTGCCAATGATTGCCGGGATTCTTCCAGGTGTGGACCAGCTGCCGGAATAATCCGAGCCGGAGTAACCGGAATACGAAGGATAGTTAAGTTGGGATGCTGTTCTGACCTGGTCTTTCGGAACATATGCACCGGACGGAACAGCACGAGGTGTCGACGCAGGTCTTTTTACAGGCGCGCTCTGACGTGCAGTAGCTGCCCGGACTTGAGCTGGCGAAGACATCGGACGATTGGCCTGTGCGTTTTGCGCAGGTGCTTCTTCTGCTTTTACAGGAGATGGCGGATCCATTTGAACAGTCGCATCAAGATCCACAGTCGCGGGTTTCATGGCCGCCTGACGCTGTGCCATTGCGGACATCGGCGCTGCAGGCTTAGGAGCAGCGGGTTTTTGTGCAGGCGCAACTACCGGCTGTGGCTTTGGTGCCGGGACAGGCGCGGGCGCAGTTTGCGGTCTCGGTACAGGAGCCGGCTGTAGTTTTTGAACAGGAGCAGGCGCTGATACAGGCTGAGGCTTCGGTGCAGCCTGCGCTTTTTGAACAGGAGCAGGCGCTGATACAGGCTGAGGCTTCGGTGCAGCCTGCGCTTTTTGAACCGGAGCAGGTGTAGCCACAGGCTTCACAGGCTCTGCTTTCGGAGCCGGCTTAGATGCCGGTGCAGTACCCGGTGCCACATACTTCATCGGAGCAAAGTCCGGAAGTTCTACCGACACGGGTTCAGTTTCAGCCGAAGGATTCATAGCCACCGGAATCCCGTACTGATCGTCGTCATCCGTTAAAAGCACTGTTCCACAATGAATACAGATCTTCGAATCTTCTTCGACCTGTTTTCCGCATATATGACAAAACATACACCCAATCCCCCTAATTCGAGTTTATGCTAAATCAGAGCAGATCCTTCTTTTTATCCTCAAACTCCTCCTGGGTAATAATGCCACCATCGAGAAGATCCTTATAATCCTTGAGAAGGCCAATCTTCGCATCTTCCTGCGCTGCCATCTGCTTCGCGCGGTTCGTCTCAGAGACCGGCGGCGGAGTTGCAGCCGGAGTCTGGCTCTTTCTCAGTCCGCAGACGCAGGTCCCGGTAAAGTTCGGATTGATCCTGCCGCAAGTGCAGCGCCACTCATTTGCAGTCGGCATACGATTGTAACTTGTAGGCTGAGACTGGGGCTGATACGCATAAGGATTCGGATTCATATATGCATTATTCGCCATCGGATATGCCGGCTTGGAACTGTCTTTCAGATGAACCAGGAAAGCAATTCCGGCAACAAGGATCGCAATCGCACTAAAAATCATGCAATACATTCCAATTGCCATGCCGATACTGTAGCCGCTGCCGCTGTAGTAACGACTGATTTTCTTCTGATCCGAAACGATATCGTTTACTTTCGAAAAAGAATAGAAAGCGAATATCGTTGTATAGACCGAATACACGAAATAGGCGATCTTTGTACCCTTAAGATTAAAGATAGCCAGAATCAGACCCGCGATAGACAGGACGATCACAAACGTCGGAGAGAAGAAACTGGAAAGGTCCTTCACATCACAGATCTTAGACCATGAGTAAGATTGGCTTTCGGAATAAGATCCATACTTTAAGGTTTCTTTCATGTACGGCATCGCCATAGAAATCATGATGAAAAGTGCAGCTACCGCTCCGGTAATCCTTATTGCGAGATTATTATTTCCTGAAGATTTCGGACGTGCATAGGACGAGGCCATCGGCGGTGCAGATACCGGCGTCTGATAATTCGGGGCATACGCGCCGGACGGAGCGTAACCGCCTTGAGGTGCCGGTGCTGCGTTTACCGGAGTCGGAGGCGTCTGAGGACGCGCAACCGGAGCACTCGGTGCCGGAGCAGGCGCTGGAGTCGGTGACGGTGCCGCCATTGGAGCGGGTGCCGGAACTGGCGCTGCTACAGGAGCAGGAGCAGCGGCCGGCGCCGCAACCGGAGCTGGTGCAGGTGTCGGAGCCTGAACTGGTGCAGCCACTGGTGCAGGAGCTGAAACAGGTGCCGGTGTCGGAGCAACTACAGGAGCAGGAGCCGCAACAGGTGCCGGCGTCGGTGCCGCTACTGGTGCAGGTGCTGCAGCCGGAGTCACAATCGGCGCTGCGGTGGTTACCGGCATTGCCGGCGGAGCAATTACAGGAGCAGTCGCGGGTGCCGAAGCCTTCTGGATCGGCGGCTGGCTCATGCGCTCAACCGGAGGAGTTACCGGCTGGCTCAAAGCAGGCGCAGGTGGAATCTCCGCCGGCTTTTTAGCCGAAGGCATTCCATCCGTCGGAAGCGGATTTACCGCGACCGTCATTCCCAGTCTGTTCTCAATTCCCGGGTCCTGAACAACAAGGACCTTTCCGCAATAAATGCAGAACTTCGAAGAGTCATCGATCTGTTTGCCACATGAAAAACAAAACATACACCCACACCCCTATATCAAAGATAACTGATACCATTATAATTCTGCGCTATTCCGTATGCAACAAGATGGGCCGCGCCGATGACCGGCACAGCCCACTATGTACTAATTTTTAACAGTGCTTTTCGCTCAGGATCCGAAATATAGGGATGCTTCCGCGCTTACTGTCTGAATACGTTACCGATCATGCCTGCGATCTTGCTGATCGGCATGGTCTGGATCCATACCTTGCCGGGGCCGGTGACCTTCGTGTTAAAGAGGCCCTCGCCGCCGAGGAAGACGTTCTTCGCGCCGTGGATCATCTCGATATCCATAGATACGGTCTCCTCCATCATGGCCAGATAACCGGTATCGATCAGCATGGTCTGACCCGGCAGAAGGTCGTACTCCTTGACCGAGCCGTCGATCTCGACGAACGCCGTACCGTTACCGGAGAGTTTCTGCATGATGAAACCTTCACCGCCGAAGATACCTGCGCCGAGTCTTTTTCTGAAGAAGATGCTGAGCTCGACTCCCTCTTCTGCCGCAAGGAAAGCGGTCTTCTGCGCGATATAGGTCTTCTGCGGGTTGATATCGAGAGCGAGGATCTCGCCCGGGAAACTTGAAGCAAAAGCGATCAGGCCTTCAGAGCCCTCCGCCGTGTATCTATTCTGGAACATCGATTCACCGGAAAACATACGGCCGAAAGCCTTTCCGATACCGCCTGTAGCGTGAGTTTCCATTCTCATGTTGGAAGACATCCAGCTCATCGCGCCGCGCTCCGTGATCATGGCCTCGCCGGGCTGCAGATGGCAGACAACGACCGGTAACTGGTTACCTTCTAATTCATAATGCATACTATATTCCTCCATAAGATGGGATTTATCCACATCATTGTATCATTTCTCATATTAATCAACAAATCGCCTTTTTCCGTGCGAAAAGCACTCGTCCCCTCACCACCCTGCTTCATCAACAAAAAAGAACTGCCCCCGAAGGAACAGTCCTTTTCAAAAAGCAAATTAATCAGATCCGTGTGATCACATCGTCGGGATGCCATACTGCGGAGCTGCCTGCTTCTGCTTGCCCTTGGCAATCATGTACAAGATACCGCCGACAAGGATACCGACGCTGGAAATAATGCTGATCCAGAAGCCGGGACCTCTTACGAGATACTTCTGCAGGGAAGCACCCTTGATAACATTCTCATTGACCACAACTACTAGAACCATCCAGCACGTGTTCAGGATCGACATAACAAATACACCGACCTTGATTCCGACGAATACGAAGATCAGGATCAGAACGATGTTGATCAGATACGGCCAGCCGGTAGCAACCTTGATGAGAGATGTTGCGATGGAGACCGAGGTCTTCTTCTTATTCAGGCCATAGTACTTCAGGAACAGAGAGACGAGCAGCAGAACACAGGAAATCAGAGTAACGATCGTCTCCGGTCTTCTGATATCAAATCTCTTCGGCTGCTGGCCAACCGGTGCGAATCCTGCCGGATTGTACGCCGGAGCTGCCGGAGCCGGCTGCTGGTACATCGGCTGCTGATACTGCTGAGGAGCCTGCTGGACAGGCTGCTGGAACTGCTGAGGTGCCGGCTGCTGGTACTGCTGAGGTGCCGGCTGCTGGTACTGCGGCGCATACTGCTGCGGTGCCTGCTGGACAGGCTGCTGGAACTGCTGCGGTGCATACTGCTGCGGCATCGGAGCCGGAGCCGGAGCCGGAGCTGCAGCGACCGGCTGTCCGCAGAACAGGCAGAACTTAGAATCATTGGCCAGTTCTTTGCCACAATTACTACAAATCATATAATACCCCCACTAAGAATAATTTTAGTATTTTCATTATAGTCCTCAGATTGACCCCACGCAACAAGAAAACGCCATCCTTCCGAAGTTTCGGCGGATGGCGTTTTGAAGATTTATTACGTCTGGCGTTTTATGATCAGATAATTACACGTTGGCAAGTCTCTTGAAGTTCTCAGCCATCGGAGCGTACAGATCCTTGTAGATCTGGTAGTAAGGCTCGTACTGTGCATGTACATCTACTCTTGCGTCCATGGAGGAAGCGGAGAAGATCGTAGCGCCGCAAGCTTCCTGGATCGTCGGATATACGCCTGCTGCTACAGATGCGAGAAGTGCCGCACCAAGAGCACCGCCCTGATCGGAAGCGCATGTATTTACTGTGCAGTCAAATACGTCAGCGAGCATCTGTCTCCAGAACTTACTCTTAGAACCGCCGCCGCAGGCATACATGGAATCGATCTTAACACCGAGGTTATTGAAGATATCGATGGAATCACGGAGTGCGTATACAACACCCTCCATAACCGCACGGAGCATATCCTTTCTCTCGTGCATCGCAGAAAGACCGAAGAATACACCACGTGCATTCGGGTCAAGGTGCGGTGTTCTCTCACCCATGAGGTAAGGGAGATACAGGAGACGGTTTGCACCGATCGGTACATCCTTAGCGATCTCATCGAGGAGCTGATATACATCGATGCCGCGCTTTTCTGCTTCGATCACTTCTGCATCACAGCAGGTGTTCTTAAACCACTTAAGAGACAGGCAGGCAGCCTGGTGAACACCCATAACGTGCCAGCAGCCCGGAACAGCTGAGCAGAATGTATGAACACGGCCCTTCGGGTCAACCTGCATGTCGTCTGTATGAGCGAATACAACGCCGGATGTACCGAGTGTTGCAAATGCCGTACCTTCCTTAACAACGCCGCATCCGATAGCCGCAGCAGCGTTATCACCTGCACCTGCAGCAACCGGGATACCAGCCGGAAGACCTGTCTCAGCAGCGATCTCTTCAGTTACGCGGCCGGAAACCTCAACGGACTCGTAAACCTTTGCGAGCCATTCCTACTTGATGTCGAGGAGCTCGAGAACTTCATCGGACCAGTTACGGTTCTTGATGTCGAGAAGCTGCATACCGGAAGCATCGGAAACGTCTGTTGCGAACTCGCCGGTCAGTCTGTAACGTACATAGTCCTTCGGCAGAAGGATGTGGGCAACCTGGGAATAGATCTCAGGCTCGTTGTTTCTTACCCAGAGGATCTTGGAAGCGGTAAAGCCTGTAAGAGCCGGAGATGCCGTGATCGCCATGAGCTTGTCGAGGCCTACCTTCTCGGTGATCTCTTCGCACTCTTTTGCAGTTCTCTGGTCGCACCAGATGATGGACTTTCTAAGTACTTTTCCATCCTTATCCAGCATTACGAGGCCGTGCATCTGACCGGAAAGACCGATACCTGCGATGTCGTCCTTGTTTACGCCGCTGTCCGCAACGACCTTCTTCAGGCCGGTAAGAGCTGCGTTCCACCAGTCATCCGGCTCCTGCTCAGCATAACCGTTCTGCGGCTGGTACAGCGGATACTCCACTGTATGTGCGGCTACCAGCTTTCCGTCCTGGGAAAACAGCGCCGTCTTGGTTCCGGATGTTCCGATGTCGATACCGATAAGATATTTCATAGTTCAAATCTCCTTATGTTATTTTTTGTGGGCGTCCCGCCCTTTTTCACTAATCAATTCCGGCCGTTCAGCCTTAGCATCACGCAAGTATCATTTTACTACGGAAACGCGGATGCAGGAAGAACCGGTGAGCTTCTCACTGAGTTCATCCGGCTGGTTCATGCCGGCATAAAGATCGAAGTTGCTTCCGTCACGGATCACTTCGCCCTCTTCGTTTACTACGTCAAAAGCACTCTCCTCGAGCACAAGTTCGACGACCTCTTCCCCGCCTGCCGGGATCGCGACTCGCTTAAAGCCGCAGAGTCTCGGATACGGATTGGCATGTGCCGAAGTCGTATTGCGGATATAAAGCTGTACAACATCTTCCGCATCCACATCGCCCTGATTCTGAACGGTGACAGATACTTTTCGGGCGGCATCGTCATATACCACATCAGTGACGGCAAACTTGGAATATGTAAGCCCGTATCCGAACGGATAGAGGATGTTATCTCTTGTGTAACGGTAGGTACGGCCCTTCATGGAGTAGTCCGCGAAATCCGGGATACCCTCGATGCTCTGATAGAACGTCAGCGGGAGTTTACCGGACGGTGATACCTTACCGAAGAGGATGTTCGCAAGTGCAGTTCCGCCGAGTTCACCCGGGTACCAAGCCTGGATGATCGCATCTGCTTTCTCCGCGAGAGGATTAATAGAAGATCCTGCCGCGAGAACAACGACGGTCGGCTTTCCGAGTGCGAGGACTTTCTCGATCAGGACTCTCTGTCCTTCCGGAAGCAGAAGGTCTCTCTTATCACCGGAATCAAAAGCGTTACCTGTATCGCCCTGCTCACCTTCAAGCGTGGCATCAAGGCCGACACACAGAACCACTGCATCACTAATCTCCGCGAGGATCAGAGCTTCGGCAATGCCGTCCTCCGCCATCGCCAGCGGCTGGATACGGTCGTTGCTGAGAGAAGAACCCTCGGCATAGTATACGCGGATATCCGTGTCCGCAACTTCCTCACGGATACCCTCGAGGAATGTCTTCGGTGCAACGGATGTGCCATAGTAGTTACCGCGAAGTGCATCGATACTGTCACTGTTCGGGCCGATCACTGCGATCGATTTGAGCGCATCTTTCTTCAGCGGGAGCATGCCCGCGTTCTTAAGAAGTACCATCGACTTCTCGGCGCACTCGAGAGATACTTTGCGATGATTCTCACATGCGACTACATCGTACGGAATATCGTCAAACTCGGTCTTGTCGAAAAGTCCGAGTCTCATTCTTGTTCTCATCAGTCGGACAACAGCATTTCGGATCGTCTCCTTCGAGACAAGACCTTCCTGCTCAGCCGCGATCATATGCACATATGTGTTACCGCAGTTAAGATCGCATCCTGCATTGATCGCCATCGCCGCAGACTCCGTCGGAGTCTTTGTCACACGGTGGGATTCGTGGAAGTCACGGATCGCCCAGCAGTCAGATACGAAATAACCGTCGAAGCCCCACTCTTTGAGCTTGCCCATCAGGAACGGGCTGGCACAGGTCGGATAACCGTTCAAGCGGGTATATGCACCCATAACGCCCTCGACCTTTGCTTCACTGACGAGTGCTTCAAAAGCCGGAAGATAAGTCTCGGCGAGATCTTTCTTCGATGCGATGGTATTGAATTCATGACGGAGCGCTTCCGGTCCGCTGTGTGCCGCAAAGTGCTTCGCGCAGCCGGCCGCCAACATATACTTGCCGTCGCCCTGCAGGTTCTTTACAAAAGACACACCGAGCCTCGTGGTAAGATAAGGATCCTCACCATAGGTCTCATGACCTCTGCCCCATCTCGGATCACGGAAGATATTGATGTTCGGGCTCCAGAGAGTAAGTCCCTTATAAATGTCGCGGTCACCTTTCTTCGCGGATGCGTTGTACTTCGCACGCGCTTCGGTCGCGATGATTTTTGCTACTTTACCGAGGAGCTTATCGTCAAACATTGCCGCCAGACCGATCGCCTGCGGAAACATCGTCGCGGTTCCGGAACGTGCTACGCCGTGAAGTCCCTCATTCCACCAGTTATACGCCGGTACGCCAAGGCGTTCGATTGCCGGGGCACCGTAACTTAACTGAGGTACCTGCTCCTCAAATGTCATCTGATCAGCCAGGTCTTCTGCTCTCTCCTGAAAAGAAAGATTTGTGTCTAAATACTTTTCCATGTTGTCACCTGCGTTTCTTAATTTCGAAGATCCCTGCAGCTGTTCCCGAGGAGCAGATGCGGAGGAATCGCAATAGTCTTGGGAATATCTTTATCGCCCGAGATCTGGGCAAGAAGATTCTTCGCGGCCTCTTCGCCGATGGCCTTCGTATCCTGGCGGATCGTCGTCAGGCGCAGGTTCGTCCTCTGCGTGATCTCGATGCCGTCAAAGCCGACGACCGAGATATCTTCCGGAACCGAAAGACCTGCATCACGGATCGCATCAGTCAAACCGATCGCCGAGTAGTCATCGCTCGCGATCACCGCGGTCGGGCGGTCGCCTTCTGTCGCGGAAAGAAGATTCTTCATGGATTCATAGCCGCCCTCGATGGAATAATAGCGGGACGGGAAAAGCCTGAGCCGGACAGACTTATCCGGGCAGGCGGCCACCGCCTTCTCGAGCGCGGAGATACGTGCCTCCGTGATGAACTTGCCGCGATCACCATGCATAAACACGATGTCTCTGTGGCCGAGTTCATAAAGGTGCGTAAAAAGCATCTTCATGCTCTCGGAAGGATCGGTCATTACGCAGCCGATATAATCGTCTTCGTAGTCGACCGCGATCTTCGGAAGGTTGCTCTCGATGAGTTCCCTTGCGTCCTTCTGGGCATGGTCTGTATTCACGATAAAGATTCCGTCTACACGACGGTAGCGGCAATGTCCGAGATACGAAAGTCCGAGGTTACCCACCTTGTTACTGATAAACACGATGTCGTAGCCGTGCTTCTCGACATAGTCCTTAAAGCTCTCGATGACCTGCGCAAAAAAGTAGTGCCACAGACCCATCTGGGATGCGTCCTGGCACAGCACACCGATGGACCAGGTACGGCTCTGAGAGAGGGCGCGCGCTCCTGCGTTCGGAACATAGTCCAGTTCCTGTGCGGTGCGGCGGACACGCTCACGGGTGGCCGCACTAACATCACTGGCATTGGACAGTGCCTTTGAAACAGTTGCCGGAGAAAGGCCGCAGGCCTTCGCAATATCGTAGATCGTCGCCATGAGAGCTCCCTAGTCCTTCATATTGGTTTTTTCGCCCGTCGGGTTTCCGCTTTTTCATTTTGAAAAGCACTGCTGCCCGGGGCTGGATAGAATTCCGCCGGGAACCTTTTTCTCGGATCCCGGCGGAACTGATCAGCTTACTTATTCAGAACAGCCTTACATGTAGCAACAACGTTGTCTACTGTGAAACCGAACTTCTCCATCAGCATGGACGGCTTACCGCTGGCACCGAAGGTATCCATGGTAACGTAACCGCCGTCGATACCTGCGAGCTTGCCCCAGGAGTAGGAAGAACCTGCCTCAACTGCGACACGTGCTGTAACGTTCGGCAGGAGGATGGAGTCACGGTAGGACTTGTCCTGAGCGAGGAATACGTCGAGGCACGGAACGGATACGACACGAGCGTCGATGCCCTCACCTGCGAGAACGTCCTTCGCCTTGATACCGAGTTCAACTTCGGAACCGGAAGCCATGATGATCACATCCGGAGTATCCTTGGATTCTTTAGCAACGATGTAAGCACCCTTCAGCGCTTCCTTGGAGGAAGTGGTGAGCGGCATCAGGTTCTGACGGGAAAGAACGAGAGCAGACGGTGTCTTCGCAGAAGAAATAGCCGCAACCCAGGAAGCAACTGTCTCAGTTGCATCGCACGGACGCCATACATTGAAGTTCGGCATGGAGCGGAGCATGGTCAGCTGCTCAACCGGCTCATGTGTCGGACCGTCTTCACCAACACCGATACTATCGTGTGTGAACATGAAGATCTGCGGGATATTCATCAGAGCGGACAGACGTGCCATCGGCTTGGTGTAATCAGAGAATACGAAGAATGTAGCGCAGTAAGAACGCAGACCGCCGTGGAGCAGGATACCATTGGAGATACCGGCCATCGCGAGCTCACGAACACCGAAGTGCATGTTTCTGCCGGCTCTGTCAGCCTTGCTGAAATCACCCTTGCCGTTCATGTAAGACTTGTTGGACGGAGCGAGGTCAGCGGAACCGCCGATGAGGTTCGGGATACGGTCGGAAAGCTTGTTGAGTACCTTACCGCCGAGAGCACGGGAAGCCTGCGGCTTGTCATCTACTGTCCACAGATCTTCGTCGTTAAGAAGTGCGGAGTAATCATCAGAGAAGTACTTGTCCCACAGATCCTTGAGATCCGGGTTTGCCTTAGCATACTCAGCGAACATAGCGTCCCACTTCGCGTGAGCGTCTGTGCCCTTCTTGCCGAGCTCAGCATAATGATCGTAGATCTCCTGCGGAACGACGAAGGACTCTTCGCACGGCCAGCCGAGTGTCTTTCTCATAGCAGCGATGTTCTCATCACCCAGCGGCTCACCGTGAGCAGAAGCAGTACCCTGCTTAGCTTCGCAGCCGTAACCGATGATGGAACGGATCTCGATGAAGGAAGGCTTGGACTTCTCAGCCTTAGCCGCCTCAATCGCCTTAGCGATCGCTTCGATATCGTTACCGTCTTCTACGAGGAGTGTCTGGAAACCGCAAGCCTCCATACGGCCGCGTACGTTCTCTGTGAACGCGATATCTGTAGAACCCTCGATAGAGATGCTGTTGGAGTCATAAAGAACGATGAGCTTGTCGAGGCCGAGTGTGCCGGCAAGAGACAGAGCTTCTTCGGAGATACCCTCCATGAGGCAGCCGTCGCCGCACTCAACGAAAGTGTAGTGGTCGATGACCGGGAACTCAGGCTTATTGAAAGTAGCTGCGAGGTGCTGCTCAGCGATCGCCATACCTACAGCCATGGAAAGACCTGCGCCCAGAGGACCGGTTGTCGCATCGATACCTGCTGTGTGGCCGTACTCCGGATGACCCGGTGTCTTAGAATCCATCTGACGGAACTGCTTAAGATCCTCAACGGACAGACCGCCTACACCGAACAGGTGCAGCAGTGAGTAATAAAGAGCAGAACCATGACCGCCGGAAAGAACGAAACGGTCTCTGTTGATCCACTTAGGATCCTTCGGGTCAAAGGACATTTCCTTGCCCCATACTGTGTAAGCCATCGCAGCGGCACCAAGCGGGAGACCCGGGTGACCGGAATTGGCTTTCTGAATCATGTCCGCGGAAAGAACACGGATAGCGGAGATTGCGTTGTTTTCGATTTGTGTACTCATAACGTCTATACACTCCTTCTGATGAGATTGATATGTATACGCGCCGGGAAATGCGCCGTATTGACAAAGGTAAGTGACCCGTGGTTCCCACTTTTTTCCGAGGAGAAGGGAAACGTTTCGAAATCGATTTCGAAACTGGGGCAAAAAAATGGGAGCACGAGCTCACTTGCTTAATCAGTGTATATTTTTATAGAGCAAGTGTCAAGGAAAAAACTCGTGTGTTAAGTTTTCGTAAACGGCATTGATAAGCCCTATTCATTGTTATAAAATAACTGCAGTATCAGAGGCGCTGACGCAGTATCAGGGAGACACAATTTGAGAATTCTAGTCAAGCGTGACATTCTTTTCAAACACCTTTCCGAGCCGGTTTTCATGACCGGACGGCTGAACCAGCTTAAAGAGTACAAGCAGCACGGCAAGTGCTCCTGCTATGACCACAGTGTCGCTGTGGCCAAGACCGCTCTGTTCTGGTCCATGATCCTCCCCTTCCGCTTCAAGCAGAAGCAGCTCGTCAGAGGCGCCCTTCTCCACGATTATTTCCTTTACGACTGGCATAAGGTCAAGCTTGAGAAGCTCCACGGCTTCCATCACCCGCGCATTGCCTGCGAGAATGCCAAGCGTGATTTCAACATCACCAAGATCGAGGAGAACATTATCAGACGCCACATGTTCCCGCTGACTCCGATCCCGCCGAGATACAGAGAGAGCGTGCTCGTTACCCTCTCCGACAAGTACAACGCGACCAAGGAAGTCTTCGTTGCACTCGGCCAAAAGATCCGCGGTCTTCGTCCCGCGACCCATCTGGCCAACTCGATTGCGTTCCTTCTCGCACTGCTTCCGTGGCGCTGACTCCGTCACGCTCTCTGCCGGCCATGTCAACGAGATCTTCCGCACTCCTTTCCTGGTTTTACGAACACCGCCGCGATCTCCCCTGGAGAACTTTCCGTACGCCCTATTCCACCTGGATCTCCGAAGCTATGCTCCAGCAGACCCGTGTGACCACCGTACTCGACTACTATCCCCGCTTTCTGGAGCGTTTTCCCGATGCAAAAGCACTTGCCGAAGCTTCCGAGGATCTTGTCCTTAAGACCTGGGAGGGCTTAGGCTACTACTCCCGTGCGAGGAATCTCATGCGCGGCGCGAAGTATGTCTGTGAGAACTTTGCAGGACAGCTTCCTTCCGAACCGGACCTTCTTCTTACGGTCCCCGGAATCGGGCCTTATATGTCCGGGGCGATCGCATCGCTTGCTTTCGATAAACCGGTTCCCGCGGTCGACGGTAACTGCATCCGCATCTACTGCCGTCTCGACGCGCTCCCGCTCGTCCCTTCCGAGGGAACGACATATAAAGAGATCTACTCGCGTGTCCTTTCCGACATTCCGGAAGATACGCCCGGCGACTTTAACGAAGCCCTCATGGACCTGGGGGCCACCATCTGCACGCCACGTTCCCCGAAGTGCGAAGCATGCCCCTTACATTCCGGCTGCAGTGCTTTTCTCTTAGGAAAACAGGAGGACTTCCCTTCCAAAAAGCCGAAGAAAGAAACTCCCGTCGAGGAGCACACGATCTTAAAGATCCATATCGGCGATAAGATCCTCGTAAGGAAGCGCCCGTCAAAAGGACTTCTTGCGGGTCTTTATGAACTCATCGACCTTCCCGGCACGATGACAAATAAGCAGGTCCTGAGCTGGATCAAAGAGAACTTCCCTTCTCTTTCAGACTCCGAAGACATCGACATCCGTCCCATGGGAAAAAGCCGCCATATCTTCTCTCACCTCCGCTGGGAGATGCTCGGCTATGAGATCAATCTTCCCGTCACGGATAAGAAAAAGCAGAAGGACCTTCTCGCCTGCGCATGCCGCCTCGGCGAACCGGTCCCTCCGGATGAATATGAGAATTTAGCTTTCGCGTCGGCACTTCGAGCCTACCGCTAAAGGGCTCTACTTGAGCCCGTACTTTTCTACGTCTTCGGGCGTGATCGTTATTGCAGCGAAACCCTTATCTTCCACGGTCACCTGTTTCGGCGGCGGAGTTCCCGCTTCCATATCCTGAATGACTTTATCGATATAGGCCGCCTGGAAAGGACTGCTCTGCATCTCGTAATTCCAGTTCCCTCTGAGGACTTCTTCCATCGCCCAGTACGCACAGTCATAACTTAAGATGATGACTTCTTTTCCCACGCCATGGGTAATACCCGCGTTATCCAGAGCATTCACTGCGCCCTTCGCCATAGCATCGTTCTCCGCATAAATCACGTTGAACTTGTCTCCGGAAGCAATCACTGCAGAGACATATTCTTCTGCACGCTGCTCTGTCCATTCACAACACCTCTGACCGACGATACACCAGTCTGTATCCTTCGCAACCATAGCTTCAAGCGCACCTGTTCTTGCTTTCTGTGCTTCCGATCCCAGGATCCCCTGAAGGTGAAGGATATTATACTCGGGAAGCCCCTCGGCTTCGAGAAGATAGACTGCAACCTTTGCAGAAAACTCCATATCCGACATCACGACCGTGTCATAAAGGTCAGGATCAACATCGATCGGACGGTCGAAAAGGATCACGTGGATACCTGCATCCTTCGCATCGTGAAGGACAGGTTCCCAACCGTTAGAATCCGCCGCACGGATCAGAAGATAATCGACTTCTTGCTGGATAAAGAGTTTCGCAGCGCTGATCTGCTCGTCATTTTTGAGGCTATAAAAGAAAGACGCATCATAGCCGTTCTCCTGTTTGAATACATCCTTAAGATCCCGGTCATTTGCCGCTCTGTAAGCTGACTCATTCGGGTCATTATTGATGATACCCACCTTGATATATTCGCTCCCGGCAGGCGGAATGGCTGCAGAGGTAGTCGGATCGACCGTATCAGTTACGACCGGTTCCGTCTCAGTTTCCGTGGGCTCCGTCGTTGCCGTCGCACGGGCATCGGCAAGATCCTTCAAAACATGCTTACCTTTCATGTTTCCCGACTCCTGCGAATTACAGGCAGATACAGACAGGAGCATCGCAGCTGTAAGGATAAAGGTCAGGATCTTCTTCATATCTTTCCTCCTGCACAGAAGCACTGATCAGTCAGCGTAGTTGATGCCGATGAATGCTTCATCTCTCGGATGTCCGGCGACAGAACTTACTTTATCTGTCTCAAGGGCGATATCCATACCCTCCATATAAGTATACTTCGGATGCACACGAACGAAAAGAAGACCGCTCTTATTGTCATACCCGAGGATCTCGAGGATCGCACTGCTCGGAACTTCTGTATCCGCACCAACTGCACCGGTCACTACATTATATTCCTTACCCGGAAGCGGCATTTTCGCAAAAAGCGGACCCGTGTTGCATCTGCCCACAGAAGACAGCTGCTGCAGATGTCCGTCAGAGCCGAGTGCGAAATCGTAAGCCATGAATACAGTACCAATGATGTCTGTTCTCAGTCTGATCTTGAAATTTGTCGGGTCGAGCGTCTCATCGGGAGTGCTGAAGAACACCTCCACAAACTTCGGCTCGCTGCCGTTAATGTCGAAGATATATGTCGCGAATTCCTCACCGGCATTATCCATGCTGACGAGAAGATAGTTCTTGCCGTCGACACACATCATGTGGCTTGCATTATAACGGTCAAGTCCTTCCATCGAATCCATCTCATCAAACTCGGATGCTTTAAAGGTATAATCCTGTCCGAGGTATGTGATCTTAAGGTTTTCGACATGGTATCCGTCAGCGGATTTCGTCGTCGCCAGCTTAAGCTCATCGAGCGTGCCGTCACCGTCAAAGTCCCAGACCAGTTCATCCTTCATGTCGAATTCCAGCGTGTAGTTCTTCGGCGTCGATCCGAAGTACTTCATATTGAAAATGTCACCATGGCCTGCGACCGGAAGCTTGATTTCATCGATCAGGATACCGTCATAGGTCATGCCGAACGTGAGCGATCCGTCGTTGATCTTGTCGTGGATGTCCGCCATCGTTGTTGCAAAATTGTCCGCCGCGCCAATGGCATTGAAGTATTCCTCCACGTAATTGGAAAAAGCACCTCTGTCGAGGATGACATCATCCATCTGAAGCTCTGTGCCGCTCATCGAATCATAATTCGCAAAATACGTATTCCGTCCGATATCTTCTTCCGACGAATAGCCGTATGTCTCGACCTGCATCGAGAGGATCTGACTGTCGCTTCGGATGATATAGCAGAACTCATAGAACCAGTAGCTGAGAAGCTCCGAGCCCGTGCTCAGCTGATCGTTGAACTTATCCAGCACCTGCTGATACTGTTCGGTCCTCGCCTCTCCCGTATGATGCACATACTCTTCAAGGATACCCGGCACTTTCGATGTCGTATCCGATGTCTCCAGAATGTCATAGCTGACTTCAACGGACTTCAGAGAAAACGGAGGTTCGGCATCCCCCTTCGGATCGACTGCGCCGAACATCATCTGGTCTCTCGTCTTCTTGATTGCAAAAGCACTGAGGTCATGTGTGACAACGAAATCCTTGTTATCCGGGGCTGAAGTCTCTGCCGACGACTCCGAAGTATCGCTTTCGGTCGTATCCGTCGGAGCATCCGTCTCCTCGGTCTCCGTCGTATCCTTCGTCTTCTTTGTCTTCTTCGTTCTTTCGGTTTCCTTCGAACTGCCGCATGCCACGCAAGTACATACCGTCGCCATGCAGAGCAGAACAGCAATGATTTTCTTCATTTTTCCTCTCCTACAAAAACGTTCCTGTTTCCAACTAGTACGTTTTATCACAAAGTCTCTTACTTCACAATATCCACGTCGTACGTGTTCCCGCCGATCGTGACTGTCTTGATCTCTGAAACGGAGCTGAAAAGCGTCTCCTGGACGTAATTATATTTCTCGGGATTCTCTCCTCTCTCGAGCATCTCGATCAGGGCCTGCACACGCGGGCCGTGGTGCGGATTACACTCTGCGATACAGGAGATCTTCCCCTGCTTTAAGTACTGCATCGCGTCGGCATTGATACCGTCAAAAGACACGACCATGATCTCGCCGTTTGCAATATCCGGTCCGACTTTTCTGCCGGATGCTTCAATCGCCGAGATCGCGCCGATGGCTTCGTTGTCGTTTTCGCAGTACACGACATTGATATTGTCATATTTATTGAGGAAAGAAGCCATGACCTCACGTCCTCTTACCTCGGTAAAATCACCGTTCTCTGACGCCATAAGGTCCCAGCCGTATTTATGCACGGCATTCTTCAGACCGCGTGTTCTTCCGATCTGCGCTGTCGATCCTTCCGTACCCTGGATATGCACAATATGCAGATCCTCATCCGCGATACCTTTGGCCTTAGTATATTCATGGATCCATTCCGACATCTTCTGTCCTTCAAGTTCGAAGTCAGATCCGACCCAGCATGTATAGAGATTCTGGTCCTCAACGTTGACCCGTCTGTCAACAATGATCACAGGGATCCCCGCATCCTTTGCTTCCTTCAGCACGAAGTCCCATCCGGTCTCCGTCTCCGGCGCAAGCACGATATAGTCAACATCCTGCTGGATAAACATGCGCAGCGCCGTGACCTGGTTGGCCTGCTTCTGCTGGCCGTTCTTGTAGATCAGATTGAAACCGTTCTCCTTCGAGAGCGCCGTCTGCATGGACTCAGTATTGGTACTTCTCCAGTCCGACTCCGCGCCGAGCTGGGAGAATCCGACCGTGACCACCTTCTGTTCCGAAGCCGCCGACGAAGTCGTCTCAGGAACAGAACTACTCCTGCAGGCAGTAAGCAGCACAGCCAGCAGGAGTATTATCGAAGTCAGGTGGACCGATTTTTTCATCCGTAAGCTCCTTACACTTTCAGAGCCCTCTTCTTCATTCTCATTAAGATACTCTGGATCAGCAGGAAGATACACAGCATGGCCGCGATCGTAATTCCTGTCCACCAGGCATCTCCGAAACCTGCTGAGGAGACGATCTTCTGGATCGTGCACAGCGAGAGAACGCCGAACAGTGTTCCTATAATATTTCCTACGCCACCGGTAAGCATCGTTCCTCCGATGATTGCAGAAGCAATCGCGTTCATCTCCATTCCTGACGCGTGGGTGACCGAACCGGATCCGACGTTAAGGAAGTAGACATATCCGGCGATACCTGCCAGAAGTCCGCAGATCACGTGCGAGAGGAACTTAGTCCTCTTGACGTTGATACCGAGCATGAGCGCGCTCTGTTTGTTTCCGCCCACCGCGTAAAAAGCACGGCCGAACCTGGTGTAGCGCGTAACCAAGAACAATATTACCACAAGTACGAGCGCTACGACCACACCGATCTCGATATATGCCGGGAAGTAAATGCCTTTTCGCGTGGTATAACCGAGACCCGGAATGATGATACGGGTTTGCTTCAGTTTCTGGAAAGACTGGTTCTCAACGTTAAACGGCTTGGTGTGCACGATTGTTGTCATACCTCGGGCGAAGAACATGCCCGCGAGAGTAACGATGAATGGCTGGATATCGCAGTATGCGACGAGGAATCCCTGTACGATACCGAATGCCAGACCGATACCGACTGCGATCAGCATCGAGACGACAACGTTTCCGCCGCCATAATCGAGATACACCGCACAGCACATCGTGACCAGTCCGACCACGCCGCCGACGGAGATATCGATTCCGCCGGAGATCATGACAACACTCATACCGAGCGCCACGATGATCAGCGCGGCATTGGAGTTCAGGATATCAAAGAGCGTCTGCGGCTTCCTAAATCCGCCGCCCTGGATCGTTACTGCTCCGATATACATCAGGAAGAAAATAGCGACCGTAATGATAAACAGAAGATTGGTGTCACTGATCCGGTTGAAGATCCCGCCTTTTACTTTTTTCTTATCCATCAGGCATCCTCCTTCGCATCAGTCTGCGTCTCAACATTTACTTCTTCCACGATCTCGCTCTCTACATCAGCAGCAGCGAGCGCAACAGTTGCTTTTTTCTTGCGGGGAATAATTTTCTTAAAGATGTTTCCGGCGACTTCACGTACCTTCGGCGCCGAGAAAAGCACCAGTATGATTACGACAGCTGCCTTGTATGCAGCAAGCGCATCAGACTCTACGTTGAACTTATAAAGTGTTGTAGTCAGGAACTGGATAACATATGCACCCAGGATCGATGCCCACATGTTGAACTTACCGCCGGACAGTGCGTTTCCGCCGAGAGCGACTGCGAGGATCGCATCCATCTCGATGTCTTTCGCGATGATGTTGTAGTTGATCGTGGAAAGACGGCTGACCTTGATGAGTGCGGCGACTGCTACACAGAGACCCAGAATAACGAACGCAATAAACTTAATAAGGATCGGGTTGATACCATTAAGTCTTGCAGACTTCTCGTTGATACCTACCGCCTGTGTGTAAAGACCGAGGTTTGTAAATTTCAGGACCAGAGCAATCGCTATAATACATAGGATGACTATGAACACGGTCGTCGGAATAGGCACTCCGGGTATGAATCCGCCGAAGTAGGTAAATGTCTTACCCGGCACGATCGGCAGACGGTTGTTGTTGATCCATGCGGCAATCGATCGACCTGCGGTAAACATGATCAGGGTCGCGATCATCGGCTGGATCTTAAAGATCGATACGAGTGCTCCGTTAAAAGCACCGCAGAGCATTCCGACAAGGCAAGCTACGAGAAAAGCAACGATGATCGGTGCTTTCAGTGCATCCGGTCTCTGGTTCGCTCCGCAGAGGATCCGAAGCATCGCGGAACCTGCGATTGCGATCGTCGCACCCACCGAGATATCCTGTCCGCCGGAAGCCGCCGTAACGAGCGTCATACCAATGGCAAGAATCGCAAGCTCGGAACCGTAGTCGAGGATCGTGATCAGCGATCCGCGCAGAACCGGATTTCCGTCGTTATTCGATCCGAGTGTGATCTTAAAGAACGACGGATCATTGATCAGGTTGATCACGGCAAGCAGCAGGATCGCGAGGATCGGTATGAACAGCTGATGTCCAGTTATTTTTTTCAATAATGATTTCTTTTCCATCCCTTATTCTCCTCCTGCGATCGTACTCATGATCATGCCCTGTGTGAGTTCATCGCCGGACAATTCGCCAACGACCTTGCGGTCACGCATGACGATCAGTCGCGAGCAGGTACGGAGCATCTCATCTGTCTCCGAGGAAATGAAGGTAATGCTCATTCCGCCGGAAGCAAGTTCCAGGACCAGCTTCTGAATATCTACTTTCGTTCCGACATCGATACCGCGTGTCGGCTCGTCAAGGATCAGATATTGCGGATTCATGAGAAGCCATCTTGCAAGGATGACCTTCTGCTGGTTACCGCCGGAAAGTGCTTTTACGGGAGTATCCGCCGAAGCGGTCTTAATATTCAATTTCTTTATGTATTCGTCGGCAAAAGCATAGGCCTGCGCCTTGGTGAAAGGCTTGAAGAAACCCTTCATGACCTGCAGCGCCAGGATGATGTTTTCTCTTACGGAAAGATCGCCGACGATGCCATCGATCTTACGGTCCTCAGGCAGGTACGCGATACCGTTTTTCATCGCGTCACGGGGACCTCTGATCTTCACATTCTTTCCGTGCATTTTTACGCGTCCGCCTAGGACACGGTCCGCTCCGAAGATCGCGCGGACACATTCACTTCGGCCGGAGCCGAGCAGTCCGGTAAAGCCGTTCACTTCACCTTTCCGGATATAGAAATTAAAGGGTTTGATGCCGGCATTACTTACCAGCTTTTGTGCTTCGAAGACATTCTCTTCCCCGTCTTCACCGGCATACGCTTCCTGTTCTCCTTTAATATCGGAAAGATCATCCATTTCTTTACCGAGCATCTTTGCAACAAGCTGCACTCTCGGCAGGTCACGGATCTCATATTCACCGACGAGCTGACCGTCACGAAGAACGGTGATCTTGTCGCAGACCTCATAGACCTGGTCGAGGAAGTGCGTAACGAAAATGATGCCGACGCCCAGGGCTTTTAGATCACGCATCAGGCCAAAGAGCTTTTCAACTTCCTGTTCATCGAGCGAGGACGTAGGCTCATCCAGGATCAGAACTTTGGCGTCCATATCCACTGCACGGGCTATCGCGACCATCTGCTGAACGGCAATTGAACAATTCGACAGCTGCTGGTTCGCTTTTGCAGGGATATCGAGCTTTCGCAGAATCTTATCGGCGTCGGCATTCATTTTCTTCCAATTTGTCAGGCCGTTACTCCCACGGCCAATGTACATATTCTCAGCCACAGTCAGGTTCGGGCACAGAGTGATCTCCTGATACACAGTGCTGATACCCAGCTTCTGCGCGTCGGAAGGAGAATGGATCTGTACAGCCTGGCCGTCGAGAATGATCGTACCCGCGTCTTTCGGATACACACCGGTCAAGACCTTGATCAATGTTGATTTTCCTGCGCCGTTTTCTCCCATCAGCGCATGGATCTCACCGCGGTTCAGAAAGAAATCCACGTTTTGAAGTGCACGTACGCCGGGAAAAGTTTTCACTATACCATGCATCTCGAGCAATCTATTATCGTTGTCCACGGGTTTCTACCTCTCTCATTACTTACGGGTTTCCATAGTTTCTTGGTTTTCTGAATTTATTACACTTTTTCTAACTCATTCTCATTCTCATTTTTTAAACACGGTGCGGTGTCTCCGATTGGGGGGAGAACGCCGCACCGCGCCAGGTAAATGGATGTATAATTAAATGCCGTATTTATCTACGTCTTCCTGCTTGATGGTCGCAGCGTCAAATCCCTTTTCATCCATGATGATCTTCTTCTCAGGTGTCTTACCTGCTTCGATATCCTTGATGATGGAATCAATGTAGCTGGCCTGGAACGGGTTGCACTGACCATCATAGTTCCAGTTCTGCTTCAGGAGTTCTTCGAGAGCCCACTTGTTGCAGTCAAAGCCCATTACGAGAACGTCTTTGCCTACGCCGTGAGAGATACCTGCTGCATCAAGAGCTGCAACAGCACCCTTAGCCATATCGTCGTTCTCAGCGTAAATTACGTTGAACTTCTCACCGGAGTCGATAACGGACTGAACGATCTGCTGTGCCTTTTCTGCGTTCCACTCTGCTGTCTGCTGCTTAACGATTGTCCAGTTAGCTTCTGCTGCTGCCTTCTTATCAAGAGCGCCGGATCTGCCCTGCTGAGCAGCGGAACCCATAACACCCTGGATATGAACTACTTTGTACTCGGAAAGATTCTGGCTTGCGAGCCAGTCAACTGCTGTCTGGCCTTCCTTATCCATATCGGATACGATGGAAGCTTCATAAAGACTCGGGTCTGCGTCGATCGTTCTGTCGAAAAGGATAACCTTTACGCCGGCGTTCTTAGCATCCTGGAGTACGGAATCCCAGCCTGCTGTATCTGCTGCGGAAAGCAGGAGATAGTCAACTTCGTTCTGGATAAATGTCTTTGCGAACTGGATCTGCTCGTCGTTCTTCAGGCTGTAGTTAAAAGAAGCGTCATAACCGTTCTCCTTAGTAAACATAGCCTTCAGGTCTGCATCGTTCGCTGTACGGTAACCGGACTCGTTCGGGTCATTGTTGATGATACCTACTTTGATCAGTTCGCCGCTGGCTGCCTTGGACTCAGCCTTGCTCTCATCCGCCTTGGACTCTGTCTTAGATTCCGCCTGTGTCTCTTTCTTATCTTCGGATTTCTTACATCCTGCTGCGAGACTGAAAGCAAAAACAGAAGCCATAATCACTGCAACTACTTTTTTCATTTTTTTACCTCCCTGGTTCAAAACCATATTCGGGGTCTTCCCCCGTCATCTGGTTTTAGTTTAGGTTTTCGATGAAAAAAGACCATGCAGAAAAAACGGAAACGAAGTTGGATTTTTTCTCTC
>JAEEGJ010010476.1_pt1 | contig 24103 bp, 23 predicted proteins | sample 8958761 | NCBI WGS metagenome assembly JAEEGJ01 (sample SAMN16246546, study PRJNA631951) | gut metagenome | biome: gut microbiome; feature: rumen; material: RS-attached | host: Bos | place: Iran: Karaj | collected 2018-10 | reverse complement strand
ATGCTGATTCCATGAAGTGGATAGCAAAGCAGTTGAAGGCTGACAAGCAGGTTTCAGAGGTGACATACGAGAAGGACCTTATGAACAAAGTGAACAAGAGCCTGCGTAAGATAATGCTTGTGATGATTGTCATCGCTGTGCTTTTGTCGTTTGTCTCCTATACCCTTATCAGCAATACCGTTAGACTTGGCATCTACGCCCGTCGTTTCACTATCCACACTATGAAACTCGTGGGTGCTTCGTGGTCTTTCATCCGTGCTCCGTTCCTTAAGATGGGTGCTTTGCAGGGATTGCTTGCGGCCTTGATAGCCGATGCTGCCCTTGGCGGATGTATTGCGTGGCTGTATAAGTTTGAGCCGGATATAACGGAGGTCGTAACTGTTGAGACTCTTGTCATCACGGGTGTCTCTGTTATTCTCTTCGGACTTATCATCACTACTTTCTGCGTCTATCTCTCCTTGAATCATTTCCTGAAGATGAAGGCGAAAGACCTTTATAAGGTATAATTGAGAATTAAAAATTGATAATTGAAAATTATATAGAACGCTAAGACGCCAAGTCGCAAAGAAATAAACTCTGTGTCTTTGTGTCTTTGCGTTGACAACTACCAGAATGGAAGAAAAAAAGAATTTAGCCTTAGGCAAAATTAATTTCATCATGCTTGCCATAAGCATGGTGATTGTTGTGATTGGTTTTGTAATGATGAGTGGTGCAAGTTCTGATACCACCCAGTACAATCCAGAGATCTTTAGTGCGATGCGCATCAAGGTAGCTCCTGTTGTCTGCTTCGTTGGTTTTGTTTCAATCATCGTCGGTATAATGTACCGCCCAAAGCAGAAGTAAACGGATGGATTGGTTACAGGCATTAATCCTTGGTCTTGTCCAGGGTTTTACAGAGTATCTTCCAGTTAGCTCAAGTGGTCATCTGGAGTTGGGTAAGATTATTCTCGGTCCTGAGGCAGAGGCTGGTGGACTTACATTCGATATCGTTGTTCACGTTGCTACGGTTCTCAGTACTCTCGTTATCTTGTGGAGAGAGGTGATTTGGATATTCGCAGGTCTGTTCCGTCGTGACAATCGTGTGAACGATGAACAGAAGTATGTCATCAATATCCTTATTTCTATGATTCCAGTCGGAATTGTCGGACTTTTATTTAAGGACAAAGTTGAGGCTCTGTATGCTGATAATGTGATTGTGGTGGTTGGTTACTGCCTGCTTGTGACTGCATTCCTTCTTGCCCTCACACATTTCTATCAGCCAAGAGAGAAGGATAAGATTTCTCCTCTGCATGCGTTTATCATCGGTATTGCTCAGGCGTGTGCTGTTCTTCCTGGACTTTCACGTTCAGGCTCAACAATTGCCACCGGACTTCTCCTTGGCAATAGCCGCAAGAACCTCGCGCAGTTCTCATTCCTGATGGTTATCCCACCAATTCTGGGTGAGGCTCTCCTGGATTTCAAGCATATCTTCGCTCCTTCTGCAGAATATCTTGCAGAACATGGTGGTGAGGCAGCAGCAGTTCCTGCAAGTTCTCTTATCGTAGGCTTTATTGCAGCCTTCATCAGCGGATGTATCGCTTGTAAGTGGATGATTGCCCTTGTGAAGAAGTGCAAGCTCATATACTTTGCTATCTACTGTGCAATTGTTGGTGCTATCGCGCTGTATTGCAGCACGTTGTAAACAGAATTTACTATTGAGCTATTTACTAATTACTATTTATTTACTATTTTGATAAATGTACTATTTGAAATAGTAAATGCCTGGTGCGAAAACGAATAGTAAATAAATAGTAAATAGTAAATCGTTAAATAGTACATGTAAATGGTAAATTGTACATCTGATAGAAGACTCCTTGACTTTCAGCAAGGAGAATTTATCTACTTCAATAAACCTTATGGGATGTCGAGCTTCGGGGCACTTGCCTTTGTACGTACTCGCATTTCACAAAGGGTGGATGTGAAAAGAGTGAAGACCGGTCATGCCGGAACTCTCGACCCTCTTGCAACTGGTGTGCTGATTCTTTGTACTGGTAAGGCTACAAAGCAGATCGAGTCGCTTCAGCTTAACGACAAGGAATATACTGCGACCTTGCAGTTTGGTGCTACTACTCCGAGCTATGACATGGAATATACGGTTGACCACACCTATCCAAAACGTCATATCACCCGAGAAAAGGTGGAGGAGGCTCTAAAGCAATTTGTTGGCGATATAATGCAGGTGCCACCTGTTTTTTCTGCTTGTAACGTGAACGGAAAGCGTGCCTACGAGCTTGCGAGAAAGGATAAGGAGGTTGAACTTCAGCCAAAGCAGGTAAGAGTGGATGAGATAGAGCTTCTTGACTTTAATGATGAACTCAAGCAGGCAAGTATAAGGGTGGTGTGCGGAAAAGGCACTTATATCCGCTCTCTTGCACGAGACATAGGCGAGGCTCTGGATAGTGGCGCTTATCTCACGGCTCTTTGCAGAACCCGTCTCGGTGATGTGAGAATAGAGGATTGCCATACCATAGACAACTTTCAGGAATGGCTTGATGCTCAGGAGGTCGCTCCATACGTTGAGTGCGTTCAGAATCCTCCGGGAACAGGTAAAAAGAAGAAAAGAAAAAAGCCCCATCCCCATCACAACGTGACACCCTCAGACACATAAGGCCGATGAGGGACTGTTATTTTGTTTTGTATTTATTTTGTTTTTATATATAGATGAAACTTTCTAATTTCAAATTCAAACTCCCTGAGAGTCAGATAGCTATCTATCCGCACTCCATAGAGCGTACTGTAACTAATTCAGCAGGCGAGACTACTACATTTCAGCTCAAGCGTCCTGACGAGGCTAGGTTGATGGTGCTTCACAAGAAGTCACAAAAGATCGAGATGTACAAGACGGACGAAAAGGGCAAGCCTATCCTTGATGCTGATGGCAAGAAGCAGTTCATCATGTGTAAGGATATTGTGAATTACTTCACAGAGGGTGATACGTTCATATTCAACGATACCAAGGTGTTCCCTGCTCGTCTTTGGGGTACTAAGGAGAAAACTGATGCCAAGATTGAGGTGTTCCTTCTTCGTGAACTCAATGCCGAGATGCGCCTTTGGGATGTCCTTGTTGAACCTGCAAGAAAGATTCGTATAGGCAATAAGCTTTTCTTTGATGACACTAACACTATGGTTGCCGAGGTTATCGACAACACGACAAGCCGTGGCCGTACTCTCCGTTTCCTCTATGAGTGTCCTCATGATGAGTTCAAGCGTGAGCTCTATAGCTTAGGCGAGGCTCCACTCCCTCGCTATATCTTAGAGCATAAGGGAGCTGATGGAAAGAGAGACCGTGTGGCAACAGAGGAGGACCACGAGGACTTCCAATGTATCTTCGCTAAAAATGAAGGTGCTGTAACAGCTCCTGCAACTGGTCTTCACTTCTCTCGTGAGATGATGAAGAGAATGGAGATTATCGGTATCAATTCTGCATTTATTACTCTGCATTGTGGTCTTGGCAACTTCCATGAGATTGAGGTTGAGGACCTCACAAAGCATAAGATGGACTCTGAGGAGATGTTCGTTTCTGCAGAGGCATGTAAGCTTGTCAACGAGACAAAGCTTGCTGGACATCATGTATGTGCTATCGGTACAAGCGTTGTGAAGGCTACTGAGAGTGCCGTTGGTACTGACGGTATGATGAAGGAGTTTGAGGGCTGGACAAATAAGTTCATCTTCCCTCCATACGACTTCGGACTTGCTGACTGTATGATGGCTAACTTCTATCAGTCAGAGTCTCCTATGGTTATGGAGATTGCAGCCTTCGGTGGCTATGACCTTGTTATGAAGGGTTATAAGCTCGCTGTCGATAACGGCTATAAGTTCGGCTGTTTCGGTGATGCGATGCTGATTATAAATGACTAAAGCCCCTTCCCCCGTTGAGGGAGAAGAGGGAATCCAATGGATATGCAAATCATCATTTATGGTAGTCTGTATGGCTCTACAAAGCGATATGCCGAGCACTTGTCGGAGATTACGGGGATAGAAGCCGTTTCCTTCAAGGATGCAAAGGATATTGCGAAGTATGACAGGATTATCTACATGGGTGCTCTTTTTGCTGGGAGTGTCTTGGGATTAAGGAAAACAGCCTGTAGGATGTCTGTCGGACAGAAGCTGACAATCATTACTGTTGGTATGGTTGATCCTGCTGATCCAGAGAATATTGAGTATATTCGTCGTTCCATAAAGGACAGGGTTCCGTCACATTTATATGATGAAACGCAGATATACCATCTCCGTGGTGCTATTGATTACAGTAAACTCACTCTAAAACATAGGATGATGCTATCTGTAATCCATTGGAAAATCTCGAAGATGCCAGAGGAAAAGCTTAATGTCGAGTCAAAGACTATTCTTTCTATCTACGGCAAAAAACTTGACTGTGTTGATTTCAAATCATTGGATAAGATAGATTTATGAGTGTAGAGCAGAATAGCAGCGAAAATGTGAATGAGGTCTTTGAGCATTCCGGATCCCTCCCTACGGGGGAGGGCGGGGGGAGAGGCCTTCATTCTGTCTATTTCTCTCTTGGCTCAAATCTTGGCAACAAGCGCGAGAACTTAAACAAAGCTATAAAACTAATGGAAGAGCAGATTGGCGTGTTAGTACGTCAGTCTGCTTTTCTCGCTACAGAGCCTTGGGGCTTTCAGTCGGATAACTCATTTGTAAATGCTGCTATCTGTATGGAGACAGAGCTTGATCCGTTTGAGGTTCTTGAAAGAACTCAGAAGATAGAGCGTGAGATGGGTAGAACCGTGAAATCCACAAATGGAGAATATCACGACAGGATTATTGATATTGATATCCTTCTCTATGACGATCTGAAGATAAACACTCCTCGTCTCACTATCCCTCACCCGTTAATGGAACAAAGGGATTTTGTCATGATTCCTTTAAGGGAGATACTACTTCCTATGTTATAAAAAAGATAAATTATGCAAGAAACACCATTATTTACGATTAGATACCATAAGACAGAAGATCTGGTCTTTGACTATACGAAATTATTGCCGGTCTATAAGAAGCGATTAAAGATGTATCGTGGGCTGTTTTGGTTTTCATTAATACTGATTGTGACTAATATAGTACTTGGTTCTATTGGCAGGGACGTGGATTGGGGAATGCAAATCTTCTTGTTGTTTATTGCTCTGTATGTTTTTTCGTTTCCTTCCATAGTTAAGATGCGTGTCAGGAATCAATTCAAGAATGACTCATCAAATAAGAATGCAGTTCTGATGATGGTATATGAAGATCGTATAGAGTTTGCTGACGAGTTTTCTGAGTCTTCATTAAAATATGAGGGAATCGATTGTATTGTGGAAACAACAATAGGAGTTCATCTGTTTCTTTCCGAGGTAAAGGCATTATCCATTCCGCGAGAAGCAGTTCCTGAGCAGGCATTGGAGTTCTTAAAGAAGAGAATCAAATGATATTGCTAAGCGCAAAATGTCGAAAGTACATATTTACAAGCATAAATTTCAATTCGCCATTTCCCATCCTTTGATGGAAGAAAGAGATTTTGTCATGATTCCGTTAAAGGAGATTCTGGTTGGCAAAATTTAATTATTGTCTATAGTTGTTTGCCATCAACACTATACTTCTTTCCATTTTTCTGTATAATGTACCTATTCTGAAATACAGATTAGAAAACTTTTGAGTCTTTTGTTTTTCTTTGAAAATTAATCAAGGAATAATTTGGATGTTTCGATGGTATTGTGTAATTTTGCAACTAGAATTATTAAAATTAAATTATGAGAAAAATTTACGCATTAAAGAGATTTGTAATGAGCTTGTTGGCGCTGATGGTGTCAGCGGGAACATTTGCCAAACAGGCAGAGGTAGATGGTATTTGCTATGATTTGAACAGTGAAACTAAGGAAGCAACTGTCATTGCCAAAGATGACAAAAGCTATAAAGTTGTTATAATTCCTTCGTCTGTTACTTTTGGTAGTCAAACTTATTCCGTGACGAGTATTGGTAAAGAGGCTTTCAGTAATTGCTCTGATCTCACATCAGTTACAATCCCTAATTCTGTAACGAGTATTGGACAGATGGCTTTCTTGAATTGTAAAAGTCTCACTTCTATCACAATTCCTAACTCAGTGACAAATCTTGGAGAAAGAGCCTTCTGGTCTTGTGGAAGCCTCGAATCTGTCACTCTTTCTAACTCTTTAACGAGTATTGCGGATGGGACTTTCTGGGTTTGCTATGGTCTCACCTCAATCACTATCCCTGAGTCCGTGACAAGTATCGGGGCTATGGCTTTTTGTGGTTGTTATAATCTTACCTCAATCACAATCCCAGAGTCCGTAACAAGTATTGGGGCTATGGCTTTCAGCGGCTGTGAAAGATTCACTTCTATCACAATCCCTAACTCTGTAACGAGTGTTGAGGAGGCGCCTTTCGCTGGTTGCAATAATCTCACCTCTATCAGCGTAGAAGTGGGGAATCCCGTATATGATAGTAGAGAAAACTGCAATGCTATAATTGAAACATCTTCAAATACCTTGATTACAGGATGTCGGAAAACTGTTGTCCCTAACTCCGTGACGAGTATTGGTAAAGAGGCTTTCAGTAATTGCTATCTTACCTCAATCACAATTCCTGAGTCCGTGACGAGTATTGGGGATAGAGCTTTCCAAAGTTGCACTGGTCTCACCTCAATTACAATCCCTGAGTCCGTGACGAGTATTGGGGTTAATGCTTTCATAGGTTGCAAAGGTCTCATCTTTATCAGAGTAGAAACTGGGAATCCCGTATATGATAGTAGAGAAAACTGCAATGCTATAATTGAAACATCTTCAAATACCTTGATTTGTGGATGTCAGAACACAGTTATCCCTAACTCCGTGACAAGTGTTGGTAAAGAGGCTTTCAGTAAATGCTATAATCTCACCTCAATCACGATTCCTGAGTCCGTGACGAGTATTGGTAAAGAGGCTTTCCAAGGTTGCTCAGGTCTCACCTCAATCACAATCCCTGAGTCCGTGACGAATATTGGGGAATTGGCTTTCAGTAATTGCACAGGTCTCACCTCAATCACAATCCTTAACTCAGTGACAAGTATAGAGGAGAGGGCTTTCTATCCTTGCTATCAACTCACCTCCGTCACAAATCTCGCCATAATCCCTCAGGAGATAAACGCAGAGACCTTCAGCGTTTACGGAACACTCCACGTTCTGCCAGGTTGCAAGGCAGCCTATGAAGCAGCAGAGAATTGGAAGAACTTCACAATCGTGGAGGACGCAAAAGCAGAGCCTAAAGCAATAGCAAAGGCAATTATGGAGCTTATCAATTCAATCGGTAAGGTGGAGAAAACAGAAGCCTGCAAGACGAAGATTGAGGCTGCTCGTGCTGCTTACGATGCATTATCAAAGGAACATCAGGCTCTCGTAAAGAACTACAACACACTTGTTGAGGCAGAGGATGCATACAAAAAGCTTAGTGCTCAAACAGACATAACAAACGTTAATGTTGACAGCACACCAAAGGATGCAAAATATCTCGAAAACGGGAAAATAGTGATTATCAAGAATGGTAAACGGTTTAATATCAACGGACTATAAGCGATAATACAACGAATAAATAATCATAATTCAAAATGGCTGGTGCATCAGGAATCTAATTGCACCAGCCATTTTCATTCTTTCACTCTCTGATTGAAAACAAGCAGGAAGAGAGAGAAATCAAACGGAATATTTCTTCCCGAGGTAAAGGCATTATCCATTCCCCGAGAAGCAGTTCCTGAGCAGGCATTGGAGTTTTAAAGAAGAAAATTAAATGATATTACAAAAGTAAAGTGTTAAAATTGCATATTTACAAGTAAAATGTCAATTTATTATTCTTTTGTCTGAAGAAAAATTAGTACCTTTGCACCCGCAAATGAAAATTTGCTGCATTCGATGATTGCAAAAAGCGTCAGTGATTAGACGTTATGCATCAGAAGGATGTAATAATCAATTAATTATTAATCACATTAATTTTTCTTTTACATTATGTATTTGGATTCAGCCAAGAAGACTGAGATCTTCGGTCAGTACGGTAAGTCAGCTACTGACACAGGTTCTGCAGAGAGCCAGATTGCTCTCTTCACATTCCGTATCAAGCACCTCACAGAGCACCTTAAGGAGAACCATAAGGATTACAAGACTGCTCGTAGTCTTACAATGCTCGTAGGTAAGCGTCGCGCTCTCCTTGATTACCTCAAGGATCGTGACATCAACCGCTACCGTGCTATCATCAAGGCTCTCGGTCTGCGTAAGTAATCTCTTACAAGCGCAAAAGGATGGATCTCCAGCAAGGCATCATTTAATAGGGTGTCATGTTGGAGATTTTTTATTAATCTGGCCTCTCCCCCCGCCCTCTCCCGTAGAGAGGGAGCCGATTCGTTCGTGGGGGGATTGGTTGTGTAAAGAATAACTGAAATTGCCTTTTGCCTTCCGGCTCCCTCCCTACGGGGGAGGGCGGGGGGAGAGGCCATATCTATATGAAAAAACTACTATCCCTCCCACCTAATCTGGTGGATTGTTTTCACGATATTACAGGATTGTCTCGCGAAGAATGGTTCTGTACCAACGACCCTGTTGGTGCGAAGCTCGGTTCTGGCGGTGGCACCACATGGCTCATGCAGGAGTATGAGAAATCGGAATACTATGACAATCAGGCAACCGAGGGAAAGGCGGAAAAGCGTCTTATCCTTCATGCCGGAGGTCAGAGCCGTCGCCTTCCTGCGTATGCTCCTTCGGGAAAAATCCTTACTCCTATCCCTGTGTTCCGATGGGAGAGAGGACAGCGTTTGTCGCAGGATCTCCTTTCGCTTCAGGTGCCTTTGTATGAGAAGATAATGTCGGTGGCTCCTGAAGGACTAAGGACTATGATTGTGAGCGGAGACGTGTATATCCGTGCTACTCAGCCTATTGGCGAGATTCCAGATGCGGATGTGGTGTGCTATGGTCTTTGGCTCGGTCCAGAGATTGCTTGCGACCACGGAATCTTCGTTTCTTCGCACGAGAAGCCGGGAATATTGAAGTGCATGATGCAAAAGCCGTCTGTTCAGACACTCACGCAGCTCCTTGAAAATCATTACTACCTTACTGACATCGGCATCTGGCTGCTATCAGATAAGGCGATGCAAGTGCTTAGGAATAAGTCGCTTAATGCAGACGGGAGCATAAGGGAATACGACCTATACTCTGAGTTCGGATGCGGATTGGGTACTGATCCTACCACTCCCGACGATGAGGTTAGCCAGCTCTCTGTTGCTATCCTGCCGTTGCCTGGTGGCGAGTTCTACCACTATGGCACAACGCACGAGATCATATCTTCCACCCTTGCCGTTCAGAATATCGTTAACGACCAGCGAGAGATAATGCACCATTCCAGAAGACCGCATCCTGCCTTGTTCGTTCAGAATTCAGAGCTAAAGATAAAGCTAACGGACAAGAATCAGAATATCTGGATAGAAAACTCATGGATAGGCGAGAAATGGTCGCTTACAAGGGATAATGTCATTACTGGCGTTCCTGAGAATGATTGGGAGATTAGTCTTCAGCCTGGGCAATGCGTTGATATTGTGCCGATTGGCGAAAAGGGTTATGCCGTCCGTACCTACGGATTTAATGATAAGTTTGCAGGGAAGTTGCAGTTCACGCCGTTGTTCCCTGTTGTAGTGAATATTGAGGAAATGGGCCGCGTACTGAAAGAGATGCTGCGGCCTCTCCCCCCGCTTTGCACATACTCCGATGTTATAAACATCGAACTTCCCTCCGTAGGGATGGAGCCGGAGTGCTCAAATCCAGAAGAGTCCAAACTTTCCTTAAATGAATCTTTTGAAGGCGTTAGCGGCTCCCTCCCTACGGGGGAGGGCGGGGGGAGAGGCCGAGTTTCTGCCGAACAAATCTCTTCTCAGGCTAACCTCCGTCGTCTTACTGCTCAGAGAAACCGTTTCCGTGCTCTCAACTGGCCTGCGCTTGCTGAGAATCATCGTCATAGCGTATTCTTCCAGACGGATCTGGGCGATGCAGCACAGGACTTTGCTGCTAACAATATCGCTATTCCACAGCCTATCAGCGAGGATAATCCGCTACTCACACGAGTGCACGATAATATGTTCCGTGCTGAGGTGAAACGACTTCGTGGCGAGGACGATACGGCTGAGGCTCAGGAGGCTTTCCGACTTCTTCGTCAAGGACTTACCGAGACCGTAAAGGCTGAGATTGAGAATCAGAAATCACCTCGTATGTCGGTGTATGGCGATCAGATTGTGTGGGGACGCTCGCCTGTGCGTATTGACATTGCTGGTGGTTGGACAGATACCCCTCCTTACTGTCTGATGGAGGGCGGAAATGTTATCAATCTTGCCATTGAACTGAACGGTCAGCCACCTCTTCAGGCATACGTTAAGCCTTGCAAAGAGCATCACATTATTCTCCGAAGCATCGACCTTGGCGCGTCTGAGGTTGTTAAGACCTACGAGGAACTTGCTGATTTCTATCACGTTGGCTCTCCATTCTCCATTCCGAAGGCTGCCCTCGTACTTGCAGGTTTCCAGCCGGGCTTCTGCATCGAGAAGTTCGAGTCATTGGAAAAACAATTGGAGGCATTCGGCTGTGGCATAGAGCTGACTATGCTGTCGGCAATTCCCGCAGGTTCCGGACTTGGCACGAGCAGCATCCTTGCAAGTACCGTTCTTGGTGCGCTGAATGATTTCTGCGGATTGGCATGGGATAAGCAGGAGATAGGTCGTCGTACGCTTGTTCTCGAACAACTCCTTACTACTGGCGGCGGTTGGCAGGATCAGTTTGGCGGTTTGCTTCAGGGCATCAAACTCCTCCAGACAAAGCGAGGCTTCGACCAGAGTCCTACGGTTCATTGGTTGCCTTCAGAGCTTTATACTCAGCCAGAATACCGTCAATGCCACCTTCTCTATTACACAGGCATCACTCGCACGGCAAAGACCTTGTTGGCAGAGATTGTCCGTAGGATGTTCTTGAATAATCACGATGAGATTGCCCTTCTGCGTGACATGAAGGAGCACACGCTTAATCTCTATGAGACGATTCAGAGGAACGATTTCGTGGGCTTGGGTAAGGCTATCCGCAAGACTTGGGCGCAGAATCAGGCTATTGACGGAGGTACTAATCCTGCAGGTGTCAAGGCTATAAGTGATATGGTTGATGACCTCTGTCTCGGCTACAAACTCCCTGGCGCTGGTGGTGGTGGCTATCTCTACATGGTGGCAAAAGATCCAGATGCCGCTGCTCGTATCAGACAGATTCTTAACGCTAATCCTCAGAATGCCAATGCCCGTTTCGTGGAAATGACGTTGAGCGAGCAGGGATTGCAGGTGAGCCGGAGCTAAAGACCCACCCCCTTGCCCCTGACACATACTCCGATGTTATCAACATCGGACTTCCCATAAAGGGAGGGGAGTAGATAGAATTTAAAGTTATGGAGTTTCGAACAAAGATAGAGTTAGAAAAATCATCTTTTAAGATTAACCCGACGGACAAGCTTCTGTTCGTTGGCTCTTGCTTTGCGGAGAACATCGGACGACGCTTCGTCGAAAATCAGTTTGATGCTATCGTCAATCCGTATGGCACGATGTATAATCCTGCGAGTGTGTACAATTCGGTAAAGAGAGCCTTGGAGGGCGTTAGCGGCTCCCTCCCTACGGAGGGAAGTCCGATGTTGATAACATCGGAGTATGTGCAAAGCGGGGGGAGAGGCCGCTTCGATGTTGCCATCTTCACCCTCGGCACTAACCACATCTACATCCTGAAGGAGACGGGTGAGATAGTGGATAACTGCATGAAACGTCCGCAGAAACTGTTTCGTGAAGAGCAACTGAGCGTGGATGAGTGTGCTGATTATCTCTCAAAGGCGGTTGGACTTCTGAAGGAGCGTAACCCAGAGGTGAAGGTGGTGTTTACGGTAAGCCCGATAAGATATGCGAAGTACGGTTTCCACGGCTCTCAACTATCCAAGGCAACGCTATTGCTGGCTGTTGATAAACTCGTCTCCGCATCCTCTGGTGAGCTATGCTATTTCCCTGCCTACGAGATAATGAATGATGAACTTCGCGACTATCGTTTCTATCAGCCCGATATGCTTCACCCCTCTGGGCAGGCGGTGGATTATATCTACGAGTTGTTTGCCGAAACGTATTTCTCTGCCGATGCCAAGGAGATGGTTCGTGAATGGCAACCTATCAAGGCGGCACTCGCACATCGTCCGTTCAATCCCGATAGCGAAGAGCATAAAGCCTTTCTCGCTAAGGTCACAGCCAAGAAGGAAGCCTTTCTTGCGAAGTGGAAATGTTCAATTAACAATTAACATGTGTCCTCGCGGATAGTACTATCGAGTTCCCTTTACAGGGATGGGATTTGGAACGGATTTACAACGGACTTATAACGGTATTACAACGGACTTGGAACCTATCACCCCAACACGCATCACCTAACTTTCGAGTGCAAAGTTACTACATTTTTTGCGAATGTCCCAACTAACAACAGAAAAAAATATGAGACTTTCCAAGAAAAATTGTTTTGTACTTGTAATGCATTGATATACAGGTGAATATTTTCGGAGGCAGTAGGGCGCATAGATAAACTATCATAATATCAGATAGTTTTATCACACACCCCCTATGTCGGTGAATTTTACCCCAAAATATAATATATAATATTATTATATATTATATTTTGAAGTATTTTTTGAAGAGAGAAATATCATACTGTCCCTGTTTAAACTATCAGATATTATGATAGTTTCTGTTTCTTGTTGTTTACATCAGATATATATGATAGTTTTCAATGAAGATTGAATGATGTGCATAACTTGTTGATATATAAGATGATAATGTTATATGAGAACAGCAAAATAGATAGAAACTATCATAATATCAGTTATTTTTCACAGACACTAAGCATACGAGGGGGTGAACGGTTCGTTCACCCCTTTTTGTCATTATTCTCGACAATGTGTGGATCTAACATATAACTGTTAGGAAAACAGGGAGAGGGAGTAACACAATACCGACGCTGAACGATTCGTTCGCCGTCGGTTTCGGAACTGCGAGAAAGAAAAATCCCTGAGTAAAATCTAACACGAGAAGATAAAACCACATTCGTGATTTACTAATCTGGTTTCAGAAAATTACATAAACGAGGAATGTTGGATTAACGTCAGTTCGTCGACTTGCTTTAGCTTGTTGAGCCTTAGCGAAAAATTCACGTTCTTTAGAAACAAAAGCTTATGTCCGAAATGGACACAAGCTTTTTTTGGGGGGGGATTATAGGGGCTGGGTGAACGAATCGTTCTGTCAGGTGCTTATACTTGGTACATTTTCATGATATAGAAGAAAACAAGGAGATGGCAAAACGCCACCTCCTTGGATAAATTTTTATCTCTAAATATCTAAAACATAGCCCCAAAGCGTATTAATCATTTAATATGCTATCGAAGCTATGATTGTCTTCTACTTCTATCATTTTTCCATCAACAAGTCTGACGATTGGGGTCTTTGCATAGATGTGGCCTTCTGTGTTTTTTATTACAGCCATATAACATTGATTTCCAATTGGGGAATCATACTGCCAAACTCCATCTTCTGAATATTTTATTGAGCATATGCCGATGTTATCACTGTCTTCATTATAAAAAGCACTATAGAGTGCTACTTGCAAATTAGATGGCACATCCCACTCCTCTATTCCGGAAGTCTTAAAACGCAATGCATAATCGGACCAGTTTCCCATAGGAATGGTTGCTGGTTCTGTGAACTGAATGCTTACGTCATTAGTAGTCGTGAAGGACTTGTATTGCTTGGAAAAAACAGGATCTTTACTATTGTATGGGTAATACACAATCTTGTAGTAATATGTATGCTCTGGCTTTAAATCTGTAATCAATATACCGCTTTCACCGGGCGTTAAATGAGTCACAGTGTAGAAACTGAAAGATTCTGTCATTCCGGGTAACTCGGAAATGTACTTTTCTATTCCATAATATATAAAAACGTCACCTTTGATGTCGCTTGTATTGATAGGGATGAAAGCCGTTGTAGCCTTGATGTTTTCCGCAGAAGGAAGATTCTCGATAAATTCTGGTGTGGCTTCAATGTCTTCGTCGTCATCTCCACACGATACGAATGTTAGGCTCAAAAGAGCCAATGATGAAATGAAAAAGCCTTTGAAAATGTTGCTCATTTTGTTGTTTTTGTAATTTAGTTTTTGTTTTCAGAACTATTTCTGAATTTCGAGTGCAAAGGTACAAAAATAATCTTATAACCTCAAACTATTGTTTGATTTTTTCAGTTTAGTGATTAAGTTGTGAAGAGGTTAGAGTAAGAATTTAACAAGGGGGTAGCGAAACGCCACCCCCTTGGATAAGTTTATTGTAAATGATGATATTCAACCAGCTGATTTTTCAGCCCGTTAACTTTCTTTTAAACGCAAAGCCGCAGAGGCGCAAAGTTTTTTCACTTTCCATTTATTTCCTCTGCGCCTTTGCGTTTTGATGGGATAAAATCCCTTAATCTTTTAATATCACTCCGCCCATTGGCTGGATGGTGACCTTGTAGTTGCCGTTCTTGTCTGCTTTGATTTTCTTCATAACGGAAGAAGCAACGGTTTCACCCTTCTTCTTCACGTTGTCGGTGTAGATTGTGATTTCCTTACCACCAAACTGAGGCAAAGAGAGGGTTGTGGTGATTGGCTTGTCGGTGGCGTTGAGACCAGCAACATACCATTTGTCGCCACTTCTGCGGGCAAGGATGACCTCCTTTGTTGGGTAGCCCTCAATGAATTTTGTTTCGTCCCATGCGGTTGGGATAGCCTTCAGAATGTCAAGCTCGAACTGTGGAAGCTCGGTAAGGTTATTTGGCTGAATGGCAATACATTGAACGCTTGTCTGGTTGATTATTGCAGAAGCAATCTCGAATACGTCGGTAGTGTAGCGCTGATGACGGCTCTTGTTGTCCTTGCTGATGTAACGGTTCATGATTGTACCGCCCCAATCCATTGATGCAACGGCATTTCTACAGAAAGGATGAAGCGTAAGCTCGAAACCCTCCTGCTTTGCGTGATGCTCAGAGAAGAACACGTTTTCAGAGGCGAGAACAGCCTCTGAAGCCACGAAGTTAGGGTACATGCGTTCCCAACCACGAGGGAGTGTACAGCCGTGGAATACAACCTGAAGTCCGTGACGGTTGGCATCTGAAAGAAGGTCTTCGTATTGCTGCATGGTCTCTTGCTTGTCACCTGCAAAGAAATCCACCTTGATACCTTTGACACCGATGCTCTCAAGCCAAGACATTTCTTTTTCGCGCTGAACGCTTGTCTTCATGCAGTCGCGTGGACCTTGTGGAGCATCATTGGCGTAGCCATTACTATTATACCAGAGAAGCAGTTTCACGTTCTTGCTCTGTGCGTATTTGCTGAGTTCTGCGATGCGCTCACGACCGATGTTCGTGTCCCAGTAATTATCTACAAGGCAATACTCATAACCCATTTCGGATGCAGTATCAATAAACTTCACCTGATCGTCGTAATTGATAGAATTATCCTGCCAAACAAGCCAACTCCAAGTGTAGCGTCCCGGCTTGTAGTCAGTCTTGGGCTCATAGAGAGGCTTTACTACGTCGTAGCTAATGGTTGTCTCAACGATAGGCTTGAGGTCAGAGCCGATAGTGATAGTTCTCCAAGGGGTCTCGTTAGGAAGACTCATAGCCGGAACAGCAGAGCCTAATCCGTGAAATTCCTCAGGAGAAGGATAGGCCACAGTATAGCCAGTTTGTGGATTGTAGTCGCTCAGATGACTACCGCAATAGTTACTTCCAACGCCTGTTTCTGATACGAGAACCCAACCATCTTCGCCTACGTGAAAGAGGCAAGGGAAGGTGTAGCCGTGTCCGAAAGCCGATTTCTCGGTCATCTGTGCATCAGCCTTGTATTCCTCTTCATAACTTGGCTTGGTGCTCATCCAACCGAAGTGCTTGCCGCCTGTCTGCGGACAGATGAATGTGGTGGTCTTGTCGGGGAAACGGAAAGAGGAAGCCTCATTGAGAATCGTCACACGGCGAGGCTCGTCCTTATCGGTAGTGTGAGAGCCACCGAGAGCGTATTTGTATGCAATATCATTATTGCTCACCTGCATGGTGAATGTCATAGGGTAGGGCGCTTTCTCTGCCGTCATTTCAATAGAAATGGTGTTGGCGATGTAATGAGCAGAAGAAGCCTTTGTGCGGCTCATTGAGTATTTCTCATCCACCTTACCCTCAGTGTGGTTCTTGAGGGTGAGATTGTGGGTGTAGTCGCCCATGTCCGTGTTTAGGCCAAGAGTTGAAGGCTCTATCATTTTCTTTCCGTCGTAAATAACCTCGTATGTCAGCTTACCTCCATCAGTAGAGATGTTTACGAGCATACGACCGTCAGGCGATAAAACTTTGAATACTTCTGCGTGCGCACCGATGGCTGCAAGCAGTAGAGATACCGTTATAGTTGTTAGTTTTTTCATTTTATTGTTTGTAGAATTCTTCAAACGCTTTTATACAATATTCCTGATCAATAGCTGCACCAGTTTCGCGAACGCTGTGCATCCCGAGGATTGGGTTGCCCATATCCACACCCTTCAAAGGAAGTGAGGAAGCGAGAATGTTGCCGAGGGTACTTCCACCTGCAATGTCGCTATGGTTTACGAACCTCTGGTAAGGAACGCCAGCCTTTTCGCAGATTCCTGCAAAGATAGCGGCAGAAACAGCATCAGAGGCGTATTTCTGAGCAGCATTGAACTTGATTACAGGACCGCCACCAAGCATAGGATGATTGGTAGGGTCATATTTCTCTGGATAGTTAGGATGCCAAGCGTGGGCATTGTCGGCACTTATCATAAATGCCTTCTCTATGGCTCTGTGATAGTCGTCGAGAGTCTCAGCTTGCGCAAGAACGATTCGCTGGATGATAGAGGCAAGGAAAGGAGAACCTGCGCCCTGCTTTGTCTGTGAACCAGTCTCTTCGTTGTCGAAGATACCGAGAACCTTTGTTGTCTCAGGAACGGTCTCTGTATCAGCGAGTAAGGCTGAGAGACCAGCGTGAACCATACTGAGGTCGTCAATCCTTCCAGCAGAAATGAATTCGTTATGAGCACCTACATGACAAGCAGGTGTGGTGTCGTAGAGATAGAGGTCGAAATCGAGAATGTCAGCTTTGCTAATATTCAGTTCTTCGGTGATGAGATTGATAAGGAGATTACCCCTTTCGAGCTCGCTATTTACGATACCGAGAATTGGTAGCATGTCCTTCTGCTTGCTGAGAGCCACACCATCGTTTACCTGACGATTGAAGTGGATTGCCAGATTGGGGATGACGAGAATAGGGCGCTTGATGCACAGTAGTTTAGTTTCTGGGTGCATCACGTCATTGCTCCTTACAATCACCCTTCCTGCGATGCTTAGAGAACGGTCGAACCAAGTGCTTAGGATAGCTCCGCCATAGACCTCGGTGTTGAGCTTTGTGATGCCTTCCTCGCAGGTCATTTCCGCATTAGGCTTGATACGGAATGTAGGGGAGTCGGAATGAGCGCAGATGATATGAAAACCGCCCTCGCCGAGAGTTTTCTTGCCAATATGGAAAGCGTAGATTGAAGAGTCGTTCTTTGTGAAATAGACCTTGTCGCCAGCCTTTACGTCGGTTATTCTATCCTCTGCATTGATATGCTTATATCCTTTAGCCTCAAGTCGTTTTGCTGTTTCCTTGACAGCAAGGAAATTAACGGGAGAGGCATCAAGAAAATCTAATAAATCCTTTGAATATTTGTTCATTTGGGGTTTTGTGATTAGTGTTTAGAGTTTAGTGATTAGTGTTCAGGGCTTAGTGATAGCTGACACCTATCACCCAATTGTAAGTGCAAAGGTAACAATTTCTACGAAAATGGCAAAGAAAACTAACAAAATCTTTGGCGGTTTGGGATTTTTGCTTTAATTTTGCAAGCAATAAACATAATTGAACCATGGCTCATAGATTAGACGCATTAGATAGAAAAATCCTTGAACTCGTCATTGCTGATGCACGAGTTCCGTTTCTTGAGGTGGCTCGCGCATGTAATGTCAGTGGAGCTGCGATTCATCAGCGCATACAGAAACTTACTACTCTCGGCATCCTCAAGGGAAGCCAGTTTAATATCGACCCTGAGAAAATAGGTTACGAGACTTGTGCCTATATTGGTCTTTTCCTCAAGGACCCAGAGAGGTTTGATGAGGTCGTAGAGGAACTTCGTAAGATTCCGGAGGTTGTGGAGTGTCATTACACGACTGGCGGTTTTGATATGTTTATCAAGATCTATGCGTATAACAACCACCACCTTCTCAATGTGATTCACGATAAGCTACAGCCTCTGGGCCTGTCTCGTAGCGAGACTATCATTTCTTTTAACGAGGCTATTCATCGTCCAATCTCAATCATTGAACCAGAAGAGGAGCCAGATTTGTAATGAAGCAGTATCTTGATTTACTTGACAGAATTCTGAAGGAGGGTACTGTCAAGACTGACCGTACAGGTACAGGAACGAAGAGCGTGTTTGGACATCAGATGCGCTTTAATATGGCTGATGGCTTTCCTTTGCTCACGACAAAGAAACTGCATCTGAAGTCTATCATTTATGAGCTTTTGTGGTTCCTGAATGGAGATACTAATGTGAAGTATCTTCAGGAACATGGTGTGCGTATATGGAATGAGTGGGCTGATGAGAATGGTGAGCTCGGACCAGTCTATGGCAAGCAATGGCGTGCCTTCGAGACATTGGATAAGGACGGCAATCGTGTGGTTGTTGACCAGATAAAGGATGTTCTCAATCAGATTAAGACGAATCCTGATAGCCGAAGGATGCTTGTATGTGCTTGGCATCCAGGACAGACCGATTATATGGCTCTGCCTCCTTGCCATACTATGTTCCAGTTCTATGTGGCTGACGGTAAGCTCTCGCTCCAGCTCTACCAGCGTTCTGCTGATACCTTCCTCGGAGTACCTTTCAACATAGCGAGCTATGCCCTTCTGCTTCAGATGATGGCGCAGGTAACAGGACTTCAATGTGGTGAATTTATCCACACAACAGGCGATACACATCTCTATCTCAACCATATAGAGCAGGCTCAGTTGCAGCTTACACGCACCCCTCGTCCGTTGCCTAAGATGAAGATAAATCCTGATGTAAAGGATTTGTTCTCTTTCAAATATGAGGATTTCGAACTTGTGGATTATGATCCATGGCCACATATTAAAGCGGAGGTAAGCGTATGATAAATGTAATTGCTGCCGTTGCAAAGAATCGTGCCATAGGTAATGGGAACAAGCTTATCTACTGGCTTCCTAATGACTTGAAGCGTTTCAAGGCTCTTACCACGGGACATACAATCATCATGGGCCGAAACACGTTCGACTCTCTTCCAAAGGGTGCTCTGCCTAATCGCCGTAACGTGGTTCTCTCACGTTCGGTAAAGGATCTCCCAGGCTGTGATGTCTACTCTTCTCTTGATGAGGCACTTGCCAATTGTGCTCTCGATGAGGATGTCTATATAATAGGAGGTGCTTCTGTATATAATCAATGTATGGATAAGGCCGACCGCCTTTGCCTTACAGAGATTGACGATACCCCATCTTCTGCTGATGCTTTCTTCCCTGCCTATGATGATTGGAAGGAAGTCTCCCGTGAGAATCACGAAACTGACGAGAAGCACGCCTTCAGATATTCTTTCGTGGATTATGTGAGGTGAATTATCTGCGGAACAAAGATAAGATTTCGATAAAGGAGAGTATCTCGCCAAGAGGTACTCTCCTTTATTTGCGTTGAAACTTCGCTGATCCTTCGCTTTTCCTCCGTACCAAACTCGATGTTCCTTCGCTCTCTCACCGACTTTGCACCGACTTTGGTACGGAGGATCATAGGAGGAACAACGGACTTACATAGGAGGCATTTTGGGTGAAATTCGTAGGATGTGCGTAAGATTATCTCTTCCCTTTCTTGTAAAGTTGGTAGGAATTTACAAGGTTGTGCCAGATGCTGTAGAAACCGCCTACAACGGAGGTGACGGGATTAAGGAAGACCAATCCCATCCAGATGATGAAAACGGTATTCTTCTGGCCGAATGCCTGACCTGCAGTTATGGCAGAACGCTCTATTGGGTCAATATACTCACCCTTGTTCTTGCATTCTGACTGCGGTTTTGTTGGCTGTTGCCAACGCTTTCCAATAGCCCTTCCGAGGGTGAACTGAATGATGCAGCATAGGGCACTTATGGCTGCAAGTCCGAGGAGGATGCCAAGTGCGATGTTGCTTTCTACGATAGTCCTTACTGTAACTGTGATGGCAAGGGCGAGGGCTACGAGCCATAGGTAGAAGGCGAGATCCTTTATCTGGAGCATCCTGTCCTTGAGTTTTGGTGCGTAATGTCTTACGATAAGCGCAACAAACAGAGGGCAGAGCAACAGAGGGAATACCTTACCCATTATCATGAAGAACTCGGTTAGGAAATCCAATCCTGAATGTGGTTCTACGAGGGTGAGGAATCCTGGGGCTAGTGCCGAAACGAGTAGGTTGCAAAGCACGATGTAGGTCACATCGCCCGAGAGAGAACCTCCTAATTTCTGTACGATGACGGCTGAGGCTGTGGCTGTTGGGCAGATAAAACAAAGCATGGCTCCTTCCCAGAGAATCTTTCCGTTGATTGTTTCTGGAAGATACATAGCTGCAAGTGAGCATAATACGAAGAGACTTCCTTGCGTCAAAAGTAAAATCCCGTGCCAACGGTGAGGCTTCAGGTTCTTTGGCTCAACCTTCAGAAATGATAGAAACAGCATACTGAAGATGAGAGTAGGCTGGAAGATGTGGGAGATGGTGTAGTAGAAATCGTTCTCGCTGTCCTGTGGAACGATAGCCCCGAAAATATAATAGAGCAGTACTCCCGTAAGCATAGCCACGGGAAGTTTCCATGTTCTTATGAATGTGAAAATCTTGTTCATTATCTTCTTTTTGAGGTGCAAAAATAGTAAAAATCTGGCATTTAGTGCAATTATTTTCGTTTTATTTCCCTTTCTGACCGTTTTTCTTGCTCATAAGGTTTGGCTTATTGGGAATAAATACGTACTTTTGCATTCGAAAAATGATTAAGATGAAAAATATAAAAACATATATTTGTGCCGTCTTTGTTTTGATGGCACTATCATGTGGTGATGCTTTTGCCCAGCAGAAGGGTGGGGCAGATACTATTGCAAAGGTTGAGGCGAGTGTCGATACAGCCGTTTCTGTTGATGAAACAATCAAGGGAACGGAGATTGATGATGCCTTGCTTGGCGATGGTGAGGAGTCGGCATTGGATTCTGCTCTTGTTGCAGATGCTAATGCCGGGGCATATACTCAGTTGAAGAAGAAGTTCATAGAGGGTGGTGCCGGCTTTATGTCGCTTGTAGCCCTTGCTCTTGTTCTCGGACTTGCCATTTGCATAGAGCGCATAATCTATCTCTCTATGTCAGAGATTGATGCAAAGAAGTTCATGGCTGAGCTTGAGAAAAAACTCAATGAAGAGGGGGTTGAGGCTGCGAAATCGCTTTGTCGTGATACTCGCGGACCTGTTGCGAGCATCTGCTATCAGGGGCTTCTCCGTATTCGTGAGACAAAGGCTGCCATAGAGCGGAGCGTTGAGTCGTATGCTCAGGTGCAGATTGGAAATATGGAAAAGGGCTGTTCTTGGATTACCCTTCTCATAGCTATGGCTCCTTCACTTGGTTTCCTCGGAACTGTGATTGGTATGGTTATGGCATTCGACAGGATCCAGATGGCAGGTGATATTCGTCCAGATGTGGTGGCGTCTGGTATGAAGGTGGCACTTATCACCACAATCTTCGGTATCATCACGGCTCTTATCCTTCAGTTGTTCTATAACTATGTGCTCTCAAAGATTGATCATCTTACGGCACAGATGGAAGAGTCTGCCATTACTCTCATGGATATCCTCACTTCATTGGATGAAGAAAAATCGAAGGTAGATGAATAGGCTGTCTCTAAACATAGGGAAGTTGTCGGACGTAAGGAAGTGGTCTTCTGAACGTATCTCGCATGTGGTGCTGTATTCGCTTACGGCAATCATTGCCCTTGTGTTCCTGCTTTTCTATTTCGTGGGATATGATATGCCAGCCATGTGGGATGAGCGTTATAACTCGCCACTTCTCACGGATCTCGTTATGGGACTTATGTTCCTTCTTCTCGTTGGGGCTTTTGTCGTGGCTTGCTTGGCTAAATGGCATTCTGTTCGCAAGAACCAAGCTCCGGCTATAGTGAATGGTATTCATGGAAAGCGAATAACGCTTGGCGTAACCATCGGGACTATTGTCCTGTTGGCATTTCTTTTTGCTTTGCCTTCTTCAAGCATCTATGTAAATGGTGAGTTGTTTGAAGAGAAGGTATGGCTGCGTGCTGCCAACATGTTTGTTGTAGCGAGTATCCTCCTTATTATAATAGGTATAGGCGCAATTTTGTTCGGAATCATCAGAAATCGCAGGAAATGATTTTCAGAAGGAAGCGTCGTGAGGTTCCGGGCTTGAACACCACCTCAACGGCTGACATATCGTTCATGCTCTTGGTTTTCTTCCTTGTAACCACATCAATGGATGTTGACAAGGGAATGAATCGTCATCTTCCGCCCAAGCAGGATGAGAAACAGGAGATGATGGATGTGGACAGGTCGAAGGTTATGTCGCTTTCGCTTTCTGAAGAAGGATTACTTACCATAGATGAGAAACCTGCGGATATTGATAAGATTCGTCGTCAGCTCAAGGAGTTTATTGTCAGTACAGGTCCTTCTCATATCATAGAACTCAAGACTGATAGGAAATGTGACTATGACACATACTTCCATCTTCAGAATGAGATTGTGAGAAGTTATCGTGAGATTCGTGATGCGGCTTCTAAACAGATGTTCGGCAAACCATATTCGAAGTGTAGTGTTGAGCAACGTGAACAATTGCTGGAAAAATATCCGCAGAGGGTTCAGGAAGTTTATTGATATTTATCCTACCAACACCCATCACCTAAAACCTATCACCCAATAAAGTGCAGATTCGTAGAAAGAAACATCGTTCGGTTCCTGGTCTTAATATGGCGAGTATGCCTGACCTTATTTTTACAGTTTTGTTTTTCTTTATGATTGTGACTCACATGAGAAACGAAACTGTAAAGGTTAAGTTGCAGGTTCCGCAAGGCACAGAGGTTACGAAGTCTTCGAATAAATTCTCTACCATTAATATATATATAGGTAGGAATAATTATGGTGATACTCAGATTCAGGTGAACGATCGTGTCTGCTCTATTGAACAAGTCGGGGCGTTGGTTCAGAACTTCAAGGCAAATCTTTCAGGGGAAAGTCAGGAGAACTTAATAATCAACCTTCGTGCGGATCGTAATACGGATATGGGAATAGTGAATGATCTCAAGAAGGAACTCCGCAATGTTGGTGCTCTTACAATCCGTTATTCTGCAACCGAAAAATCGCCAAGCGCTTCAAAATAATTTCTTTTCTATTTTCGAGCCGTCCTTGGCTCGCCTTTTCCTTTCTTTGTTCCCCCGAGCCGTGTCCGGCTCACCTCCCTTCCCATTTCCTCTCATTTTCTCAAACCTCTGCTCATATTCCCCGAACATCTCCTATTTTCCTTGATTTCTGTCATCCAAACCTGAAAAATGCATCTTTTTCAGAAAATAATCCCTGAAAAATTTTGCCGGTTCAGGAAAATATAGTATCTTTGCACTCGCTTTCGGAAAAACGGTGGCTGACACCGATGGAAAGAGAGCAAAAGGAAAGAGTTCTTTGACAAGATTTACATAAACAGGAAGTAGTAGTACAAGAAGCAAGTGAGAGATCACTTGGGTAAAGAAACGAACCGATCAATTCGGCTTCCGCAAGGAAGCGATGAGAAAAGACTTCTTAATAGATTAAGGATAGTCGTCCCGAGCAAGACAAAAGAACCTGCAAGCAATTGCAGGTTACATTATAAAGAAATTTTACAATGGAGAGTTTGATCCTGGCTCA
>JAEEGJ010010475.1_pt1 | contig 24104 bp, 19 predicted proteins | sample 8958761 | NCBI WGS metagenome assembly JAEEGJ01 (sample SAMN16246546, study PRJNA631951) | gut metagenome | biome: gut microbiome; feature: rumen; material: RS-attached | host: Bos | place: Iran: Karaj | collected 2018-10 | reverse complement strand
AGGATGGCGTGGGCGTATGGATTGCCCGGGCTTTCGACTTCCCAGTCCCGGTAGATGAAGTTCTGGGCGGACTGGGCCGCCTTGATGGAATTCATCATCACAGACAGGTCGCCGCTGGTCGGGTTTTTCATGCCGACGGGAATGTCCAGGCCGCTGGCCGTCAGCCGGTGCTGCTGGTCTTCCACGCTCCGGGCGCCCACCGCCACGTAGGACAGCAGGTCGGAGAGGAAGAGGTGGTTCTCCGGATAGAGCATCTCATCCGCGCAGGAGAATCCCGCCTCATTGAGCGCCCGCATGTGCAGGTGCCGGATGGCGATCAGCCCCTTGAAGATGTCAGGGTCCGCCAGGGGATTGGGCTGGTGGAGCATGCCCTTGTAGCCGACGCCCGTGGTGCGCGGCTTGTTGGTATAGATGCGCGGAATGATGACGAACTTGTCCTTGACCGCATCCTGGACGGGACGAAGGCGGTTGATGTAGTCGATCACCGAGTCTTCGTGGTCAGCCGAACAGGGGCCGATGATGAGGATCATCTTGTCCGAGCGGCCGGCCAGGACATCCTGGATCTGGCGGTCATTCTCTTTCTTGCAGGCGCAGCCCTCCGCGGAAACCGGATACATCTCCTTGATTTCCCTCGGCTCGAAGAGCTTGCGTTTCAGGGTCATATTCATAGTTGTCTCAATTATTTATCAAAGTAACTCCTGCGCTCGGTGGATGTGCGCATCATCTCCCGTTCCGTATCCAGGTCATCCTTGGCGATGGCGTTCCGCAGGCGGGAGAATTCCTTTTGGAACAGGTCCATCTGGGCGAGAAGCTCTTCCTTGTTGAGCGCGAAGAGTTCAGGCCACATCTCGTCATTGATGCGCGCAATGCGCGTCAGGTCGCGGAACGAGTCGCCCGAGAATCGTACCAGATGCTCGGACTCCTTACAGTTCATCAGCGCGACGGCGATGCAGTGCGTGAGCTGGCTCAGGAAACCGATCATCTCATCGTGCTGCTCGGGATTCAGGGTGGAAATCCTTCCGAAACCCAGGGTGCGGCCGAGGTCCTCGCAGGTCCGGATGGCCTCGAGGGTACTGGCTTCGGTGGGCGTGACGATGTAGTTGGCGCCCCGGAAGACGCTGCAGTCGGCGTTTTCCACGCCCGAGCGTTCGCGGCCGGCCATCGGATGGGCCCCGATGAATTCCAGGCCGGGGCGCAGCATTTCCTGGACCTTGTAGACGACGGCGCCTTTCACGCCGGTCACATCGGTCAGCAGGGCCCCGTCCTTGATGCAATCCTGGTACTTGTCGATCCAGTCCAGGAAAACGTGCGGATAGAGGGCGAAAACGAGGATGTCGAAACGGGACACGTAGTCGCGGGTCACCTCGGTCGAACCGCTGTCGATGATTCCTTTGGCGAGGGCGTAATCCAGGGTCTTTTGCGAACGGGTGATGGCGCCGACTTCGTAGCCGGCCTTCTTCAAGCCTTCGGCATAACTGCCGCCGATCATGCCAAGTCCGATGATGAGTATCTTTGTGTCGTTCTGCAACATAATAATCTTTTGCTAAACCAGCGCTTCAAGTTGCTTCAAGCTGTCTTCCAGGGATCCGTCGTTGTCGATGACGAGCTCGGTGGCGCGCCTGTACGCTTCCTTCCGACGCTGGTAGAGGGCGCGCATTGCCGCACCGTCGGACGAGAGCGGCCGGTCCGGCGTGGGACTGAGGCGTTCGGGATCGCGTCGGATGAAGCAGAGCAATCCGTTCCGCTTGAGCCGGCGTACATTTTGCGGATCCAGGATGGCGCCGCCTCCGGTCGCGATCACCAGGCCCGTACGGGGAGATAACTCCCGGATGACTTCGGACTCGATGGCGCGGAAGGCCGCTTCTCCTTCGTCCGAAAATATTTGCGGGATGGGCTTGCCGGATTTCCCGACGATCAGCTCGTCGGTGTCGAGGAAGGGACGGCCTGTCCGCTCGGCCAGCGCGCGCCCGAGGGTGCTTTTGCCGGAGGCGGGCATGCCGATCAGGACGAGGTTGCGCTTGGCTTTCAGGAGGCTTTCGAAGATGTTATCCCCGGCTGGACCGGGGATCCCGTCGAAGTACTCCCGCGCCTTGACGGCCTGGGCCACCAGCATGTAAAGACCGCCCTCCGCGGGGACGCCGAGGGCCTGCGCATCCAGGATGAAGTTCGTGCGTAGCGGGTTGTATATCAGGTCGATGGCTCCCTTCAGTTGAGGGAATGCTTCCAGGTCGGCAATCCTTTCTTCCTCGTGGGGGAACATGCCGGCCGGCGTGCAGTTGATGACTACTTCCCCGGTCAATCCGGGGATGGCATCTTTGTAAGATGGTTCGGAGGCGAGGGACGAGAGCGGGATCTGGCCGGGAGCCTTGGGGTGGCGTACGGCGTGGGTGACGGAGGCGGCGCTCCGGTCTTCCGCTACGGCGGCGACCGTCTTGGCCGCGCCACCTGCTCCCAGGATCAGCACGCGCTTACCCTTGAAGTCCAGCCCGATCCGGTCGACCAGGGCGCTGAAGCCGAAATAATCCGTATTGTATCCGAAAAGACGGCCGTCGCGGTTGACGATGGTGTTGACGGCGCCGATCTTGCGGGCTTCCGGGGAGATGAAATCCAGCCAGGGGAGGACCGCCTCCTTGTAGGGGATCGTCACGTTGATTCCCTTGAATTCCCTGTGTGAGAGGAAGCCCGCCAGTTCGTCGCGGGCGACCTCCCGGAGCTCATAGGGACGGTCGGAAAGTTTCTCGTGGATTTCCTTCGAGAAACTGTGTCCGAGGTGTTCGCCAATGAGTCCGAATTCCATCATCTGAGCCAGTCCGTTCCGTGCCGCAGGGCGAGTTGGTCGCAGAGCACGATGGCGACGAGACTCGTCACCACCGGGCAGATGCGGCGGATGATGGCCGGGTCGTGCCGGCCGGTCAGTTGCAAAGTCGCTTCCTGTCCCGTCAGGAGATTGACGGTCTGCTGGGGCCGGGAGATGGAAGGCGTGGGCTTGACGGCACAGTTGAAAACGATGGGCATGCCGTTGGAGATGCCGCCGTTGATGCCGCCGTTGTGGTTGGTCGTTGTGCGTATCTGCTTGTCCTCCAGGCAGAAGGCGTCGTTTGCCTGGGAGCCGCGCAAGGCCGCGAAATCGAAGCCGCTGCCGAATTCGACCCCCTTGATGCCACCGATGGAGAAAAGCGCGTTGGAGAGGACGCCTTCCAGCGAAGAGAACCAGGGTTCACCCACGCCGGCTTCGAGGCCCGTGACGGCGGTCTGGATGACGCCGCCGACGGAATCGCCCTGCTCCCGGGCTTCCAGGATGCGGGCCGTCATGGCCTCCTCGATGGGGGCGATGACGGGGAAGTCCTTGGATTCCAGGGCTTTGATCTCGCCATCGATATCGGTGAAAGCCTGGTCGCAGACATCCCCGCAGCGGAGGATGTGCGTTCCGATCCGTATGCCTTTGGCCTGGAGCGCGGCGAGCGCGATCGCGCCCACGGCGACCAGGGCCGCCGTGATGCGGCCGCTGAAGTGGCCGCCGCCGCGCCAGTCCTCATACCCGGCGTATTTGACATGGGCGGCATAGTCCGCATGGGACGGACGGGGGAGTCCGAGATTCTTCTCGTAATCCGCGCTTCGGGTATCGGTATTGGGGATCAGGATGCAGAGCGGCGCGCCGGTCGTCCGGCCGTTGAAGACGCCGCTGACGATGCGGAAAGCGTCCGGTTCGCGGCGGGCGGTATCTGTCTTGCCCTGCGGGCGGCGTTTCGCCAACTGGGCGGCGATGAAGGCCTCGTCTACCGGGATGCCGGGGGCGAGTCCGTCCAGCACGGCGCCGATTTCCGGGCCGTGCGATTCTCCGAATAAGGTCAGTATGACGCTGGTACCCAGGCTGTTCTTCATAAGCATTTGATTTTTTGGATGAGCTCCCGGATGGCGTTGGGGCTGAGGCGCTCGAAGGCAAAGGAGCCGATGGTGTCGACCCGCACGCAGGTGATTTCGCCCCCGTCTCCCATCTTCTTGTCGTGCAGGATGTAGGACAGGAGGGTGTCCGGCTCGAAGGGGTCGGCCGTCGGAAGGCCGTATTTCTCCAATACGGGTTTCAGGGCGGCGCGGGCCTGCTCCGAGCAGAAATACATCATCCCGGCGGCCACGCATTCTCCGTGGAACAGGGCTCCGCCGGAGGCCGCTTCGATGGCGTGACCGACGGTGTGACCGAAGTTCAGCACGCGCCGCAGCCCGAACTCCGCCGTGTCGGCCTGGACGACGTCCCGCTTGATGCGCAGGCCGCCTTCGATGATGGCTTCCAGGTCGCGGTCCAGGTCGTCCGTTTCCGCGATGAGCCGGAAAAGTTCCGCATCGCTGGTGGCGGCCATCTTGATGCCCTCGGCGAGGCCCTCGTGCAGCTGGCGCGGGCTCAGGGTCCGCAGACAGTCCGGGTCCACCAGCACCCGGGCCGGCTGCTTGAAAGCGCCCACGACATTCTTGACGCCCCCGAAATCGACCCCGGTCTTACCTCCGATGGAAGAATCCAGTTGGGAAAGCAGGGTGGTGGGTATGTTGTAGAAATCGATCCCGCGCATATAGGAAGCCGCCGCGAAACCGGCCAGGTCGCCGACCATCCCGCCTCCGACTGCCACGACGGCATCGCCGCGGGTGAAAGAGTGGGCCAGCATCTCCGCCAGCAGGGCCTGCCAGTTGTCCAGGTTCTTGCTCGCTTCCCCCTGGGGCAGGACGAAGCGGAAGCCCTCGCGGCAGGCATGAAGGACGGTTTCGGCGTATGCCGCCGGGACGCCGTCATCCGTAACGACCATCACCTTGCGGTCGAGGCCCAGCAGCGTTCCCGCCTGTTGCAGGACGCCGCGTCCGATGACGATGTCATATCCGCCTTGGGATGTGGTACAGGTAAGCGTCATGGTTACAGGCGTTTATAGGTGCCCACCAGCTTGAGTTGGCTGCAGACGGTTTTGAGCTGTGTCAGCAGGTCGCGCCCGTTTTCGGAATGGGCATTACCCTCCAGCTCGGCGAAGAAAAAGTGGTTCCATAGCCCTTTTTTCATGGGCCGGCTGCGGAGATTGGTCATATTGAATCCGTGCGAGCCGATGATGTTGAGCACCTTGGCCAGGGCGCCGGCCTCGTTCTTGACCGTGAAGACCAGGATGAAGAACTCGCCGGTGGCGTCACGGGAAGGTTCGTTCCGGACCCGGGAGAGGGCGGCGAAACGGGTCGTGTTGGTCGCCGCATTGTTGATATTGGAGGAAAGGACGTCGAGTCCGTACCGTTTGGCGTTGTCCAGGGATCCGATGGCTGCCAGGGTCTTGTTTCCGCTGTCGGCGACGAATTTTGCCGCGAGGGCGGTGTTCTCGTATTCCTGTGTGGCATACCCCATCTCATGGATGAATTCCGCGCACTGGGACAGGGCCTGCGGATGGCTGACGACGGTTCGGACATCTTCCTTGGAGGCCCCCTTGACGCCTAGCAGGTTCTGCGTCACGCCCAGTTCTACCATCATGTTGATGAAGAGGCTCCCGTCGAAAATCAGGTCGATCACGTTGCCCACTTCGCCGGAATAACTGTTTTCGACGGGCAGGACCGCTACGTCGGCCTTGCCGGTCTCGCAAGCCTTGTACGCGCTCTCGAAATCCGGGCAGGGGATTTGCTCGGCATCGGGGAAAAGATGTCCGACCGCAATCTGGGCGAAGGCGCCGGGCAGCCCGCTGTAGGCAACCTTCATTCCCGTCATCAGGCGGCTTTGATAGGCCTTGGAAAGATCCATCACGTTCTTCAGGAACAAGACATAGTACTCTTTCAGGGCGGGGTCCGTGAGAAATGACAGGTTGTTATCCAGCAGACGTTTCTCCCGCTCTGCGTCCAGGATGGGCAGTCCTTTGGCCATCTTGTTGCGGATGATGCCCTCGGAGAGATGCATCCTCCTTTCAAACAAGGCCGCCATTTCCTTGTCCGTGACTTGCATTTGGCTCCGGAGGTCTTCCAGTCCGGGCTGGGTCATATCTTTTTTGTCATCCATATTCAGGGTTGGGGTTCGTTTTCTATCCTTGTCGAATCGGCGGCCGCGCGGGCCTGGGCTTCCAGCAATTCCTTCAAGGCGGTCGTCAGGCTGTCCTGCCGGCGGTTCAAGGAGTCGAGCTGGCGCGCGAGGGCGCCGATCCTTTCGTCTTTTTCTTTCATGGCCAGGTCCGTCTCGCCGTGCAGGTCGTGGATCAGCAGCAGGATCTGGTCCTTGGTCATCGAGCGGGTGTTCTGCCGGAGGGTGATCTGCTCCTTCTTCAGTCCGGATTTGCGGGCGTCTTCCCAGAAGGCGACCCAGGCCTCGTCGGACAGGGGCTCGCCGGCGACGGAAATGGTAACCGTCCGCTTGGGGCCGATCTTGTGGTCATAAATGTACGAACCTTCGATCAGCGTGTGGTTGGCGATGAAGTGGTTGACGCGGCGCTCGAAATTATTCTCCCGGACCATCTGGAAGGCGGCGATCATGCTGGGGATCAGGATGAGGGCCAGGATGCCGGAGGTGATGCGCTTGCCCCGGCGCGAGTTGAGCCGGTCGAGCTCGCCGACGGACTCGAAGTGCAGGTACTTGACGGTCAGGTAAGTGGCCAGGACGATGAATACGCCGTTGATGATGAAGAGGAACATCGCCCCGGAAAAGTAGTGCCAGCTCAGATGCGAGAGGCCGTATCCGGCCGTACACAGGGGCGGCATCAAGGCGGTGGCGATGGCCACGCCGGACAGGACGGTACCCCGCTCCTTGCGGCTGTTCTCCAGGATGCCGGCGAAGCCGCCGAAGAGGGCGATCAGCACGTCGTAGATGGTCGGCGTCGTGCGGGCGTTGAGCTCCGTCGGGGTGACGGGCTCCAGCGGGGAGACGACGTAGAAGAGCGTGGAGAAGATCAGCGACACGACGACCATGACGAGCAGGTTCATCGCGGAGAACTTCAGGAGCTTGGCGTCTCCGGTACCCAGCGACAGGCCCACGCCGATGATCGGCCCCATCAGCGGGGAGATGAGCATCGCGCCGATGATGACGGCCGTGGAATTGATGCTCAGGCCGGCCGATGCGATCACGATCGAGCAGGCCAGGATCCAGACGTTGGGGCCGCGGAAGGGAATGGCCGAGCGGATCCGGTCGCTGGCCGCGACGGTATCCATCTCGCCCTCGATCCTGACGATTTTTCTAAGTCTGGAGAGGAAGTTCTGCCAGTGGGTCTGCATGCTTTTAAAATTAGTGGTACAAATATAGACATTTCTGCCGTTGTCCGTTCTTCTTTTTTTTCGTAGTTTTGCAAATCATAATAACCAAAACCAATAACTACATGAAAAAAGCATTTTTCATCCTGCTCGCCGTCCTGTCCCTGAACAGTTGCGTCGTCGGCCGTTATATGTGCAAATATGCCCTCCTGCCGGAGGAGCACGGCAATGATTTTGCCGGGGACCGCGAAAAGACCGAGTCCCGCTATCCCGGCGTCATCGCCTGGTACGATGGCCTGCACAAGGCCGGCGTCTTCCGTGACACGACCCTGGTGGGCGAGGGTGGATACAGGCTGCACGCCGTCTATGCCCCCGCATCCGATCCCGCGAAGGCGCAGGGTACGGCCGTGGTCGTCCACGGCTACACCGACAACCATATCTGTTTCCTCAACCTGGTCCGCATGTACCGGGACGACCTCAACTACAACGTGATGGTCCCCGACCTGCACTACCACGGCGAGTCCGAGGGACGCGCCGTGCAGATGGGCTGGCTGGACCGCCTCGACGTCCGCCGTTTCGGCGACATGGCGCACGAGATCTGGGGGGATGACTTCATGGTGGTCCATGGCGTGTCGATGGGCGCCGCCACGACGATGATGCTGAGCGGCGACGACCTGCCTCCTTACTACAAGGCTTTCGTCGAGGATTGCGGCTATTCGTCCGTCTGGGACCAGTTCGCCCACAACCTCAAGGATTCCTTCCACCTGCCCCCGTTCCCCGTGCTCAACAGCGCCAGCATCGTCTGCAAGAGCAAGTACGGCTGGAGCTTCAAGGAGGCTTCCAGCGTGGACCAGCTGGCCAAGTGCGAGCGCCCGATGCTCTTCATCCACGGCGACAAGGACGACTTCGTGCCCTTCGAGCACCTGCAGAAGAACTATGATGCCAAGGTGAAGGGATACAAGGAAATGTGGGTGGCTCCCGGTTCGGAGCACGCGATGGCCTACAAGGACCATCCGGTCGAATACACCCAGCACGTCCGCGATTTCCTCGCCCGTGTCAAGAAAATGTAATTGAAGACGGCTATGGCAAAGACGGTCCTTGATCCCCATTCCGAGTCGCTGCTGGAGCAATACCGCCCCCTGCTACCGGTATTCGGGCGGCTTGCGGAAGAGATTCCGCAGCGCCTTCGTTCCTTCCTTGCGGACTCGGGGATCGTCGTCGCCGCCATCGAGCACCGCATCAAGACGGAGGCGTCCCTGGAGGGGAAGCTACGCCAGAAGGGAGGGAAATATGCCGACATCCGCGACGTCACCGACATCCTCGGCCTCCGCATCATCACTTTCTACGTGGATGACGTGGATAAGGTGGCTTCCGTGCTGGAGCGCCTTTTCGAGATCGACTGGGAGAACTCGGTGGACAAGCGCAAGGCGCACGAGATCGACAGTTTCGGCTACCTGTCCCTGCACTATATCTGCCGGGCGCCCGTGTCCCTGCTCTGCGACGAGTCGCTTCCGGAGCTCAACCAGATCCGTTTCGAGGTGCAGATGCGCACGGTCCTCCAGCATGCCTGGGCCAACATGAACCACGACACCGGCTACAAGAGCGGGGTTGACATCCCCGTGGTGTATCGCAGGAGCCTCAGCCGCCTTGCGGGCATCCTGGAGCTGGTGGACGACGAGTTCAGCCGCATCCGCATCGAGCTCTCGGACTACCGGCGCCGCATCCGGGGACTGGTCTCTTCGGGCAATCTGGACGAAGTGCCCCTGGATGGGGACTCCTTCCGCAGCTATCTGGAAATCAGGCCTTTCGATGCGCTCAACCGCAGGATTGCCTCCCTCAATCAGGCCGAGATCCAGGACGTCAGCCTGAGCGTGTTCCTGAAGCTGTTCCTGGCGATGGGCTGCCGGACGCTCGGCGATGTCGACGGGATCGTGCGTGACTATTCCGACGCGGCCTACCAGATCGCCTGTTTCCAGATGGCCCTGACGGACCTCGACATCCTGTCTTCCTCGGTCGGTCCGCAGAACCTCTGCGCGGCCTATATCCTGAAGAAAGGATGGGGGAGGGCCGGTCTGAAGCAGATGTTCGAGACGCTGGGCGGCCCCTCCGAGAGCAACGAGGCCATGGCCCGCTACCTGGAGGAGCAGACGCGCGACCTTCCTTTCATGAACCTGTAAGAATGGATATTATATGGAAGCGATCCCTATTTCCCTCGACGACTATGTCCTGACCGGCGGCGGTGCCAACGGGGAGAGTTATGATCATCGGTCCGACCCTTCGGTGATGCTCAAACTCTATTTCCCGGGCAAGGTACACCAGCCGCTGGACGAGATGCTGCTTGCCCGCAAGGTCTTCGACGCCGGCATCCCGACGCCGGAGCCGGGGGAATACGTCGTCACGGAAGACGGCCGCTACGGGATCCGTTTCCGCCGCATCGCAGGCAAGAAGTCTTTTTCCCGCGCGACCGCGGACCATCCCGAACGGGTCGCCGAGTATGCCGGGGAGTTCGCCCGGATGTGCCATCAGCTGCATTCCACGCATCTGGATACGTCCAAGTTTGAGAATGTGAAGCACCGCTATGCCGGCCTGCTGGAGGCGAGCCGCTCTTTCACCCCGGCGCAGAAGGAGCGCATCCTCCGCTTCATCGACGCCACGCCCGACACGGACACGGCCCTCCACGGCGACCTCCAGTACAGCAACGCCATCTTCGTCGGCCAGAGACGCTATTTCATCGACCTGGGCGACTTCTGCTACGGCCATCCGCTCTTCGACCTGGGGATGGTGTACCTGTGCTGCAACCTCAGCCCGGAGCCCTTCATCGAGGAGACCTTCCACATGTCCAAGGCCCTCGCCATCTCCTTCTGGCGCCATTTCGCCGCCGCTTATTTTGGCCCCGGCCGCAGCCTGGCCGAGGTCGAGGAGCAGGTCCGCCCCTACGCGGGGCTGAAGTCCCTGATCATCGAGCGCGACATGGGCAGCATCCCTCCCGTTTTCCTCGACGCCTTGAAACCCATCCTATGAAACGTAAAGGACCCACAGGAGCGTTTGTCCAGCAGTCCACCCGGACGGGCCTGCTGCTGATCCTCGTGGCCGCCATCACGCTGGCCGCCACTTCGCTGATCCAGTCTTATTTCACCCAGAAAGGACTGCAGGAAGAAGCATCCCGCCGGGCGGAGAGCCACCTGAAGGCGACGAAGGACCAGATCCTGGACGTGATCGACCAGGCTGAACTGGCGGTCCGCAACAATGTCTGGATCGCGCGCTGGGCGCTGTATCATCCCGATACCCTTCAGTTCGTCAGCCGGCGCATCGTCGAGGAGAATTCCGTCGTGGTCGGCTCCACCGTCGCCCTCGTGCCCGGGTATATGCCCAGGCGGCGGCTGTCCGCGCCTTACTATTATACCCAGGGAGACAGCCTGCTCTTCCGTTCGCTGGCGACCGACGAATACAACTATCCTTCGAAGGAGTGGTTCCGCGAGCCCCTGGAGCGGGATGGCGGATATTGGTCCGAGCCTTACGTGGACGATGGCGGCGGCGACATGCTGATGACGACGTACTCCTATCCCATCAAGGACCTGAAAGGGAAGACGGCCGCCGTCCTGACAGCGGACATTTCGCTGGGCTGGCTCTCCGGGCTTGTCCGTGCCGACCAGGTCTATCCCAACGCCATCAACATCATGATCAGCCGCGAGGGCTCTTTCATGGTGAGCCCGGTCGAGGAGCTGATCATGCAGAGAAAGGTCGGCGAGGTGGTCGGCATGATGAAGGACAGCGTCCGTTTCAAGGAAGTGGGCCGCGCGATGATGTCCGGCGAGACCGGGAGCCTTCCCGTCTGGTTCCGGGGCAAGGACTGCTATGTCTATTACGCGCCGGTCGAGCGGACCGGATGGTCGATGGGCATCCTGATTCCCGACCAGGATATCTACGGCGCCAGCCGCCGCATCCGCTGGATCGTACGCCTGCTCCAGCTGCTGGGCCTGGTGATGCTGGCCCTGATCCTCCGTTCCTTCGTCATCAACCAGAGCCGCTACAATGAGCTCAACGAGCGCAGAAAGAAGATGGAGGGGGAACTCAGCGTCGCCCGGGGCATCCAGATGTCGATGGTCCCCAAGGTTTTCCCGCCCTTCCCTGAGCGGCACGACATCGACCTGGCCGCCGCCATCGTTCCGGCCAAGGAGGTGGGTGGTGACCTGTACGATTTCTTCATCCGGGACGGCCGGCTCTTCTTCTGTATCGGCGACGTCAGCGGAAAGGGCGTCCCGGCCTCCCTGGTGATGGCCGTGACCCGTACCACTTTCCGGAACCTGTCGGCCCAGGAAGACAGTCCCGGGCGCATCATCTCGGGGATGAATGACAACCTGTCGGCGATGAACGAGAATAACATGTTCGTCACCTTCTTCTGCGGCGTGTTGGACCTCTCGACGGGCCTTCTGCGCTATTGCAACGCAGGCCACAACCCGCCGCGTGTCCTCACGGACGCCATCCGTGAGCTGCCGGTGAAGCCCAACCTGGCCCTCGGCGTCCTGCGCGGGATGCCTTACGAGGAGCAGGAGATCCTCCTCTGCCCCGACGATGCCGTCTTCCTCTATACGGACGGCCTCACCGAGGCGGAGAATGCCTTCCACGAGCAGTTCGGCGAGGAGAAGATGGAAGCTGCCCTGCACGGGAGGAAGAGCGCCATGGACCATCTGACGGCCATCGAGCAGCAGGTGGCCCTGTTCGTCGGAGACGCACCCCGCAGCGACGACCTGACGATGCTCTTTATCCACTATCTGGGCCAGGAGGGCATCGCGCCCCGTCACCTGACCCTGCACAACGACGTCCACCAGATCTCCCTCCTGCACGGCTACGTCGATGCCCTGGCCGCCGAGGCCGGGGTCGACGCCGACCTGTGCTCCAAGCTCAACCTGGCCCTCGAGGAAGCCGTGACCAACGTGATCCTCTACGCCTATCCCGAGGGGACGGACGGTACCGTGGACATCGACGCACGCCTCGGCGGCGGCATCCTGTCCTTCGTCATATCCGATACCGGAATGCCCTTCGACCCGACCGCCCGGGAAGAGGTGGACATCGCCGCCGACCTCTCCAGCCGAAAGATCGGAGGCCTGGGCATCCACCTGATCCGCCGTATCATGGACGAGGTCCACTACGAGCGGAGAAGGGGAAGGAACATCCTGACAATAACAAAAAACATCTGAATATGGAAGTAAACGTCTCACGCAACAATGATGAGGTGACCGTCCGCCTGGCGGGCCGCCTCGACACGCCTGCGGCGCAGGAAATCGCCCCCCGGATGGAGGAACTGGAAGCAGATGCCGCCCAGACCCTCATCCTGGACTGCTCGGAGCTGTCCTATATCTCCAGCAGCGGACTTCGCATTTTCCTGTCCCTGCGCAAAGCCGCGTCGGACAAGGGAGGCCGGGTCATCGTGCGGAGTATCAATGACGATATCCGCAGCGTCTTCATGATGACCGGGTTCCTGAACCTGTTTGAGATTCAATGACGCCGCTCTCCATCTTTTCGGTCAACCTCCTCTCCGAGCACCTGCTCCTGCTGGGGTCTATCCTGATCTTCGTCTCCGTCCTGGTCTCGAAGGTCTGGACGCGTTTCGGCGTGCCCTCCCTGCTGCTTTTCCTGCTGCTGGGGATGGCTGCGGGTGCCGACGGCATCGGCGTCCGTTTCGAAGAGTACGAATGGGCCGAGTCCATCGGCCACTTCGCGATGACCATCATCCTTTTCACCGCAGGCCTTGAAACGTCCGCCTCGGAGACGCGGCCCGTCCTGAAGCGGGGCGTCATGCTGTCGACCGTGGGCGTGATCCTGACGGTCCTCTTCACCGGCACCTTCATCGCGCTGGTGCTCGGCGCCCGTTCCGGGGCGCCCGTCCTGGCCTGCTTCCTGCTGGCCGCCGTCCTGTCACCGACGGATTCTGCGTCCGTGTTCTCGGTCCTCCACGGCAAGCGCCTGCACCTTCGCGAGCACCTGGGTCCGACGCTGGAGCTGGAATCCGGAAGTAACGACCCCATGGCCTATTCCCTGACCCTCATCCTGTCGCAGCTGCTCGTGTCCGGGAAGGCGATGGGACCGGGAGCGCAGTTCTTTACCGGCCTTGGCCTGCTGGTGCTCCAGCTCGCGGTGGGATTCGCCGTCGGCATGGCCGTCGGATTCCTTTCCAAGTGGGTCCTGGACCGGCTCCGCCTGCCCGGCAGCGCCATCTATTCGGTGTTTATCCTGAGCATCGGTTTCTTCGCCAACGGCCTGGCGTTCCTGCTGCGGGGCAACGGCCTGGTCGCCATCTATATCGCGGCTGTCATCATCGGCAACCGGGCGCGGATCCCCCGGAAACGGGACGTGCTCAATTTCTTCGAGGGGATGACCTGGCTGATGCAGCTGGTGATGTTCCTCATGCTGGGATTGCTGGCGCGGCCTTCGCAGATGTTCAAGGTTCTCGTGCCGGCCCTGCTGATCGCCCTTTTCATGATGCTGGTGGCGCGTCCCGCCGGTGTCTTCCTCAGCCTGCTGCCTTCGCGCGACCTGCCTTTCAAGGCCAAGCTCTTCACCTCCTGGGTCGGGCTCAAGGGCGCCGGCCCCATCCTGTTCTCCCTCTATCCTGTCGTCGTGGGCCTGGAGGGAGCGTCGGATATGTTCAATATCGTTTTCCTGATCACCCTCTTCTCCCTGCTCTTGCAGGGGTCGACCCTGGGGCCTGTGGCCAAGTTGCTGAAACTCAGTTATGACGAGGATCCGCAGGCGGAGACTTTCGGGATGGAGATCCCCGAGGAGATGGGCATGCTCCGCGACCATACCGTGACGGAGGAGGACCTTTCCCGGGGCGCGACGCTCCGCGACCTCAACCTGCCCCACGGCATCCGCGTGATGATGGTGCGCCGCGGCGACAAGTACCTGGTCCCGCACGGCAGCATGCCGCTCGAGGTGGGGGACCGCCTCGTCATCATCATGGGTGAGACCGACGACTAGGTCAGTCGTGGCCGGGGATCATCTGCAGCCACTTCCGGTAGCCGAAGACGGCGATGACGGTGTACAGACCGTAGATCGCCGCCTTGAAGGGGATACCTTTGCGGACATACAGCACGCAGCATACGATGTCGACCAGCAGCCAGAGCAGCCACTGCTCGGCGTATTTCTGCGCCAGCGCCCAGAGCGCGACTATGCTCAGCGCCGTCGTGAAGGCGTCTGCGACCGGCACGGTGGAGTTGGTGAAGGTCACCAGGATCCACCAGATGAGCGCCCAGAGCAGCAGGAACGCCGCCAGGGCAGGGAGGATCTGTGAGCGCTTGAAATGCGTGACGGGGCGCTCGGCCTCGGCTTTCTGCCGGCCTGCCGGCTTGAAGTATTTCCAGGCCAGGAATCCGTACACGCCGGCCAGCACATAATAGACCGCCATGCCGAAATCCGCGTACAGGCCCGCCTTGTAGTACAGGAAGAGGTCGATCGCCGGCATCACGATACTGGCGAGCCAGAGCCAGATGCTGGCTTTGTATTCGAGCCAGAGATAGACCAGGCCGACGGCGAAGCCCAGGATGTCCAGCAGCCGCAGCGTATCCATGGGATCAGAAGCGCAGGGTTATGTGTCCGATGATTGTCAGCGGTGCGACCGGCACGAAGCCGAGCTGGTAGTAGCGGTTCGAGTCGGGGTAGCCGGAGGACTCTGCGATGGCGCTGTAGACCCAGCCGCTCTGCGCCACGCGTGCGGAGAAGACGTTGCTGCAGTCCACGCCGAAATCCACTTCGCGGACGAAGCGCTTCGGCGTCAGGGTATAGCCGACGGAGACTTCGGAGAGGGTGTAGGCGGGCAGGGAACGGTCCGCGTTGCCCGTGTTGTCCAGGTACATGCGGCTGATGTAAGCCGTGTGCCAGACGGTCCGGAATCCTCCGAAATGCAGGGTGGCGAAACCGTTGACGATGGCCTGGGGAGAGAAGGCGAGGGGACTGTCGTCATAGTGGATGATGCTGACTTTCTTGTCCCAGTCGTCGACGTACTCGTCGAAGTCCAGCAGGCGGTTGCTGCTCAGGGCGGCATTCCCTTCCAGGGAGAGCCAGGAGAAGAGGTCCCATTCCGCGGTCAGTTCGACGCCGGTCCGGTAAGAGTCGGGGATGTTGGTCGTCAGCGCTTCGCCGATGTCGCTCAACTGCCCCGTCTGGACCAGCTGGTCCTTGTAGCGCATGTAGTAGAAGTTGGCGCCGGCCCTGAAAGGACGGGTCTGGAGCTGGTAGCCTCCTTCGAAGTCCAGCAGGCGCTCGGGCTTCGGGGCGGGGTATTTGCCGTTGTCGGTGAAGTTGTTGCGCTCGGGTTCGCGGTGGCTCATCGCGGCGGAAGCGTACAGACGGTGGGGGCCGTAACTGAAGGTGAGGCCGGCCTTGGGATTGAAGAAATCGTAAGTCTCGTCCACGTTCAGCAAGTGCTTGGAGGCGGTCCCGTCGTCGTTGTCAATGTATTTGTCGTTATAGCCGCCAGTCTTGTAGTGGACGCGGCGGTACTGCACGTCGGCGAAGGCGCTGAGCCAGGGGGTCAGCGTGACGGTCGCTTTGACGAAGGCGCTGCCGTCGAATTTCGAGGCGTCGGAATCGTAGTACCGGTAGTTGCCGTCACTGAGGATCCGCTCGGCGAGCTCCTCGTTGGAGGCGTAGACCAGGTAGCCGAAGTGGTTGCCCTTGAACTGCTGGACGGAGAGGCCGGCGAGCGCATTCCAGGGGCCGCGCTTATAGTTGACGTTGGATACCAGGCCGAAGCAGTCCTGGTCCAGGCCTTTCTGGCGCACGAAGTCGCTTCTCTTGACTTCATTGCCGCCCTTGTCGACGAAGGTGGACAGGCCGTATTTGACCAGCTTGTTGTTCTGGCGGAACTCCTCGTAATAGCCGTAGCCGTGGGTGTAGTGGCCGACGGCGGAAAAGTCCCAGCTGGGGTTGATATCCCAGGCGAAGCTGACGAGGTGGTGGTTCTGCCAGAAATTGTCCGTCGTGCGGGGCCAGGGAACATCCTCCGCAAGGTGGTAGCGCTCGACGAGGTAACTGCCGTCCGGGTTGTGGAGGACGGTGTAGTTCTCCGCCCCGGGGAGGATCTCATAGAGGCTGTTGTATTGCCCCAGGCCGGCGTCGTACAGGTCTTTGTAGGTCTTGATGCCGTCGTAAGAGTTGAGGCTGTAGCCGTCGTTGCCGCAGGTGATGCCGTTCCAGGCCTGGCCGGTATTCTCATAGTTGCCCAGCAGCTTGTAACTCAGGGTGAAGTTGATGCCCAGCCAGGTCAGGGCCGCCAGGTAACTGCCGGAGGTGCCGGCCGTGCCGTGGACATAGCCGTCCGTGGCGGTCTGGTGCAGTGCGCCTTCGAGGACGAAATGGTTCCGGAGGAGGCCTGTGGAGAAACTGCCGCCGGCCCGCCAGGTGCCGAAGGAACCGAAAGCGCCGGTGAATTCCGCCGTGGGGACGAGGGACGGGGCCTTGGAGCCGAGGGCGACCGTGCCACCGAATGCGCCGTCGCCGTTGGTGGAGGTACCGACACCGCGCTGGATCTGGACGCTCCCGAGGAGCGAGGCGTAGGAGTTCATGTTGGCCCAGAAGACGGTCTGGTCTTCAGGCGAATTGAGCGGCACACCGTCGAGGGTGACGTTGATGCGGGAGCCGCCGGCACCGCGGATGCGCATGTAACTGGTGCCGGTCCCGACGCCGTTCTCGCTCCAGGCGAGGACGCCGGGGGTGCGGGCGAAAAGCGCGGGCAGTTCCTTCCCTGTGTTGGAGAAGGTTTTCAAGGACGTGCGGTCGATGTTGGACACGGCGAAGGGCGCGTCCTTGGCGGCGCGCACGGCGCTGACGATCACCTCCTGGAGTTGCTCGACGAGAAGCGAGTCGGAGACGTCGCGCTGAGCGGGCTCCTGCGCGTGGAGGGATGTGATTGCGGACAGGATGGCCAGCATAAGGACCGGCGCTTTGCGCGCGGCCGGCCGGCGGAAGATCCATAAAAGAGACATAGTAAACCTTAAATGTATGGTAATACAAATAAGGGGATGGGAAGATAGCGGTTTCCTACGCGGGCATTATCCCGATCAGGTCAGAGGGTATCATCTCAGCCTTGGTGAGTATCACCTCAGCACCCCTTAGCCTGCACCTTGCAGGCCGGCACAAAGGTACACACTCTCGCCCTTATTTCCAAGCCTCGGAGTGTGCTTCAAGGCCGGATTTGGCCGTTGCCCTCGATCAGCCATTTGTAGGTGGTGATTTCCTGGAGAGCCATGGGGCCTCGGGCGCCGAGTTTCTGGGTACTGATGCCGATTTCGGCTCCCAATCCGAACTGGGCGCCGTCCGTGAAGGAGGTCGGTGCATTGACATAGACGCATGCGGCATCGACCGCACGCTGGAAGGACCGTGCCGCGGCAGGGTCTTCCGTAACGATGGCCTCGCTGTGACCGGAGCCGTAGCGCCGGATGTGGTCCAGGGCTTCGGACAGACTGTCCACGGTCTTGACGGCCATCTTATAGTCCATGTATTCGGTCCCGAAAGCGTCCGGGCCCGCAGTTTGGAGCCGGTCAGCAGGGTAGCGGCCTTCGAGGGCGGCATAGGCGCGAGGGTCGGCGTAGAGCGTCACGCGATCCGACATCTCCCGGACCAGGGCCGGCAGGTCGTCCAGCCGGGACGCGTGGATGATCAGGCAATCCAGGGCGTTGCACACGCTGACGCGGCGGGTTTTGGCATTGGTGATGATGCGCTTGCCTTTCTCCAAGTCTCCGGATGCGTCGAAATAGGTGTTGACAACCCCGGCGCCGGTCTCGATGCAGGGGATGCGGGCATGATTCCGGACGAAATCGATCAGACGGCGGCCTCCGCGCGGGATGACCAGATCCACGTAACCGACGGCGTCCAGGAGTTCGCTGGCAGCTTCGTGGGTGGCAGGAAGGAGATTCACGGCATCGGGATCCGCGCCCTCTTCCTCGAGCGCCCTTTTGATCAGGGATACGGCTGCCCTGTTGGACCGGTCGGCATCCCGTCCGCCCTTGAGCAGGCATACGTTCCCGCTCTTGAAGCAAAGCGAAAAAACATCGAAGGTGACGTTCGGCCGCGCCTCATAAATGACTCCGATCACGCCGAACGGGACGCTTATCTTGCGAAGCTGCAAGCCGTTGGGCAAGATGCGCGCATCCAGTACCCTGTCCAAGGGAGAGGGGAGAGAGGCGACTTCCCGCATGTCCCCGGCAATCCCGTCCAGGCGCTCCCGGGTCAGCAATAGACGGTCGTACAACGGGTTGGAGCGGTCCATCGCGGCGAGGTCCTCCGCGTTGGCAGCCAGCAGCGAATCCGCTTCTTTGGATAATGAATCAGCCAAACGCTGAAGCACGGCGACACGCTGTGCGTCATCCAGCTCCTGGACAGACAAAGTTGCGGCTTTCGCCGCCTCGAATAACGGGAGGCAGGTGTCGTGCATGGGCTCAGTCTTTTGCGGCAGGTTCGAATTCGGTGTGGATCGTTTCAGACGGACGGGAGAGCACATCCGTGAGAATGCCTTCCCGGCGTCCGTTGGCGAAGATGACACGGATACCCTGTCCGGCCAGATTGCGGGCGACCAGGCACTTGGAGCTCATCCCGCCCCTCCCGGACCGGCTTTTGACGGTGCTGAGACAGCCTTCCACTTCCTCACCCGGGCGGACGGACGGGATGACCTTGGAGGCAGGATCGTCCGGAGAACCGTCGTACAGGCCGTCCACATTGGTCAGGATGATGAGCGCCTCGGCCGCGGTCATCCTGGCGACCAGGCCGGAGAGTTCATCGTTGTCGGTGAACATCAGTTCGGTAATGCTGACCGTGTCATTCTCATTGACGATGGGCAGGACGCCGCGCCGGAGCATCACCTCGATACAACTCTTCTGGTTATCGTATTCCTGGCCGGGCTCGAAGTTCTTTTTCATCGTGAGTACCTGCCCCACGGTAATCCCGTAGCCTTGGAACAGTTTATAATAAAGGTCCATGAGCCGGACCTGTCCGATCGCGGAATAGAGCTGGCGCTGCTGGACATCCGACAGGGTCTTGTCCTCCCGGATGAGCGAGCGTCCGCAGGCGACGGCGCCGCTGGTCACCAGGATCGTCTCATAACCCTCCTTCCGAAGCGTGACCAGCTGGTCCACAATGGCGGAAACCCGTGTCGTGTCGAGTGAGCCGTCGATGCGGGTCAGGACATTACTGCCCACCTTGACCACGATGCGCCTTTTCTTCGGGGCATTGATGACCGTAAGACCTTTGATGACAGCATCACTGAATCCGGCTTCTTCCATCGCATTCAATCCTCTGAGCGTCAGTCCGTTCGGAGTGGTGACACGACGGATTTCGCTCTCAGGGTCGGAGTCATTGGCGCGGACCAGTCCGGCAGCCCCCAGGACCGTCTGGCACACCGCCTCGCCTGCTTTATCCGCATCCAGTCCCAGTCGCACGCCGCCCTCTGTCGCCGCACCCAGATAGCGCAGCGCGTATGCGATGCCGCAGGAGGCCAGGGAAGTGCCGGCCAGCAAGTGTTCCAGGGGGACGATTTCGCTGCGTCCGAAACGGTCGCACAGGCCTTTCAGCAGCGTCAGCTGCGCCTCGGAGGCCGTGACGGAAGCGATGTAGCTCATGCTTTCGCCGATCTCTGCGGCCGTATTCGGGATGAGGTACGCCAGGGCGGGCATCCTGCCGTCCAGGGTCAGCCATTCACGGAATTGCTCCGGCTTGATACCGGGGGCCAGGGAGACCAGCAGCTGCTTTTCATAATCCAGCGCATCGCGCAGCCCGGCGAGCATTTCTTCCATCTGCCAGGGCTTGACTGCAAAGAAGACGATCTCCGCATCCCGGACCGCAGCACGGTTGTCCGTGGAAGTCCGTATGCCGTAAGGGATAAACCTTTCGAGGGAAGAGGCATGCCGCGCCGTGACGGTGACTTGAGGGACATCAAAGCTGCGGGCCAGACCGATGGCCACCGCCCCGCCGATATTCCCGGCTCCGATGATCGTTACATTCATGACTAACCAACATTTTATACAAAGCTACGATTATTTGCGTTAAGAAACAATCGCCGGATTCGGAGGCAGACAATTCCGGACTGCATTCCCCCGAAGGGGTTAAACTTTCCGCAGTCCGGAACTGTCTGCCTTCGAATCATTTGCCGATGTCATTTTATAATCGTACCTTTGCCGCCGAAATCGAGACGACCGTCCCGTGGGGACAGGAGCCCGCCTGACAAGCGCTCCACCCCGTGTTCTTGAAACCACGTAAAAAAACAAGAGTTTGACATGTCAAAATTCAGCACCCGTTTCCTGGTGATGGCCGTGACGTTGATCGTCTGCCTGATCACCTCCAATTTCTTCGTTCCCCGCGTCTGGCAGGTTGCCGGGCTGCCTTTGCAGCTTTCCGGCGCCGTCCTGCTGTTCCCTGTATCCTACATCCTCAATGACTGCATTACGGAGGTGTACGGCTACAAGAAGTCGCGTTTCGTCATTTGGCTGGCTTTCGCCCTCAGTGCCTTCGTCGCCGTGATGTCCCAGCTGGTCTGCTGGCTGCCCGCTCCGCTCGAAGAGGGAAGCAAACCCATCGCTGAGAGCTTTAATTCTCTTTTCTCGATGGTCCCCAAGACGACGGCCGCTTCTTTGGTCGCATTCCTCTGTGGCTCCACGGTCAACGCCTGGGTGATGAGCCGGATGAAAGTCAACAGTGAGGGCAAGTCTTTCGGACTTCGTGCCATCCTGTCTTCCATCGCCGGTGAGCTGGCGGATTCCGTCATCTTCTTCCCGATCGTGTTCTGGAGCATCATGCCGCTGCCCGCCGTGCTCAAGATCGCAGGCATGCAGGTACTCGCCAAAGTCCTCTACGAGATCATCGTCCTGCCGTTCACGACCTGGTTCGTCCGTTATGTCAAGAAGGTCGAGGGCATCGATACGTATGACCGCGGCATCAATTATAATCCTTTCAAGATTTCAGACATCGAATAATATGAGTGACAGAAGCAAGGAAGGCCTGGAGGCCCTGGGCCACAAGAGCGCCTATTCCGACAATTATACTCCGGAAGTGTTGGAAACCTTTGAAAACCAGCACCCGGACAATGATTATTGGGTCCGTTTCAACTGCCCCGAGTTCACCACGCTCTGCCCCATCACCGGGCAGCCGGATTTCGCCGAGATCCGCATCAGCTATATTCCCGACGTGAAAATGGTGGAGAGTAAGAGCTTGAAACTCTATCTGCACAGTTTCCGGAATCACGGCGATTTCCACGAGGATTGCGTCAATACGATCATGAAGGACCTGCGTGATTTGATGGAGCCGAAATACATCGAGGTGACCGGTTTCTTCGTCCCCCGCGGAGGTATCTACATCTATCCCTTTGCCAACTGGGGCCGGCCCGGTACGAAGTACGAAGCCCTGGCGGAGCAGCGTTTCGCCACGCACGAATAATCCCTATAAATGGCGATTGACACCCTTTGGCTGATGCTGTAATTTTGCAGCTGTAAAGTCAAAGAGAGATTGGTATGACCATAGATAAGATGGACATCGGCCGGGAGGCCATTGTCTTGAGTGTCGGAGGAGTGGGTTCCACCCGGATGCATTTTCTGGGCATGGGCCTGATTCCGGGCGTCCGGCTCAAGGTTGTCGGACGTGCTCCGATGGGTGACCCTATCGAAATCCAGATCCACGGCTATGCGCTGACGCTTCGTAAGACGGATGCGGCTGATATCGAGGTGCATCTTCTCGAGGCCGGTACGCCGGAGGACCCTGCCGATAATCCGACGGATAAAGGATATAATGCCTACCTGCATGAGCACAATGCCCATCCGGGTCTTGGTGAGGGGGGCAAATACCATTCCCGTGACCATGAGAATCCGCTCCCGAAGGGAACGGTCCTCAGTTTTGCCCTGGCCGGCCAGCAAAATTGCGGTAAGACCACGCTGTTCAATGTCCTGACGGGGTCCAACCAGCATGTGGGCAATTTTCCCGGCGTCACCGTGGACCGCAAAGACGGCGTGATCCGCGGTTATCCCGACACGACCATTACCGACCTTCCCGGTATTTATTCCCTCACACCCTATACGGCCGAGGAACTTGTCTCCCGGGAGTTCATCCTGGATGAGAAAACGAAGGGACTGATCAACATCGTTGACGCCGGCAACATTGAGCGGAATCTTTACCTGACGCTGCAATTGATGGAGCTGGAAGTGCCGATGGTGCTGGCACTCAATATGATGGATGAGGTCCGGGGCAACGGCGGATCCATCCGGATCAACGAGATGGAACGGATCCTGGGCATTCCGGTCGTCGGCATTTCCGCCGCTAAGGAAGAGGGCGTGGACGAGCTCGTCGAGCATGCGGTCCATGTCGCCCGTTACCAGGAAAAGCCGGCGCGCACGGACTTCTGCGCCGAAGATGACCATGGCGGGGCGGTCCATCGCTGTCTCCATGGCGTGATGCATCTGATCGAGGATCATGCCCGGGCTGCCCGCATCCCTGTCCGTTTTGCGGCCAGCAAACTGATCGAAGGGGATACCTGGGTGGAGACGGCTCTCCATCTGGATCAGAATGAGAAGGAAATGATCGAGCACATCATCTTGCAGATGGAGGAGGAACGCGGTCTCGACCGTGCCGCCGCCATCGCCGATATGCGCTACAATTTCATCCAGCGCCTCTGCCGTGAAACGGTAGTGAAGCCGCGGGAGAGTAAAGAATACCTCAGGAGCCGCCGGATCGATAAGGTTCTGACCGGGAAGTGGACGGCGATCCCGATCTTCCTGCTCGTCATGTCCCTCATTATCTGGCTGACGATCGATGTGCTCGGAGCCCCGTTGCAAGAATGGCTCGACCAGGGCATCAGCTGGCTCGGGGCTGTGGTCGGGGGTGCTTTGGAACGCTGGCATGTCAATGAAGTCGTGCGTTCCCTGGTCGTCGATGCCATCTTCGGCGGCGTGGGATCGGTGGTCAGTTTCGTCCCGATCATCATTATCCTGTTTTTCTTCCTTTCCATGTTGGAAGACAGCGGATACATGGCGCGCGTGGCGTTCGTAACCGATCATGCCCTCCGGAAGATCGGCCTTTCGGGCCGGAGTATCGTGCCCCTGCTGATCGGTTTAGGCTGCTCCGTCCCGGGCGTGATGGCGACCCGTACGCTGCCTTCCGCCAAGGACCGCATGAAGACGATCCTGCTTATCCCTTTCATGAGCTGTTCGGCCAAATTGCCGATATATGCCTTTTTTACCAGTGCATTCTTCCCCGGCCATGGGGGACTGGTGCTGATTTGCCTGTATCTTCTGTCGATCGTGACCGGTATTTTCGTCGCGCTGCTGGATAAATGGCACGCCGGCAAGCATTCCGAACCGGCGCCGTTCATCATGGAACTGCCGAATTACCGTCTTCCGCAGGCGCGCAATGTCGGCCATCTGCTTTGGGATAAAACCAAAGATTTCCTCCAGCGCGCCTTCACCGTCATCTTTGTAGCCACGCTGGTGATCTGGTTCCTGCAGACGCTCGACTTCCACTTCAACATGGTGGAGGACGGGGAAGGGGGCATGCTGGCCTGGGTGGCCGGCCTGCTCGCGCCGCTCTTCGCTCCGCTGGGGCTGGGAGACTGGCGGGTCGTGACGGCCTTCATCTCCGGCTTCCTGGCCAAGGAGAGCGTCGTGTCCACGATGGAGATCCTGGATGTGCTGTCGACCCTGACGGTCGCCACGGCCATTCCTATGTTGGTGTTCAGCCTGCTGTATACGCCTTGCGTTGCAGCAGTGGCTTCCGTTAAGCGCGAGCTGGGTGGAAAATGGGCGATTGCCATGGTCTTATTCCAATGCCTGGTCGCCTGGCTCGTCGCTTTCGGGGCTTATCGTGTGGCCTTATTGTTCTTCTGATATGAATCTGGCAAGCATCCTGATCCTGGCCCTGGTCCTGCTCGCGGCCGTCCTTGCCCTCCG
>JAEEGJ010010474.1_pt1 | contig 24105 bp, 20 predicted proteins | sample 8958761 | NCBI WGS metagenome assembly JAEEGJ01 (sample SAMN16246546, study PRJNA631951) | gut metagenome | biome: gut microbiome; feature: rumen; material: RS-attached | host: Bos | place: Iran: Karaj | collected 2018-10 | reverse complement strand
AAGTTAGTTTTAGAAAATTGTAAAAATAAGACATCTAATAAACTTGCAAGTTAGGCTATAGCTTAGAATAAAAACCCCTAATAAAAAATTCCTAATAAAAAATCCCTAGTAAAGTGGATTGTGAATGTCCGCTTTACTAGGGATTATCTTTTTTATTTTATAACCAACACTGTATCTGTGTTTCCATTGTAATCTGGAATTTGTTCATATTGGTAAATATCAGTTTTAACCTTATCAATGTAACTATAAATTCCTGTGGCCGGATTAAAATAATAAATATCTTTTCCAATATAAGCACTAGTATCTAATTTATAACTCTTTCCTAAATAATTATAGGCAAACAAGAAATCATCAGAAGCAAATACAGCAATTCTATCATGCTTTTCTCGCTGTCCTTCTATTAAATAATCATCTCTTGATTCACCATTAGTAAAATCTACTGACTCCATTAAGTCCTTAAGATGCTTCATCTGTCCTGAGCCTTCATGATGCATAGCCTTTTGCCAATAATCCTTAGCTCCATAAACCACTCCGTCTATACTACCATCATAAAACATTATAATTGAACAATCTCCATATGTATGTCCGGCAGCTCCAGCAAACACAGACCAATAAGCGTATCTTCTTACCTCCCTTGATTGCCAGTAAGGTTGAGTGTCATCATGCAGGCCTTGTAATATTTGCTCATAAGAAGGCTCTCCATCAAGAGTTGGTCTATTAGAGCTTGCATGATCAAATTCCACATAGCGCCAGTTATCCTCTCCAAATAAAGACAACTGATTACTTGTATCATCCCAGGCACCCATCTGGCACTGGTCATATCTTCTATGTCCAGACTGAAACATGTTAAAATCCAACCAATCTGCATCCTTAAACCACAAGCTAGACGAACATCTTCCAAAAGGATGAAAACCTATTAACTTATCAGGATTTTTCTCCTTAAAAAGCCTACCCATCTTATTATATAAATCTACATAAGGACCGGCTTTTATATCGCCTCCTATAAGCCATATAACATTTTCCTTCTTGCCAAATCTATCAGCAAGAAAATTAATATATTCCTCTAGATTATCCATATTCAAAATATCTTTTTTTACCAAACTTCCCCAAGTTGGCACTAAAGCCATGTAAAGCCCTAAATCTTTTGCCATATCAATAATCTCTTCAACATGCTGCCAATAACTTTCTTTATCGCAATCATATCTTTTTGTAGGCATCTTATTAATATCTTTCATGCCCTCTGTAGCATAGATAAGCACCGCCTGAATTACATTGTAGCCCTTATCTGCCCTATTTTTTAAAAAAATGTATGCTTCCTCTTTAGTTAAATTGGCAAATATAAGCCAAGCCGTATCTGCAAGCCAGAAAAAAGGCTTATTATCTTTTATAAAATATGGCTTGTCCTCCATTACTTTAAGTGAATTATTAAACATAAAAACCTCCCCAATTGCTTTTTATATCTTAAATGTAATATACGTAATCAGCCTTACGTGGAGCTGCCTTAGGAGCCTCTGCTGCTGCATAACCTAGGGCACAATGTCCGATTCCTTCATATTCACCTTCAATGCCAAGTCTATCTAAAATCTTTTGTCCAAATTCTGACTCGAATTCCTGCTTAGCTCTGTTAATCCAAATGCTGCCAACGCCTAAGCTTTCAGCGGCATTCATAAGATTACCCATAACAAGAGAACCATCATAAACATGATTTGGATTGTCCTTTTTAGCAATTACAATTAAGATTACAGGAGCGCCGTAAAATGGATCAAAGCCTTCCTTCCAACCACCAATCTTACGGTTTTCTTCCGAGATTTCATCTCGTAACTGCTTATCTGTAACTGCAATAATAATAGGGCTTTGCATACCCTTGCCTGTTGGTGCATAAGTTCCTGCCTTAATAATTGCATCAAGTTCTTCCTTTGATACCATGTCAGGCTTAAACTTTCTACAACTTCTTCTAGTTTCTAGAACCTTTAATGTTTCATTAGTCATATTAAATTCTCCTCACTTTATTGACCTTATTAAATTTCACCATACATTTATCTAATTACAATTATGATACTCTTAGTTATTAATTTCAACTGCCTTCTTTGCAAATCTGCTGCCAAAAATTGTGAAGTAATCCTTGTAGTTATCCATGCCGTTAAAGGCTTCCTTATTGTTATTAACACCTATAGGTCCTAGGTGGATAACAGGCATGCCCTCTGAATTTCCGCCAGAGTAGCAAAGCATTCCATTGACCATTTCAATTGTTAGGATTTCTTGAATTACTGCAGAACCACCGCCATGGGTAAACTGCTGTGTAGCAAAGGCTCCACCTAGCTTTCCTGCAAATGCTAACTTCTTACTGTTTGCAAGCATCCAACCGTGAATATCTGGTGTCATTGTAGCTGCATAGCTTGGGGAACCAATAATAAGGCCCTTTGCTTCCTTAATGAATTCCTCGTCACATTCCTTAATATTAAAAGCCTTAGCTTCCACTGTATCTACACTGTTCATTCCTTCAACAATCCACTCAGCGCCCTGCTTTGTGTTACCTGTCTTTGAATCATAAACTACTGCTAATTTCATTTTATCCTCCTGTTTTATAAAATCTTTCCATTTTCATTAATTACAATTTTTTCTTTAGCCTCATGCTTTATTACCTTGCCATTATCTAATTTTAAAAAGCCCTTAAAATCGGGAATTATCTCGGCTGTGTATGCATTTTCCTTCCAAGAAATATTAACGGTATAAGCACCCCTAGCCCTAAGTCCGTAAACCTTGCCCTCTTTCCATGCCTTTGGAAGTGCTGGCAAAATGTTTATAAAGCCTTCATGACTTTGTAGTAACATTTCTGAAATTCCTGCAATACTGCCAAAATTTCCATCAATCTGAAATGGTGGATGATTGTCTAAAAGGTTTGTAAGAGTGGATTTTTCAAGTAGAGCAACAATGTTTTCCCAAGCCTTATCACCATCAAGAAGTCTTGCCCACATGCAGATTATCCATGCCCTACTCCAACCTGTATAACCACCGCCATTGGCAAGTCTTCGCTCTAGGGTATTTCTTGCAGCCGTAAAAATTTCCGACTTATCTGGCATTTTCTGGGCTTGCATTGTCTGACCTGCCTTATCTAGCTTTACTTGGGTTTGAGCTGCTTTTGATTTTATCTGGCTTCCAGGATATAGAGCAAAGAGGTGGGAAATATGTCTATGACCTAAATCTATCTCCTCATAATCTCTTATCCACTCTTTAATCAGTCCATTTTCTACAACTATTGGACAAAGCTTTTCCACAAAATCCTGATATTTTTTAATTTCTTTCCCCAAAGCTTTCTCACATATACACAAATCTTTCATTAACTCATATGTAATCTGAGCATCCATAGCAGCACAATTAGTTAAGGTTCCCTTTTTCTTATCCTTTGTTAAATACTTATTTTCCGGAGAAACTGAAGGACTAACAAAATAAAAACCATCCTTATTTTTCTGCATCGTTTCCATAAGGAATTTCGCTGCCTCTTCCATAATGACCACATTTTCTCTTAAAAAATCAAGATCCTTAGTGAAGAAATAATGCTCGGCAATATGTAGACTTAACCAAGCCGCTCCCATCTGCCAATAAGTGGACGCACCATAAGTGTCTTGTGGCGCACAATCTCCCCAAAGGTCTGTATTATGATGCGCCACAAAACCATCAGCATTATACATTTCCTTAGCCACTTCTTTTCCCTTCGGAAGCATCCTAAATAAATGATCAAAAAGAGGCTTGTGTAAATCAGATAAATTAAGGCTTTCCACCGGCCAATAATTCATCTGGGTATTAATATTTATGGTAAATTTACTATCCCATGCAGGTAAAAAATCCTTATTCCATATTCCCTGCAAATTAGCTGGCAAACTGCCCTCTCTTGAAGAACTAAGAAGTAAGTATCTGCCAAATGTAAAATAAGTATTTATTAGGCCTAAATCATCCTTTTTTTCCACAAATCTTTTTAAACGTAAATTAGTAGGCATATTTTCTAATTCATCTTTAGACCTTGTATCGCTCTTTAATTCTAAGTAGCAACGCTTCATATATTGGTTAAAATCAGACATATGCTCTTTCTTTAAGATTTCATAATCCACCTTGCTAGCCTTATCAACCCATTCTAGAGCCTTAGCCTTTGGATCTTCATATCTATAACTTGTGGCTGCTGCTAAATAAAGCTTAAATTTTCCACCTGTTTTAATTAAAGAATTTCTTGCACAAACTTCCTCTCCAAGCACTCTACAAACTGCCACATAACTAACTCCACCATCTCCTGTTTGACCAGATAAGGCGATAGTGTTGTTGTCGATTTTTTCCAATTTGCTTAAATATCTATCCCTGCGCATTAGGATTCTAGAAGGCTCACCCTCAAAATCCATAACCAGCACTCGACTAGGATTAGATATGAAAATTTCTCGTTTATATTTACGATTATCATGTCCATTATATTCAACTTTCATAATTCCATAATCAAGATCTAGCTCTCGTTTATAGTTATGATTTTCTATTTCCATCTTGGACATATCCTTATCATTAAGCCATCGCATTCCGTGCAAACTCTGCAATTCATAGGCACTTTCTTGCTGAATTAATAAGTCACATAAGGGTTCATAATGACACTGTGAATCAGGACAGGCTGCAAAGGTTTCATCTGCTAGTATCTGCGCCTCTTCTAGCTTATCCTCTTCTAATAATTTTCTAATTTTAGGAATAGATTCCTTAGCATCGGGATTTACACGATTCTTAAATCCTCCATACCATAAGCTATCCTCGTTTAAACTTAAACGTTCAATTCCTGTTCCCCCAAAAACCATGGCCCCTAAAAAGCCATTTCCTAAAGGCAATGCCTCATTCCAATTTTTTGCTGCTTCCTCATAAAATAAAGATTTCATCTTATCCTCCCCAATAAGAATCTTGTGAGAATTTCGTAAGAATCTCGTAAGATTCTCATTAAATAAAGTATATAGTTAAATCTTATATAGTATGTGAGGTAAATGCAAGATAATAAAATAGAAGTTCGGGGATAGAACTTGCTTATTTCGGGAAATGTAGGACTAACGGCTTAAAATATCTTCATTGGGTCAACGAATTTCAAACAGCACAGAGAAATTTTAATCCGTTTTCCTACTTTTTTATCGATACGTATGATTCTCATTTTTTAGATTCTAATTATGCTTGTTTTGATAATCCATATTTGTAATTTTTCATTCAAAAGTCCTACAAGTAAATTTTTTACAAAAATCAATATTAGATTTCATTGACCTAATCCCGAAATTTTTGTCGAAAAGGATTATCTCTTAAAAATATTTAAGTTGTAGACTTGCATATTATTGACCTAACAAGCTTTTTTTACTTCGCTAGGTCAATTCGCGCCCGGAGAAGCAATGAATCAGCCGACTTATGCGCTAGAGCCACACGGCGCAGCAATATTTCTCATCCAGACGCCGCACTAATTCTGCCACTCAAACTTACGCAAGCTTCTCAAATGCGATTCTTGGCATATCATCACTTTCTACATAAACTGTTCCTGTGTGCTTAAAACCTAACTTACTAAGGAGATTCTGCATTACTTTGTTATCACCATGAGTATCGATTCTTACGTGACCTGATTTCTCGAAAGCCCAATTTAAGCAAAATGTACCAATGCCTCTTTCTGAACCATCCACTGCAAGTCTATGAACTACTGCATATGGACTATCTTCAAGCCATGTTCCATCAGTGATATCACCGTAAGTTGGATCAACGTCCTTACCATAATTATAGAAGAATACGCCGATTACTTCGTCTTTGTCGTTTAGGCAAACAAAGCTTTTCTCTCTTTTAATATCCTCAACAATTAAATCTCTTGGTGGCCACTGTGTTGGTCCCCACTGAGTTGGATTTCCGTGCTCTGCCATGAATTTTCTTGCATAGGCATAAATGTCCATAATGCGATCTAAATCAGTTATTACTGCATTTCTAATTTTCATAATTAAAATTTCCTTTCCAATATCTTCCTTCCAAATATAAATAAATGTATTAACAAAAGATATTGTAACAGACCTAGATGCATTTTCAAGAGTAAGATTAATCTCTACTTATCACTACTTATTCTTCTTAGCAACAAGTCTATAAATAAATGTAAATACAATACCTACACATGAGAAGATGATTGCATACATGAAGGCATCCTGATATGCGCCTGTTTTTGCAAATGTTGTTCCCATGATCTGTGGGCCAAAGTAACCTGCAATTGCAAAGCCAATAAACATGATACCGTAGTTAACTGAGTTATTCTTAGGGCCAAACTGATCTGCTGTAAAGCCTGGGTATACACCCATGAAAGCGCCATAGCTGATACCAACGATTGAAAGGCCGATGTAGAATAGAATAACTGTGCCCATTCCTGAGAAGTAAAGGCATAAAAGGCCAATTACTGCAAGGATGCAAGCAAGGAATAATGTGTTAATTCTACCAATCTTGTCTGAAACGAAACCAGCCACAATTCTACCTAAAGCATTAAATAAAGCTAATACTGAAACTGCTAAGCTCGCTGCTACTGCTGATAAACCTACCATGTGCTGGGCAACTGATGAAGCCTGTGATGTGATCATCATACCTGTAAAGGCGCCACATGTAAGAAGTAAAAGCATTACGTAGAATGTAGGTGTCTTTAACATTTCCTTCCAGTTCATGTTCTGCTTAACTGCTGCAGTTTTCTTTGGTGTGAAACCTGCTGGTGTGTAGTCATCTGGACACTTCTCAAGGAAGATTACTGAAACTGCAATAAGTACCATAAATACAACACCTACTATTTTGAAGGCTGTTGTTGCATTTGTCTTAGCAACAATTACAGTAACGATTGGTGGGAGAATTACTGAACTTAAGCCGTAAACAGCAGTTGTGATACCACCAACTAAACCTCTCTTATCTGGGAAGAACTTAACGCAAGTAGAAATTGTGCTTCCGTAAGCCATTCCAAGACCGAGACCACCAATGAGGCCGTAAGTTAGGATAAGTCCGTTAACGCTAGTTGTAAAACCTGATAAAAACATACCTAAGCCCCACATGATACCGCCAATTAAAATGACTTTTCTTGGTCCAAACTTATCATTAAACCAACCACCTGAAATCATTGTGATTGGGCCAACTGAGTTAGCAATTGTATAAACGATTGCAAGGTCTGCGGAAGTCACTGTTTTTCCAAGAGTATTTGTAAAATAGTCTGCCATACCAGCAGAGAACACGCTCCACACATAAATAGAGCCTAAACAAAGATTAATAAAACATCCTGCAATTAGGACAATCCATCTTCTTTTATCTAAATCTTTAATTCCTAAATTCATATTTTTATTCCTCAATTTTTTTATATTATTTTGCTAGGTGCGGTCGCCTTGGGAATGACGACCTATCTTTAGTGATTATATTTCCGGGCTTTTTGCATTTTCAAAAGTACTTATCTTTATGAAAATGTAAAAGCACCGGTTAGTTACATCTTAGATATCAAGTGCTGCGTGGTAGCCCCAATATACTGCGTTTGTAATTGTTGAAACCTTAGCGGCATCACCGATTACTCTAACGAATGGAGCGCAATCTCTTAATTCTTCAACTACGTTTGTTCTTGAACGCTGGCCAAGGGCACAGATTACGCTTGAACCCTTAACAAATACTGCCTTGCCATCTTTGTCTTCACACTCAACACCTTCAGCTGTTACCTTGACTGCCTTAAGTCCTGTATGTACATCCACATATTTATCAATCTGCTGTAAGAGTAATGGACGATGTCTTACATTAGCATCCGGTGCTAAGCTATCTCTCATTTCTACGATTGATACCTTCTTACCTTCCTGACCTAAGTGAATTGCACATTCAGAACCTGCAAGGCCGCCACCAAGGATTACAACTTCGTCGCCAACTTTATCCTTTTCCTTGTAGTAGTTGTTAACGATGACTACATTTTCACCATCAAGACCTGGGATAGGAGGTATGAGTGGCGTTGAGCCAACAGCGATAATTATTGCGTCTGCATTTTCAGCAAGGGCATATTCCTTAGTAACCTCAGTATTTAAGCGGATTTTAACGCCAGCCTCACGAGCTAATTTCTCGTAAGTGCCTGTAAGCTGGTACATTTCGTATTTGAAAGAAATTGCCTGCTCACTCTTTAAAATACCGCCAAGTTCAGATTCCTTCTCGCAAAGGATAACCTCATGGCCACGTCTAGCTGCTGTATAAGCTGCATAAAGTCCACCAGGACCGCCGCCTGCAACTAATACCTTCTTCTTAACTGGAGCTGGTGAAATTTCATCACCTTCGATTTCACGACCAATAATTGGATTTACTGTACAACGTCTTGTGGATGTAGCTGCACGCTCAGCCATACAAGTAAAGCAACGAAGGCAACGAACGATTTCGTCATTGCGATTTTGCATAACCTTTTCTGGAAGGTATGGATCTGCAAGGAGAGCACGTCCCATGTAGACAATATCAGCCTTTCCAGAGGCAATAATCTCTTCCATCTGTGCTGGGTCATTAAGACCACCAAGAGTGGCAACAGGCACAGATACGTGCTTCTTAATCTCTGCGGCAAGGTAAACATTTCTACCATGCTCCTCAAACATTGAAGGATGTGTAATTCCAAATGTTCTCTGGTAAGTACCGGCAGAAACATGGATAATGTCTACGTAAGACTCTAATTCCTTAGCGATTTCAACGCCTTCCTCAAGGCCGTAACCGCCATCAAAGAACTCAGAACCTGACATTCTAAATTCGATTGGGAAACGAGGGCCTACTGCATTTCTTACTGAAGTAAGGACTTCCTTTGCAAATCTGCATCTATTTTCTAAGCTTCCACCGTACTCATCAGTTCTCTTGTTAAAGAAAGGTGATAAGAACTGGTTTATAAGCCAACCGTGACCACCATGGATCATAAGCATTTCAAAACCGGCACGCTTAGCCATTGCTGCAACATCACCGTAAGACTTAACGATGTCATCTATCATGTCCTTAGTTAAGGCCTTAACTTCTACGCCGTCAGGACGAACTGTATCAGATGGTCCCCACTGATTCATGCTCTTTTGCTTTGACTTATCTGTCATGTAAGTTCCTGCATACATTCCTGAATGTGAAAGCTCTAAGGAAGCAATTGCACCATGTCTTCTAATTGCATCTGCTGTGTATGTAGCACAAGCAAGGGAATTTAAGATTGAAGGATCAAGGTGATATGCGTGACTTCCGTCAGTTTTTGGATGAACCATAAGCTCTGAAACTGTTACAGCACCAGCGCCGCCCTTTCCTCTAAGCTCATAAAAGGCTGTAGACTTAGGTCCGATACAACCATCATTTGTAATGTCAGTTCCGCCCATTGGTGCAGAAAACATTCTGTTCTTAAAAGTTACGCCAGCCACTGTAATTGGACTTGATAAATGTGGATACTTTCTTTCCATCTGTTTTTCTCCTTTTGAAAATGTATTTTTTTATTTACTATTTCTTTAACCGCAAATTATCTGCTAATTTAAGGGATTGATAATTATTTAACATTTGCTTGTTATAATTTTAACACTCCTTATTGAGAATATTCTATCAACAAAAAAATAGAAGGTAGAAACTAATAGTTTCTACCTTCTTGCATTCTTTTTTAACTCTTTTTCAAGCTTTAACAAGCATTCATCTTTTCTTTTTTCGCTTTTATAAACCAGATAAACACTCCAAGGAATGGCGTCTTTAATAGGGATTAGAGCTACATTTTCAAAAAGCCCTTCTCTATTATGGATGTCCACATCGATTCCTATTCCAATGCCTTCTCTTACAAACTCATAAATCATGGCAGCTTCCATGGTTTTAATGCGTATGTGTGGGAAAAATCCTTCGCGCTCGCAGGAATTAATCAAGTTATCATAAGCCTGATATTTCTCGTTTAAACTAATTAACTGCTCATCCTTTAAGTCTGCTATCTTTAGGCTTTTCCTATTAAAGAGCTTATGCCCCTTTGGCACAACTGCGCACATGGTCTTACTTTCAAGCTCCACTTCTATAACATTCTCTGCTGCCACACGGCCAATTACTAGGCCTAGGTCTATCTGATTTTTGGCTAGCTTTTGCTTAACATCAAGGTTTGAGGATTCCTCGATACTTAGCTCTACATTTTCAAAATCCTCTTGTATCTTATCAATGACACTTAAGGGCAACATCCTGATTAAACCGCAGGAATAGCCTAGTTTAAAGATCTTCTTCTTGCTTTTAATCTCTTCTAGACCTTCCTCAAGCTCTCTTGTGCTCTCCAAAATTCTGTGGCTTTTCTTATAAAAGAAAACTCCCGCTTCTGTTGGCACAAGGCCTTGCTTTGTTCTATCAAAGAGCTTAACCTGAAGCTCTGTTTCAATTCTATCCAGGGCTTTCCCGAGTCCCTGAGGTGTGATAAATAAAGACTTCGCTGCCTTATTTATACTTCTTGCCTCATAGCATTCCATATAAAAACGTATATCTTTAATATCCATATTAACTCCTTATGCTAATTTTACTTCATCGCCAGAATGCACGTATTCTAGCTGATCTCCCATGATTTCCTTCATCATATCAAAAGCTGGGAGGCCTGTGCAATGACAGGTGTAAAATTTAGTATTGTAAGTCTTTAATACATTTGCAATCTCTTTAATTTCCTTAACCTCATCCTCTGTGTAATCGGAGTTCTTCTTTAAGTGGAAGCCGCTGATTACGTAGTCTGGAGTGGAATCGTATTTATAAATGTAATCATCCATGATACTTAAAATTCCGTTATGAGCGCAGCCTGAAATCAGAACGCTTTTATTGTCGTCCCTTATAACTAAGAACTGTTCGTGCTTAAAATCGTCCTTCACAAATCCGTCTGGCTTCTTTACTAGAAGACGGTCGTTTGTAAATGGAAGAGGATGAGTTCTTTCCTTGATGGTAAAAAGCTCAAGCTCCTCATCGATTTTAAAATTACCGCCAATCTTCTTTAGATTATCTAACTTACTTATTTCTGGATCAATTCCAATGTATCTATATCTTTTTCTTCCTGCCTCCACGCCATCATCAGCGTAGTATTCACGCTCCGCAAGGGCCTGCATATAGATAGTTGCCTGATTATTTATTTTTGTAAAGGGCATTATGCCGCCTGAATGATCATAGTGACCGTGACTTAGCACAACCGTGTCCACTTTTTTCAAATCTATATCAAGCTTTTTGGCATTCTCAAGTGTCACCTCGGATGGTCCTAAATCCACTAATAGCTTGTGACTTGTGGTTTCAATATAAAAGGAAAAACCATGGGCACAATCAACGCCACTACATCCTTTTGTGTTTTCGATTAAGTTTTGAATTCGCATATAGGCCTCCTTCCAATTTCTTTTTATATAATAGCAAAAAGTATTATCTTTGCCTAATTATGCAAAAACCCTTCAGCCATAGAAGCCGAAGGGTAAATTACTGTAAAGCAGCTAATTATTCGCGCTTTTCAATTTCCTTATCTAACATATAGAGAAGTCTTCTATCACTGCCAACGGCCTCAACCCTTGAAATCATCTTTCTTGAATTCTCCTCTTCCTCCTTTTGCTCCTCTATAAACCAATCGAGGAAGCTTTGAGTTGTGTAATCATTTTCAGCAACCGCCAAATCCATAATCTTGCAAATCTCTGCGGTAATGTACTGCTCGTGCTTGTCCGCCTCAATTACTGCAGCCAAGGCACTTTCTATCTTAATATCCACCTTATCTATGGCCTCAAGGCACACATCCTGCTTAGAATCTAGAAGATAATCATAAATCTTCATGGCATGCTCCTGCTCTTCTGTAGCCTGAACTCTATACCAGTTGGCAAAGCCATATAATTTAGCCTTTGTAAAAAACTTAGAAATTCCCAAATACAGGTAAGCAGAGTAAAACTCCTTATTTACCTGTGCATTAAGCAAATCCGCTACATTCTGTTTCATAGTCCGTCTCCTTTGCTATTTATTTAGTTAACACATGTATATCTATTGCTAGTTTACCATATCTATAATTAGAATACAAAGTTTTTATTTTTATGAAAATGTAAAAAGACATGACATTTGTCACATGCAGGAAATGACTGCAATCACTAGTGTCCAGAGCGGGAATTTAATATTATAATTTTAGATTTACGAAATTGCTTTTAACTTGTGTAAGTTAATGCTAGGTAAATTGATAATAATAAGGGAGATTAATAAGGAGATAAATTTATGAGTGATTCAATCGTTAAAGTTAACAATTTAGTTAAGCGATACAAGGAAAAAATCGCAGTGGACAACTTTTCACTTGAATTAAAAAAGGGGGAAATTCTAGGACTCCTAGGACCTAACGGTTCTGGAAAAACTACAACTATTAACTGCATTTTATCTCTTCTAAGTTTCAACAAGGGAGAGATTATGATTTTCGATAAAGAAATGAGCCCAAAGGCCTACGACATTAAGTCAAGAATTGGGGTGGTTCCCCAGAATGTGGCTATTATGAATACTTTGAATGTATATGAAAATGTGGACTTCTTCTGTGGGCTGTATATTAAAGAAAAGCAAAAGCGCCGTCAGTATGTAGAAGAAGCCCTAGAATTTACAGGCCTTAGCGACTACAAGAAATACAAGCCTAAGAAGTTATCTGGTGGTTTACTACGAAGACTTAACATTGCCTGCGGCATTGCCCATAAACCAAGTTTAATCATCTTTGATGAGCCAACAGTTGCCGTTGACCCACAAAGTCGTAACGCAATTCTTGAGGGCATTAAGGAAATGAATAGACAAGGGGCTTCTATTATTTACACTTCTCACTACATGGAGGAAGTTGAGGAAATCTGTAGCCGCATCATCATTATGGATCACGGCAAGAAGGTAGCCGAGGGCACAGCAAATGATTTAAAGAATTCCTTAAAGATTCGCGAAAGCATTTGCATAGGAATGCCTGCCATAAATGAGGATATACTTAAGGATATCAAGGGCATCAACCATGTCTATGACGCTAAGTATAGCGAGGGCGAGCTTGTTATTAGCCTAGATGGGGGCGAGCATAATCTTGTACATGTACTTGAATATTTTAGTGAAAAAAATATACCATTCGGCCATGTACAAACTAAGCTACCAACACTAAATGATGTCTTCCTAGAAATTACTGGAAAGGAGTTGCGTGACTAATGTTTTTAAGAATATTTTCCTATAAAATAAAGCAATTAATTAGAATGCCATGGCTTGTGGGCTGGAACTTTCTCTTTCCATTAGTCCTTGCAAGCGCCTTCTATCTAGGCTTTGGCAATATGATTAAGGATGACCCAAACCGTTTAGACACTATTGAGGTCGCCTATGTGGCTGGTGATGGTATAAATAGTAACTTTTTATCCGTTATAGAGGAGCTTTCAAAAGAGACAAAAGATCACGGTAAAATCCTTGAGGTAACTAGCTTTGATAGTTTAGAAGCTGCTAGTGATGCTTTGAATAAAAAAGACATTGAAGGAATCTATTACCAGCATGATGACAGCATTGAAGTCATTGTTACTGAAAATGGTCTTATCTCCACTAGTCTTTCTCAGATAGTAAAGAGCTACCAAAATTACCAAGCAAGTTTTGAAAAAATTTTATCAGAGAAGCCAGAAGAAATTGACACTCTTATTGCTAGTATAAATTCCAATATGAGTTTTTTGAAAAAATACGACTTTAAATCTGGGGTATCACAGTATATGCAATTTTTCTATGCCCTACTTGCCATGTCCTCACTTTTCTCATCGTGGGTAAGCACAGCTATGATGACAAGTCTTTGTGCCAACCTTTCAGAATGTGGTAAAAGATTTGAGCTGGCACCAGGACATAAACTAAAGGCAATATTTGCTGGAATCCTTGCAGGTACATTACTTCAAACTCTTTCAAACACAGTGGTTATCTGCTATGTAGAGTACTGCCTAGGTCTTCACTGGGGCGCACCAATTTACATGGTCATTGCCATAACTAGCCTTGCTAGTGCTCTTGGTATCTCAGTTGGTACCTTGATTGGCTCTATCTTTAAAAATGAAATTGCCCTCTCTATGGTACCTCTTGCCTTTACCATGACATGTTCCTTCTTTTCAGGACTTATGATGGGCGGCATTCAGCAGATCATTCAGAATTTCTGCCCAATTTTAAATAAAATCAATCCTGCCACAGTATTTACAGATAGTCTATATCAATTAGCTTGCTATGGCAAAACTTCTGCCTACTATCAGGATTTAGGAATAATGGTGCTTATGATTGCCATTTGCCTAATTATTAGTGTTCTAATTTTAAGGAGGAGAAATTATGACAGTATTTAAGGCTACGCTTCTATCTCTAAGAAGCTTTTCACAAACAATAATCATATACTTTTTAGTATTTGCCATATTTACAGTTGTTAGAGCTAAGGTTTCATCTAACTCTAGTGCCGACATTTACAAGGATACAAGCCTTAACGTGGCAGTGGTAGATTTGGATAAAAGCGACATCAGTGAAGCTTTAATTAGCTACCTAGATTCTAGTCAGAAAATTACAAAATTAAATTTAACTAGCGAAGAACTTGACTTTAAGGCAATCAATGATAACGTTCGTTTTGAAATTTACGACTATGCAATTGTTATACCTAAGGATTTTAAAAATTTACTTCTATCCGGAGATTACGAAGATTCAATCCAGTATCTTGCTTCTGCAAATTCCGCTAGCGGTTATTTGATAAGTCAGAAAATAAATACATTTTTATCAGACATCAAAACTTACCTAGACTGCGGATATAGTGAGGAGGAGGCCATTAACATCTCCCTAGAGCAAGTGGAAAAAACGGACATTGTAGAGACTAAGATTTACTCAAACAACGACTATAAGTCAACTACTAACAGTGCTTCCATTTCAAGCTCATTTATTTTTAGCGCCTACTCTTGTCTTATGATTCTTACAGTTTGCATCGCTTCTGTACTAGGATTTTTAAAAGATAAGGACTCAAAGAACCGAATAAATATCAGTGGAAAATCCTTTGCTAGCCGTAACAAAGAGCTTATCCTTGCGGTTTTACTAATTGGCTTTGTATTAACAACTTGCTTCTTTATTTATTCCGCAATTCTTGGAAGAAATCAGCCTGATTTTCACATGCTTTTCTTCTATGGAATTAACGAAATTTTCCTAATGTTTTTGGGAATTGGAATTGCTTACTTTATATGTTCAATAACTTCAAATACAAACCTTATAAACATGCTTTCAAATATGATTGTTCTTTCCATGAGTTTCCTATGTGGAGTGTTTGTTCCATCAGAGTTTATGTCGGCGGCAGTTGTGAAATTTTCTCAACTTCTCCCAGTTTACTGGTTTGTAGATTGTTGCAAATATATTGAGCACCACAGCGTCTCAAATGTTTTTAGTTCCCATTTCATAGAATGTTTGCTTATTCAATTAGTTTATGCAATAATATTCTTTGTAGCAGGAATTATTATTAACAAAAAGAGGGAGCAATATGCTTACTGATGTTTTTATTAGACTAATTGCAGCAATTTCGCTGATAATTTTATTAAATGCAAATGACATTACGACAAGTTCAGTCGTAGTGTCAATTTGCACATTTTTATTCTTAGAAATCACTATCTTAATTCCAAAAAGGAAACTAGCAGATGCACTTATCTTTGTGCCTTTCGTAGTTTGCCTAATTTTTCTAATTATAAGGAAGCCGACAAATTTTCCTATATACTTGGCCTTCCTCTTATTGTCTTTAGTTTTTACCTATGTTTCCACAATTCTTTACGAAGAAGTCATAACTTATAAACAAAAGCTCTACAAAACTCGTGATGATAGTGTGGAAATCGAGAGTTTACTTAAAAATAAAAATAAGCATTTAGTGCTTGAACAGGACCAGCAAATTCACCTTGCTACCCTAAACGAGCGTAACCGAATTGCTAGAGAAATCCACGATAATGTAGGCCACATGCTTAGTCGCGCCATTCTACTGCTAGGCGCCATTAAGACTATGAATTCTGATGAAAATATAATGCCCCAGCTAGAGATGCTATCAAACACTTTAGATGAATCCATGGAGAAAATGCGAAATTCTGTCCATGACCTTAGAGATGACTCTATTGATCTTGCAAAAAATTTTGACGACATTATAAAGGAACTCACTAATTTTCAGGTTTCTACAGAGTTAGATTTTGAAAATAATTTACCAAAGGAAGTTAAGTTTAGTCTTATTGGAATCCTAAAAGAAGGAGTCACAAATATAATTAAACACAGCAAGGGTGACAAGGTTTCAATTATTTTGCACCAAAACAGAAACTTTTGTACTCTTTCTATTTCAGATAATGGGAAGGTTGATTCAGATATAAAGAAAAAGATTCAGTCCGGAGTTTTTGAAGGAATCGGACTTGAAAATATAAGGCAGAGAGCTAACGCCTGCAACGGTGATGCTTACTTTTATTGTAATGATGGTTTTACAGTCTTTGCCAGATTAAATTTCTAATAACAAGCTTGATAGCTATAAGGAGATAAAATGCAAAAATCTATTTTACTAATTGATGATGACGAACTTATTACCATGTCCCTTGAAATGATTATTTCAAGCAAGGAAGAATTTAAAATTGTAGGAAAAGGACATAGTGGAAGGGAAGCTATTGACCTTTATGAAGAGTTAAAACCTGACCTAGTTCTTATGGATATAAGAATGGAGGGCATGAATGGATTAGAAGCTGCAAGGGAAATTCTAAAAAATCACCCTGAGGCAACTATCCTATTTTTGACTACATTTTCAGATGACGAATATATTATCGAGGCCTTAAAACTTGGGGTTCGCGGCTATCTTTTAAAGCAGGACTACAAGGCATTAGACACTGCCCTCACTGCTGCCATAAATGGCCAAAGCGTCTTTGGGGGAACTATTATAAATAAATTACCGAAACTTATAAACGCTGGGACTGCCTCTAAAAATGATGCTGCTAGCCTTGGAGCTAGCACCACCACAAGTTCAGCAACTGTTACTCTCCCAAGCTTTGACTATGCCGCTGCTGACATTACCGATAAGGAATTTGCTGTAATTCAATTAGTAGCAGACGGTTATTCAAACAAGGAAATTGCTGGCAAACTTTTCTTATCAGAGGGAACTGTTAGAAATTATCTCTCCACAATTTTGGAAAAATTAGACCTAAGAGATAGAACTCAGCTTGCGATTTTTTATTTAAAGAATATCTAAATAAGATTTACTGTATTTAATTGTAAAAATAAGACATGTAAAAAGTGCTATAGATAGTGATTATAAAGGCCTTGCCCATCACTTTCCATAGCACTTTTCTTTATGGTTAATTACTTGTAAGCTTAAGTTGTGTCGCAATCTACTTATAATAAATTTTAGCTAACCTCGTCTAATTCCGGTAACATGTAGATTTGCTTTAGTCTAATATACTCTTTTCTAAAATATGGGTCGCTACCCTTAACCTTAACATCCACGTATTCGTGCATGTCTAGTTCATCTGCTTGAATCTCAATTAGAGCGGCTGCAATATTTGAGCAGTGATCTGAAACTCTTTCGTAGTTTGTTAAAATATCCTCTAACAAAATTCCTGCCTCCATTGAGCACTCCCCACGTTTCAATCTATCAATATGTCTTTGCTTCATCTCCATTACAAGGTCATCTATTACCTCTTCAAGTGGCTCCACATTTACAGCAATCTTGGTATCTCTTGTGGAGAAAATATTTAGGGTTAACTTCATAATATTTTTAACTGCAACTCCAAGGAACTTCAATTCCTCAGTAGCCTTGAAGGAGAACTCTACATTTTCATCATTCTTCTTTTTAAAGGACTCGGCGATGTTAATTGCATGATCTGACATTCTCTCAAAATCGCTGATGGAATGTAGCAAAATCGACAATTCGTGGCTATCGTCCTTGCCCAAATCCTTGCTTGCCAACTTCACAAGATAAGTTCCAATCTTATCCTCGTACTCATCCACCAACTGCTCTAACTTTATAACTTCTTCCACCTTCTCGTCAGAGTATTTAGCCTGAAGGTCGAGAGCTAGTCAAATGGCCTCGTTAGTGTGCTCAGACATCTTAACTACAGCTTTCTTACAAAGTCTAATTGCATAAGAAGGTGTATCTAAGAATCTTTCATCAAGGGCTGCAAGCTCTGCCGGTCTAACTGGATCATTTTCATTATCCTTATGATTTCTAACTGTGAAGGTTGCAAGTCTTACCAACTGGTTTGCAAATGGGAACAATAGCACTGCGCAGCCGATGTTAAATAAACTGTGAATTACGGCAATTCCTGCAGCGCCGGCTGAGGCTGTTAGGAATGTAAAATGCATCACACTATTTATTGAATAGAAGGTTAGCATGAAAATTATCGTTCCAATTAAGTTAAAATAAAGATGGATAAATGCGGCTCTCTTAGCATTTTTACTAGCACCGATTGCTGAAAGCATAGCAGTTACGCAAGTTCCGATGTTCTGACCCATAATAATTGGAATTGCTGTTCCGTAAGTTACCGCACCACTCATACAAAGGGCCTGCAAAATACCTACGGATGCTGATGAACTCTGGATTACCGCTGTAAGCACGGCACCTGCTATCATTCCAAGTATTGGATTTGAAAATGCAGTCAACATTCCGGTAAAGGCTTTATTATCCTTAAGTGGCTCAACCGCTCCACTCATTGTTTCCATACCAAACATTAATATTGCAAATCCAAGTAAAATGTTACCAACTATCTTCTTTTTTTCACCATTCTTACTTGTCATAATACATACAATACCAATTGCTGCAAGTATTGGTGAGAAGGAACTTGGCTTTAGTAGATTAACAAATACATTACCACCGCTAATTCCTGTTAAGGACAAAATCCAAGATGTGATTGTTGTGCCGACATTAGCACCCATTATGATTCCAACGGCCTGTGTAAGTTTCATGATTCCTGAATTTACAAAACCTACTACCATTACTGTTGTTGCCGATGATGACTGTATTACTGCTGTTACAAAGGCACCGAGTAAAAGTGCCATAATTCTCTTCTTTGTTAACTTCTCTAAAATCTTCTCAAGCTTTCCTCCTGAAAGCATTACAAGTCCATCGCCCATGGTATTCATTCCATATAGGAAAAGGGCGAGACCACCTATCATGGTCAAAATTCCAAAAATATCCATAAAATCTACCTCTTTTTCTTTTTACAGTTTGATTGTATAGGGCTTCTGTAAACTTAAAGGGGTGGTCTGTGTAAAATCTATGTAAAATTTCTTGTGACTATTCTGTTCTTAATCTCTTCTTCTAGCCACAAATCCTTATTATTTTCCTAAAAGATAGGAAAAAGCGTGTGCCCTAGATTTAGAATACACATCATTACAGGCACACAGGAAGCTTTTTCCAACTATTTTTTAACTATTTCTCTTTTGTTTCTTCTTCATTCCAACTAATCCCTATAGACTATAGTAATTCCCTGAACATCTTTCTTATCCCTTTTATATCTAGCGGGCTATTCTCTGTTTCGTAGGTGAATAGCAAATTCTTACCTAGATAAATTCCATTGTTTCTGTACTCATCAAGCTTTAAAAGATTGCTGCTTAAATACAGCTCATCGTCTAACAAGCCAAAATGCTCAATGTAAACTTCTTGTCTTGTCTTTTTATTTAACACAGTGAAATCTGGAAATTTGATTGTTCCGTTTTTAAGGACTAAAGCCTTTTCGTACTTGTATGGAATTTTCAAATCATAAAGAATATCAGCAATGATTGCTTCGGATTTAGAACGTACCATTTCTCCTCTTTTTGTTGAATAAACCTTGCATTCCGGCAAGTAATTACTTGTTTTATAACTTTCTTCCTGCCAGTTTTTAGCATAAATATTATCTGGTAAAATGTAGGGATTTACTAGATTTTTTCTAGTAAGCGATAATTTGTCATAGGACATATCAGAATTGTTTTTTGATAAATGTGTGATTACACTTTGTAGATAAAGGATTTCAGATTCTGCCATTTTTATAAATTTTCTATTGTAACTTTTCTGGGCTAGTTCTCTAGCAAATTGGTGGTTATCTTTCTTGATGTACTCACCTAAATCGGAGGCCTTTTGATTCATCCAATAATATCTAACTCTTTTGTTACTTGTTGAAACTCTGAGTGAACCCTCGGGAAAATCTTGATCTTTCTTTGCCAACCTTAATGCGCAGTTTAAGTTTGCTAATCTAGCCTCTAGCATCATTAGTAATTCATCCATAGTGAATCTCCTTATTTAGTTTCTTTAGTGATGGGATTAATCAGCAATGAATTTTGCCTTTGTTTGTATTGGTTTTCTTTTGTCTAATATCTTTTTTCTCTTTTGTAAAAAATTTACCTGACCATGGTTTCTTCTTTTGTAAAAATTTCTTGGATAGTGTAACATGCTTTTTTTCATTTGTCACGAAAAACTTTGCTTAAAGTAAATTAATCATACTAATAAACCTAGAATTTCTCTAGCTTTAAGACTTAAAAAAAAATTTTGATTTCTAATTTTTTCTCTTGTGCCCAATATATTACTTTTCAATTTATTTAGGCACTAACTTTTGAAAATGCGACACCACCCCTCAACTTTTTACAAGCCCAATTTTGGCTACAAGCCCCACAAACTTATCCAAAAGGCACAAGAATACTAAGAATCAAAGACCTCCTAAAAAAAGCTTGTGCTCTATTATCTAGATTAAATCAATAAAGGCACAGGATCTGTAAGTTCTTCTTAAACTCACACAATATCCTGTGCCTTATATTAGTGGAATGTATTGTTATAGCCAATTTTAATAGATTTCCTGGCAACGTCCCAGAAATTTCTTGTGCTTAAATTAAGAGATAAACTCCCTCACAGGCACAAAAGCCCGAATTCTAGTATGTTTCACAAGCCCTCCGGACCTTATAACACTTTAAACTGCTTCAAAAGCCCGAATTCCGGCGTGTTTCACAAACCCTCCGGTCCTTATAACACTTTAAACTGCTCCAAAAGCCCACTACATAAACACTATCTCATACTCTTCAAAGTCCCCTAAAAACTTCTCAATCAAAAGCTTTAGATTGTCCTCTGCTTTTGTATAGATTCCATCGTTTTCAACTTCTTCAAGTCCTTTTTCTTCAATTTCAGATATCAACTCCTGATACTGAGAAAACTCGATAGGATTTAGAATGTTGTTCTCTTCGCTACAATTCATTGTGTCCCAAATCACGTAGTTATCGTTAACCTTAGCTTCTGGAATAGAGATGAATATCTTTTTATCAGCTTCTGCCACCTCTACATTTATAGCATCAAGATCGTAACCTACCTTTACAACGCCTTCACACTCTATTGTTATGTTGTTGCTGGTAAATGGAATTGCGAATTTTTCCAACAATTCTCTTGTCTCTTTTTTTCCATAAGTAATTGAATAAGTTCCTTGGTAAGTACTAAGCTCGCCGATTTCCTCAAGCTTTACCTTTACTTCTTCCACGGTTACCTCTCTTACTTGTGTTTCCCCTGGAAGGCTTAAGCCATCATCACTAGTTGTTGAAACCGTCTCTGATTTCACCATCTTAAAGCCAACAGAAATCATAACTATAAAAGTCACAAGACATCCAAGCCCAAAGCAGATTATTCTTGTTAAAGTTTCATTAGATAGCTTGTCTTTATTCTTTTTTATTTCAGAACTCGTATCAGTATTTTTCCTTTTAAACATCTAGCCACCTCCTAGTAAGTCTCTTTTTTTCAAACGGATAATTGAAATCCTCTTCTATATCCAAGCTGTGATCAACACAAGTAAATAAAATAGCGCAATCACTGCCACTAAAGTTATAACTATCTTCTTTAATAATTTCATACCTATCTCCCTTCGCCAAATCACTAACTAGAATAATATAATATGCAGACTTTATTTAAAAAAGAGGCTTATAACACAATTTATGCATCTTCAAGCCAAAAATTCCAGTTACATCTTCTAAGTAAAAGCCATAACTTAGATAGTTTGCTTTTTCATATAGTTGTTTTGTAGTGCCTATTTTCTCTGTTTTTCCATCACTATATTCAAACTCGATTTTGTAAACCCTAGTTCGAGTTTTACTTCCTGATATATAAGTACTAGTATCTATTACTTTTACATTTTCATAAGAATAACTAGCTGTTATATTAACCAAAGAGAAAGTAAGAATTATAGAAAGCAAAACCGAAATTATAAAGGTGGGGAAATTTACCCCAAATTTCTTAGTTTCAATCAACTTTACCAAATGCAAAAAGATAAACATTATAATAGCTATGACAATTATCACAATCCCCCATCTTAATTCATTAGAAAAGTTGTATTTCCTTAATACTTTAAAAATCAATATCAATGATACTGATAATTCTAATAGAAAAATGTCACAATTTATACGGTCTTTTCTTACTTCGCCCTCTTTTTTACCTTTTTTTGCTGTGGATTCTTTTGAATAAACTTTACCTCTGTATATAAAAATAAAAATAACATCTACTGTAATAATCATTATGTTTATAGCAGACAGTAGGAAAATCTTTTGATTTGTGGTGACATTAAAGTCGAATTTCTTTGAAATAATGCCAAATATAAAAAATGCAACATAGGCAAGTACCCCAAGAGCTGCCAAAATATATGCAAGCCTTTGTCCTTGCCTGACAAGCTTAATATCCTCATAATACTGCTCGTTAAAAGTACAAGAATTGTTATTGTTATTACTTTTGTTTCTTTCCTTCTTTTGGTTCATAGTTTACTTTCTCCTCTATATCCATGCTGTGCTTAACACTAATAGAAAAAAATGCACAATCACCATCTAGAATAGTACAAAACTGCGAGTTAGACAAGTTTTTATCTAACCCGCAGTTGGAAGAGATTATTATTTATTTTTATTAGTAAATCTTGCTTACGATGTGTTGAAAATGTTAGTGCTAATCAAATACTAGTATCCCCCTATATTCTCCTTATTATCAATGAGAATCTTACAGCCTGGAGCCACGTTTCTTATAATTGTAAGCATATTTTCCTCAGAAACTGAAATGCATCCAGCTGTTGGACGTCCACTACTTACATGAACAAAGAAGGCTGAACCTTTACCAGGGATACAAGCTGCATTGTAATTAAAGGCTAAAACATAGCTATAAACAGCTATTTCAGAGATATGCTCAGCACTTGTCCAATCTGGTGTCACCTCATTTGTTGTGACAAATTTGTTGTAATATGCAGAGTTTACGTCATCCACCCAGTAGTAGCTATCGTCACATTGTGTGTAGGAAAGCAGAGCTCCCGGATTTGCGGCATTTCCAAATGCAAATGTAAAATCATAGACTCCAATAGGTGTCATCTTCATTCCCTCAGAAGTCACACCCACTCCTGCAGAACCTACATATCCATTACATACTAAAACCTGCTGCCAATTTCCAGAAGCATCCTTATTATGAAGTGAAACTTCTGCCTTTGTACCACTTGCAGAAACCACTAACAACTGATTTGTTGTTGATGCTATATTTAAATAACTTACGAAATCTTTTGTCTCCTCCACGGTCTTTTCCTGAACTGCTACAGTTTCATCAGACGGCGTGTTTTCCATATTTTTGCTTAAATATGCACTTTGACTTAAATATGTTTCAGACTCTGTTTTTTCTTCCTCTTTAGTTTCTTCCTCTTTAGTTTGTTCTTCTAGTGCTAATTCCTTTGCTTGACGATTCAAGGCATAGTTATGCCTTTCGCCTTCCCTGTTATAATGCATTAGCTCTATGTGCTCATCTTTTATCTCTTGAAAATGTAATTTGTAAGTTAGCTCATCACTTACACTTTTAGAGTGCACCTCCCCCTTACAAGCAAGCAAATTGGGTATAAAAAACCCTATAATTACAAGCTTTTTTAAATGTTTATTCATATTGATCACGTTCTTTCTTTATACTATATTAATTATATTATAGGGTTAGTGATAATACAATTGAATATATAGTGAAAAAATATATATTTTTAAGCAAATTACCTTGACTTTTATTTTAAATATGGTATTCTATTAAACGTCGCTAAAACAGTAAATAAGCACACTTACGGGGTGTGGCTCAGCTTGGCTAGAGCGCTTGATTTGGGATCAAGAGGTCGCAGGTTCGAATCCTGTCACCCCGACTATAAAAAATCCGTGAACATATAACATGTTCACGGA
>JAEEGJ010010473.1_pt1 | contig 24106 bp, 13 predicted proteins | sample 8958761 | NCBI WGS metagenome assembly JAEEGJ01 (sample SAMN16246546, study PRJNA631951) | gut metagenome | biome: gut microbiome; feature: rumen; material: RS-attached | host: Bos | place: Iran: Karaj | collected 2018-10 | reverse complement strand
GCACTTGAGGGATTCCTGTCGGGTGCCAAGCAGATGCTGATAACCACCATCGAGGTGTTCCTGGCTACTGCCCCAACTACCGAGATCCAGATTAATCCTTGGGTTGTGGTTCTGTTGCTGGTTTTTGTATTAATCTTCCTACCTTATCAAACATTCCGTAAGTTGTCCGCAACACTTTAAACTCAGTGCGTCTGTTCATCTGATGACACTGCTCATGCTGTTCCTCAGGGAGCGCGGCTATAAATTCCTCCGTTAGCACGTCGCCCTCCTTGAGGAATTCGTATTTCTCGGCCACCTTGCGCTTAATCTTCTTGGGATTCGACTCTCCATAGCCTTTTGGCGTAAGTCGGTCGGCGGCTATACCGCTGGCTATCAGATAGTTCACCACACTCTCTGCTCGCTGTTGCGACAGTCGTTCGTTGTATGCATCAGAGCCTCGACAGTCGGTGTGTGCCGACAGTTCGATGGTAACGTTAGGATTCTCGTTCAGCAGCTGCACCAGTTGGTCCAGAGCAGTCTTCGACTCTGGGCGCAATGTGGCCTTGTTGAAGTCGTAGAAGATGTTCTCGATAAGCACTGGGGCAGAGATGTTGGCCAGCGGGAACTGCAGCACATACTCCTCCGACTTGGTTACGGGTTCCACGCGTATCTGCTCCTGATGATTCAGATAGCCCTTGCATGTGCCCAGCAGCACGTAGTCTACGCCTGGGTTAATCTCCTGTGTAAACGATCCGTCGCTACGCACGCTCAGTTTTATGTTTGTGCCATCGTTGCCCACCATATACACCTGTGCGGCTGGCAGTTCGTAGCCGTCCTGCTCGTACACCCAACCCTTCACGGTCTGAACTATCTCAGGATTGAAGAAACTGTAGATGTGGTCCATGCCTCGCAGATCGCCACGATTGCTGCAGAAGTAACCCTGGTTCAGCTTGCCCTCGAACGTCATGCCGAAGTCGTCGGCCTGCGAGTTGAGTGGGAATCCGGGATGTGAGAGGTGAGCGGTGAGAGGTGACAGACCAGAGATATCTTTTGCTGCGATGTAGTAGATATCCAGTCCTCCCATGCCTGGATGGCCGTTGCTCGAGAAATACAGGTCGCCGTTGGGGCGGAATGTGGGGAACATCTCGTCGCCAGGGGTGTTTACTATGGGGCCTGCATTCTCTATGTAGCCAGCCTCTGTGGGGTTTAGCAGTCGGCACTTCCAGATGTCGAGCCCACCCATGCCATCACTGATGTCGCTTACAAAGTATAGCCACTCGCCATCAGGACTAACGGCTGGATGAGCAAAACTGCTCAGTGTGTCGTGACTTATGATTAGCTCCTTGGGTTTGCTCCATGCTGCATCGCTGCGCTGCGACACCATGATGCGGGCATAGCGAGGATAGTCAGGATCCGATGCGCACTGCGTCAGGTACATCGTCTTGCCGTCTGGCGAGAAACAGCATGCACCTTCGTCGTAGGCCGAGTTAAGTTCAGAGTCTATCGTCTGCGGTTTGCCCCATTTGCCCTTCTCGTCTTTCTGTGAGTAGAAGATATCGGCATTCTTTGTACCAGTGATGCCGCTATATTCATCGCCCTGAGCCTGATTGCGAGTCGAGGTAAAAAACAGTTGGTCGTTCTCTTCGCCCGCCAGCATGGGCGAGTAGTCGTCGCGACGAGAGTTGAACAGGTCGGCCTTCTTCACGGTATAGGCCGAACCATCCTTCTTCCATTGCGGAGCCTTCTGCGCCGACTCCAGGCCGGCCTTCGCCAGTCGCAGATTACAACTATCAACTGTCAACTTTAAACTATCAACTGAAGCTGCAAAGCTTCTTGCTGCCTCCTTATAATTGCCATTACGCATATACATCTGTCCCAGACGCAGATGTGTCAGCGAGTCGGCTTGTTTGTATCGTATCACATTCTTGTATGCGGTTATCGCCTTGTTGGTCTGGTTCAGTCGGCGATAGCATTCGGCCAGTCGTTTGGCCCGTTGTCCGCGTGTGTTTTTCTCCTTGTTGGGTGTCTGTGCGTAGGCTTTCTTGTATTGGTCGGCCGCATCATAGAATTCGCCGATGGCCATGTACTTGTCGCCCTTCTTCATAGCCTGATCGGCCCCGCACCCCACCATCAGCAGGGCGAAAAACGTCAGCGATATGATCTGTAAATACTTACGCATACCTGATATATAACGCAAAAAACTACAGATTATTGTTTTTGTTTTACCTACGGATTTTATATTTTTGGCCTACGGATTTTACGGATTATACAGATTTTTTATTTTAATTCGTAAAATTCGTATAATCCGTAGGAAAAATTAAAAAACAAAATCCGTAGGCCATATATCATTTCTTCTGCGATTTTACTTTTTTCAGTTCGGCGTCTGTCAGAACCGTTACACGACGATTCGTGGGGTCGGTCATCACGTCGCGAACTATCTCAGATACCTGCTGCTTCAGTTCGTCGATAAACTGGCCGGCATCGTATTTCTGATGCTCTATGTCGCGCAACTTCTTCTCCCAGATACCCGTCAGTTCGCAACTCTTCAGCAGTTCCTCGCGTATCAGGTCGATAAGCTCTATGCCAGTAGGAGTCGCTATCAGTCTTTTGCGCTCGCGCTTGATGTAGTGGCGCTTAAACAGAGTCTCGATGATACCGGCGCGACTTGATGGACGGCCGATACCGTTCTCCTTCATCGCAGCACGCAGAGTCTCGTCCTCCACAAACTTACCCGCTGTCTCCATCGCACGCAGCAGCGATGCCTCATTATAATAAGGTGGGGGAGTGGTCCACTTCTCGGTCAGCGTAGGCTTGTGCTCGCCGCTTTCGCCCTTAACAAATGTGGGCAGAGTGCGCTCCTCGTCCTCCTGTTGAGGCTTGTCGTCGCCCTCGGCTTCCTTCTGCACCTTGCCCTGTACCACGCGCCAGCCTGGGTCAAGTATCTCCTTACCCGTCACCTTAAACTCCACGGTCTCGTCGCCCTTAACCTCGCCAAGCACGGTCGTTGTCGAGAACTTACAGTCGGGCAGGAACACTGCGATGAATCGTCGAGCCACCAGGTCAAACACCTTACGCTCCAGGTCGGTCAGTCCCTGTGGGATGACGCCTGTAGGTATGATGGCGTGGTGGTCGGTCACCTTCGACGTGTCGAACACGCGCTTGGTCTTCTTCAGCGGCTTGCCGCCGATGGGCTTGATGATCTCGGCATAGGGGGCGATGCCACCGAATTTAGTCTGATAGAGGCCGTTGAGCGTCTGCGGACACTTCGGATAGATGTCGTCTGACAGGTATTGGGTGTCTACACGGGGGTAGGTGGTGTATTTCTTCTCGTAGAGGGCCTGGATGAGGTTCAGCGTCATCTCTGCCGAGTAGCCGAACTTGCGGTTACAGTCCACCTGCAACGATGTGAGGTCGTAGAGCTGTGGCGGCTGTTCTTTGCCTTCCTTCTTCTCCACCTTTGTCACGGTGAAGGGTTTGCCCTCGATGGTGGCGAAGGCTTTCTCACCCTCCTCCTTCGAGGTGAACTTCCCCGACGTGGCCGTGAAGGTGGTGTCACGATAGACCGTCGCCAACACCCAGTAGGGCTCGGGCTTGAAGTTCTCGATCTCTTTCTGACGGTTCACGATGAGGGCGAGGGTAGGGGTCTGCACACGGCCGATGGAGAGCACCTGACGGTTCTGACCGTATTTCAGCGTGTAGAGACGGGTGGCGTTCATGCCTAAGAGCCAGTCGCCGATGGCTCTCGACAGGCCTGCGAGATAGAGTGGCTGATAGTCTGTCTGGTCTTTCAGGTTGGCGAATCCCTCGCGGATGGCTTCGTCTGTCATCGACGAGATCCAGAGACGCTTCACAGGACAGGTGGCCTGTGCCTTCTGCATCACCCACCGTTGGATGAGCTCACCTTCCTGTCCAGCGTCACCGCAGTTCACGATGCCGTCGGCGGCCTGCATCAGTCGTTCGATGATGGCGAACTGTTTCTTGATACCGTTGTCGTCGATGAGCTTGATGCCGAAACGTGGTGGCACCATCGGCAGCTGCGTCAGTGCCCACGGCTTCCAGGCAGGGGTGTAGTCGCCCGGCTCCTTCAGCGTACACAGGTGGCCGAAGGTCCATGTCACCTGGTATCCGTTACCTTCCATATACCCGTCGTGTGAGCTCGTGGCGCCGATAATTCGGGCGATATCCCTGGCCACACTGGGTTTCTCTGCGATGCAGACAATCATACGTTTTTTCTCTCTCTTTATACCTTGTTGTTGTGATAATTGCGTGCAAAATTACAAAAAAAAGTCTATACAACATGATTATTTCACAATTATTTCGTACTTTTGTCCCCCGAAAGTAAAATGAGACAGAATAATTATAATAATAAGGTACGCGTAATGAGCCTGTTGCTGCTGGCACTGATGTTTTTGCTGTCAGTGGCTCCTGCCCGTGCGAAAGTGCGCATCATGCTCATCTCTGATCCCCATGTCATGGGACCGGGCTTGCTCATCAACAAGGGTGAAGCATTGGATAACACCAATCGTCTTGATCGTAAACTCAATGATTACAGCAGTGCTATCTATGACGAGGCCATAGCCATAGCTCTGAAAGAGAAGCCTGACATCTTCCTGATCTCCGGTGACCTGACGAAAGACGGAGAGTTGCTGAGTCATCAGTATGTGGTGAAGAAACTGTATGAATTAAAGGAGGCAGGCATCCGGGCTTTTGTCGTTCCTGGCAACCACGATATGGGCACTGCCAATGCTTACTATTATGATGGTTCCTTAATACGTGCGGCTGAGACGATCAACACGAGCCAGTTTGCAGAGATGTATAAAGACTTCGGCTATGGCGCAGATATTGAACAGGATCCAACCACGCTGACATGGTGCTGTGAACCGTTCGACGGTCTCGTGCTCATCGGCATCGACACCGGTCACGATGGTTCTCCTCTGAATGGCGTCATCTCCCATGCTACCTACGAATGGGTGCAACAGCGTGCAAAGACAGCCACGGCGGCAGGTAAGCAGGTGGTAGTAATGATGCACCATGCGCTCTTCCCTCATGTGACTAATGCCGAAAAAGCCAGTTCTACGTATGCTGTGAAACTGGGTATGCCTCAAGGCGATGGCAGCTATGTCTATTATAGTTATAGTACTCTGCGTAATCATTTGGCTGATGCTGGTGTGGGAGTCGTGCTCACTGGTCATGTGCATGCTTTAGACATTGCCAAAGACGCCAACAAAGAATTGACACGTACCATTCATGATATTAGTACGTCCACCTGTGCGGCCTATCCCAATCCTTATCGGCTACTGACACTCAACGACGATCATACGTTGAGCATCCGGACACATTACATCACAGAGTTGCCAGGCGTTGAGGATTTTCAGGCTCTTGCCCGAGAGCGTATGGTCACGAGTATGAAGAACCTCTGCCTTATGTATACTCAAAATGAGGATGCGGCAGCTACCTTAGCGGAGATATTTGTGATGCATGTGTGTGGCAATGAAGCTGAGGATCCGCGTTCTTTGGAACTTTTGGATGCTTATGAGGAACACCTGCCGGAGTTAAAGGAAGACGAGCAGTTACAATTTTTCCTCAAGGCATATGGTGTGACCTTCGATGAAATGGAAACGATGGTACACAGTCTGCTGGAAGACAAGAGCAACTACGGCGACGCTGACCGCGAGAGCCTCGACGATGACCTGAACACGACCATCCCCGTGAGCATCGGTGAATGGACGGGTATTCGTGGCGTGAAGCATGTGGAAGGTGGAATGAAAAGTGTGGAAGGCGGAAAAGAGGGCTGGTACACGCTGCAGGGTGTGAAGATCTCGAAGCCTTCACAAAAAGGGATTTACATCCACAACGGGAAGCTTATACTTCATTAATTAACATAAACAAAACATGAGAAAGAAAACAATTAGATTGAGGACACTGGCGGTGATGCTGGCAGTGTTTAGTAGTGTGGCCGCTATGGGGCAACAGAAAAAAGATGGTGACATCGATTGGATGAAAGATTTCACGAGTCGTATCACACTCAACGGTTATGCCCAGGGTGGCTGGAGCTATCAGGACATCAACGGAAAAAAGACAAACGCCTACAACCTTAAACGCACACTTCTCTGGGCCAAAGCCCGCATCACTGACCGCTGGTCGTTTATGTTCATGCACGATTTCTCCAGCGTCGTTCAGGAATACTACACCGACTATCGCATCTCTAACGACAATGCCTTGACCGTCCGTCTCGGACAGTTCAAACACTCTTACACGATGGAGAATCCGATGTCACCCACCCAACTCGAACTCATCGACGTCTATTCGCAGGCCGTGCTCTATCTGGCTGGCGAAGGACCTGACCCCCTCAACGGCGTGAACTACGGCCGTGACATGGGTCTCGAGATCTACGGTGACCTGGCCAAGGGACTCATCCGCTATAACCTCGCGCTGATGAGCGGACAGGGTATCAACCGTAAGGATCAGAACAATCAGAAAGACTTTATCGCCAAACTCGAGGTTCGTCCGATCGACGGCCTCCGTCTGGTGGCTTCAGGTTACCTTGGCACGGGCTGTGCCGTGGGCACCGCGGCCTGGAACCCGGATATCCAGGTAGGCGACAACTATAAGCGCAACCGTTACAGCGTGGGTGCTGAATACAAGACGGCAGCTTATTCACCGGCGAAATACAAGGAGGCGCGTCCTGCCAGCATCCGTGCCGAGTGGCTCGGTGGTAAGGACGGCGAGGTAGGCAGCATGGGTGGCTATGTCACCACCTGCATCCCTGTGGTCGACGCCCTCGATATTGTGGCCTCGGGTGAGACCTTCGACCGTAATACGAAGGTCGACGGCTGGGATCAGACGAACCTCACCATCGGTGTCCAGTACTGGTTCTATAAGAAATGCCGGATGCAGCTGCAGTACACCCGTTGTCTCTGTGGCGAGAACATCAGCAGCAAGGATTACAACTGGCTCCAGGCTCAAATGCAAGTCGCATTTTAATTAAAAGTTTTTGGTTTACAGTTTACGGTTTACAGTTTACAGATGATAACCTGGCAAGCCGTTCTGATAATCTCCCAATAGATGTAATCAACTGTAAACCGTAAACTGTAAACTGTAAACAAAAAAAAGAAAATTATGATTATAAAAGTATTACTGACAGTAATTTTCCTGGTCGTGATGGTGGGCGTGGGTGTGTACTCACGCAAACAGGCCAGCAGTGTTGACGGTTTCGTGTTGGGCGGTCGTGCCGTAGGTCCGTGGCTCACGGCCTTCGCCTTCGGAACCTCGTATTTCTCTGCCGTGGTCTTCGTGGGCTACGCAGGACAGTTTGGCTGGCGCTACGGCATGTCGAGCGCCTGGATCGGCATCGGCAATGCTATCATCGGCTCGCTGCTGGCGTGGCTCATCCTGGGGCGTCGCACGAAGCTGATGACGCAGCATATCGAAAGCCGCACGATGCCTGACTTCTTCGGCACCCGCTTCTCCGATCAGGGTTTGCGCGTGGCCGCCTCGATCATCGCGTTTGTGTTCCTGATTCCCTATACCGCAGGTGTCTATAGCGGCATCTCTCGTCTGTTCGAGATGGGCTTCGACATCCCCTACGAGTACTGCGTGGTCATCATGTCGATCCTCACGGCGGTCTATGTGATCATCGGCGGCTACAAGGCTACGGCCATGAACGACTTCATCCAGGGCATCATCATGCTCTTTGGCATTGTGGCTGTCATCCTCGCTGTGCTGAATGCGCAGGGCGGTCTGGCTACGGCTGTCGACAAGCTCGCACAGATTCCCTCTGATGCCGATCCGAACGTGAACGGCGGCTTCGCCACATGGTTCGGACCTGACCCCTGGGGACTGCTGGGCGTGGTCGTGCTGACCTCCTTAGGCACCATGGGACTGCCGCAGATGGTGGGTAAGTTCTATTCGATCACCGACGAGAACGCCATCAAGCGTGGCACTGTCATCTCCACCATCTTCGCCTTCATCGTGGCTGGCGGATGTTACTTCCTCGGTGGCTTCGGCCGTCTCTACGACCCGGTGATCGGTGCCAACGGTAAGATTGCCTTCGACTCCATCGTGCCTGCCATGCTCATCACCCTGCCCGACGTGCTTATCGCCCTCGTGGTGCTGCTCGTTCTGAGTGCCTCGATGTCGACACTGGCCTCACTGGTGCTGACGTCGTCGTCGACGATGACGCTCGACCTCATCTACCGCGACAAGAAGTCGTTGCCTGGCGAGGTGGAGGATGGCACCATCGACGATATCGTGGCCGAGAAGATCGAGCGTCGTAAGGTCGTGGTGATGCGTGTGCTCATCATGTTTTTCATCGTCATCTCGCTGATGATTGCACTCAATCCGCCGACGTTCATCGCCCAGCTCATGGGCATCTCGTGGGGCGCACTGGCTGGTGCCTTCCTCGCACCGTTCATGCTAGGTCTCTACTGGCGCGGTGTGACCACGATTTCCGTCTGGGCCTGCTTTACCTGGGGCGTCGGACTGACGGTCATCAACATGCTTGCCGGCAACCCCATCAACCCCATCAACTGCGGTGCCATCGCCATGGTGGGCGGATTCCCCGTCGTGTGGCTCGTCAGCCTCCTGACACCGAAGTTGCCTAAGAAGACTGTAGACACGATTTTCGAGTGCTATAAGTAGTTTGCAACCCAGTTGCGCGAAATGTGCCGTACCTTTGCACCAAAATTAGTAAAGGTATGGCACATTTACATGAACATCATCACGAAGATTGCTGCTCCCACGAGCATCATCACGAGCATCATCACGAACACGAACATCATCATGAGCATTCGCTGAAGAAGCAGCTCTGGCTGATCATTGCCACGGTCATCCTGCTGGTCATCGCCGTCCTCATCGAGCACGGCATCCTCTCTCAATTCTCAATTCTCAATTCTCAATTAACCAAGTGGCAACTGCTCCTTGTCTACCTCGTACCTTATTTATTAATAGGTCACGAGACGCTGCACGAGGCGTGGGAGGGACTCACAGAGGGCGATGCCTTCAACGAGCATTTCCTCATGTCAGTCGCCACCATCGGAGCCCTGCTGATAGGCTTCCTGCCTGGCGCGGAGACGCAATTCCCTGAGGCGGTCTTCGTGATGCTCTTCTTCCAGGTCGGTGAGCTCTTCGAGGGCTACGCCGAGGGCAAGAGCCGCGACAGCATCGCCCACCTGATGGATATCCGTCCCGACATCGCCCACGTGGAAGAGAATTCGTGGAGGGTGGAGGGTGGAGGGAGGAGGGAGGAGACTCCTGCCGCAGAATCTGCCTCTGAAAGTATTCTCCCTCCACCCTCCACCTTTAACCTTCCACCAAATGACGTCCCCGTCGGCTCTACCATCGTCATTCGTCCAGGCGAGAAGGTGCCCCTCGACGGTGTGGTCATTGAAGGCGCGTCTGCATTGAATACTGTGGCCCTGACGGGCGAGACGATGCCCCGTGATGTGAACGTCGGCGACGAGGTGATATCCGGCTGCGTGAACCTCTCCGGTGTCCTCAGAGTCCGTACGACAAAAGCCTATGGCGAGAGTACGGTGTCAAAAATTATTGCACTTGTGGAGCATGCCGGCGAGCGCAAATCGCAGAGCGAGACGTTCATCACACGCTTCGCCCGAGTCTACACACCCATCGTGGTGTTCCTCGCCATCGCCATCGCAATCCTCCCCCCGCTCTTTATATCTCTCAATTCTCAACTCTCAATTCTTACTTTGTTGCCAACTTGGCTCTACCGGGCTCTGATGTTCCTCGTGGTCAGCTGCCCCTGTGCCCTCGTCATCAGTGTACCACTGACGTTCTTCGGTGGCATCGGAGGGGCCTCGCGCAAGGGTATCCTTGTCAAGGGCGCCAACTATATGGATGTGCTGGCAAAGGTCTCTACGGTTGTCTTCGACAAGACGGGCACCCTCACTCGCGGCCAGTTCGCCGTCACCGCCGTGCATCCTGACTCCGCCTCAGAACATATCTCCCTCCACCCTTCACCCTCCACCCTCCACGAAAAAAACCTCCTCCACCTCGCAGCCCATGTCGAGCACTTCTCCACCCATCCCATTGGCGCTGCCCTGCGTGATGCCTTCCCCGACGAAGCCACCGACGGCTGCACGGTCACCGATGTCGAGGAGATCGCTGGTCACGGCATCCGTGCGAAAGTGGGCGACCAGATCGTCTGCGTGGGTAATACGAAGATGATGGACGCCATTGGGGCGAAGTGGCACGACTGTGAGCACTGCCGTGATGAGCATCTGACGGGTACGGTCATCCATGTCGCCATCGACGGCGCGTATGCGGGACATATCGTCATCAACGACCAGATTAAGTCCGACAGTGCTGAGGCCATCGCCCAACTCAAGTCTCTGGGTGTCGCCAAGACCGTTATGCTCACTGGCGACCGTCAGGAAGTGGCCGCTCATGTCGCCAAAACCCTGGCCCTCGATGAGTTCCACGCTGAACTTTTACCAGCTGATAAAGTAAAGTATTTTGATAGTTTTTCGACTAACAAATCCACCTCTGAACATATCTCCCTCCACCCTTCACCCTCCACCCTCCACGAAAATCCCCTCCATGAAACTGTGGCTTTCGTCGGCGATGGCATCAACGACGCCCCCGTACTGGCTCGTGCCGATGTGGGCATCGCCATGGGAGGCTTAGGCTCTGATGCCGCCATCGAGGCTGCTGACGTGGTGCTGATGGACGACAAACCCTCGAAGATTGCCCTAGCTATACGTATCGCACGCCGTACCTTGAGTATTGCCCGTCAGAACGTGATCTTCGCCATCGGCGTGAAGGTCGCCGTACTCATCCTGGCGGCTCTCGGCATCGCCACCATGTGGCTCGCCGTCTTCGCCGATGTGGGTGTCACCGTCCTCGCCGTCCTCAACGCTATGCGCGCCCTCAGGGCGTAGCAATGCCCTGGCAACCGGAACTTTAGTTAGTCCGCCCTGTTACTTTAGTTAGTTCTCCCTAAAAATGAGGACTAACTAAAATAGAGTTCTGGACTATCTAAAGTCGGACTCTAGACTATCTAAACTGACTGTCCGTATTGTGCGATTTGCTTATTTGCTTATCTGCTTATTTTGCTTATCCGCTGATTCGCTGATCCGCTGATTTTTGTTTTTCAGCATCTGAAATAGAAAAGTAATTTTGTATCATAGAATTTATTATATTATATATTATTATATATAATAATATATAATATAATAAATTGTTAATTAACTATTTTGTTTTTATTTCTATCAACTATCCTCATTCCCTAAAATAAGCAAATAAGCAGATAAGCAAATAAGCAAATAAGCAAATCAGCAAAATCAGCGGATCAGCGAATCAGCGGATCGGCGAATCAGCGGATCGGCGAATCAGCGGATCGGCGGACTGCGGGATGTGATTTTATATAAAAATTTTACCTAATTTATTTGGCAGTCTCGAAAATTCTTTGTAACTTTGCACACAGAAAGTAAAATTGCAAATCAACAACATGAACCAACTGAATCAACTGAAAACTTTCCTGGCAAGGATGGCGGCCGTGATCGCCCTCCTGCTTTCGACGCTGACGGCGAGAGCACAAAAGACCCCAACAAGCCTCCTTATTTTATCAATGTTGACAACACAAAACTGGAGGTTCCCGAAAATCAAACAAAGGCACAGACTGTAAAATCAAGGGAACAGGTCGCTTGATCTCTTAAAATCTTGCCCCACCATATACAATCTTTTTTTTTGAGAAAAAGTTTGTTATTTTAAAAAATAATCACTATTTTTGCAACGGATTTAACATCATTATTCATCTTATAGCATTTAACAGTTATGAAAAGAGGCTTTCTCTCGTTGTTGTTTCTGCTGTCCTTTGTATTGTTGAGCAGCCCTGCTTTTGCCCAGATAGACCTGACGGGTGCTACGATAACCCTCACACCAACTGAGTACGATTATAATGGCACGTCATGTACGCCTAAGGTTTCTGGTATTCGAAAGGGAACCAATAGGTACAACTCGCTTGTGGAGGGAGTTGATTATGATTTATCCTATGAAGATAACAGAAATGCTGGTTCAGCTACAGCCACTCTCGTTTTCAAAGGCAACTATACTGGTATAGCGTCAAAAAACTTTTCTATCAATCCCAAGGATTTGTCCAGAGAGGAATCTGTTGCATTGGAACTTAGTGTAATCGAGGTGGATTATGACGGTACAAAAAAGACACCAAGTGCTTCAGATATGTATGATGATGAAAAGTTACTTGTACCAGGTGTCGATTATGACCTTGTATATAGCAATAATACGAACCCTGGTACAGCAACGGTAACGGCAAATTTCAAGGGTAATTATAGTGGCTCGAAGAAGGCTAACTTTACTATTATAGATGGTGGTGAAGTGCCTCCTTCTTCTTTGATAGTGAAATATTTTGACAGCTCAGAGGCTACTCCCCAGGTTGAAAGGGTTATGACTTATGCGGAGTTCCATACTTTGCTGAGTTCTTTCCCTAATGCTATTGCCATAGCACCTAAGGGCTTTGATGTTTGGCCATTGGACAAGCCCAATGTCGTTATGGAAGATGAAGAGCAGAATTATTCCTGCGGCATTTTCACGCTAACAGACGAGAAGGATTTCTATAATGTTGCTCCGATTACGGTAAAGACTCTCTCCTACAGTCGTGCGCTCGCCGAGGGGGTCAACACCTGTTTTCTGCCTTTCGCCGTAGGAATTGCTGATTTTCCTGAAGGAACCAAGATGTACCGTTTGGTTGCTGAGGCTGAATATGCTAATATGTTGGTTTTCACTCCTATTGAAAGTGCTGACGCCGGTACTCCGTTCCTGGTGGTGTCTCCAGCGGCATGTACATGGAATATCAGCGTCTCAGATGCAATGCTTGAGTCGTCGATCACGAATAGTTCTGACGGAAACAGGGCTTTTGTCGGCACCTATTTGCCCACGGATAAATATAAGTATGCTGACAGTAATCCCTATTTCGGCTTAAGTGACAGTGAAAGTAAATTTGTTCCGTTGGAAGAGACGCTTTCTCCATTCAGGGCTTGTATAAAGGTTTCTAATAGTGAGCCTTCACAGGCAAACTTGGGCTATAAAATCGTCCTCAGTGCCGCATCCCCCGAGGAGACCTACCTGACGGGCGTTGAATACGTCGATGCCACCGGCACCGCCACCACTACCGTCGAAGGTGTGAAGGTCTACGTCCTTGACGGCTCGGAAACCACGTTAGGCATCTGGGGCGAGACGACGTGGTACGTCTGTCAGACTCCGGCGACTGAGAACGACGGCAAGGGCCTTGCCTGTAACGGCGAAATCACCCTCATCGGCGACGTCCGCATCATCCTCGCCGACGGCAATAAGATGAGCGTGACGAACACCGGCGGCAGCCAATGTTTCTCTGGCGGCTCTGCCTTCTACATCTACGGCCAGAAGGAAGGCACCGGCATCCTCGATTTAAGCGGCGCTTATAGCGGCATCTACTCAAATTGCAATATGACCATCTGTGGTGGCAACATTACAGCAAGTGGCGACGACTACGGCATCGACGTCTACGGCAGCGTCACCGTCACTGGTGGCACCGTGACAGCCATCGGCACCAACGGCAATGGTATCTTTGCCCATAACGGCGACATCACCCTCGACTGGACGAACGCCAACGACTTCATCCAGGCCAGCAGCTACAATGTAGGAAGTGGCTTTTCTGTGATCATTCCGGCAGGAAAGTATTTCTATGATACCGCTGCTGATAATATGACCTTCCTTGGCAACGCTACTAACCCCTATGTCTTCGGCGAAGGCTCGAACGCTACCCTCAATGATATCGCCGGCAAGAGGCTAGTCCCCGCCATGCCTTTCGAGGCCAGTAAGTCTTATGTTGTGAATACGTTCGAAGGCAACTGGAAGGGTGTCGGAGGTGCAAAAACCTTCCTGCCTACTGGCTACAACCTCAGTACGGGGCAGGTGACACTCACAGAAGTGAAGGGTGCGCCCGATGGACAGCCCGTCATCATCGGACTTGAAGAGGGGCAGAACCTGCCTGCCACATGCTTCTTGGTGTCAGCGCAGGGCGACGAGGTGAAGGACGATTACGACGACGTCGTGGGGAACATGAGCCAGCGCTTCGTCATCACCGACGGCACGAAGACACTCGCTGAGGTGATCAGCGCCACAGGCGTGGATGCCAGCGAGGCCATCATCCTCGTACTGACCAACGGACGGTTCACATCGGTGGATTTCAGCGACGATGACCTCGAGAAGCTTGCCAAGCCCGGGCTGTTGCTCTTCGTGCTCACGAAGTGGGAGTATATGCAGATTAAGCCCAACCAGTCTGCCCCCGCTCCAATAGGCTTCCGCACCATCGGCATCGGTGACGGACAAGCTACGAGCCTCACCCCCGTCCCCTCTCCAACTGGCGAGGGGTGTGCGTGGCATGATCTGCAGGGGCGTAAGTTCCAGGGCGAGCCTACCAGCAAAGGTATATACATTTATAAAGGTAAAAAAGTAATCATTAAATAATCAACTTATGAAACAATCAATCAGAAAACTAATGACCCTCCTGCTGCTGTTCACTTGCAGCATCGGAGCTTGGGCGGAAGTAAACCGGGATGATGGTATTATGGTACTGAATCATGATCTTGGTGCAAATGTAGATGTAGTACTCTACTATAAATTTACTAATGGACAAGGTGCAGATCTCACAGAGAATGATATTGAAGGCTTAGTAAAAGAAGATAAGCCAGCTGTTGGAGATTTTCCAGGGTATGTCATAGCATACGTTGAGCCTCATGCAGGTTATTGGACTAACGAGAATCTCCTGTTTGGAAGATTAGTAGCAAGAAGTTCTATTCTTCAGTCAACTGTTAACTCCCAAGTGCCTGGACAAGTAATGCAAGCCCAGACTCGTGGGGTTGGTATTGCTGGAGATTTCGAGGTGAAATTGATTAAGTCTGTCCCTGGACGTAATGACGGTGCAGGTTGGTATTATTACAAATTTGAATTGCCCGAAAATACTCTTTATCAAGACTATAGTGCCAGTATCCTCGATGGCTTTGTGCTGCCGAAGTTCGATCTCAGCAGTGACAATGTTTTAAAAAGCACAGACGGTAAGACATTTACGTTTACCGTTGAGAACAACTGGATAACAGAACTCTCTATTGACGTAGCTATGACAGATGAGACCGAGTTTGTGTATAACAAACAATCACAGGGTCCCACCGAGCTCACTAACACCAGCATCGTGGTGAAGAGGTTTGACACGGATAAAAATGAATATGTTGAAGCTGTTAAATTTGATGCAGAGGGCGATGTGGCCAAGCACGTGACAGCATCAGTCAGCGCCAAGACGGGTAGTAGCCTTAATGCTGACGAGGCCATCGACGCAGGCAGCTATGCCCTGACGATCAAAGCCGCTTCGGCTGAGGCAGTTGTAGTAAATGGAGCAAATACCAGAGGCTCCTCTGAAGCAATTGTGGGATCTGGTATCTTCACCAATAGTAAGGACGTCGACTTCACGATCACACAAAAGGAAGTGGAGATTGTACCAACGGTTAGTAACAAGGTGTACGACGGCACGAAAAATGCCACAATAGCTTCGGCTACCATAGAGACAGGCATTGACGGTGAGGCGCTGAAATACGTGAGCGGCCTGACTGCTGAATTCGAAGATGCGAATGTTGGCACAGGCAAGAGGGTAGATATAACGGGAACACCTAAAGTGGAAAAGGACAACGACAATACGAATGTGGCTAACTATACCTTCACTGTCGCAGAGGATGTCAAAGCCAACATCACGGCGAAGACCATCAAGGATGATCCCAATGCTCAAAATGGCGAGGGTGCCATCACCATCGTGCTCGATCCGACGGAATACACCTACGACAAAACGGAAAAGAAACCTGCCGTTACCGTGAAGGACGGTGAGACGACCGTTGCTGCAACGGAGTATAATGTGGCCTATAAGGACAATGTAAACGCTGGTACGGCTACTGTGACTATCACAGACAAGGATGGTGGCAACTATAACGTCAGCGGCACGAAGACCTTCACCATCAAGCAGGCTGCTCTGACCATCACCGCCGATGCCAAGTCGAAGGTCTTTGGCGCAAAGGATCCGGAGCTGACCTATAAGGCAGAGGGACTGGCGAAAGGTGACGAACTGACTGGTGCCCTGGCTCGTGCCGAGGGCGAGAACGTCGGAGAGTATGACATCACCCAGGGAAAACTCTCGGCCGGCGATAACTACACCATTGCCTTCACTGGTGCCAAACTAAAAATCACGGCGAAGACCATCAAGGATGATCCTGATGCTCAAAATGGCGAGGGTGCCATCACCATCGAACTTAACCCGACGGAATATACCTACGACAAAACGGAGAAGAAACCTGCCGTCACTGTGAAGGACGGTGAGACGACCGTTGCGGCGTCGGAGTATAAAATTGCCTATAAGGACAATATTAATGCTGGTACGGCTACTGTCACCATCACAGATAAGGAGAATGGTAACTATAACGTCAGCGGCACGAAGACCTTCACCATCAAGAAAGCTGCGCTGACCATCACCGCCGAGGCAAAGTCGAAGAAAGCCGGTGAGGCGGATCCGAAGTTCACTTATACAACGGAGGGCCTTGTGACGGGCGATGAACTGAAGGGCGCACTAGCGCGTGAGACTGGTGAGGACGTCGGCGAGTATGCCATCACTCAGGGCACACTCGAGGCAAACGATAACTACGAGGTCACCTATAAAGGCGCCAAGCTGACCATCACCTCTGCTTCATTTGCTGAAGACGACGTGAAGGCTGAGGGCTATGAAGGCATTTACGACGGCAAGCCTCATACCATCACCGTGACGGCTCCCAAGTCTGCTACCGTTCAATATGGCAAGACCGAGGGGACCTATGGGAATGAAGCACCAACCTATACCAATGTAGGCGAATACACCGTATATTATCAAGTGACGATGGCCAACACCAATCCTGTGACGGGTAATAAAAAGGTTGTTATTAAGAAAGCTGCGCTGACCATTACCGCCGATGCGAAGACGAAGGTGGAAGGCGAAGACGATCCTGAACTGACCTATACCACAAAGGGCCTTGTGGAGGGCGATAAGCTGACTGGCGCCCTGACGCGTGAGGCAGGTGAGAAAGCTGGCACTTATGACATTTTACAAGGTACGCTCAAGGCCAACGACAACTACAAGGTTAGTTTCGTAGGTGCCAAGCTGACCATCACAGCCAAGCCTGCACCTCCAACTCCCACGGTGAAAACTTATACGGTGAGCGTTGTCCAAACGGATGGTGGTAAGGTCAATGTCTCACATACTGAAGCTAAGGCCGGCGAACAGGTGAATATGCTCATCACTCCCGACGAGAAATATTATTTGGAGTCGCTCACCGTCGCCAAAGCGAAGGGTGGTAGTGTGCAGTATTATGATACGGAAGATGGCAAAGGCAATTCGTACAAGTCGTTCAAGATGCCTGAAGCTGACGTTATCGTAACTGTCGCCTTCGGTACATACGAGACACCCGAGAAAAAGCAGAACATCTTTATCTTCAAGGCAAACTATGGCGAGGTCATCTCTAACAAGCTCTATGCAGATGGAGAAAAACAAGAGCAGGTTAACCTGAAGGCCAAAACCGTAAAGGGCTATGAGCATTGTATCCTCGACGAACTGTTTGTCTACAACGAAAAGTTCGAACCGCTTCCTATCAGTTCTACCATGACCGAAGAAGAGGGATTGATCTACCACTTCGTCATGAGAGGCGAGAAAGCATTTGTCTACAATACCTTCAAGGGAACCAACAACATTGTCGACGAGTCACAGGCTTTGCCGCCAGACTATAGTCTCTACCTGTTTAATAATATCTATGATCATTTCTTCAATCTTAGTAAAGGTGCTGAGGGCGTACAGTTGGCTATGTCGCTTGTTGCCAATATCTTGGCAACGTTCACCCCAGAAGAAAAGCTGCAATTGAAGCAGGGTGATGACGATGTGAGAATGCGTATAATCAACTCGAAGATGGGCTGGCTGATCAAGTTCGACTATATTGGAGCCTTAAGAGCTCTCAATCCTGGTCTTTTCAAACTTGTAGGCTTGAATACTCGTGGAACAGAGGAGGGCACTCCGCTTGATAGCGATGGCACCATCTTGTCGGGCGCTTACTATAGAGTACTTGAAGACACCGATTTGGACTTCTTGCTCGAGTCGACTACGGGACCACTGCTCATCGAGTCGATCTCTGTCATAGCTCCTGAGGACGATGATCCTACGGGCATCAGTCGTCTGAAGGCTGACGAGGCTGATACAGACATCTACGACCTCCGTGGACGTAAGGTTGACTCCACCAACCTCCGCAAGGGTGTCTACATCAAGAATGGCCACAAGGTCGTGATTAAGTGAGAGAAGAACCGAGCTTGCTCGAGTCCTTCCGAACGGGAACGAGCTCGAGCGAAGCTCAAGATCGTCGTTAAGTGAGTGAAATGAGAGCTCGACAATAAATAAACCCTCGCCAAATCGGCGAGGGTTTTATAATGGCGGGGAATCAACTCCTTAGTAAGCGTGATCGGTCTTGATCTCATCTTTCGTCAGCTTCTTGCTGTCGATGGCGCGCCAGGCGTAGACGATGTAAGCCAGCACGAAAGGAACGAGCAGTGAGACGTAGAACATCGTGCGCAGCGTGAACTCACTCGAACAAGAGTTGGCCAGCGTCAGCGACGACTGCAGATCGGCCGTTGAGGGATAGTAGGCCGTGTTGTTCCATGCGCAGCAGAGAAGCAGGGCCAGGACTGTCAGCACCGTGCCGATGCCTGCCGGCCAGATGCCTCCGATGTATGTCTTCGACAGGATGGTCTTGCCGATGCCGAATAACACGAGCACAACACCTATCAGAAGAAGTACCGTTAGATACCACATGTCAAGGAAATTGGTCAGATACTTGTAGGGCTCCATATAGATGAATCCCATGTCGTTGACGGCATAGCCATCCTTCAACAGTAGATGGACGAGATAAGCCACGAAGAGGATGACGAAGGGCACGGCGGCTCCTATGAGACGTACACTTCCACGGGAGCGGATGTCCTCGTCGTTCACGTTGTTCATCACGTAAAGGATACCCAGCACACGGGCGAGGAACACGACGGCGAAGCCCAGCACGAGCACCCAGGGGTTAAGCAGGGCGTCGAGGCCGTGGCTGGCGTTGGCCCAGCGCGAGATGATCGGTGTGATGGCCCCGGCATCGATGAGGTTGTTCTTTTCGACGATGAAGTTAGACCCCTCGAAGAACGTGGCTACGGCGCCACCCAGGAGCAGCGGGCCCACGATGCCGTTGAGCGTCAGGAAGAACTGGAAGGTGCGGGGACCGAGGATATTGCCTATTTTGTTCTGGAACTCATAGCTGACGGCCTGCAGCACGAACGTGAAGAGGATGATCATCCAAAGCCAGTAGGCACCGCCGAAACTCGTAGAATAGAATAGGGGGAAGGAGGCGAAGAAGGCGCCTCCGAAGGTGACGAGGGTGGTGAACGTGAACTCCCACTTGCGACCCGTGGAGTTGTAGACGAGACGACGGCCTTCTTCTGTCTGGCCCAATGAGCGGGCTACGGAGTTGGCACCCTGTACAAACAAAAGGAATACCAGTATCGCCCCTAATAGTGACACTATAAAACACCAATAGTGTTGCAGAAATTCGTATGTCATGACTAATAATTCTTTATTTGTTTGAGTAAGATGTTGATCTCCACGGCGAGCATCGTTGTGAAGAGGATGAGGAAGAGGAAGAAGGTGAGGGCTACACTGCCGGCATCAAGATCGGAGACTGCGGCCCATGTAGGCAGCATATCCTGGATGGTCCAGGGCTGACGACCGAACTCTGCCACGAGCCAGCCACTCTCAGAGGCGATATACCCCAGTGGGATGAGGGCGATGGCTACCCAGTAGTGCCAGGCAGGAAGGTTCTCGATGGAGCGTTTCTTCCACAGACCCTTTGGGAACTTGTATATGCCAGCGAGGACGATGGCGAAGAAGAGGATGAACAGACAGCCCACGCCCACCATGATGCGGAAAGCCCAGAAGTTGATGGGTATGAAGGGCACGATGTCGTTCTTGTCCTTGATATAGCCGTAGCCGAAATAGGGCATGTTCTCCTTGAGGACAGACAACTGGTAGGCTGTGGTCGTGCCGTCGTCGCTCGAATTGAACTTCGCCTGCCGATAGGCCGAGAGGGCGGCGATGGCTTTCTTGCCTCTTTCTATCTTTTCGTCGATGGAGGGCACCACCTTGCCGTCGGGCGTGGTGTAGCCGTTGAGGATATCGTTGATGCCTGGCACGAAGCCGTGGGGATCGTTGGTGGCCATGATAGACAGACCGTAGGGGATATCGATCTTCAGGGGTGCTGACTCCTCGTTCTGGTAGTCAGGCTGACTGAAGGGGTTCACCCAGGCGATGGCCGTCAGCCCCTGATCCGTACCACCATTATAGAGGGCTTCCATCGCAGCGAGCTTCATGGGCTGCACTTCTGCCACATCCATGCCACTCTTATGACCAGTGGCACCTGCCAGGAGGGCGGCGATAAGACCTACCCAGGCGCCGATCTTCATGCTCTCAAGGGCGAGCTTCGTGTGGCGTTTCTTCATCAGATACCAGCAGCAGACGCCAACGCAGAACACGGCGCCGATGATCCAGGCAGAGGTAACGGTGTGACAGAACTTACTCACGGCGAAGGGTGAGAGGGCCACGTCGAAGAAGGACACCATCTCGTTGCGCATCGTGTCAGGGTTGAACTCACAACCCACAGGATACTGCATCCATGCGTTGGCCACAAGGATCCACCAGGCAGAGATGGTTGCACCTAAGCCTGTGAGCCACGTGGAGGCGAGGTGGAAGCCGGGAGATACTTTCTTCCAGCCGAAGAACATCACAGCCACGAAGGTGGACTCCATGAAGAAGGCTACGATACCCTCGACGGCCAATGGCGCACCGAAGATGTCGCCCACAAACCATGAGTAGTTGCTCCAGTTGGTACCAAACTCGAACTCGAGGATAATACCTGTGGCGACACCCATGGCGAAGTTCACACCGAAAAGTTTCTGCCAGAATTTGGCGGTGTCTTTCCAGAATTCGTCCTTCGTACGATAGTAATAAGTCTCTGCGATACCCATAATGACCGCCAGTCCGAGGGTCAGGGGCACGAAGAGCCAGTGATAGATTGCCGTGAGGGCGAACTGCGCTCTCGACCAGTCGATGGTCCCGGCATCAATGTTTAGAAAGAGGTTTTGTAACATAGTTATTTAAAATTTTAGGGATTTAGCGGAATAGGGTGGTTAGGGTGATGACCGTTCGACGAGCGTGCCTGCCACATAGCCGGCTTCGTCGCCTGAGGCATGCTGCTTGAGGAAGTTGGGGAAGAAGAACAGTTTCAGCACCACGAAGATGATGAACAGTTTGATGAGGATAATCGCCCAGAGTGTCCGTCCGAGCCGCATGGAGCGGAACCCGTCGGCGTAGAGGTCGTAGACTCGATAGAGAAAACTGTCCTTTCGCATAGACAACGTCATGTTTGACCCCGCAAAAATAGTTATTTTATTTGAAATGACCAAACAATTATTAAAAATCTTTGTCATTTCGTTGGAAATGAGTAACTTTGCACCCGATTTTTATAAAATAGGTATATCGAATGAAAAAATATATTATGCCTTTGATGTCGCTGGTGATCCTCGCCCTGATAGCCGGGGCGGTGTGGCTCTTCATGAATCTTGAGGAGCAGAAGCAGGTGAACCGCGACATGCAGGAGCTGGCCGCCCTCGACAAGCAGGAGATGGAGAACGAGTATGAGCGTTTCGCCCTGCAATACAGCGAGATGAAGACACAGATCAACAACGACTCCATCGTGGAGCAGCTCACCCAGGAGCAACTGAAGACGCAGAAGCTGTTGGAGGAACTGAAGAAGGTGAAGGCCGACGATGCCCGTGAGATCACCCGTCTGAAGAAGGAACTCGCCACGGTGAGAGCCGTATTGCGCGACTACGTGATGCAGATTGACTCGTTGAACCGTCTGAATGAGAACCTGAAGCGGGAGAATACCCGTGTGACGGCAGAGCTCGAACAGCGTACGCAGCAGGTGGTGGGCCTGAGCAGCGAGAAGGCTTCGCTCTCGGAGAAGGTGGCCATCGCCGCCCAGCTCGACGCGACGAACATCAGTCTGTCGCTGCTCGACAAGAAAGACAAGGTGATGAAGAAACCGAAGCTTAAAGACTGCAGAAAAATGCAGGTGAGCTTCACCATCACGCGTAATGTGACAGCCTCGAACGGTAACCGTACGGTCTATGTGCGCATACAGAACCCTGGTGGCAACGTGCTGGGCGGTGGTGGAACTTTCGCCTTTGAGAACCGTCAGTTGGAGTGCTCTGCCCGTAAGGTGGTGGAGTATACCGGTGAGGAGACGAGTGTATCAGTCTATTGGCCCGTCACCCAGATGCTGGAGAGCGGACAGTATCGTGTATCCATTTTCGTTGATGGACACATGATCGGCTCAAGGACGTTCAACTTTGAATAATAGTAAAAAGTAAATAATAAATTGGAATGAATAGGAAAGGATTAAGGATGGTAAAAGGCTGGGTAAAATGGTTCTTACCTTTTTACCTTTTTACCTTTTTACCTTTCTCGACGAATGCTCAGCGGTTGTTGACGCTTGACAGTTGTCGGCAGATGGCTTTGCGCAACAACAAGCAGATGGGCGTGGCAAAGGCGAAGCAAGACGTGGCGGAGAACCTCCGCAAGTCGGCGCGCACCAAGTACCTGCCCCATGTGAGTGCCATTGGTACGTATCAGTTCACCAGTAGGGAAATCTCACTGCTCAATGACCAGCAGAAGGCCACGTTGCCCCATCTGGGGGATGCAACGATAGGTGGCATGCAGGCCGACTTTGCGGAGATCAGCAGCAAGTTGCCTATGGAGAACATCAGTCTGTTGTTGGGTACGATGGGCCTTAAATTGGAAGACTTGCAGTCACTCGGCAATGCAGAGATGCAGAAGCTTGGTGGTCAGTTGAATGGTCTTGGTCAGAGTCTGGTCGATGCGCTCGATACGGATACGCGTCACCTCTTCGCCGGATCGGTGATGGTGGTGCAGCCCGTGTTCCTGGGTGGAAGCATTATCGCCCTGAACAAGATGGCCGACATCAATGAGGAACTGCAGGATCATTCCGCAGAGGCTCGTCGTCAGGCGACGCTCTACAATACCGATAAAGTGTATTGGCAGGTTGTGTCGCTGAAACATAAGCAGCGTCTGGCGCAAGGGTATCTCGATCTCGTCAAGAAACTCTCTTCTGATGTGAATAAGATGATCGAAGAAGGTGTCGCCACCCGTAGTGACGGTCTCTCTGTCGAAGTGAAAGTAAACGAAGCAGAGATGACGCTCCAGAAAGTGAACGACGGTCTCGTGCTGTCAAAGATGCTCCTTTGTCAGAACATCGGCCTGCCCATCAATGAGGCCATCATCCTGGCCGACGAGGATAAAGAGAACATCGCCGTGGTGGAACTAACACCAGAGCTCGATGTGGCGACAGCTGTTGAGAATCGTCCTGAGTTGAAGATGCTCGAGGGTGGGGTGAAACTCTCCAAGCAGGTCACCAATATCCTGAGGGCCGCTCATCTGCCGATGGTCGCTCTGACGGGTGGCTATTCCGTGACGAACCCCAGCCTTTTCAATGGATTCCAGCGTAAGTTCCAGGGCTTCTGGAATGTCGGCGTGATGGTGCGTTTGCCCATCTGGAACTGGGGTGACGTGATGTATAAGGTGCGTGCTTCTAAGGGTGCCACCAGTATCGCCAACCTCGAGTTGCAGGAGGCCAAGGAGAAGATCGAACTGCAGGTGAACCAGAACACCTTCCGTGTGAATGAAGCCAACAAGAAGCTCACGATGGCACAGTCGAACATCGCCCGTGCCGACGAGAACCTGCGTACGGCGAACCTCGGTTTTAAGGAGGGCGTGATATCGCCCACCACCGTGATGGAGGCTCAGACAGCCTGGCTACAGGCACAGTCGCAGAAGATTGATGCAGAGATCGACGTGAAGCTTTCACAGGTAGACCTCCAGAAGTCACTTGGTATCTTAGAGTAATTTAGAAGTTAGAATTAAGAATTTAGAGTTTTAGATATTATGTCAGCA
>JAEEGJ010010472.1_pt1 | contig 24106 bp, 19 predicted proteins | sample 8958761 | NCBI WGS metagenome assembly JAEEGJ01 (sample SAMN16246546, study PRJNA631951) | gut metagenome | biome: gut microbiome; feature: rumen; material: RS-attached | host: Bos | place: Iran: Karaj | collected 2018-10 | reverse complement strand
AAACTATTCCTGTCGGTATTGTCGGGCATTATTTTTTCCGTGATTTCTGTGTTTTCTGTGTGACCTAGTAAATGCAAACCGAAGAGGCAGCGGTCGACGGGCAGGTCACCGTCGTAGCCGTAGTAGGTTTTCATCCTGGCACTGCACCAGGAGGGGTTTCGTGACTTGTCGCGGTGACAGTCGTCACGGTAGAACATGATCTTGCCGTCGCGGGTTATGCCCTCGCGGTCGATCTGCCAGAAGATGACGCCGCCGTCGCGGCTGCGGCCAAGGTGATAGCGGTCTGCCGCCCTCAGCATCTGCACCTCGGAGAGGTAGCCGCTGCTGACCAGCGCCCGGCAGAACGTGCTGTCGGTCGACACCCACGGCTGCCAAAAATCGTTATTGGTCATTATTGAAAATTGAACATTGAAAATTGAAAATTAAAGTTCCAGACTGATAACTCCCCCCTCTACTTATGGCCCCCTATAAAGGGGGCTTAAGTATAGAGGGGACAGAGCCATCAGTCAGGCGCCAGCCAGTAATAGTGTTTCTTTCCTGCTTTCCGCATACTGAGAATGCCGCCGGCCTTGGCTTTCTCGAGCAGTTCGCCGTACTGGAAGCGATTTTTCATGCCACAAAGTCCCATCACTCGGTCACGCAGTTCGCCGCCGCATAACTCACCCTGATTGGTGAGGGCGTCGCGGAAGAGCAGCCGGTAGTCGACCTCCCAGGAGCCGTCTTCATGGACGATGAGATACTTGGCCTTAAGGCCTGTCTGTCGGGCAATTCCATCCACGGTGATGACCGTCATTTCCAGTCCCGTCTGCGGTGCGCCGACCTGCCGGGGCAGGCCGCGGTCGTCGACGGTGAAGTAGAGGGAGTCCACGATGTCGTACTTACGGGTGAGCTTCTGCGTCATGACGAACGTCCTTGAGGGCATCAGCTTCTCGCACTCATAGACCTCGAAGGCCTTGTTGGTCAGCTCCGTGCCGATGGAGCCGCGCAGGGTACGGTCCTCGGCGGCCTTGTTCTGGTGGATGACGCAGACGATGCAGCACCGTGCCTGCTGTGCCACCTTCATCAGCCGCTCGGTCACCTCGTGTGCCAGCTGGCCGTTGTTGATATCGTCCACCAGGTCACGCACACCGTCAAGGATTACCAGGTCGGGGTGGCACAGGTCTATCGCCGCCATCAAGAGCGGCAGGCGCTCCGTCCACGACTCCGTCCGCACGTTGAAAATATCGTACATGCTTTCAGGGAACCCCTCACCCCCTCCGCATACCATCGGCACCAGGCGGTTCCTCAGGATGTCCTGCGTACTCTGGTCGCTCTGCTCGGTGTCGATCCACAGCACCTGCAGCGGCTCGAAGGTCGTGCGGTGGAAGGCCAGCACCTCCGAAGCTGCGGCTGCCGCCATCATCATCGACATGACGAACGTCTTGCCGCTCTTGGCCTTGCCGGTGAATGCCACCAGCTCGCCACGCGGACAGCACGGCACGTCGAACAGCTTCAGCAGGAACTCCATCGGCGGCAGCTCCTTGTCGATCGTGATGCGGTCCTTCTTCAGCCGCTCGATCAGTTCCGGATCCGTCCCCGCCTTCGCCAGCTCCTCAGTAATCAATTTTTCCGACGATTCAATCATATCAGGCATCCGTTTACTGCATCCTCTTCAGAAGAATCCTCAATTTCTGTGATTTCTGTGTTTTCTGTGTGCCACTCCTCCTCGGCGTCGAAGATGCGGATCCCCATGTCGAGCCAGAAGTCCTGCCAGTCGCTGAAGGTCATTTCGCATACGATCATATAGAGGCACTGCACGAAGTTGTCTGCCTTCGCCGGGACGTCCTCATGGAGTACCCGTCGCAGTTGCTCGTCTAGATATTCGTCGCCTGTCGGGTCGTCCTCATCGATCCGCCGGTGCATTAACTCCTCAATAAAAGCCATCTCCTGAAAGATGCGTGATGCTTGTTTTGACATAATTGTTTGGTTTTAAGTTTTAAATTCAATAGTTTGTCGCGACGGTGCAAAGATAGTGAACATCGTTGTTCTTTGCAAGGTTTTTACCGCTAGGTTAAGACGTGGGTTAAAAGTTAAGGCGTGAGTGAAGACGTGAGTGAAAAATCAGCCAAAGAGTCTATTAAACAACTGATAAGCGATGTAATAGAAAAACTGAGGACATAACCTTGTGGGCTATGTCCTCGTATGGTGGTCAGAAAGGTCCAGCTTGAATTTTGCTACGAAAGCAAATCGTTCGCGCCCTCTGACGACATTCTGACGCTGCAAAGATAAGCACTTTTTTGAAAGTTCCAAATTTTGGAGCACTTTTTTTCTTTCTACAGCCCATTTTCTTCCAAAATCTCCTTGAACCGTTGAGCCACGGCAACCATTCGGTCATAAGGTTTGCGCGTCTTTGAGGTCTCCGGATCGAAGCGCCATTGCTCAAAAGGTTTACCAAAGTCAGTCTGGCTGATGTTCTTGACCGACTCCTTCCGATAGGGCTTATTCACCTCCTCCGGCATGACTGAGCGGATGAAGATGTCGAAGCCGTCGAAGTCGGAATCACGGCAGTAGCCCTTATCCACCAAGATGCGATAGATGGCCTGCCAATGGCTTTGCTGGTTAAACAGCGGCTCGTCACCATACACCTCCTGCATCAGCAGCGAGATGCTGTGGCGGATGAGCGCTTTCGTATCCTTCTCTGCCGCCATGCTCCCTCTCCTTTGGAGAGGGCTGGGGTGAGGTCCCACATACTGGTTCTGGACTGTGTCTACATGCTGCGCCCCGGAGGCGACGTAGACGATGCTGAGATGGCTGCCGAAGTTTGTCATGCCTGCCTGATGCAGCCCTTCAAGCAGGCGGTTTAGTAATGCGAGGAAATCCTCGCCGCTGTTGATGTTCATTTCGTTAATTCCTTTTTTATCAATAAAACAATCGGATGCTGATAAAAACAGGAAACGTGGGTTGTTTGGTTAGGTACTCACATTCTCACGGGATTCTTGCTACCACCCTATTCAAAATGTTATACCACCAAAGCCCACGCCCCCGTAGAGGTGTGGACTGGCAGCCATTTCGCTTTTGAATAGTTCACGGTAGCATTTCGTGAGAATGGTAAAAAGCTGCGACTGTCTAAGTCTTTATATGTCCATCTGGATGCAAAGTTACTATTATTCCTTCACACTCCAAAATTTTTTTCGATATTTCTTACGGACTCATAGCATCTTTGCTTCGTATTAATTATGAAATTTAGCGAGAGTGCCCTTCAGACCAGCCATTAACATAATGGCCATTTTTTCATTCTGAGGTATTTATTATAATCTTGTGATCATTGGAACCCCATAATCATCTAGATGTCACTAAGCTTTTGTATGTGTGAAATATTGATTACATAATTCCCTGAATTAAGAGGATCCTCTAAAGCATTGTCGTTCCACCGAAGAATGTCACCAGAGAAAAGAATTTGAAGGCCTTCTTCCTGAAAAGTGTGATCAACTCCTCCCCAAATATCTAATCGTTGGATCGAGTTGTCTAAGCCATTATTATCATCAACAGAGATATACCAAATCTGAAAACTACGATCATAATGCATGACACCTTTCAGGTTTTTAGCTACATCAACTTTATATAGGACTTTTGGAAGACTTGAGTCTATTTTGTCCTCATCGTCGCATGAAACAAAGAACATTGCAAATAACGTAATTGCAAAAATATAGAATTGACATTTAATAATTACATTTCTCTTTGTTGAAATCATATTATTCAATTTATTAAAAACTATTTTCTATTTTACCATAACTTTACCGCTTAAAGCTTCATTGTCTATAATTGCCCGAATTAAATATAATCCTGGTTTCCAGCCTAATGTATCAATTGAATAGAGAAAGTCATTTAATTGTTTGTAGAATATTTTTTCTCCTGTTACAGAATCAAATATTTCCAAGATCCATTTTTGAACATTTCGAGGATTTTCGTTGTTGGTTTCATTTGGCAAAAGTGATATCGTTATTATTTCGCTATTGTTTTCAATATTTAAATTATAGGAAGAACTTTGTCCATAAAGATAGATTTCAAAATTACCACAGCTAGATAATCCATATTGTGCTGTAGCTTGAACAATCATGGGACCACTACCATTTTGCGGATATACTAATCTTAAAACTTGATCACCATCATAATACCAGTCTGTAGGATTCGTATACAAAGTATTCCAAGATACATTCATACCTCTGAAATTACTTGTTTCTATGTATGTTGGAACGTTGCGTTCTACAGTTAGTGGTACACCAAGGCCGAAATTAGAAGATAATGATCCAGAAATATAATATCCAAAGAAACTCCCAAAAACAGTTATTTCTTTCTTTAATGTTACGAGTGTATAACCATCTAACTCAATTTTTGCATTAATTGTCCCTTCAAACGATTGCGAACTATTATTGGTTACTATTGCACATGTGTCTCCTATAATTTGCATAGGCAGTGTAATGCCGCTATTCAGGTTTGTTTGACTCCAGGTGATTGATGCATTTGGTGGTAAGTCACCAATCGTATAAGTCTCTGATGAGCCATAGCAAATAGAAGAAGGACCAGACAAAGTTGGAGAATGCAATCTACTACTATTAACGGAAAGTACACCAGTTCCAGTAGGATCAAGCCAATTACTTAATCTACTTGTATTTGTATATCCTCCTATCCAAAACTTGCTAAACTTTCCAAAGATTTTTCTCAAGTTCTCACAATCATTACTGCCACCATTTACAGTTCCTTTAAGTGCTCCAATTATCCTTCTATTATAATCTAGTAGCGGTGCACCAGATGACCCAGGCATTGTCGTACTTATATCAAAAGTAACATCCCAGTAATTATCATCATAAGTTCCTATTTGGTTCTGTTCTTTTGCAATTTTAGTTGGATCTATTCCATATGGATGATGAAGGCAAGTGCCTCCATAAGATGAATAATCAGAGCGATTCCAACCTAACCATGTCAATTTTTGATTATTCGTAGGGAGATCCAGAATCTCTAATAGTGCCATATCAGCATCTCCCCATGAAGCCCTTACAACAATATTATTACACGTAATCGTGCTATACTGTTGATATCCATTACATGTTTTGCGACGGAAGAAGAAGGTTATAGAACTTAATTGCCCCGCATCCGCGACATGCTTTGCTGTGAGGAAATAGCCTTTGAAAGACCTATCTGCTGTCATTACTAATGCACCACTTCCACCATACCCATTTGATATTAAAACTCGTCCTATGCCATCTGCTTCAAAATCCCATCCAGATATACAAGCAACGTCAATTGTACAATCATTTGTTTTTGTTGAGTTATAAAAATCAGCATTATAATAATTTACCCTTGTTACCCTTAAAGATGATTCGTCAATATGACTTTTTGGTTCATATAATATGATAGTTGCAATTTCCCCATTAATAATATTTGTAAGAAATCCTCTGTTGTTTTGAATATGTTCATTCTTAACAGGCCCATATAGTGTCGTACGTTCTTGATTGACAATATAGAGAGAAGCCCCTGATGGCAGATAGAAATCATTAAAAACGAAACTTAGTGAATGGGCTCCAACAGATTCAAATGTGAGATACCACAATCTTCCAGAATCTAAATCTAGCCAATTTCCATCTGAAAGAGAATAATTGACTTCAATAGATTTACAATTCCGATAAGGATCATCAGTATTCATATCCCTATCTGTATTATCTTCCTGATAAGAAGAAATTCTAATAGAAGGTAGCTGTTTTATTCTATTAAAACATTTTTCTGCGTCAAATCCATTGATGTTCTTTAAAGCAATCTTTTGAGAATAATAATTTGTTTCCACTTGGGCAAAACCGAATGAATACGTTAGGATAGAAATTAGAGAGAATATAAATTTTTTCATGCTGTTTCTTTTGTTTTTTCGTAAAAGTGTAATACTTCGCTATAATAATAGGTATTGGTAACGAGTAGATTATTCTCAGAGATAAGCAGCATCAAAAAAATGCTGCTTATCTTTTTGGCTTGGTTTAATCTGCAATGACGGTGATTTCGTACTGGGCAATCACGCCGTCGGCAGTCGAGAGGGTCAGAAGATACGTGCCAACACTGAGGAAGTCAAGACAATCCGTGTACGACTGTCCTGTGCTCAGCGAAACCGTTGTGTTAATGTACGTCACACCATTGCCAGTAAGAGTGATAGTCAGCCCCGTGATGTCACTTGATGGAGTGATGGCTAGATCGCCAGTGTTCTCATCCAAATACAAACTGAGAGAGTACTCAATAGGGTTCTTAATAGGAGGGGGTGGTAAAGCAACCTTCTTACTATTATACTTGTCTGCAAACATCTCTGAAGGGGCCAATAGTAACCCTGCTAACAATAATAATACTAACTTTTTCATCTTGTTTAAGTTTTAAATGACGCTGCAAAAATAGTGATAATTTATATATTTTGATCAAATCAATCGTTTCAAGAATTATCTAGTTATTTTCCTGAAATACAACTTGTTGCCATCGAATAATAGTAAAACATGTTCTATACGAAACGCTTTTCTATGGATTACAAGGATATTTTACCGTTTCAAATTAATGGTCAAATGATAAAAGTTTCGAATTTATACAGATTTCTAACAAATAATGCTTACCTTTGCCGCATGAACATGAGAAATATTATATACCTATTTGCCATTTTGCTCACACAAACTGCTTGTGATGGCACAAAAGTTTCTGAAAAACTGGATCAGATAGATTCCTTGATTGCCAGGGAACAAATAGATTCGGCATGTGTGCTTCTAAAGGAAGTTGCAGGAGCATCAATGATTGAAGAGGATCAAGCTCATTATGGTCTTTTAGCCACACAGTTAGGCTATCTTTCAAATGATCCGTTATCATCTGACTCTTTGCTCGATCTGGCTCTTATATATTATAATAAGGTGGGAAATTGCCAGAAACTTGCAGATGCATATTACTATAAGTCTGCTAGATCAAGAATCAATCAGGACTATCCGCAGGCTATCTTATATTGTAAAGAAGCAGAGCGATTAGCAGATCAAAGTAAAGATCTTTATCTAAAATATAAGATTTTGGAGAATTTGGCTTATCTGAATGGTCTTTGTGAGAATGACCTCCTTCAATTACAATATGCCCAAAAGGCGTTGAGGACTGCTCAAATAGTTCAAAATAAAAAATGGATGGCCAATTCATATATTAATATTAGTTTCTCCTTCGCCAATCTAGGTCAATACGATAGTGTTTATTATTACATTGAGAAGTCAATACCTTTACTCAACAATGTTTATGATTCAAACAAAGCAGAATTCCTTACTAATGTAGGTTTATTTTTCAAGGAAGAAAACCCAGAAAAAGCAAAGGAGTATTTCGAAAAAGCGATAGAGTTCAATGAACTGCCCATAACACTTGAACACTTGGCAGATATCTATTATGCCGAAGGAAATAAGGGAAAAGCATATAACTTATGGAAGAAAGCGCTTGTAACCTCAGGAGGGGTTGGATACGAGAAAGACAATCTCATTCACAGCATCCTGTCTTACGACCTCGAACGAGGAAAACTGGACGAAGCTAGCGCAAATCTGGATAGGGTGATATCCATCAAGGATAGTATCATCAACGTACTGAGGAACGACACGATCAAGGACTTGCAACTGCGCTTTGACCATGAGGTAGCCATGCATGAAGCGGACAAGAAACTCATCAGCGTGCAGAGGTTATTGATGGGATCCGCCATTATCCTGATGTTGATGGCATTCTATATCTATTTCCGGAAAAAGAGGGAAGAAGCCCGACAGCGAGAGTATCAGGATCAGTTGTATGCCTATACAACGGAAATCGACCAACTGACAGCCAACAGAGACCATGCTTTGGCACATATCAAGGAGTTGGAAAGCAATAAGGATGAGAATCTCCAAAAGATAAGTCAGTTGGAAGCAGAGGCAAAGGAAGCAGAGACCACCATCAATAAACTGAATCTGAGCATTAAGAAGCTTCTGAATGAGGAAGCTCCAAAACTGAAGGAGGGCAAATTGCTCTATGACCAGATCATGGAAGGAAAGACGGCGCTCTACTGGAGCCATAAAGAGGAAGAATATTTCAACAAATATTACGCCGCCACCCATTATCAGAGTTACAACCGTCTGAGAAAGGTGAAAAGGGCCACCAAGCTCTCTGCCCACAATATGTTTTATCTGATTCTGAAGGATATGGGAAAGAGCGATGATGAGGTACGACGTATTATGACACTCTCACCTGAGGGACTCCGCTCTATCAGAAGCAGGACAAAGCCACTGTCTCTGGGAAACTAAAGTATCAGATAAAGTTCATTAGGGATTCGTCCTCAGAACAGCATAAAACAGCACAATATGAAGGCTAGATTGAAAATCTTGGGAATTTTTCATTGAAAATCTTGGGAATTTTTGTACCTTTGCCGACAAATTCGACAATTTATGTATTATCAAAGACTTATAGAGGAGGCAATTGCACTGAAATTGAAGTCATCAGGAGCAGTGCTCGTTGCAGGGCCGAAGTTCTGTGGAAAGACTACCACGTGTATGCTGTATCAGAAAAGTTTCGTCAAACTGAACACGAAACAGGCTATTTCTATGGCACGAATGAACCCGAAGGCTGTTCTCAACGGAGAAAAGCCAAGGCTTATTGACGAATGGCAGAAGGCCCCAGACATTTGGAATCAGGTGAAGGATGACTTGGATTTTGAATACCAATTCGGGAAATACATATTAACCGGTAGCAGTACGCCTGCGGACAAGACAGAGGTACACCATAGCGGTGCGGGAAGAATTACACCATTGAATATGCGCCCGATGACGCTTTGGGAATCAAAGGAGTCGAAAGGCACAGTATCACTGAAAGATCTGTTTAACGGTGGGAATAATTTCCCATGGGATATGAATTCAGAGTTTTCTTTGGAGGATGTGGCATTTCTGCTGTGCAGGGGTGGTTGGCCCATATCGGTGCTTGCACCAAGAGATATAGCACTGGAAATAACAAAGAACTATTACAACGGGTTGTTTGTCTTTGAGGACAGTGAAAATGAGCGTTTCCGTAACAAGAAACCTGAGGTTTTGAGAATGATTCTCAGGAGCTATGCCCGGAATATATCATCAGAGGCTGCGGTGTCGACCATCATATCTGACATCCGACAGAATAATGAGCGCACAATGGACGTAAAAACCTATGATGACTATATGGAAGCACTAAGGGACTTGTTCATCATTGAGGACATGGAGGCATGGAACCCGAACATCAGATCAAAGACGTCAATCAGGAGTACACCGACGAGACATTTTGTAGATACGTCAATAGCATGCCGCAGTCTTGGTGTGAATCCTGGTGACTTGATGAAGGACTTGAATAGTTTCGGGCTGTTCTATGAGGACTTTGCAGTAAGAGATCTTAGGGTGTATGCAGACTCGTTGGGTGGCACAGTGAAGCACTACCGGGACAATGCAGGATTAGAGTGTGATGCAGTGGTTCATCTGGAGGATGGCAGATGGGGTGGCATTGAGATTAAGTTGGGTGGTGATGACTTGATAAAAGAGGGTGCAGAGTCACTAATAACGCTTCGCAACAAGATTGTAGAAAAGAGTGACGAAAAGGCTCCGTCGTTCCTGTTGGTACTGACTGCAGTAGGTGGAGCATATAGACGAGAAGATGGTGTGTATGTGGCTCCTATTAATTTGCTAAAACCGTAATACGCCAGAGGGGCTTCGATCTATCAGAAACAGGACAAAGCCACTGTCTCTGGGATAGCGCCACGTCAGAGGCTGTTCCTCAGAGCCTCTACTTGTTCTCTTGTTTGGTCAAGCCCGATGGCAATCTCTTCCAGGCTTTGGCTCAGCCTTTGCCGTGTCTCTTGGCGGCTGGAGTATAGGGAGGTGTTCTGACCCGTATCGAAGTCTTTGACAAGTAGATTATCTATGCAGACCTTATCCCGATAGAAAGAAAGTACCGCCAATAATGTGGATGCATAGACCTCATCGCCCTTCTCTAATCGCGAGATGGCGGGTTGGGTCAGGTGTGTGGCATCAGCCAATTGCTGCTGGTTGATGCCTAAGTGCTTCCGGATCATCCGAATTCTTTCGCCAAGTACTTTCAGTTCCATCATTCTGTTTGTTTAGAGTGAATACCTGCCGAACAAATAGAATAGAAAAAGGCGTGCTTGTCGCCATTATTACTCTTGGGCTTTCGGAGCCTTGCAAAATAATGAACAACCGCTCACGCCCAATATGATAGTTGCCCAAATGGCTACATATCATTGACGTGAGCATTCGTCTGTCCATTATCCCTTGCTTGATTATTCCGAAATTTAAGAGTAGGATAACTTCCATCTAAATGCTCTGTCATCAGCCCCGCCCTAAAGCTGGGGCATGATTCCGAATGCAAAAATACGAAGACTATTCCACCCTGCAAAATTTATTAGCACATTTTAAGAAGAAAAGATAATTGTCAAGACATGATATTATCTTATTTAATATACATCTAGTTGTTATTTGATTCATTACAATGAGGCAGAACGTTTCAGTTTATCGGTCACCTTTGAATTTTGTAATCTATTAATAATCAGTAGAATAATGTTTCATTCTTTTTCAACGAAGCGCCTTTTGCCTAATATATGAAACGCATCAAATAATACACAATTGAATAAATCATACTATCTTTGCCTCAGAATTTCTAAAACTTTATAAATATGCGAAGACTGTTATTCATGTTATCAATGCTTTTGTCAGTGATGTCAGTGTTGGCTCAGACTATCGGCTGGAAGAACAGTTACCGGGAGAACGACCAGTTGTCAGGCCGGCAGATAGTATGGCCTCAGTTCACTATGACAGGAAGTGGGCTTGTATGGGACATCAGCCAGCGAGTAGAGACCTCGGATGAGGATTACATCGTAGAATATACGGCGGCGGGTGATGAAAATGTAGTCCTGACCGCTGTGACCGAGCAGGATACACGCTACCTATACCAGATGAGGGGTGACTCATTGCTGAACTGTGGTTTCGAAAACCATACCACGCTGATGTACTATGACCTGCCGGAAGCCTATCTGCATTTCCCCATGCAGTATGGCGACAGCATAGAGGGCTACTTCCACGGCGTAGGCAGATACTGCGACCGCCTGGGTATGCGGCACTACGGACGATACAAGACGAAAGCCGGTGGAATGGGTGATTTGGTAGTCGCAGAAGGTGATACGCTGAAGAATGTGATATGTCTGCATACAGAACGTTTGATGTCGGCTGAGATGATGCCGATAGAACTACTGGACAGTCTTGTTGCCTATACGCAGGACAGCATCGACCAGCACATGTTCGCTGACACAACGCTTATTAGAATGGATATCTGCCGATGGTACGCAGAAGGCTATCGCTACCCTGTATTGGAGACAAGGATGAGACGCGACGGCGGTGGTGAGCAGGTACTGTCAGAGGCAACCTACTATTTTCCACCTTCTGCACAGACAACAATCAGCAACGATCCAGACAACGAAGAGGTGCGCGCCGGTAGCAGGGCCGAAAGAATATGGGGCCAGACTATCGGAGAAACTGCCGACCAGAAATCAGATTGGACAGTCGGAGAGTCAGGCATCATGAATGAAGACCCGTCAGAAGGATTAAAAAATGTCTTTAATCTTTATGGTGTCGATGGCAAGCGGATTAGCAAAGGCCAGACAACCAGAAACGGCGTCTATCTGCACGAACAGAGGCAGGCCGACAGACAGTCAACAAATAAGACCATTATTAAAAAATGACAAAAAAACATATCAGCCCTATGAATAATCAGAAATTTTACATATCTTTGTGCCGTCATCAATTCTTTGTTAAAATGGCAGGCCTGATGTTGATACTTTCATATAGTGGGAATGCGTTGCAACTTCGGGCGCAAGAACAAGACACGGCCATTGCCAAAGACACTGTAAGGCAGGACAGTATCCACAACAGGGACGCTGAGGAAAACACATACACACCATTGGAGCGTTTCCTTCCACCATCGCCTCAGGCAGCTGCCCTGGCTCGTTATGGCGAGTATCCCGTCAGCTTGGCAACAGGTGTGCCTGAAATCAGCATCCCACTCTATGAAATCAAGTTAGGTGACTACACCCTGCCCATCAGCATCTCCTATCACGCCTCAGGCATCAAAGTCGATGACGTGGCTTCAACCGTCGGCTTGGGCTGGGTACTGAATGCAGGAGGCGCAGTAAGCAGAACGGTAGTTGGAGCTCCAGACCTGAGAGAAAACAGGAATGAGACACAAGACACACTCTATCGCTCCTACGACCGATACCATGATATTTATTATTCTTCAGGAAATGGTGAACAATATTCTGGAATCATTATGCCCATTCTGACCGACGCTCTAAACTCCACCTACGATACTGCCTCGGATCGCTATAGCTACAATTTCGGCGGAAAAGCCGGGGTGTTCCGATATAATTATAGAGACAAGAAATTCGTGACTTTGAACCACCAACCTGTGTTGATCTTCTATAATGATCGTAACTCTGATAATGGCTATTTTTCTATACTTGATTCTGATGGTACCGAATATGTATTTAAGGATAGAGAGCGGACAATCATGTCAGGGTCTGACTATATGTGCCCAACAACCTGGTATATAACGGACATTAATACCCCTTATGGAAACATCCATTTCAACTACAGAACGGCAGATGCCTATACTATGAGCACCTTTTCCGAAACGACATCAGTAGGCATGTTCCATTATTATAATTCAGATGAACATTACGTAGAGGACAGATATGGTGCCGATAACCAATCTGGTAGATTCGACTATACTTATTCCACAAAGTTGTTAACAGAAATATGTTGGAATGGCAATATGGTACAATTCACATATTCTTCGGATAGAAATGATATTGCTCCGGAAAGACTGACAGGAATTATAGTTAAGGGCTGTGATGGAACAAACTATAAAACAATTACGCTCGACAACAATTCCTATTTAGGGGACTCTATACAAAATAACAGAATGATGCTTAACTCTATTGCCATATCTGACGAGGGGACTTACTTGTTCAACTATAACAGGGAAAGAAAATTCCCTGATTATGGATGTGTGGCCTATCGGGACTATTGGGGGTACTACAATGGTAAGAACAGTAGCCATGCGATAACCAACGAGGCAATGACTGCTGCCCTTCGCCAGTTTCCAGAATTTCTCGGCCCCAATGCTACATGCACTACATATGCCGACAAATCGCCAGACTTCAATTACGTACAAGCTGGTATACTGACAAGAGTGACCTTTCCTACGGGAGGGTACACAGATTTTACTTATGCGCAAAACTACTCAGGTGGGGCTAAAGGTGGACTAAGGGTCAGCAAGATTTCTGACTATGACTTGTCTGGCGAAAAAAAACAAGAGCGAACCTACAGCTATTCTGGTTTTATTACACAGGATCCCCCAAATTCTGCCTTATTCTATGATACATATCATGGATTCAGGGACATGGCAATTACGACGGTTTATGAGAACCATGCCACCTGCTCCTCTGATCCATTGGTACCCCTTGTGGATGGCAACGGGATTTCTGTGTTTTACGATTACGTAACAGAAACACAACTAAATGGTGACCAAACCCAATATCAATATCTGTATGGCGGGATTCTACCCGCAGGCAATAACTACCAACAATTTCCCTGGCCACAATTTTCTTCTCCTAATTTGAATGACGAGGGAGCCTGTGATCCTTTGTTGATATACAAAAGTGATGGTATCAGGACAGAGACTTATGATTATAGTATCGTCAGGCTGGACACGTTGGAGATTGGTGTGAAAACGATGAACATTACAACTGTGAGTAGTGTTATGGGCTCCCCGGCTATACTGCAAATGGCAGATATCAGGCATTCTCCTACGCCTTTGGCAAGAATCAACGGCTATGTAAAGACTTATAGACTGAACAGCAAGACTATTACGGATTCTCAACAGGGAATTTCAACGACAGAGTTCTATACCTATGACCCACAGTACAGAACCCTCTGTCCCAAGACCATCACAACAACTAACAGTGACGGGAAGGAGTTCAAGACGGTCAACGAATACCCCTTCGAATGTACAAGCAGTGTTTGCACTGGCATGTACGAACAGAATATGGCAGACCAAGTGGTGGCATCACGGCATTATGTGGACAACACATTCATCAAAATGGACTCCACTCTATTCGTCAATCAGAATGGCAGTTGGTATTATCCGTACAAGCAGTTTGAGCAAAGGGCTGGCGGCAGTCTCTATGAAACACTCCAGCTCACTGATTATGACTCTAACGGCAATCCGCGAACTATCATTGAGAATGGAACAGACAAAACAGCACTGGTATGGGGCTTCAAGTCAAGCTGGCCAGTGGCTAAAGTGTCTGGCCTGACATATAATAACCTCACAGGGCTAGGACTAACCAACACTCTGAATACGATTGCACAAGATAGCTTACCCAATAATATGGTAAACCATCTGGAAACACTTCGGAGTGGTATCGGCTCCAATGGTCTCGTGACCACCTTTAACTATAAACCGCTCTTCGGCGTGTCGGCCATCACTACCGAAAATGGATACACCACATATTATGACTATGGCACCGACGGCAAGCTGTCGGCCATACGGGATAATAATGGACCGCTACAGCAGTTCTGCTATCAGTATGTAAATCCCTATAGTGGAAGTAGTAATAGTACGAACTACGTTCAAACAATAGATATGCTGAGCAGCACCACCGGTAATATCACCCGACAGTATTATGACGGTCTTGGCCGTCCTGTTCAAACGGCCAAAGAGGGGATGAACACACTCGGCATGTATGTATTCACCCAACAGGAGTATGACCAGAAAGGAAGAGTCAACAAGGATTGGTTGCCAACGGCTGTCAATAGCTCTGATTATCTTACCAACATATCCCAGCCATCTGGAACGATGTATAATGACAGCTATGCCTTTTCCACGATCAGCTATGACGCCCTTGACCGTCCGACATTCACCCAGACGCCGGGCAATGCCTGGCACAGTGCTTCGAAGGGCATCTCCAAGGAATACATCAGCAATGCCGCCAGTAACGTAAAACGTTATCAGGCATCGCTGACAGCAAACTCTCTTATCAAAAATGGAACCTATGCAGAGAAGATGCTTTATGGCGAAAAGACTACTGACGAGGATGGAAAGTCCGTGACTGTCTTTACTGACAAACGAGGGCGAAAAGTCTTGGAGCGTCAGGGAACAAGCAACAATACCTATTATATATATGATGATCTCGACCAGTTGCGCTTTGTGCTATCTCCGCAGTATCAGGAAGCGGGCTATAAGGATGTGTATGGCTATGAATACCGCTATGATGAGAAGGGAAGGATGACTAAAAAGTTCTTACCACAGTGTGAGTTCACCCAATACTGGTACGACACGGCTGGACGCATGAAGTTCATGCAGGATGCCACGCTGCGCTCAAAGAGTCCGAGCCTTTACCGTTTTTATCTCTATGACAAGTTCGGCCGTCTCTGCATTCAGGGAACCTGTACGAGCTGTTGGCGCGGGGAGACAGTCAATGTAGCTACCTATGTCGGAACTGGAGGCGGATTCAATGGTACTGGCTATTCGGTTAGCCGACCAACTGATATAAACTCTTTGGGTTTGGTCATCGAGCAGGTAAATTACTACGACAACTACGACTTCGTCAGTGACTTGTATTCAAACTATTCCCTTTCACAAACGCCGTTAGTTACAACAACGGGATTGCTAACAGGAACAAGGCAGACTGCAAGTGACGGTACCATGCTACTCAATGCCAATTATTACGACTTCAAAGGCCGTGTGACGGATGTCCGCAGTACTACTCTGAACGACAAGAGACAACTGCTCCATAATTCTTACAATTATTGGGGCGGCATCACACAGACTCTGCGTTATTTGAACTCGCCATCGGGGACACAGGAATTGTACACGTCTCTTAACAACGGATATTTCACGAATACGAACTTATTAAAAACGGTATCCCAGAGTATAAAGATAGGAACGGGCTCGACTTATTCTGAAACTATCCACGAACTGACCTATGATAGTATTGGTCATGTAAAAACCGATAAGCGCGGGAACTCAATTTATAACACCATGACGTATCATTATGATGTACACGGGTGGCTGAAGGGACTCTGCACTACTGCGTTCCAGGAGTGGCTTTACTATGCAGATGCCCCCAACGGGGCAACGTCTTGCTATAACGGAAATATCAGTGTTCAGAAATGGAAGCAAAGCAATGAAAGTCTCAATAGAGGATACAAGTTCACGTATGACGGATTGAATCGTCTCATAGAGGCGGTATATGGCGAGTCCAACTTCTCAGACAACCATAACGATTACAATGAGAAAGTGCTGGAGTATTCTGCCAACGGCATGATGAAGCGTTTCCAGCGTCGGGGACTAAAGAGCGATGGGGAATATGGCAAGACAGACAATCTGCACATTAAGCTTGATGGTAATCGTCCCTTAAAGATTACGGACGATGCTGACTTACAGACGGTATATGGTACAATGGAGTTTAAGGATGGTGCCGATTTGACGACAGAATATGGCTACGACGATTATGGCTCACTTATATATGATGCCAACAAGGGCATTGCCAAGATAGATTATGACAATCTGAACTATCCTCGCCGAGTTCAGTTTACCAATGGAAATACCATAGAGTATGTCTACACGCCTGATGGTCGGAAGCTGAGGGCAAAATATCAAACGGCAACAGGAAATGTGGTCGTGCCCTTGAATACGGCGCAGACCATCACGGCATCGTCGACAACGCAGACGGACTACGTTGGTGATCTGATTTATACGGGCACGGCTAGCGGGTCTTCTGTTACTCCCTCGTTGAGTAAGATACTCTATCCTGACGGCTATTTCATGACGACATCCACTACCGGTGGCGTATTCCGCTACTTCGTGAAAGATCATTTGGGCAACAATCGTGTGGTGAACAACGGTAATACTGTTTACCAGCGCACGCATTACTATCCATTCGGTGGCCCCTATGCCGATGTGGGCACAGCTTCGGATTATCAGCCCTACAAGTACAACGGCAAGGAACTCGACCGTATGCACGGCCTCGACCTGTATGACTACGGTGCAAGGCAGTATGACCCCGTCGTTCCAATGTTCACTCAACAGGATCCCTTGGCAGAGAAATACTATCATCTCAGTCCGTATGTGTATTGTGGGAATAACCCGGTGAATGCAATTGATCCGGATGGGATGGAAAAATTGGATGTATTAGACCCAGAAGATGAAAAAAATGAGAAAATAAAGCAAGCCATAGCCAATTTCAATGACGAGAAGAATGTCATAAACATTTGGGCTCATGGATCGTCAAATGGCATGACAGTATTTGATAATAATAAGGGCGAGGAAACAACCATTACTGATGCGAAAGGCTTTAAGGACTTCCTAAACAATAATAGTAAAGTCTGGAAAAATCGAAAAGATGGTGAGCAAGTAACAATAGTATTGCATTCTTGTCGAACAGGTGACAAAGATAATGGAATGCCAGGTTTTGCTCAAAGAGTTTCTTCTTCAATTGAAAATGCAGTTATAATTGCTCCTGAACAAAATGTCTATACGGCTTCAGGTATTGAAAAAGGAACATTCTTCAATACTGTAGAATCGACTCGTAATTTTCATGGGGCAGAAAGTCGATGGATACAGTTTGAAAGTGGAAAAAGAACAAACACATATAGGGGCAATTCACTTCCTGGAGCAGCAGGCTATCATTATGTAACAAATCAAAGTCCTTGGTATGTTAAAGTTTTAAATTTCTTTGGCTTATAATTTTGTATGAAAAAAGGCGTGGGTATAATTATGATGATTGTGGCAGGATTTTTATCGCCAGAGTTTGTTAAAAGCATAATGGCTATCGGAGAGTCAGTTCCCAACGAAGAAGTCCTTGTAGAAGAAGATAGTGTAAGGGCATTATTCTGTAGGGATCCAACTGTAGAAAATCATTATATGCTCTGGGAGCCTCTCGTTTATCAAGGCAATACCCTAAGGAAATATGATCTTTTTATCTACCTGTGGTATACTGGGTTTAATGATTCTGTCTATTCGGCAAGATATACACTACACAGAATGCTGACAGACACTATCTATGATAAGAGTCATTTTATTCCTGATTCAACTATGTTGGAATTTACGAACAAACTAAAACCTCTTTCTTCAAAGGATGTTAAAGATGCAAAAGAACTTGATTAAATATATAAAACTGTTATTTCAGATCTTACTTTGTTTAAGCCTAGGTATATTTATCAGATACTGGATAGAAGAATACAAGTTGATAAAGGAACAAAGCGAGTTGGAAAAGGACGAAGAGCCGGCCCTATGCCATTCTGATAGTTTAAGACTGAAGGTAATTAGCGTTGGCGATGTTAAATCCTACATAGAGTTGAGGGATAGTTTTGAGTATTCTCCTTTTCCACACGAATTATTGTTTTATTCTATAGTAATGGCCAAGCAATATGGATACTTGCCTGCATATCGTGATGCATCCAAGAGTTTAAAGACCTTCTATAATTATCCAAGTATGCGGCCTATGGATTCTTTCACTGATAGTGTTTATAAGGCATTCTTTCAGAGGGAAAAGAGATTGAGTGATCACCGGGACTCCACTGATCATTTTTCAGCAAAAGCTTTGGTGAAGTGAAAAGGAATCGTTATCTTTGCAGACGAATAGTCGGCGGGACTGGTGCTTGGGGCAGGAGATCACGGGTCATTGATCCTTAGTCGCTGGGACAGATACTGTTTTAAAAACCAAACTTTTTGGATTAAAAGTGAGACATTTTAACAATCCTTGTCTATTGATTGCATTTACACGCAGCATTCATGCCCTGTTTTCAATGTAAATTGCGACAGGGCTCTGCTGTGATGTAAGATTCAATGCTTAGCGAGTTCCATAACAACAATCAGTGTATGGCGTTTATCGTCTGCGGCGATGTTTTTCTGATGTTTACGGGTGCAGCCGCACTGGCTCTCCTCAGCAGTGTGCTATGTTTTATGATTATTTCTTTGTTATTTAAAAGGATTTGATTAACTTTGCAGCCATCAAGGGAAGACTGCGTTCTGCGGCTATTCTTCAGCCAATGTTCCAACATCTATCCCGTGAGGCTGGCCTTCAGTGGTTTCAGCCTCTTTCTTTTGCCTATTACATGCAGGCTTGTCACGTGTCGGGTCATACTTCTCTCCGCTTTTCCAAAGGCTGTATATGAGCAGTAGTAGCTTGCGCATGGTGGCTGTCACTCCAATCATTTTCGACTGTGTATTTCTGGCACACAGACGCCCATAGAAATCTTTCATCTGAGGATTACACTGAGTGCTGACAATGGCAGGAAAATAGAGTGCCGTCCTGATGTGTACGTTTCCCTGCTTTGAGATGTGACGCTTAGGGTCAACAGGTCCCGACTGATGTGCAGGAACATCAAGCCCTGCATATCTTGTCAGTTGCTTGCGGTTAGTTATCAGCGCAAAGCCATTTGTCTCTGCAACCACTGTAACTACAGTCATAAAGCCTACGCCATTGATGGTGGTGATACGGTCAATACGCTCTGGCAGTCCTGGTTCCTGCTTAATCTTCTCGCGGATGGCCTTCTGGTTGCTGACCAGTTGCTTGTCTATCTCGTCGATGAGTTTATTATAGTGCTTGACGATGCTCTTCTCCGCAGTCTCGCTATGTGCGAGTGCCTCCAGATGATTCCTCAGCTCAGTCTTGACCTTGTTGATGTCGGCCACAAAGCGCGTCATCTGTCGCAGTTCCCTGTAGATTGGAGATGGCGGTGTCCAAGGTTTGAGGCGCTTGTCCAAGCATCCTAGCATCCCAAGAGTATAGGCATCCATGTCATCGGTCTTAGTGAGGATGCCCTCGTACTTGGCAAACTCACGGGCCTTGTTAGGCAATACAACGCAGACGTCCAGGCCGAGTTTACTCAGATGAGCTGCTAACTGCTCGTAATAGACGCCTGTGGGTTCCATTACATAGCGCAGGGGATAGCCCCTTAGAGCCTCTTTACGGCTCCATTTAATAAACTTGTTGAAACCAGTCTTGTCGTTGTTAAACACAACAGGGGCGGTAGAGCATCCCTGATCGAACTCATACATACACAGGCAGGCCGTGAACGTACCCTTTGCAATGTCGATTCCCACGCACTGCATAAACCATTTGCCAGGTTCAAAATTAGGTTTCATACGGTTTGAATTTTGAGTTAATAATGTTGATGATTATAGCCTCAAATCCTCACCGCCTATCCTCTTGTATATACTCTGAATCATCCTCTGCCATACCTGAGTGATGTCCTCTGATACTTCGTCCAAGCTCTAAAGATCTGAAAACGAGGGTGGAAGTTTGATCTGTCCCACGAAATAGCCTTTGCTTCTCTAGGTACTTGGCTTCTCACCCCCAACGGCATAAATCTCTAGCAAAACTACAAAACTTAAACCGTATTGCATCCATCTGCAAGAATTATTTCATGAAAATGGAACAATCTCTATAACCGGATGCAAAGGTAAGAGATACTTGGGTATGACGGCTGCTATGACTCAGGTATCTGTAACTACGGCTAGCATGAAAATTATCTTCTAACACTTCTTTGCCGTTTTTTGTACCGTTCAAATATAAACTTGTCCAACCTCTCCACGAGGTCAGGCAAGTTTTTATTTCCCTTTCTTACAAATCTTGCTGTAATCCCATATAGGCATTGGAAGGATTTTGTTTTGAACTACAATTTTGTACTGAGGCATATGTTTGGGTATATCGCATTTAGAAGACTGCACCCAATAATAAGGATGTTTTGTCTTGGTTGTTAGTTTATTGATTTCTGGTGCTTTTGTTGCCAACCATGTCTTAAGCCATTGGAGTTTCTTGATCATTTTCGATACTTCACTGGTTATGGCTGAATGTACTTCTATGTAGAACACCTCGCTATCATAGCATAACGCATAGTCCCAACGATTGTCATCTGGATAAAGTTTGAGTGTTGTAACATCAATATCCAAACTTCCATCGATTTTACTAAGTTCTGGCACTTTTATTTTGGATTTATATTCACCAAATGCTTCTATACCTTCATGGTATCCTGTTGCAACATCGGGTGTCGCTTCTACCGCTTCTTTGAAGGTCAATTTCTGCTGTTTTTCTTTTCCCATGGCCTTACACATTCTTAGTCTGTATATTTATAAACGATGTCCGCCACTTTGGAAGAGAATTGAGAAAGTCCACCCCACTCGGAAATGGCACTATCTTCACTTCCTGCATCCAAAGATGAAATATTAGTTGAAGTGACTTTCCCATTTGATGAGCGACAAAAATAATATGTGGATAACTGTTTGTTTAATAGTCCTTCAAAAATTTGGGAAGTAGCAGCATTTTTGTTGAGATCAAACATTTCGTAAAGAGCATTTTCCTTATTTTCAGCGGACGAATTCTTCACGATATTGAAAGCCCATGCAAAATCTAACAATGTAGTAGAATGGGTAGAAATGATAACTTTTAAACCATTGTGGATTAATTCAAGGATTTCCAATAATACTGCTTTTATTGCCTGTGGATGGAGTCCCATTTCAGGTTCTTCAATGACAACATATTTATAATTGTCTTTCTTGAATACTTGAGAGGCTGGTCCTGAAAGACAATAAAAAGCAATAAGCAATGGCATGAACTCCTTTTGCCCAGCACTCCAAGTCATAAACGGAATGCTCATGTCATCAATCTTCATCTTCATTTTCTTTTGACCAGAATTCTCCTCCATAACAATTTTGCCACCATGGAAAATGTTTTCATCGAAAGACTGCTTCAAAGCACTTTTCAGCCTAGTGCTTATTGGAAATAGCATTTCTGGATCGCCCATTGCTCCTTGAATGTATATTCGTAAAGTTTCGCTAAAAGAACGTAGCACATAAGGAGTCGCCATGTCAAATTCCATAAAATACTTTGGTCGTCCATCCGCAATACTCAATATTCGCTGGGCAGGAATATAAAACATTGTTTCTTTTTTGGGTACATTCCTTTTAAGTAAGGAGTCAAGGGTTATCTCATGACCATTATATGTAATTACTGTACTTGGCTTGAATATCTTATACATTCCATCGCCAAAGAATGTGTCAAGAACTTTTTTGGGGTTATTTTTATCAATAATATAATTGAATTTGCGGAGATTTGCCAAGACATAGTCCTTGTCAATTACATATTTAAGTAATTCAAGAAATAAACTTTTACCACTGGCTTGAGGGCCTACTAATAAAGTTAGGTCTCCAAATTTTACGTCAACATTACCAATGGGGCCAAAATTCTGTATCTTTAATGACTTCATACTGCAAAATCTGTTTGTTACTATTTTATGTGTGCAAAGGTAACATAAAAACACGAGACTAAAGAAAGAAGTATGAAAAAACCATCAAAAGTTTTGTTTTCTCGCATAATCTATGTACCTTTGTCCCCGACAATGAGCCATTGAAACAGGCTGGTGGCTCAGTGTCGGGAGTTCATTGACAAGCAAATCAAAGCAGAATGCGGAATTGAGAACAGTCTCTTATTCGTAACCCCATTTTTCCTCAATCCCTCAAACTATCTTTATTTAAAAAAATGATCACCGGGACGGTTCCACTGATCATTTTTCAGCAAAAGCTTTGGTGAAGTGAAAAGGAATCGTTATCTTTGCAGACGATAACCAATGTCGAATAATATGCCAAGACAAAGCAGAGAGAAAAGCGATACGGGCATCTACCACGTGAGGCTCCGTGGAATCAACCGCCAGGACATTTTTGAAGATGAGGAAGACTATCGCAAGATGATCCTCTTCTTGCGGGGGTTGGTAGAGCGGACTGACGATAACGGCCTATGTATTCAACCGTCATGCCTTATATATTCCTATTGCTTGATGAGTAACCATCTCCACTTGCTCGTAAAGGAAAAGGACGAGGGCGTAAGCGAGGCAGTCAAGCGAATCGGAATCCTGTACGCTCAGTATTTCAACCGCAAGTACGAACGTAACGGACATTTGTTTCAAGATAGGTTCCGCAGCGAACCGGTGAACAGCATGGAATACTTTGTAACGTTGATTAGATATATTCATCAGAACCCTGTAAAGGCCGGTCTGGTGGATCATGTGTCAGAATACCCTTGGAGCAGCTGGTCTGAGTATGTGTCACATACCGATGGGTTCTGCGCCACAAGTGCGGTGTTATCGAGAATTCCCCGTGGAGAGCTGGCAGAACTTGTTTGCTCACCTGTGGAAGAGTATGGTATATTGGATATTGACGCTGACACCGACAAACATGTTAGTGACAGTGAGATAAGGGCGTTCCTGCTTGAAAAGCAGGGCATCGCCAATCCTCTGATGGTCCAAAGCCTTGAAAAGGGGCGGAGGGATGAAGTGCTCAGGTCTGCAAAGTTATTCGGGGCTGGCATCCGACAGCTCTCAAGGCTGACAGGCGTATCGTTTGGGGTAATACAAAAAATATGAAGATTAAAAATGATCACTGGAACCGTCCCCCTGATCCTTGTAAGTGCGGCCGAGGATATAGCGAGAGCGCATCCGTTCGTTGGCATCACCATGACGGTCGAAATAGGTGACAAGCTCTTCTGCCAGCGAGTCGTTCTTCATCGGTTCGCCACTGCGATTCTGCTGCTCCAGCGCCTCCAGCTGTTGCAGCCGTTGTGCCTTGTCGCCGCTGCACCCCGTTAGGACCGCCAGCGCAATCACTGTCATGATGATATTCAGTACACTTTCCCTCATCTCGACTGCAAAGGTACGAAGAAACCGCGAGAAATGCATAACTTAATGTACTTTTTACTTTATATTTCCCAATGAAAAAGATCACAGGGACTGGTCATTTGTAACATTTGGAGACAAATCAGCAAATCGGGAATGAAAATAAATCTCAATTTATTTTGCATTTCGCTTGCTTATCTGTATCTTTGCAGTCGAAATCAAAATATATTAGGACAACATTTGCATTGAACAACCTATGGACGTACATCGAAGGATTATCACTCAAGCGGAAAGACCGCGAGTGGTTGGCCAACAAGCTTTTGGAACCTGTGGCAGATGATAAAAAAACCGCCAGGCAA
>JAEEGJ010010471.1_pt1 | contig 24108 bp, 19 predicted proteins | sample 8958761 | NCBI WGS metagenome assembly JAEEGJ01 (sample SAMN16246546, study PRJNA631951) | gut metagenome | biome: gut microbiome; feature: rumen; material: RS-attached | host: Bos | place: Iran: Karaj | collected 2018-10 | reverse complement strand
AGAGAAGAGAAGATTTTACACGCAAGGAAGTTTCAAGAGCAGAAGCACTTGAAATGTTCAAGGATCAGAAGTTCAAGACAGAGCTTATCCAGGATCTTCCTGAAGATGAGACAATCACAGTTTACTATACAGGTGAAGATTATGTAGACCTTTGCCGTGGACCTCACGTTGCCAACTCTCAGGAGCTTATGAACTGCTCATATCAGGTTAAGTCTGTATCAGCAGCTTACTGGAGAGGCGATGAGAAGCGCGATCACATGCAGAGAGTATACATCTATGCATTCCCTGATAAGAATCAGCTCAAGGCTCACCTTGCTATGATCAAGGAAGCTATGGAGCGTGACCACAAGAAGATCGGTAAGGACCTTGATCTGTTCATGTTCAATGAGACAGCACCGGGTATGGCTTACTGGCTTCCAAGAGGTTGGAGAATGTATCAGGAACTCCTTAAATTCTCAAGAGAGATCCAGGACAAGCACGGATACACAGAGATCTCTGCTCCACTTATCAACAACAAGAAGCTCTGGCTTATCTCAGGTCACTGGGCTCACTATGTTAACAACATGTTTATGGTTCCGGGTATTACAGACGGAACTAAGGCAGAAGATACAATCTCAAGTGATGAAACAGCAGCACGCTTCTCACTTGAAGCAGAAGATACAATGGCAGCTAAGCCTATGAACTGCCCTAACGCTATGATGGCTTATAAGAGAACAAATCACTCTTATAAAGAGCTTCCTATCCGTTACAGTGAGTATGATGTACTTCACCGTAAAGAGAAGTCAGGCCAGATGAACGGACTCTTCCGAGTACAGGAATTCAGACAGGATGATGACCATACATTTGTAATGGAATCACAGATTAAGGAAGAGATAGCAGATATCATCTCTATCGCAGATGAAATCTACAAGACATTTGGTGTAACATACAGAGCTGAGTTCTCAACAAGACCAGATGATTACATGGGTGATATCGAAGTTTGGAACAGAGCAGAAGCGGCTCTTAAGGAAATCCTTGACGAGAAGTATGGCGAGGATGGATACGAAATTAACGAAGGCGATGGTGCATTCTACGGACCAAAGATTGACCTTCAGATTAAGGATGCTCTTGGAAGAGAGTGGCAGTGTGGTACTATCCAGCTTGATTTCCAGCTTCCTCACAACTTTGGACTTACATATACTAACCAGGAAGGTAACCTTGAGATGCCTGTAGTAATCCACAGAGCTATCTATGGTTCACTTGAAAGATTCATCGGTATCATTATCGAAAACTTCAAGGGTGCATTCCCATTCTGGCTCAGCCCATATCAGGTAGCAGTTGTACCTATCAGAGAAGAGCATAACGAATATGCAAAGAAGGTTGAGGCTCTCCTTAGAGACAACGATATCCGTGTTGAAGCTGATTACGACGACAAGAATATGCGTAACAAGATTAAGAACTTCAAGAACTTTAAGGATCCATACATCCTGGTTCTTGGTGACAACGAAGCTGCAAACAATACAGTTTCAATCAATGTTCGTGGTTCTAACAAGCAGATTCAGGATGTTCCACTTGATAAGTTCGTTGAACTTTGTAACAAGATGAACGATGAGCATACTCTTGAGCTTATTCAGGAATTTTAGGATTTTTATGATTTGAATATATAAAGCGCAATTACAAATGAGGGTAATTGCGCTTTATACTCATTTTATGGGGTGACGCTATGATGAAAGATGCAATATCTATAGAAACGGACGTGTTTCAGGAGATTACGAGAAATATTGGCGACTGCGGTACAGAGTGTATTGTAGATAGCGCAATACTGAACAATACAAACCAAATGATTGGAACAGATATTGGTCAGAAATTATCTTTGTATCTTCAGGAGATAAGTGACTGTTCAGAGTTATACATGAGACATAATAGTGAAACATTACCGTGTTTATTAAATTTTATAATGACATCAATGGTAGAAATTGATGATGATAACCGTGATATGATAGAAAATTTAAAAAGGTAAGTTGATATAGATGGATACAAGTTCAATCAAAAGCAAAATAGCATCTCTTGAAGAAGATATAATTGAATATCAGAAATGTATTGAGGATTTACGTGGAATAGAATCTACACTGCAAACAAAAACATTATCATTCGATTGCGAAGTTAATTCTAAAATTTCTAGTTACGATATTTCTTGTGATAATACTTGGGCAGGTAAAAGGTGTGAAGATGCATTGTCACAACTGGAAATACATAAACAGGCGTTGAACAATCTGTGCTGCGACTTAGAAACACTTAATCAAGATATAGTTAACGCTATTGTTAAGTATGAAGAAATGATTTCTTCGTGTGAAGAAAAGATAAGAAATCTTTATGAAGAATTGGAAATTAATTTGGAATAGTTTAAATGAGTAATAAGAACTTTAGCGTAGAAAAAATGGCAGAAGCACTGCTTAATATTGAGAAAAGATTTGATATATTTAATGATAAGAAAGAGTTATTATTGGCTTCTCTACAGAAGTTTATTGATAACGAATCTTTTAGGGGTGAAGTTGCATCTTTATTAAAAGATTTTATAGAATCTTATGAAATAAGGACTCTTGACTATCAAGTTGAGTTACATAAGAAATATATAGAGTTATATAAGCATTCACTGGAGACATTTGCTGAAAAGGTTGATTCATATCAAAATGCCAGACTGAATACCGAAATATTGGAGAGTATTAATGAGGATTTGAATTCTATCTTTTGCGATTTATATACATATAGCACGGAATTTGATTGTATAACTGATGAGTTACAAAATAAATATGGGCATATTTGTAACTTTACTAGGCCAAGGACATGTGAAGCTAAGGACACATTAGCTGTTTTATGCGGTGGTGATAATCCTGAGGCTGGAATGATTTTTGATACAATAAGGTCTTTTATTGATTGGGATGAACAGGAATGTTCTTATGCGGATGGTCTTTTGATTGATGGTGATATTTCTGAATTTAAACAGAAAATCATGCTACTTAATTCCTTATTATCTGATTTTAAATCAATTGATAGAGGTTTAAAAGATTTATCAAGTAACGTTAATTTTGGGAAGGTTACGCCAGATTCTAATTTAAAACTATTAGAGATTATTCTTGAAAAGATGAAAGAAAGATTATTCATTGATAAATATAGAGAAATATTAGTTTTAGCAGGATGGAAAGAGGAATTTTTGACGGATGAAATGTTAAAAGATTTGAGAAGAACTCTCATAAAATATAATATTGATTCAAAGGATGAAATCTGTGTGTTTTTATCACAGTGTAGAGAAGAAACAGCTGGTGGATTATGGGTTGCCGAAAATGCGGATGACAAATATTGTGAATCTAGAGGATATACGTATAAAACTAGAGGTGGAGGGTATATCCAACTTACGCATGATTATTCTTATCAATCATATGCTACTTTCAAAATCCTTGAAGCATTTCCTCAAATAACAGAATCTGATCCTAATTTAACATATATCAATCCTTATACGCTAGGGGCTGATGATGTACCAAAACGCTATGAGGAAGTTGTGGAAAAAGCTAAAGAACTAGGGCTTGATGTTTCCGATTATACGAAGATTGTTGGTGATGGTGGGCCCGAATTTGTTGGAGAAAATTATGCTTGGGATGCGTCAGGATATTATTGGGATAAAAGAGGGTGTGATAGTAGCTGGGAAAATGATGAATCAGTAGATGAAATTACGAGTTTGGTAGTTGGGTCTGAAGCAGAAGAAGATGAATATGAAGACCGACAAAAAGCGCATGATGAAATGGTTGAAGCATATGATAGTGTTTTAGGAGATTCGGAGATACTGTGATGAAAAAAAGATTGAATTTAATATTACCTTTACTATTAGTTGCTTTCATCTTGTATGGATGTAAGTCTAACATAAATGACAAGGATGTTTTAGAAAATCCAATAACAGATAATTCAATTGAAGAGAATACTTCTAACTCTAATACAGAGGATAGTTCTTTTTCGGAATATGAAGCGTATGAAAAATATAGAGAATATATATCTCCAAAAAGTAAAACAGAAATACAGCTAGATGATGAATCTGAAAAACTATATTCTGATTTCATGGAAGGAAATGCCGCTGCTGAGTATAGTCAGGATGGAGACACAACGGGATTGTTTGATTTGTCAGGGGTTCTTGAAGAGGGCAAGAGTTATACACTGTATGAAATTATAGACAAAGTTAATGATGGACTTAGTGACTCGTATGAGTGGTACTATGATAACTGCATATCTGAAAAATATATTGATTTAGGACTTGATGGTTCATATGAATTAAAAACTGATATTGGTGCAGCAGAGTTTACTCTGACATTGATTGTTAAAAATGTAGATAATAAATTAAAAATATGCTTTGCGGGTGAATCTGTTGGACATAGCTACACAGATGTAATGTATACAGGTGAAGTTTATATGTATAGTTATGGCGACTATGATTCAGAATCTGCAGAGCATGGTTATATAGACAAGGATGGGAATTATATATTTTGGTATTACTATTCAATAGACGGATATAATATCCATTCCGACGAAGACTTAGTATACAACGATTGTTATATTGGCAGTGGAATAGGTATGATTAAGCAAGAATATTATATTGATAAAGCTCTTTCGGATTCGTATTGTAATATAAGGATTAAAGATATTGATAATAATTATCTAGCAGAAAATGATATAAAGGCTAAAGATGCATATAATAATATGACAAAGATTTTGAAAGAAGAAGGAAAGCTTGTGGTAACAGAGGAAGAAATCAAAAAAGTCTTGGAAGAACAAAGGGTTGCCATAGGATTTAGCGATGTTTTATATCATTATGGTGATGAACTGAAACCTAAGGAAAATTAAAAGGACCGTGAATTGATTGGCCTAATATAAAACTAAGGTGTGAGACACCCACACCTTAAATGAAACTAGATATTATGACATCTCGCAAAGGCAGTGAAGTTCGCTGCCATCTTCTGATTCTATGGCAAAGTAGTAAGTGCCGTCTTCTGCAATGTGTTTCTTTATATTAACAGTGCTACCACCCTGTATTTCTTTTTTATAATACATACGTATATGGCGGATTTTACTTATTTCTTCATAGTCTATGCAGTCATCAAACATATCAAGATATTTGATATTATGGACATGTCCGATGATATCCTGATCACTTCTTCTTGTTTTATAAGGAATAGTCTGGTCATAATGCTCTAGTGGAAGAGGATGTTCCATATCATCAATACCAAGAGCTGACACTTCTTCTGATTCGTATGGGGCTGATATATCTTCGGTTATTCGAAGAGGGAGTCTTTTGTCGATATCGATTATAAACCATCTTGAACTGGCTTTGATACAAGTCTCTCCATCTCGTATTATCTCAAAGTCTCTATATGCAAAAGTACGTTTAAACTTTCTGCTCCAAGTCTTAATTGTAAGCTCATCACCATATTTTACCGGCTTTACAATCTCAACCTGCCAATCAAGTATAGCCCAGGCATGTCTAGTCTCATTGATCTTATCAATTCCGTTTACACCGACAGCATCTGTATGAAAACCTGCAGAATCTTCAAGAATCTTTAAAAGAGCAGATTTTCTAACTGTATAATCCTGGTTTATATCTGAAAGCCCAGGCCTATATTTTATTGAATATATCATTTATTAACTCCTAATATGCAATATTATATGTACAGTTATTTTAAACCACTTTCCTTGGCGTTTGTCAATATGTAGGCACTGCACCTGTGTCTGTTTTAGATAAGACATTGACGAGCACCCTATATTTTTCTTTGCCCATAACATATTTTCCTTAAACTTTCCGCAGTTACTGTCTGAGCAAAGCTGCTTACTAAGACTTATAGTCTGTCCTTATGTCTAAATGAACCAGAGGGGACAGACTATAAGTCTTAGTTGCAGATGCAGCGAGTTTAACGCGGAAAGTTTAGCTTAGGAAAATATGATGGGCATTAGAAAAATAAGGGTGTGAAGGTCACAGTCGAAATCTAAGACAGACACAGGTGTAGAGCCGTATATAAAAGAAAAAACAATCCGAAGAAATATGTAAAAATAGGAATATCATATAGAGAAAAATGATGTTATAATAGGGCGTAATATGAAAAAGACTATCCTTGTTTAGGGGTTTATGACGTGAATATAGAAAGACAAAAACACGCTCCGGTATACGAAGCGCTTGAACAGTTTAAAAAGAGAAGAGTAGTACCTTTTGACGTACCTGGCCATAAGCGAGGCAGAGGTAACCCTGAACTTGTGGAACTTCTAGGGGAAAAGTGCGTCTCTCTGGACGTAAACTCCATGAAGCCACTTGATAACCTTTGTCATCCGGTAAGCGTAATTAAGGAAGCTGAGGAACTTACAGCCGAAGCATTTGGCGCAGAGCATGCATTTCTTATGGTTGGAGGAACTACATCTGCTGTTCAAAGTATGATTATGGCAAACTGCAAGCCGGGCCAGGAGATTATCCTTCCTCGTAACGTGCATAAGAGTGCTATCAACGCCCTTGTTATGTGCGGCGCAGTGCCAGTATATGTAGAACCTAAGACAGAACCGAGAATCGGTATAGCCCTTGGTGTAGAGCCTAAGGATATGGAGAAGGCTATCAAGGAACATCCAAACGCTGTAGCCGTTCTTATAAATAATCCAAGTTATTATGGTATATGTTCAGATCTTAAGACTCTTACAGATCTTGTACATAAACATGGTATGAAGATGTTAGTTGATGAGGCTCATGGTACCCACCTCTACTTTGGAGACAATCTTCCTATCAATGCTATGAAGGCAGGAGCTGATATGTCTGCCATCTCTATGCATAAATCTGGAGGAAGCCTTACACAGAGCTCGCTTCTCCTTACTAATAATGGAATTAATGCAGACTATGTAAGACAGATTATCAACCTTACACAGACTACATCGGCTTCATATCTTCTTATTTCCAGCCTTGATATTTCAAGAAGAAACCTGGCTTTAAGAGGCCGTGAGTCATTTGCCAAGGTTGTTGATATGGCTGAGTATGCAAGAGCCGAGATTAATTCCATCGGCGGATACTACGCATACGGTAAGGAACTTGTTAATAAGACAAGCGTATTCGACTACGATGTAACAAAGCTTTCAGTTTATACTCAGGGTGTAGGCCTAACAGGTATCGAGGTTTATGACCTGCTTCGCGATGAGTATGATATACAGATTGAGTTTGGTGATATTGGTAATATACTGGCCTATATCTCGATCGGCGATAGAATAAGAGATATCGAAAGACTTGTTAATGCTTTGGCAGATATCAAACGTCTTCATGAAAGAGAGCAGAAGCCTATGATAAGCGGAGATTATATTCAGCCTGAGGTTGTGGTTTCGCCTCAGCAGGCATTCTACTCTGATAAGAAGTCGCTGGAACTTCGCCAGTCTGTTGGACATATATGTGCAGAGTTTATTATGTGCTATCCACCTGGAATACCTATTCTTGCTCCAGGCGAGAGAATTACTAAAGAAATTGTTGATTATATCATCTATGCCAAGGAGAAGGGATGTTCCCTTCAGGGTACAGAAGATATCGAGGCTAACTACCTCAACGTATTAGTGTAAATGCCCTATGGGCCTAGAAATATTAGAGGTTTACGCATATGGAAATGTGGTTTTCAGAACGTCATACAGATAACGTAAAGTTCTCAATTAGAACTAATTCTCAGCTTTATTCTGGGGAAAGTGACTATCAGAGATTCGATGTACTTGATACACCAGAATTTGGTAAGGTGCTGGTTTCTGATGGCGATATTGTATTCTCAGAGGCTGATGAATTTGTATACGATGAGATGGTTACTCATGTGCCTATGGCAGTTCATCCCAATGTTAAGAAGGTTCTTATATTTGGTGGTGGCGATGGTGGTGTTGCTTCGACATTTGCCCAGTATCCAGAGATTGAGTCTATCGATATAGTTGAGCCAGACGAGCAGATGGTAGACGTATGTAAGAAGTACTTCCCGCAGCAGGTTTCAGGTTTCGAAGATCCAAGAGTACATATTTATTATATGGATGGTTTACACTTCCTTAGAACCGTTCAAAATGAATACGATATTATTGTTAATGATTCCATCAATCCATTTGGACATGAGGAAGGACTCTTTACACAGGAGTTCTATGGTTCTTGCTATAAGGCGCTTAAAGAAGATGGAATCATGGTATACCAGCACGGAAGTCCATTCTTTGATGAGGATGAGGAACCTTGCCGTAGTATGCATAGAAAAGTTTATAAGAGTTTTCCGCTTAGTAGAGTTTATCAGGCTCATATCCCAACCTGTCCTGCAGGTTACTGGCTCTTTGGATTTGCTTCCAAGAAGTACCATCCACTTGATGATTTCAATGCTGCCAGATGGAACGAGCGAGGCCTGGAAACATGGTACTATACAACCAATCTTCACGTAGGAGCATTTATGCTTCCTAAGTATGTTGAAGATTTATTGGAAGAAGAGGAGGATAGAGGATAATGTCTAGAGTTATGATTATCGGCTGCGGCGGCGTAGCCTCTGTAGCAATCCACAAATGCTGTCAGAACAGCGATGTTTTCACAGAAATTATGATTGCAAGTAGAACAGTTTCTAAGTGCGATGCCCTTAAGGAAAAACTTCAGGGAAAGACTAAAACTGTTATAACAACAGCCCAGGTTGATGCTGATAATGTAGAGGAACTTGTAAAGCTTATTAATAGCTATAAGCCAGATGCAGTGCTTAATCTTGCGCTTCCATACCAGGATCTTACTATTATGGATGCTTGCGTAGAATGTAAGGTTCCATATATTGATACAGCTAACTACGAAGCTGAGGATACTAACGATCCTAAGTGGCGAGAAGTATATGAGAAGAGATGCAAGGAGCTTGGCTTTAGTGCATACTTCGATTATTCATGGCAGTGGGCATATATGGATAAGTTCAAGGAGGCTGGTATCACAGGTATCCTTGGTACAGGTTTCGATCCAGGTGTAACTTCAGTATTTACAGCATATGCTCTCAAGCATTATTTTGATGAAATACATACTATAGATATTCTTGACTGCAATGGCGGTGACCATGGTTATCCATTTGCAACTAACTTTAACCCTGAGATTAACCTTAGAGAGGTTTCTGCTCCAGGTTCTTATTGGGAAGATGGCCACTGGGTAGAGATACCTGCTATGTCAATTAAGAGAGAGTACGACTTCCCAGAAGTTGGTATGAAGGATATGTACCTTCTCCACCATGAGGAAATTGAGTCTCTTGCTAAGAATATTCCAGGCGTTAAGAGAATCAGATTCTTTATGACATTTGGTCAGAGCTATCTTACACATATGAAGTGTCTTGAGAACGTAGGTATGCTTTCTACTACACCAGTTAACTTCCAGGGACAGGAGATAGTACCTATCCAGTTCCTTAAGGAGCTTCTTCCAGATCCAGCAACACTTGGCCCTAGAACTGTAGGTAAGACAAACATCGGTTGTATCTACACAGGTATCAAGGATGGTAAGGAAAAGACTATTTATATTTATAATGTATGCGACCATCAGGAATGCTACAAAGAAGTTGAGTCACAGGCTATATCATATACAACAGGCGTGCCAGCTATGATTGGAACTATGATGGTAGTTAGCGGTCTTTGGAAGCGTCCAGGTGTATACACAGTTGAAGAGTTTGATCCAGATCCATACATGGATGCACTTAATAAGTGGGGCCTTCCATGGGTCGTAGATGAGAATCCTAAGCTTGTAGACTAATTACAGATTGGCTAATAAGGCAGCGGTTAACTTGAAACTAGCTGCTGGGATTTAGTTAAATTTTAAGAATAAACTGATGTTAACTAGGGTTTTAGTTAGCATCAGTTTTTTGTATAATATAGGTGTTTATGATTATTAGGAATATCAAGCAGTTTTGCTTGATGGAATGAGAGTGATTATGAAAATAAATGAACTTCCTACTCCTTGCTATGTAATTGATGAAGGCAAATTGGAAGATAATCTTAAAATATTACATGACGTAGAAGAAAAAACTGGGGCTAAGATTCTTCTTGCTCAAAAGTGTTTTTCTGCTTTCTATGAATATCCGCTTATAAGTAAATATATTAGTGGTACTACAGCCAGTGGTCTTTATGAGGCTAAGCTTGGCTACGAGGAAATGCAGAAGGAAAATCACGTGTTCTCACCAGCCTATAGACAGCAGGATATGGAAGAGATTCTTAACATCTGCGACCATGTAATTTTTAATTCTAAAAATCAGCTTTTAAAATATAAAGATTTGGTTGATAAAGTGAACCAGTCAGGGAATAGAAAAGTTAGTATAGGTCTTAGAATCAATCCAGAATGTTCTACCCAAACTGACCATGCTATATATGATCCATGTGCGCCAGGTTCCCGTATGGGAATCAGACTTTCAGATTTTGATGATGAACTTGCTGATATGGTTGATGGGCTTCATTTTCATACATTATGCGAGCAGAACTCTGACGACCTTGAAACTACACTTAAGGCAGTTGAAGAGAAATTCGGCAAATATCTCCACAAGATGAACTGGCTTAATATGGGGGGCGGTCATCACATTACAAGAGATGACTATGATATAGAAAGACTGGTTAGATTAGTAAATCATATGAAAGAAACTTATGACTTACAAATCTATCTGGAACCTGGTGAAGCTGTAGCTCTTAATGCAGGCTACCTTGTTACAGAGGTTTTAGACATAGTTGATAATGAGATTAAGACACTTGTTCTTGATGCTTCAGCATCCTGTCATATGCCAGATGTACTTGAGATGCCATACAGACCACCTCTTAAGGATAGCGGAGAAGCTGGAGAAAAGAATTATACTTACAGATTATCCTCTAATACCTGTCTTGCAGGAGATGTTATAGGTGATTATTCATTTGATAAGGAAATAAAGATAGGTGATAAGCTTTACTTTGAAGATATGGCTATCTATTCCATGGTTAAAAATAACACCTTTAATGGTATTCCTCTTCCAGCTATTGCTGCTATGGATAAAGAGGGTAATTGCAGGATTATAAAAGAATTTGACTACGAAGATTTTAAAGGCAGACTCAGCTAAGGAAACTATAAATCTGACAAATTATAGACGTGATTTGTCTTTCTAGAGGTCAATAATGATTATAACTAATACCAGACCGACAGCAGATGAATTTAGGATGCCGGCAGAATACGAACCACATATAGGAACCTTTATGATATGGCCTGAAAGACCAGGATCATGGTGCTATGGCGCAAAGTATGCAAGGGAGGCATTTAGGAATATAATCTTTGAACTTGCTAAAGGGGAAGAGGTATATGTTCTTGCTTCGGAAAATGCATATGATAGTGCTCTTAGCATGTTAAAGAAATCTGACGGGACAAATAGTTCACTATGTGAACATATTCATATAATCAAAGGTGAGTCTGATGATGCCTGGGCAAGAGATGTTGGACCAACATTTGTAGTAAATAAGGCCGCTATCCTTCGAGGTATAGACTGGCAGTTCAATGCCTGGGGCGGAAACTACGACGGGCTCTATGCTTCATGGGATAAGGATCAGGAAGTGGCAAGAATCCTCTGCAATGAACTTGAGACTGATATATATGACGCCAGGGATTTTGTGTTAGAAGGTGGTTCCATCCATGTTGATGGTAAGGGAACTTTACTTACTACAAAGGAATGTCTACTTAGTCAGGGACGTAACCCTTCTATGACTCAGGAAGAAATAGAAAATAAACTTAAAGATTATCTTAATCTTAGAAAGATAATCTGGTTAGATGAGGGTATATATAACGACGAAACCAACGGTCATGTAGATAACTTCGCCTGCTTTACGGAAAGTGGTAAAGTGCTTCTGGCATGGACTGATGATGTGGATGACCCGCAGTATACTAGAAGCAAAGCTGCTTATGATATATTAGTAAATGAGACAGGTGCTGATGGTAACAAAATAGAGGTTATCAAACTTCCTATACCTTCAAAACCTATCCTTATTACAGAAGATGACCTTAAAGGATATGAATTTGAAGAAGGCGAGGATACCAGAGAAGTTGGTGAAAGACTGGCTGCCAGCTATGTTAACTTTTATGTTGGTAATAAGTCGGTATTGGTACCACAGTTTGGAGATATTAATGACAAGCTTGCTTTAGAAATAATTGGGAAGGCTTTTTCATCAAGGATAGTAGTTGGAATAGAGGCCAGGGATATACTGCTTGGTGGTGGTAATATTCACTGTATAACCCAGCAGATTCCCTTGCCATAACTAATGATGAGTAAACGGCTATAGAGTCTATAAATTATCCACCCAACTTGGGGGACAATTCGATTGAAAGAGGATTGCATATGAGAAAAGTAAAAGTATCTGCAGTGCAGATGGCCTGCAGTAATAATGTAGAAGAAAATATCGCAAAGGCAGAAGGTTTTGTTAGAAAGGCTGCAGCGGATGGAGCAGATATAATCCTTCTTTCTGAATTGTTTGAGAGACAGTATTTCTGTCAGGAAAGAAGATATGAATATTATGATTTCGCTAAAAGCGTTGAGGACAATGACGCCGTAAAGCATTTTCAGAAGGTTTGTAAGGAACTTCATATCGTTATGCCAATTAGTTTCTACGAAAAGGATGGCAATGTGCTTTATAACTCTATTGCTATGATAGATGCTGATGGAACTATCCTTGGAGTTTATAGAAAGAATCATATTCCTGATGATCATTACTATCAGGAGAAGTTTTACTTTACACCAGGAAATACTGGTTTTAAAGTTTGGGATACAGCTTATGGCAAGATAGGCGTAGGAATATGCTGGGACCAGTGGTTCCCAGAAACAGCAAGGTCTATGGCGCTTCTTGGAGCAGAGCTGCTTCTTTATCCAACAGCTATAGGAAGCGAGCCTATTCTTGATACAGATTCATCTGGTCATTGGAGACGAGTTATGCAGGGCCACAGTGCAGCTAACCTTATGCCAGTTATTGCGGCTAATCGTATCGGTAAAGAAGATGTAACTCCTTGCAAGGAAAATGGTAATCAGTCTTCAAGTCTTGTATTTTATGGCAGTTCATTTATAACAGATGCCACAGGAGAGATTATCTGTGATGGCTCAAAGGATAAAGAGGAGATTCTTACAGCAGAGTTTGATCTTGATGCTCTTGCTAAAGACAGACTCGCATGGGGGCTTTTTAGAGACCGTCGTCCAGAAACATATAATATTATTTCTGACTAATGCCAGTGGGGGCAATTAATCGAATGAATTTCGAACCATCATATTTCGAAAATGAGGTTAGGGAAAACTTCTTTATACCAGGTATGGTAAAGAGGTCCTGGGCCTACCAGATGGATGTTCTGGAGAAAGTAGTCGAAATATGTAAGAAGTACAATATCAGATGGTTTGCTGACTATGGAACTCTTATGGGAGCAGCAAGACACGAAGGTTTTATTCCTTGGGATGATGACCTTGATATTTGCATGTTCAGAAATGATTACGAAAAGTTTAATAAGGTAGCTGCAGAGGAGCTTCCGGAAGGCTACAAGATTCTTAATATTCATAAAGAGGCAGCGTATGATAACTTCTTAACCAGAATTACTGGAAGTAGTGGCATCAACCTGTCTAATGACTACCTGGCTCAAAATCATGGATTCCCATATGTAGCAGGTATAGATATATTCCCACTTGATTATATGTATCCAGATACTGAAGTGGAGGAAAACAGACGCCTTCGCGCAGAAGAAGTTTACCACATCATTAACAGCGTCAAGGATAATCCAGCAAAAGCAGATAAGAAGGAAGTGGCATACAAGGTTAAAAAGTATGCAGGTATGGATATTGATTTATCTGTTGGTGTGATGCCAGCACTTCTTAGAACCCTTGATACCATTTTTTCTGAGTATTCAGGAGAAGATTCTAAAACTGTAACTGTTATGCCATTTTGGGTAACGTACAAAAATCATGTATTTCCACTAGAGATGTTTGATAAATGCATTGAACTGCCATTTGAAACTGGCAAAATCAATGTTATTGCAGGATATGATAAGTATCTTACTATTTCCTATGGGGACCTATGGACCAAGGCTTGTAGAAAAGGTGGTATACATGACTATCCATTCTTTTGTCATCAGGAAGAAGAACTGATTCAAAAGGGGAAGATTCCTCCATATACTTACGAACTTAAAGATGTTGAAATCAATAATAGCAAGCGAGTGGAACATCTCCTCTCTTCAGATATGGTGGGAGGATATATTAAAGTTCTGCGTGATGCTATGGCAACAATTAAGGCCTGTATCGCTGCTGGTAACTATAGTGACACACTTGCCTTGTTTCAAAAATGTCAGGAAGTTGCTATCGCAGCGGGAACTGACCTTGAGAATAGATTCGGAACTGGTGAGGACGCTGTTAATGAAAGTAAAGCTAAGTTGGTAGTTGCCAGCCTGGAAGCATACTGTGAGAAGATATTTGGATTATTCGAAAGTATTAGTTCACAAAATGAACAATCTATAATTAGTGATAAAGTGTCAGAAGTTAAAGATGCTACTGATAAAGTGGTTGAAACATATATTACGGAGAGGCCGCACAAAGAAAAGGTGTTAATACTTCCTGTAAAGGCGGGGGACTGGAACTGGTTAAAACCAATATATGATTCTTATATGGTGAAGGATTCCTCACCGGTTTCTTCTGAAACGGAAGTATATGTTATGCCAGTACCATATGCTTCTAGAGGTGATGACGGCAATATAAAAGACTCTCTTTGGGACTATGAAAAGTTTGGGGAAGATATAAATCTAACCGATTATCATAATTTTGATTTTGGTCATAATCATTTTGACAAAATATATATTCAAAATCCTTATGACGAATATGAAAGTGGAAAGATAGTTCACCCATTTTTTTATACATCAAATTTAAGGGACTATTGTGATAAGTTAATTTATGTTCCTCCATTTGAGCTTGGGGAAATTGAAAAAGACGATCTTAAGTCCAGAGCCAATGCAAGATATTATCTTTCAGTGCCAGGAATTATCTATAGTGATGAGATTAGACTTTGGAGTCAGTATTCAGTGGATTTCTATCTTGAATATCTAACCGAAAAGGCACCTTGGACTAAGTGGAAAGAAAAAATTAAACTCTTGTTTTCGGAGGATAAAAAGGAAGGTCAACCTAATTCTTCCTGCAATAAAAATACAGATAAAACAATTATGCTATATATAAGTATTTCTGATTTCTTTACTGACAGTGAAGGTGCTCTTAGAAAGCTTAAAGAAGTAGCTTCTTATCCTGTAAAAATCCTGTGGGCTCAGGAAGATAACTATGAAGAGAATCTGACTATGTTTAACTTTCAGGGCTATGAGGAGTATAAGAAAGTTAAAGATGAGCTTATATCGCAGGGAAAAGCCACTATCATTAGTCCAAAAGAGGTAGAGGCAAGGCTGGATGATATAGCAGGTTTTTATGGGAGCGGAGGCTATGTTGCTAACATATGCATACTTCATCATAAGCCGGTTATGTTAAGGAATCTTAGGGTTTAGCCTTCTAATTGCTTTACGCCCTAACTAATGATAAAATAGATAAAGTTTTTAAACTAATAGGAGAACATGATTTTATGTGCGGTATTGTAGGATACGTAGGAAATGAACAGGCAGCTCCAATATTACTTGATGGTCTGTCAAAACTTGAATATAGAGGTTATGATTCTGCAGGTCTTGCTGTAAGAGATGGCGACAAGCCGGTACAGGTTGTTAAGGCTAAGGGTAGACTTAAGATTCTTGCAGAAAAAACTGATGGTGGTACAAGTGTTGAAGGTACATGTGGTATAGGTCATACAAGATGGGCTACACATGGACAGCCATCTGAGGCCAATGCTCACCCACATATATCTAACAGTGACGCAGGAAGCTCATCAGACGGAACTTCCAATGTTGTCGGCGTACATAATGGTATTATAGAAAACTTCCAGGAACTTAAGGAGAAGCTTATCAGACATGATTATAGCTTCTATAGCCAGACTGATACAGAAGTTGCTATTAAGCTTGTTGATTATTATTACAATAAGTACAATATCGGACCTATCGATGCCCTTGCAAAGACTATGGTTCGTGTTAGAGGTTCATATGCTCTTGCAGTTATGTTCCATGACTATCCAGGAGAAATCTGGGTTGCCAGAAAAGATAGCCCTATGATTATTGGTGTGAACAATGATGCCAGCTATGTAGCATCAGATGTTCCAGCTATTCTTAAGTATACAAGAGAAGTTTATTACATCGATAATCTTGAGATAGCAAGACTTACACCAGGTGAGGTTCATTTCTATAACCTTGATGGTGATGAGGTTCAGAAGAAGACTACAGAGATTACATGGGATGCTGAAGCTGCTGAAAGAGGCGGATTCGAGCATTTTATGATGAAAGAGATTCACGAGCAGCCTAAGGCAGTAGCTGATACAATCAGTTCTGTAATTAAGGATGACAAGATTGACCTTTCTGAAGTGGGTCTTTCAGAAGATATCGTGAAGAATGCTAATCAGATATATATCGTAGCTTGTGGTTCTGCATACCATGTTGGCGTTGCAGCTCAGTACGTTATTGAAGATCTTGCAAGAGTACCAGTTAGAGTAGAACTTGCATCGGAATTCAGATACAGAGATCCTATGCTTAATAAGAATGATTTGGTTATTCTTATTAGCCAGTCAGGTGAAACAGCTGATACACTTGCAGCACTTAGACTTGCTAAGGATGCTGGAGTTAAGACATTTGCAATTGTTAATGTTGTGGGTTCATCTATTGCCAGAGAGGCAGATTACTGTTTCTACACACTTGCTGGTCCAGAGATAGCAGTTGCTACAACTAAGGCATACAGTACACAGCTTATTGCAGCTTATGTTATAGCTCTTGAGTTTGCCAAGATTCGCGGCACAATTGAAGATGAGAAGTATACTTCATACATAAAGGAACTTCAGACTATTCCAGATAAGATTACAAAGATTCTTGAAGACAAGGAACGTATCCAGTGGTTTGCTTCTAAGTTCTGCAATGCACATGATATCTTCTTTATCGGTAGAGGTATCGACTATGCTATCAGCTTAGAGGGATCCCTTAAGATGAAGGAAATCTCATATATCCATTCTGAGGCATACGCAGCAGGCGAGCTTAAGCATGGAACAATAAGTCTTATTGAAGATAATACACTTGTAATTGGAGCTCTTACTCAGAAGCACCTTTACGAGAAGACTATATCTAACATGGTTGAATGTAAGGCAAGAGGTGCATATCTTATGGGTATCACAACTTACGGTAACTATGCTATTGAAGATACAGCTGACTTTGTTGCTTATATCCCAAAGACAGATGCTCACTTTACAACAAGCCTTGCAATTATTCCACTTCAGCTTCTTGGTTACTATGTATCACTTGCCAAGGGTCTTGATGTAGATAAGCCAAGAAACCTTGCTAAGTCAGTTACTGTAGAATAAGACTAGTCCATCAAAGTGTGGATAGGATAAAGATTAAAATAGACGTATAAACTTCTTTCTCCAGATAAGAAGTTTATACGTTTTCTGTGTATATAGAGGGAAAGAAGAAGTTACATCAAAGAGCGTAATTATGAAGAAATATAAGACTGACATAATCATAATTTTATCCCTGATTTTAATAGGGGGCGTCATGCTTCTTATCTTCTTTTTGACTGCAAAAGCCCCACTTTTTGTAAGGGTTAACATGAATAATGAAGTCTATGGGACTTATGATTTATACAAGGATCAGACAGTAGATATTACAGATGGGGAGAGTCATAATCTTCTGGTGATAAAAGATGGGAAAGCTTATGTTGACGAGGCTAACTGCCCTGATAAGTTATGTAAGAATATGGGTAAAATAAGCACTACTGGTCAGTCTATTATATGTTTACCACATAAAGTAGTTATTGAGATTGTAGGCGAGAAATAGCATATGCAGAAGAATAAAACATATACAATTGCACTTTATGGTATGTTTACAGCTCTGGCTCTTATGCTTAGCTTTGTAGAATACCAACTTCCACTTATGGCAGCCTATCCAGGAATGAAGATAGGGCTTGCCAATATAGTTATAGTCTCAGCACTTTATATGCTTGGCATTAAAGCAGCTGTAATTATTAACCTACTAAGAGTTGTGATGGCATTTTTACTATTTGGTAATGCTATGTCTCTTATGTATAGCCTGGCTGGAGCGGTAATTAGTTTACTGGTTATGATTTTACTTAAGAAAACTGGCAAACTGGCTATATTAACTATCAGCGTGGCTGGAGCTATATCCCACAATATAGGCCAGATTCTGGTGGCTCTTTTAGTGACAGGCATATCCCAGATTTTATGGTACTTTATAGTTTTGTGGCTAACTGCTATTGGAAGTGGTATAGTTATCGGCTTTTTAGGTATGATAATTGTTAAACGCTTTAATAGTATTCTGATGAAATAAATGCCAGCCTATGTTATAATTATATGAATTATGCGTATAAGGAAATAGACAGATGATACTGTTTCTTTGGATATTAGGAATGCTACTGTCATGGGGCATGACAGCCGTTCTATTTCAAAAGATTAATCTTGCAAAGATGCTGATATGTGGTAGCAGCATTTATTTTTGTACTTATACAGTAGTATCAGGCCTACTCATGTGGGTTAATCATTTTTCTATTATCAGAACTCAGCTTATATCCATAGTTATATTCGCGGCAGTATCAGCAGCCTTTATCTTTCTTGCAGGCAGAAATATCCCAAAGATTAAATTCAAGATAAAAGAATATATCCCACTTGCAATAGTTCTTACCCTCTGTGCATTTTTATCAAGTAAGGAAACAGCAGGTTATTACAACACAGACCAGGATCAGGGCCTGTATCAGATAAGAGCCATGTATTACATGGGTGGGAACTTTGATAACAATATAGACTTTAAAGAGTACTACGAACTGGTTAATCCTTATGAAAGAGAACTGTATAAAACAGAACTTTCTACTATGAGAGGGTTTTACAGGCTTTCAGATGTAGACCAGGTATCACCAAGCAGTGTGGCTGGTGTAACACATGGTATACCAACATTTCCAGCACTTCTTGCCTTATGGGGAACTATGTTTGGTCTTAGCAACATGAATGGTATGCTTACCTTATTGCTCCTTCTTATGGTTGCTAATACTTATCTTATAAGCGGTAACCTTGGACATAAGGTTCTTACAAGAACTATAGCTGCAGCTATGGTTGGCATATGTCCTATAGTTATGTGGTCATCTAAGAATGTCCTTACTGAGATAGCAGTTGGTATGTTTCTTAGCTGTTTCTATCAGCTTATTACTGAAAGCTCAAAGAAAAAACTTGGAATACTTGCAGCGCTTCCAATAGTAGCAGCAGCTTTCCTGCATGTAACGACTACAGTATTTATGCCTGTAGTGGTTGTAAGCTTTGGTGCAGCCTATATTATTACCAGAAGAAGAGATTATGTACTTGGCATGGTATGTGCTCTTATTGGTTATGTATCTGGTGTAACTATGATGTTTTCAAGGTTTACCAAGTACACAGTATTTAACTACCAGGTACTATTTTCAAAAACAAATGGTCTCTTAACTGAGGACAACTTTTTATATATTGTTTGGATATTAATGATACTTCTTTCAATAGTGGTTATATTCATAGCATATACACCTATTGGAACTAAGATTCATCTTAGCTGTAAGAAGGTTAGAACTACTAAAAAAGGTTGCAAGATTGGAAGTATAGTCTTTTTGTCTATAACACTTATGGTGGTGGCATTTTTCCTCTATAAGGGAATAAAGGCATACCGACAGGGGTGTATGATATCAAGACTTTCAATTATGGGAATCCTTATGGCTACTGGCTATATCATTCTCCCAGCAGCTATTATTTGGATGATACTTCTTAGAAAGAAGATTATAAGAGATAAAAACAAGCTTATACTTGCTTGTTCAGTACTTTACTGTGCATTCTTCTACTGCGGTATTATGTGGGTACTTGTGTATTATTATTACTACTACGCAAGATACTTCACACCGTTTATATTTATATTTGTACTGGCAGGTGCCTGTCTACTTGACTACTTTAGCTGGAGGATAGTAGCGCCGGTAGCTATAGTATGTATGGCAATACTTATTAAGCAGTCAGTTATGCTTTATAAGTATCAGGATTCAACCTATTGCAGTTATGGCAACATAGAGGGTATGGCTTCCTGCATAGGTGAGAAAGATCTGGTTATTATTCTTGATCAGGATTTATTGTTTAGCAGTGTATTTGCCCTGCCACTTGATGCTTTAACAGGGGCAGATGTTTTATATGCAAGGGCAGATTCCTTGGATGCTGTAATAGCAGCCCATGCAGGTAACTATGACAATATATATGTTGCTTTGTATGATACAGGAATCATAAATGATGAAAGCGGAAAGTACAGATATGTATATAAGACCAAGATGGAAACATCTTGCTATGAAAGATTTATTACTACTGTAATTCCTTATCCAAGCGAAGCAGTAAGATTTGAAAGTCCAATAGCTATTATGCTATATAGCCCAGGCTACTAATGGCCCATATTTGAAAGAGAGGAAAGCGATGAAACTTATTATTCAGATTCCATGTTATAACGAGGCAGAAACCCTTGAGATAGCTCTCAATGACCTTCCAAAGCATATAGATGGTATAGATGAAATTGAGTACCTTATTATCAATGACGGTAGTATTGATAAGACTGTTGAAGTTGCAGTTAACTGGGGTGTTCATCATGTAGTTAGCTTCTCAAGAAATAAGGGACTTGCAAAAGGCTTTATGGCAGGTATAGAAGCCTGTCTTTCATATGGAGCAGATATCATAGTTAATACTGATGCAGACAATCAGTACTGCGGTGATGATATAGAAACACTTATTAGACCTATTCTTGATGGTAAGGCTGATATAGTTGTAGGGGAGAGACCTATTGATGATACAGAGCATTTTTCATGGCTTAAGAAAAAACTTCAGCATTTTGGTAGCTGGGTTGTTAGAAAGGCTTCAAAGACAAAGATACCTGATGCACCATCAGGATTCAGAGCTTACTCAAGAGAAGCTGCCATGCATATCAATGTTATAAATGAGTATACATATACACTTGAAACTATTGTGCAGGCTGGAAGAAATAAGATGGCTATTACTTCGGTGCCTATTAGAACTAATCCGGAACTAAGAAAGTCAAGATTATTCTCAAGTATGGGTTCATACATCAAGAAGTCTATGCTTACAATCCTTAGAGCCCTTCTTATGTATAGACCTCTTATGTGTCTTTCTATTATAGGATTTGTGCCATTTACAATCGGTTTCGTTATTGGATTTAGATTCCTGATTCTTTACTTACAGCATAACAGTGAAGGTCATATACAGTCACTTATACTTGCCTGTACACTTATGATTATTGGTTTTGTAACCTTTATTATCGGTATTATGGCAGACGTGCTTTCAGCTAACCGAAAGATTATGGAAGATGTTCAGTACCATGTAAGAAAGCTTACATACGATAACTCAGATACTAAGGTATGGCAGGAGGCTGCTACAGTTAAGGTGGCTGAGGAAGTTGAAGAATTAAAACCTGAGATGGATGATTGGGAGCACGATGCTTGATATAAAACATAAAGTAACAGTATATATTCTTGTATACAACAATGAAGATGGTATGGAGAAAACTGTAGAGTCTTGTCTTAAGCAGGATATGGACGATATGCAGATTATAATCAGCGATGACGGATCTACAAAGTATGACACCAGCCTTCTAAAAAAATACCAAGACAGGTTAAAAGAAAGATTCCAGGATGTGGAACTTTTGCTTAACCCAGAGAACGTTGGAACAGTTAAGCATATTAACAAGGTCCTCAGTTGCAGCACTGGCAAATACCTGATTCCTCTATCTTCTGGGGATGCATTTGCAACTGGTAATGTAGTATCTAGCGCAGTAGGGATACTTGAAAAGACTGGACGTCTAATACTTGCATCAAGATATATAGATATGTACCTGAATGGGCGTAGTAAAGTAAGACCTAATCTTGTAACAGGACTTAGGCTTAAGTTTATGCCAAAGCAGCTTATGAACTATATGATTAGAAAACGTAATCTGATTAGTGGCTGCGCTGTGGTTTACAGCCGGGGATTATTTGAAAAATATGGCTTCTTCGATGAGAAATACCATCTTGTTGAAGATTACCCATACTATATAAAGCTTCTAGGTCAGGGACTTAAGTTTGGATGGATGGGAAAGCCAATATCTATACACGAAATTGGCGGTGTATCTACTGGCAAGGTTCATCCAAGCATATATAAAGATATAGACCTGATGAGGGAAGACCTTTATCAGCATAAAGAAGATTATGACAAGAAGACAAGAGCTTTTTTAAAAGCCTGTCATGAAGAGAAAAATGACAACTAGTGTATCTTGTAAGGTGAATATAAAAACAAGGCACTTGCTTATCGTGCCATGAGGTGAATATGGACAAAATAGCAGTACTTATTCCTTGCTATAACGAGGAAAAGACAATTGAAAAAGTAGTAAATGACGCAAAAGCAGCCCTACCAGAAGCTGTTATCTATGTGTATGATAACAATTCAACAGATGCGACTGTTAAGAAGGCAGAGGCAGCAGGTGCTGTTGTTAGATATGAGCATATGCAGGGTAAGGGCAACGTTATCAGAAGGATGTTTAGAGAGATAGATGCCCTCTGCTACATAATGATAGATGGGGATGACACATACCCTCTTGAAAATGCCAGCCAGATGACTGACATGGTTTTAAATGAAAATTACGATATGGTAGTTGGCGATCGCCTGTCATCAACTTACTTTACTGAGAATAAGAGACTTTTCCACAACTTTGGTAATACCATAGTTAGAAACAGTATTAACAAACTTTTTGGTTGTGAGATTAAGGATATTATGACAGGCTACAGAGCTATGTCATATGAATTCGTTAAGTCTTATCCGGTTCTTTCCAAGGGATTTGAAATAGAAACAGAGATGACAATACATGCTGTCTTTAACCAGATGACAGTTGGCAATGTAATAGTTGAATACAGAGACAGACCGGAAGGCAGTCAGTCTAAGCTTAATACCTACTCTGACGGAGCTAAGGTTCTTACTCTTATTGTTAAACTTTATAAGAACTATAAGCCATTTAGATTCTTTACCTGGCTTGCAGCTATTATGACAGTCGTTGCTATGGTTATGTTTGCATATGTATTTGCAAGATTCATTAACTCTGGTCTTGTAGAGAATATGCCAACGCTTGTGGTTTCAGGGTTTATTGAAGTGGCAGCAGTTCAGTCTTTCTTTAATGGTATGTTCTTATCAGACATGGTTACAAAGAACAGACGAGATTTTGAATTGAGACTTAATGAACTTTCGCATGAAAAACGTAAAATGATAGAAAACGGCGAAGTTAAGTAATAATCGCAATATAAAAATAAAGGATTAAACCTAATGAAAGCAGTTAAAGACATCTTTAAGAAACTAAATTATGTAATTAATGGAAAGCAAAAGAGGCAGTACGTAGTTGTTACCCTCATAGCCTTTATTGGCTCAATGTGGGAGCTTCTAGGCGTATCTGCAATCCTTCCGTTTGTAGAAGCTATTATGAGTCCAGATGAACTTAATAGCAAATGGTATACAAAGCTTTTATACAAATTTTTCACTCCAAAGTCCAATATGGAGACTATAACTATTCTTGGTATCTTTATCATAATAGTTTATATCTTAAAGAACCTGTATCTTATGTTTTCCCAATATGTACAGGCCTGGTATTCAACAGGGGTTCAAAGAGATCTTTCTATAAAACTAGCTAATACATATTTACACAGCTCATATCTTTTCCATCTTGGTGTTAACTCATCGGTTTTAATCAGGAGTATTACTCAGGATGTAGTTGGTGTATTTGCTGTATTCTTCTACTTATTCAGAGTAGTAGCAGAAGTCTTTACTATAGGTGCGATAAGTGTATATATTGTATGCGTTGATCCTATCCTAGCAATATCACTTGTAGGTATTCTTGGTTCATGTATGCTTATCCTTTTCTTTGGGCTTAAGAGACTTGTTAAGCTATTTGGACGTATAGGCCGTGACTGTGATGGTAAGAAT
>JAEEGJ010010469.1_pt1 | contig 24110 bp, 22 predicted proteins | sample 8958761 | NCBI WGS metagenome assembly JAEEGJ01 (sample SAMN16246546, study PRJNA631951) | gut metagenome | biome: gut microbiome; feature: rumen; material: RS-attached | host: Bos | place: Iran: Karaj | collected 2018-10 | reverse complement strand
CGGCCGCCAAGCGGGAACCAGCTTTCAATCTGGATGTTGTACTTGGCTGCCATTTCCTGCCAATGCTCGCGCTGGGCGTAAGGATGGCACTCGATCTGGAACATCTGGGGCTTGACTTTCGCGGGAACCACGATGGACTCGAAGAGTTCGTCATTGAAATCGAAGTCGCTGATGCCGATGGCGCGGACCTTACCCATCTCAAGGGCCTTCTCAAGTTCCTTCCAGGCGCCATTATAGTCTCCCAGAGGCTGATGCAGGTAAACAAGGTCAAGGTATTCGAGCCCAAGGCGTGCAAGCATCTTGTCCAGTTGCTTGAGCGTTACTCCTTCGCCGTACTCGTTGGGCCAGAGTTTGGAGGTGATCCAAATCTCCTCACGGGGAATGCCGCTGTCCTTGACGGCCTGTCCAACGCTGCGCTCATTCTGGTAAGCATGTGCGGTATCGATGTGCCGGTAACCGGCCTTGAGAGCAGCAAGGACGCTATTGTAAGTAGTCTCGCCTGCCGGGATGGAATAGACGCCGAGTCCGAACTGGGGAATGACGACGCCGTTGTTGAGGGTGATGGTTGTCTGGTTCATGGGAAGGGTTGTGTTTTGATTGATTTCAGGAGTCTTTGTGTTTTGTGCGGAGCATCCGGTTGCCAGGATGACCGCAAGGGCAATGAGCGTTTTCATATTACGTGGTTTTAGACATTTTTAATGAATTTGGCTGGATTTCCGCCCACAATGGTGCCGGGTGCTACGTCTTTGGTTACAACCGCACCTGCGGCTACTACAGCATTCTCACCGACGGTCACTCCAGGAAGGATGGTCGCTCCTGCGCCTATCCAGGCGTTCCGGCAGATATGCACCGGCTTGCAGAGGAGGATGGTCCTGTCCTGAAGGTCGTGGTTGTTGGCGATAAGTTGCACGTTGGCTGCGATCATCGCGCCGTCTTCGATGGTGATGCCTCCGCGGGACATCATCAGGCAGTTGTTCATAATCATCACGTTGCGGCCAATGCGGACTTTGTCGAAGCATACACCGGTGAGACCGGGCATCACCGTAGCACCTTCGCCGAGGTTCTCACCGAACAGTTCACGTACCCGTGCATAATACTCATCCGTGAAAGGCATCGTATGGTTGAGTTTGAAAAGAACCTGCGCCTGGCGTACTCCTTCGGCGTGTTCTTCTGCGGTCGTTTGTCTGGGATCTACTTTGAATGCTTCCATATCTTTTGTCATTTCGTTTCTGGTGCAAAGGTAAGGGGCTTCTCCCAGTGCACCGTTACCCCAAATGCGGAATCTTTTACCCATTTTTCCGTTAAGCCGGAAAATGCGTATATTTGCCTTGTAAAGTGACCCAAAGCGATGCATGACTTCCTGATTTATAATACCCTTACCGATTTCGTCCGTCCTGATGTCTTTCACAAAGACTACCACATCCATCTGCTCTGCAAAGGTGGGAAGATGTCTTTTTTCTGTGGTTACAAAGCGTTTGAGGTCATAGCCGGGGACTTTCTCATCTGGCAGATGACAACCGAGTTTACGGCTATCTCCTATTCACAGGATTTCGATGCGGATCTATTGATGATTTCCAATCCTTTCCTGGGCAGGCATAATCCCGAAATGATTTGGGCGACGAAAGGATATATGTACATCAAGGAGCATCCGGTGTTCCATCTTGACCAGGATGAGCTGGAGATTATCGGCACGGATTTCAAGCAGTTCTTCCAGCGGATACGCGCACCCAAGACCCTTTTCGGGGATGAGATTGTCGGCTCACTACTGACCATTCTCCTCTATGACATGTGGAATATCTATTCCCGGGAAATAGAGAAGGCGGAGATTGAAGACATCACCTCCCGCCATTTCCTGCGTTTCCTGATGTCTGTCCAGGAACACTGCCGGGAGCAGCGAGAGGTGGCCTGGTATGCCCGGGAACTGGGCATTGCCCCCAAATACCTCTCCGAAATCAGCAAGTCCATCACCGGCCGTCCTGCTGGGGACTGGATTGACAGTTACTCCGCTCACGAACTCCAGAAACTCCTGTCGGATCAGCGCCTCACGCTAACTGACATTGTAGACGCTATGCATTTTTCCTCCCAGCCTGCCCTCACGCGATATATGAAGCGGGTAATGAACACAACGCCCAGCGAATATCGCAAGAACTCATTATAATAGAAAAGCCAGTCGACTGACTGGCTTTTGCTGAGTAGCGGGAGGCGGACTCGAACCACCGACCTCCGGGTTATGAGCCCGACGAGCTACCAACTGCTCTATCCCGCGATGTTTGGGACTGCAAAGGTAGCACTTTTTTTTTATAATCCAAATTACCGGACCGTGACGTCCGTATCCATGCGGGCGAGGACCTGCGGGCGGGTGATGCGGTGGAAGGCGCTGACGAGGGCGTTATCCTTGTCCGAACCCTGTCCGAGGAGGTCGAGGACTTGCTCCATGGCGCCCGGAGGGGCGGGGTAGCCCTTGACGTTCCACTTCGTCAGATCAGCCTCGCCGGCCGCGACCGCGGCGTAGCGGATGGCGTCCTCGAGGGTGCCGATCTCGTCCACCAGATGGATGTCGAGCGCATCGGCGCCGGTCCACACGCGGCCCTGGCCGATGGCGTCCACGTCGTCCTTGGGAAGGTCGCGTCCTTCGGAGACGATGGTGGTGAAGCGGTCATAGACGGCCTCGATGGAGGCCTGCATAAAGGCGAGTTCGTCTTTGTCCAGGGGACGGAACAGCCCGTACATATCGCCGTGCTTGTGGGAAGTGACGTTCTCCACGCCCACGTGGGCGATGTCCTTGGCGGTCTTGGAGAAGTCGGGGACGATGCCGAACACCCCGATGGAGCCGGTGAGAGTGGTGGCGTTGGAGAAGATCTTGTCGCAGCGGGTGGAGATCCAGTAGCCGCCGGAAGCGGCATAATCGCCGTAGGAGGCGACCAGGGGCTTGACTTCCTGCAGCTGGTCGAGCTCGGCCTTGATCTTCTCCGAGGCGAGCACGCTGCCGCCCGGGGAGTTGACGCGGAGCACGACGGCCTTGACCGTGGAGTCGGCGGCGACCTTCGCGACCAGGGACGCGAAGCGGTCGCCGGCCACTTCGGAACGGCCGTTGCCGTCCACGATGTTGCCTTCGGCATAGATCACGGCGATCTTCTGCTTTGCCTTGGACGGGAGGAGCTTGGCGCTGACGTAGTCGGTGAAGCTGATCCACTTGATATCCTTGTAATCATCCACGACGGCGAGGGCGGCGAGCTTGTCTTGCAGTCCCTTGCGGTCCAGCAGCTCGTCCGCGAGCTTGCGGTCCACGAAATCCTGCGGCAGGTTGAGCCTGAGCTCTTCGATGTCCGCGTCGAGCTCCTGCAGGCTGATGCCGCGGGCGGAGGCGATCTCCGCACCGACGCTCTCCCACATCGAATCCACCATACGCTGGTACTGCTCCCGGTTCTCCGGGCTGGAGCTGCTGCGGGTGTACATTTCGCCGGCGGACTTGTACTTGCCGTGGCGGATCAGCTGCACGTTGACGCCGAAGCGGTTCAGCAGGTCGCCCAGGAACATCATCTGGGCGCCCATCCCGATAAACTGGGATTCGACGCCGAGGGACGGCGACATATAGATCTTGTCGGACACGGAGGCCAGATAGTAGCTGCCGGTGCCGGGCTGCTCCATATAGGTGATGACGGGTTTGCCGCTGGCGCGGAAACGCGACAGGGCGGCGCGGATCTCGCCGAGCGCGGTCACGCTGGACGAACTGCCGTCGGTGCGGAGGTAGATATATTGGACGGCGGGATCCTCCGCCGCGGCGTCGAGTGCCTGGACGGCATCCCAGATGCCGATGACAGACGTTGAGGACATACCGCCTCCGGACAGCAGGGACGCGGGATTGATGTCACCGAGGGGATTGTCTTCCTGGGTCTGCTCGCCGAAGGCCACCTTGGACAGGTCGATGCGCAGGACGCCGGACTTGGGCAGGACGGGCTTGCTGCTGCTGGCCGCGATGGCGGAGCCGAGCAGTCCGAGACCGATGACCATACAGATGAGACCGACCAGAACGATGCCGCACACGACGGCCAGGGTCATTTTGACAAAATCTTTCATCTCGTAAAAGGAATATTTGACAAAAGTAGATAAATTTGCATAATTATTCAAATACCCGATGGCACAGAAACCTTCCATCCCGAAAGGGACGCGCGACTTCGGCCCGCAGGAAACCGCCGAGCGCAACTACATATTCGAGACGATCCGTTCGGTCTTCCGCACCTTCGGCTATTCCCAGATCGAGACGCCCGCGATGGAGAACCTCTCGACCCTGCTCGGCAAGTACGGCGAGGAGGGCGACAAGCTGCTCTACCGCATCCTGAATTCCGGCGATGCCTTCGCGAACGTGGACCCGGACAGGCCGCTCACCCCGCAGGTGTGCGAGAAGGGCCTGCGCTACGACCTCACGGTGCCCTTCGCCCGTTTCGTGGTGCAGCACCAGGGCGAGCTCTCCTTCCCCTTCAAGCGCTACCAGATACAGCCGGTGTGGCGGGCGGACCGCCCGCAGAAGGGCCGCTACCGCGAGTTCTACCAGTGCGATGTGGACGCCATCGGGTCCCGCAGCCAGCTGTGCGAGCTGGAGCTGGTCCAGATCGTGGACAGCGTCTTCGCGAAACTGGGCGTGCGGGTGCTGGTCAAGATCAACAACCGAAAGGTCCTGACGGGCCTCGCGGAGGTCTGCGGCTTCCCCGACAAGGTGGTGGACATCACCGTCGCCATCGACAAGCTGGACAAGATCGGCCTGGACGCCGTCAAGGAGGAGATGCGCGAGAAGGGCCTCACCGAGGCGGCCATAGCCGTCCTCGAGCCGGTGCTCACGCTGAGCGGCTCCGCGGAGGAGAAGATCGCCCGGATGCGGACGGTCCTGGCCGCCTCCGAGACCGGCCTGAAAGGCCTGGACGAGCTCGAAGAGCTCTTCGGTTATATCGCTTCGGCAGGGATCCGGACTCCCGTGGAAATCGACCTTTCGCTGGCCCGCGGCCTCAATTACTACACCGGTGCCATTTTCGAGGTCAAGGCCCTCGACTGGCAGATCGGCAGCATCTGCGGCGGCGGCCGCTACGACAACCTCACGGGCATCTTCGGCCTGCCCGATATGTCCGGCGTGGGAGTCAGCTTCGGTGCCGACCGCATCTACGACGTGCTCAAGGGGCTGGACAAGTTCCCGAAAGGCCTGTGCAGCGCCACGCGCCTGCTGCTCGCCAATATGGGCCCCGCCGAGGTCGCCTATCTGCTGCCGCTCTCCGCTGCGCTGCGCGAAAAGGGTATTTCCGTGGAGATCTATCCCGACGCCGCCAAGCTCAAGAAGCAGTTCGATTATGCCGAGCGGAAGGCCATTCCCTTCCTGTCCATCACCGGCGAAGCCGAGATGGCGCAGGGGGTCGTGAATCTCAAGAATCTTGCTTCCGGCGAGCAGAAAACCTTCGCGAAAGAGGATCTCGCGGGGATCTGCGCCTTCCTAGAGCAGTAGCATCACCGCAAAGACAAAGAGCAGGAAAGCCTGGAATTTGATGCTGTGGACGTTGTTCTCCGACAGGAGCGACTCGGTCACGTCCGTTTCTGCGACCTCCTGCAGCGTCTCCCGGTCCGGCAGTTGCCGCCGGCCCCATTTGCTGACGATCAGACCGTCGTCGATGAGGGTGGCGCCGCCGTTGGACCGGTTGAGGGTGAGCAATTTCTTGCGGTCGGCGAAATAGGTGGAGGCCAGGATCTGCGGTGAAGAGACCGTCGTTTCCACCGTCTCGGGGCTGGCGGCCATCAGGACCATCGGCGTGCAGCCCAGGGTGACGGTCTCCTGCACGAAGCGCTCGATCTTCTCCCACTGGCGGGGCTTCAGCTGGTCGGGGTCATAGATGGAGACCGTCATCAGCGTGCCGCTGACCAGCAGCGAATCGACATAATCCCCCGCGGCGTCGCTCAGCGACAGGGTGGGGGTGGAATCGTCCGTGGGGTCGTCGATGTCCTCGGGGAGCATCAGCTCGGCGCCGGGCTTGAAGGGGGTGAAATCCACCAGCGGGATGGACAGCAGCGAGTACAGCAGGAACAGGCACACCGAGATGGCGGCGATGGGGAAGCTGACGTACTTGACCTTGCGCGTGCGGTCTATCTTGCTGAAAGGCAGGAAGGCGAGCGCCCATAGCGCCAGCAGGATGACGTTCTTGATCAGACTCTGCAGGTGCGTCAGATGCAGGGCTTCGCCGAAACAGCCGCAGTCCATCTTGGGATTGCAGATATAGAGCACGAGGGTCAGGATCGTGAACCCGCCCAGCATCACGCCCGTGGCGATGGCCGTGACCTTGCGCCACACGCCGGTGATCAGGGCGGCGCCGAGCAGGGTCTCCAGCAGCGCCATGCCGACGCCGATCAGGGCGGACAGGCCGGAGAGGAAGCCCAGATGAAGGAACTTCAGGTACTCCTCCACGACCAGGGCGGACCCGACGGGGTCCATCAGCTTGAGCACCCCGGCGAGGAAGAAAACGAAGCCGATGATGATGGCACTAACCCTTCGGATAACTCTCATAGACGGCTTTGATTTTGTCGAAAATGGCTTCGGGCGGCAGCATCCGCCCTTCGGCGTCGCTGCAGTCCACGACGATGAAATGCGGGTCCAGCGCCGCCTGGCGGCGGTACATATCGCGGACGCGCCGCTGGAAGGCGATGTCCGCCTCGTGGATGTCCTGCCGGCCGTGGAGGTAGCTGCGGTCGTCGCCGCCGCGCTGGATGCTCAGGCTCTGCTCGACGAAGCCGATGGGCACGTCGAGGAAGATGTTGAGGTCCGGCCGCGGGAGGTCGAATGCCCCGTATTCGGTATTGTTGATCCATTCGCGCAGGTCCTCGGCCTCGCTGGCGGAGGGGAGCTTGGCGCACTGGTAGGCGATGTTGGAATAGACGTAGCGGTCCAGCAGGACGGTGCCGCCGTCACGCAGGGTCTGGCGGATCTGCGCCGCGGCGTCGTGGCGGTCCTCCGCGAAGAGCAGGGCCACCAGCTGCGGGTGGACGCTCTCGATGGAACCGAAGCCGCCGCGCAGGAACTTGCCGATCAGCTCTCCATAGACGGGGGCGTCGTAGCGGGGGAAATGGATGTATTCCAGCGTCGGACAGACGCCGGTGAGGTATTCTCTGAACAATCTGACCTGGGTGGACTTGCCGGCGCCGTCCAGGCCTTCCAATACGATGAGCATATCGGTACAAAGATATGGAAAAAATCTCTATTTTTGCGCCATGACTCAGATTATGGCGGTGGTCAATCTGACCCCGGATTCCTTCTTCGCTCCCAGCCGCGTCCGTGCGGCGCAGGCACAGGGCCGCATCCGCGAATTGCGGGAGGCCGGCGCGGACATCATCGACCTGGGCGCCGTCTCCACGCGCCCCGGAGCGGCGGATGTCTCCCTGCGGGAGGAATGGCGCCGGCTGGCGCCCGTCGTGCGCGCCTGGGACCGCGACGTCCCGCTGTCGGTGGACACCACCCGGGCGGAGATCGTCCGGCGGGTGTACGAGTGTGCGGGGCCGTTCATCGTCAACGACATCTCGGCGGGGGAGGACGACCCGGAGATGCTCGCGACCGTGGGGCGGCTGGGGCTGACTTACGTGGCGATGCACAAACGGGGCAATCCCCGCACGATGGACGCGCAGTGCGACTATCCGGAAGGGGTGATTCCCGCCCTGGTGGCGTATTTCGGGGATTTCGCCCGCCGGGCGGAGGAGCACGGTATCGCTGAGTGGATCCTCGATCCGGGTCTGGGCTTCGCCAAGAGCGTGGAGCAGAACTGGGAGATCCTGGAGGGCCTGGAGGCCCTGCGCGCCTTTGGGCGGCCGATCCTGGTCGGCGCGGCCGACAAGCGCTTCACCGGCGGGGACACGGAGAAAGCAAACCGCCTCGCGCTTGCGCACGGGGCGGATATCTTGCGTGTCCACGACGTCGCGGCGGCGCGGGAGACTATTCTTCGAACAGCGGTTTGACGGGATCCATATTGCCCTGCGGCTGCTCCAGCGGGATGCGCCTGAAGGCGTTGACGATCAGCACCAGCAGCAGGATGGCGGCGGCAAAGATGATCCAGTAGCGCATACCGGGCAGCACGTCCAGCCAGGATTCCACGTCCTTGAAGGCATCGATGTTGGACATCACCAGCGAGAAGGTGTTGTTGGTGAAGTGCATCAGCATCGTGAGCTTCAGGGAGCCGGTCTTGTAGTAGACAAAACCGAACAGACAGCCGAGCAGGAAGGCCGGCACGGCCTGCCAGGGGTTGAGGTGGATGATGGCGAAGAAAGCCGCCGAAATCACGATCGCCCAGACGGGCTTCACCTTCGTGCCGAGCAGTCCGCGCAGGATCATACCGCGGCAGAGCCATTCCTCGAAGAACGGGGCGAAGATGCTTACCATCAAGAAGTTGAGCAGCAGGTCGTCGCCGGTGGTCAACCCCTCGAGCGCCTCCCGGATCCAGTCCGGCATCTCGGGCAGCAGGACGAGGATGGCGTCGCAGCAGAAAGCGGCGGCGAGCGTCGCGAGGATCACGAGCAGGGCGCAGAGCGCGCCGCCCACCGGCTTGAAATGCTTGCTGTCGAGCTTCAGGCCGCTGTGGACGAAGCTGCGGCCGCGGCTCTTGACGCTGGCGTAGATCATCGCCGGGATGAACATCAGCGGATAGGAAACCAGCATACCGTATCCCATCCCGGCCTCCTGGCCGAGGATGGCTACGAAGGGGAGGGAAAGGAGGCTGCCGAGCAGGGCGCCGAGCAGCAGGAGTGCGAGGAGGATGAACATCTCCGCCACGCCCGGGATGTAGTAGGTGAATTTCTCCAGGAAAGCGTAGTTCCTGGGTCGTTTGCCGTTGGCCATAAGCTTACTGATAAAGAGGGGTGGGATAGACGCCCTCGCGGGCGAGTTCTGCGAATTTCGCCACCACCGCGGGGCGGTCTTCCTTGTAAGTCACGCCGAACCAGCGGGACGGGGTGGACAGGACGTCGCACTGGACGCTGCCGTCGCGGATCATACAGTCGATGGCGTAGGGGATGTAATACTCTTTCTTGAGCTCCCGGCTGTTCTGTTCCAGGAAGGTCTCGAAGATGGCGGCGCTCCGGGCGAAATAGTCGGGGGTGAAGCCCCACATATTCATCGAGCAGAGGTCCTTGCCGCGGAGCTCGACGCGCTCGCCGGTGGCGGAATTGTCCCCGGACACGCGGCCGTCGGCGTCCATCCGGATGTCCAGGTGCTCCACCACGTCGGTCAGGTGCTGCTGCGCGTCATAGTGGCAGATGCCGCGGGATACGCCGCCGGACTCGCTCAGGGTGTGGTCGAGCTCGAAACCGATGATGGCATACACGCCTTCGCTGCCCTCGTGCGAGCGGCACCAGTCTGCAGCGATGCGGAAGGACTCCCGTCCGTAGAAGTCGTCCCCGTTGATCACGAGGAAGGGCTCGTGGATGACCTCCGCGGCCATCTGGACGGCGTGGGCCGTGCCCCACGGTTTCTGGCGCTCGGGATTGAGCGGCAGGAAGCGGGCGGGGATCTTGTCCAGTTCCTGGGTCACGAACACGAATTCGAGGGGGGAACCGTCGGTGCACTTGACGTGGCTGTATTTGCGGGCGACCGCCTCCTTGAACTGGTCGAGAAAATACTCGCGGACGATGTAGACGACTTTGCCGAAACCGGCCTGTACGGCGTCGTAGATGGAATAATCGATGATGGTCTCCCCGTTGGGTCCGAGGCCGTCCATCTGCTTGAGCCCGCCGTAGCGGCTGCCCATTCCGGCAGCCAGGACGAGAAGTGTAGGTTTCATATCGGATGTCAGATTTAGATTCTTTCGCAAAAATAACTATTTTTGTACAATATTTATGGCACGGTACACCAAAGACATCTGGGATCCGGACAAGGACGGCAACAAAAAAGAGCAGCGCTCATTCCTGCGCTACGCCATCATCGCGACCGCCCTGTTCCTCCTATTTCTCTTCCTGAAGAAGGACAGCATCATCACCTGGGTGCAGGCGGGCTTCACCCTGCGCCGCCAGGAGCGGCAGATCGAACAGCTGCAGCAGGAGAATGCGGAGATGGACCGGAAGATCCAGATGATGAAGGGAGACCGCGACACGCTCGAGCGCTTCGCGCGGGAGCATTTCTATTTCGCCGAGCCCGGCGACGACGTTTACATCATCGAATAATCAGCAGCTCCTTGTCGATCACGAGCTGCGTCCCGTTGCCCTCGAAGGTCTTCCCGCCGATGGTGACGGTGCCGCGGGGTTCGTCCCGGTAGCGGCGCAGCAGCGTGACCAGTTTCTCGAAAGTGGGTCCGCTCAGGCCGCAGCCTTCGACCAGGCGCCACAGGGCGTATTCCCAATGCTCCAGCGCCAGGACGGCCGGGATGCGGATGGCGCCGTCCGGCGTGGTGAGGCCGTCGCGCACCGACCGGAACCAGGCCTCAGCGATGTCGTCCACGCGGGCGAAGCGCGTCATATCTTCGCCCAGGGTGCGGACGAAGGAGGGGTTGATCTGCTCGAAAGCCGGGAACACTTCGTTGCGGATGCGGTTGCGCTTCAGCGCGTTGTCGGCGTTGGTGCTGTCTTCGCGCCAGGCGCAGCCGTGGGCGAGCATCCACTCGCGGATCTCGGCGCGCGGGATGTGCAGCAGGGGGCGGACGATGCCGTCGTGGTCGCCCATTCCGCGCAGGCCGCGGGTGCCCGTGCCGCGCAGGAGGTTGAGCATAAGCGTCTCGGCGTTGTCGTCGGCGTTGTGCGCCACGGCCACGGCCGTGAAACCGTGCTCGCGCCGCAGCCGGGCGAACCAGGTGTAGCGCAGCTCCCTGGCGGCCATCTCCAAGCTGATGCCGTGGGCGGCGGCATACCCCCGCGTGTCGAAGCGCTCCACGAAGCAGGGCAGGCCGTGCCCGTCGCACCAGGCGCGCACGAAGGCCTCGTCGCCGTCGGACTCGGCGCCGCGCAGCGTGAAATTGCAATGCGCGACGGCAAACCGGGCTCCGGGGAATAACTCCGGGGCCCGGTTTGCCAGGTACATCGAATCGATGCCCCCGCTGACGGCGAGAAGGATGTGCATCACGCTACTTGGTACCGAAGGTGTAGGTGAAGTTGAAGGAGAAGAACTCCTTGAACTGCACGCGCTGGGTGGGATTGTTGCCGCTCTTGTCCGGGATCAGGACGATCGGGTCGTAGATCAGCCAGGTGTCGAGGGCGAGCTTGATGTATTTGCCGACCAGGAAGCCGAATTTGTTGTCCCAGTTGACGCGGTCCTTCGCGAACGGATGGTTGAGATAATCCGTGAAGAGGATGAGCTGCGTCTCGTAGGTCATCACGTCGGGGATCGCGGCTTTGAGGTTCATCTTCAGCTGGGCACCGAGCTGGAAGAGGTGGTCGGCATAGACGTCCTCCACGAGGGGCATTCCGTATTTCTGCCGGAGATCGGGGATGCCGCAGAAGATGAATCCGCCCGTGACGGGGGAGAGGTTGAGGCTGAACCAGGGCGCGGGGTCCCAGGCCATACCCAGACCGAAGGTGAGGTAGCCGGGGGAGAAGAGGCCGGACTTGAGCGTGCCTTTCCAGTGCCCCCTGTCATCCTGCTTGTAGGAGTCGTAGCTGTTGGAGAACTGCGACTTGAAGGTCAGGTCGGCGGAGTATTTCCACTTGCTCTCGGCGGAGGTCTTGTAGCCGAAACGGCTCTCGAACTGCATCAGGTCGGCGCTCTTCTGGATGAGGTTCTCCTTGTCCGCGGACCACAGGAAACCGTACATCAGCTGCAGGCGGTTCGTCCAGGAAGTGAGGTCCTTGGCATAGTTGAGGTTGGCGTCCACGCCGGCGCGCAGGGTGGCGCTGTTGTAGCCGCCGGACGCCCAGCTCCACAGGGCGGTCTGGTTGAAACCGAGCTCGAAGGTGGCGTATTTCTTCCAATACTGGGGCGCGGGCTCGGCCACGGCGGCGCTGTCGGCCGGCTGCGACTCGGCATCCTGGGCGCGCAGGGCGGCCGGCGCGAGGGAAATCAATGCGAAAAGAGTAAGTATCTTTTTCATTTTCAATCGTTTTAGTAGGAAATGGCGAATACGACGCGGCGGTGGGAAGGCTTGCCGGAGAAGATATCCTTGCCTTCCTCTTCGCAGACGTAGCTGTCGATGGGGATGCAGCGGATGGTGGCCTTGGTGGCGTCCTTGATGGCCTGCTCGGTCTCGGCGGTGCCGTCCCAGTGGCAGAGCAGGAACTTGCCGGTCTGGATCTTCGCCTGGAACTCCTCCCAGCTGTCGCACTTCTCGACGTTGGCGTCGCGGAAGGCGACGGCCTTGTCGTAAATGTTCTGCTGGATCTGCTCCAAAAGCGTGGAAATATGCTCTGCGATGCCTTCCAGGGGCATCGTCTCCTTCTCGAGGGTGTCGCGGCGCGCCACTTCCACCGTGCCGGCGGCGAGGTCGCGGGCGCCCATCGCGAGCCGCACGGGCACGCCCTTGAGCTCCCACTCCGCGAACTTGAAGCCCGGACGGAGCGTGTCGCGGTCGTCTACCCTGACGCTGTGGCCGAGGGCCTCGAGGGCCTTCTTCACCTCGGCCATCTTGTCCAGGACGGCGTTGCGCTCCTCGTCCGTCTTGTAGATGGGGACCATTACGACCTGGATGGGGGCCAGCCTGGGCGGGAGGACGAGGCCGTTGTCGTCGCCGTGCGCCATGATCAGGGCGCCCATCAGGCGGGTGCTGACGCCCCAGGACGTCGCCCAGACGTATTCCTGCTTTCCTTCCTTGTTGGTGAACTGGACGTCGAAGGACTTGGCGAAATTCTGCCCGAGGAAGTGGGACGTGCCGGCCTGGAGGGCCTTGCCGTCCTGCATCATCGCCTCGATGGTGAGGGTGTCCAGGGCGCCGGCGAAGCGCTCGTTGGGGCTCTTGTGGCCGACGATGACCGGCAGGGCCATCACGTTGCGGGCGAAGTCGGCATAGACCTGCACCATCTCGAAGGCCTTTGCCTCGGCCTCCTCGGCCGTGGCGTGGGCCGTGTGGCCTTCCTGCCAGAGGAACTCCGCCGTGCGGAGGAACAGGCGCGTGCGCATTTCCCAGCGCACTACGTTGCACCACTGGTTGCAGAGGACGGGGAGGTCGCGCCAGGAGGTGATCCAGTTCTTGTACGTGCTCCAGATGATGGTCTCGGAGGTGGGACGGACGATGAGCTCCTCTTCCAGCTTCGCTTCCGGATCCACGACGACGCCCTTGCCGTCGGGATCGTTCATCAGGCGGTGGTGCGTGACCACGGCGCATTCCTTCGCGAATCCCGCGACGTGCTCGGCCTCGCGGCTGAAGAAGGACTTGGGGATGAACAGCGGGAAATAGGCGTTCTGCACGCCCGTGCGCTTGAACATTCCGTCGAGCGTGGCCTGCATCTTCTCCCAGATTGCGTAGCCGTAGGGCTTGATGACCATACATCCGCGGACGGCGGACTGCTCCGCGAGATCGGCCTTAAGTGCCAGATCATTATACCATTGCGAATAGTTCTCGGACCGTTTGGTAACCTCTTTTGCCATATTCTTGTTGAAAAACTGCGTTTTTTTTCGAAATTTGCATCTAATATAAAAACAAGTAGAGAGATACCTTTACGGCATGCTACTTGTAACTGCAAAGATAAAACTTATTTTTGATAGGAGACCTAAATATGAAACGGAGCGCGACACTTTTCCTGCCATTGCTTTTCGTGCTGGCATCCTGCGGTACCACTGCCCAATATGCTGAGCAGCGGTTCCAGGACGGCATCTATGCCCGCCCCGGCGAGGAGACTCATGCCGTCCGTCTCTATAACGAAGATGACTTCGCGGCGATGGCCGCGGACAATATTTCCCGTAAGCATCGTGACACGCTCGTCGTCGTGGTTGACGACACCTGGGCCTTGGGCGGCCTCGGTTACGGCTTCGGTTCCTACTACTGGAACCGCTGGCGCTACGGCTACGGCTGGTACGACCCCTGGTACTACGATCCTTACTACTACGGTTTCGGCTACTACGGCAGCTGGTACGACCCCTGGTACTACGGCTACGGCTACTACAACAGCTGGTATGATCCCTGGTATTACGGCGGCTACGGCTATGGCTGGTACGGACACCGCTACGGCTGGTACGACCATCCCTGGCACTACGGCGGCTACTGGGGCCACGGCGGACACTTCTACACCACCGACCGCGAGTATGTCCAGCGCTCGCTTACGCAGAGCGGCGGCAACCGCGAACGGCGGACCGGCAGCGGCTCCAATTACCGCTACGGCACGCCCGGCTCCCTGGGCAGCGCGGTGATCAATTCCCGCAGCACCACTTCCGCCTCTGCCGGACGCTCCCAGTCCAGCGTGACCCGCGGCACCGGCTCTTCCTCCACCATTGGCACGACCGTGCCGCGCGGCGAGGGCTACAACCATACGCGCAGCTACACCAACAAGCCTTCCGGCAGCTCTTCCGGCAGCAGTTCCTCCGGCAGCACCATCTCGGGCTCGACCCGCAGTTCTTCTTCCGGCAGCTCCACGCGCAGCTACTCCTCCGGCAGCTCGACCCGCAGCTCTTCTTCCGGCAGCTCGACCCGCAGCTCTTCTTCCGGCAGCTCGACCCGTAGCTCCTCTTCCAGCAGCTCCACGCGCAGCTACTCCTCCGGCAGCAGTTCTTCCGGCGGATCCCGCAGCTCCGGCGGCGGTGGCTACAGCAGTGGCGGTGGCGGCGGCTCCCGCAGCGGCGGTGGCGGCGGTGGCGGACACAGCGGTGGCGGGCACAGCGGCGGTCGCAGATAGACCTTCCTTCCGGGCCTGCCCGGACCCCCATACCTTAAACCGTGAAACCCTAAAATGATGACAAAGATGAAAAAGATAATCCTTGCAGCGGCTTTCCTGGCGCTTACCACTGCCGCAGGTGCGCAGTCGATGTACGACGCGATCGCCTTCAGCCAGAACAATTACTTCGGCACCGCCCGGAGCATGGCGATGGGCAACGCGGTGACCGCCCTGGGCGGCGACCTTGGTTCCATCGGCATCAACCCGGCCGGCTCCGCCGTGTCCTCCTACGGCCAGTTCGTGATCACGCCCGGTCTGACCATCTCTTCCGTGTCCTCGGCGTATTCTCCCGAGGGCGAGAATGGCTACGGCGTTGCCAACAACTTGAAGCAGACGAAGATGAACCTGCCCAACGTGGGCGTTTCGATGACCTTCGAGACGGGCAAGCGCTACGGCGTCAAGGGGCTTTCCTTCGCGATGCTCGTCAACCAGACCAACAATTTCAACTACGCGGCCGATGCGTTCGGGACCAATTCCCGAACGTCCAAGATCGCGGAGTTCGCCGACGCGGCCTACGGGATCTCGGAGATCTATCTGCCCCGGACGGACAATTACAACCCGTATGAGTATTCGGACGTGTCCTGGGACATCCTGACCGCGTACAACGGCGGTATGTTCGGCCCTTACGGCTGGGACGGCGAGTATGCCGGCGTGACGGAGAGCATCTCCGACAACGGCGACTACCATTTCGTGCCCGCCGCACTGGCCCAGACTTCGTCCGTGACCAAGGTCGGCAGCAGGTCCGACCTGGTGATGAACTTCGGCATGAACATCTCCGACCGCGTGTACATCGGCTTCAACCTGGGCGTTCCGATGGCCCACTACCGCTTCAACGAGTCCTTCTACGAGGCGGCGGTCAGCCCCGACCTGTTCCCCATCGTCTATGAGGACGGCGACGACCTCTATACCACCTACTTCCAGCGTGGCTACTACAACTACAAGTACTTCGCCGACATGGGCGGCATCTACGCCAGCCTCGGCGTGATCGTCCGTCCGACGGACAATCTCCGCCTCGGCGCCTCCATCCAGTCCCCGACGGCCCTGTCGATCTCGGAGACCTGGCAGTATATGGCCTCGACGACCTATTCCGACAACTACTACGACGACAGCGAGACCTCGCCGGCCGGTGAGTATTCCTACAACCTCCGCACCCCGTACCGGGCCTCTTTCGGCGCGGCCTACACCTTCGGCAAGGCAGGCGTGATCAGCGTGGACTACGAGCTGGCTGACTACAGCGTGATGCGCTTCACCCCCGTGCATATGGACCGTATGGGCAGCGACGAGTTCCTCGTCCAGAATATGACCAACAAGAATTTCGCCGGGGTCGCGCAGATGCTCCGCGTGGGCGGCGAGTTCAAGGTCACGCCGGCGTTCGCCGTGCGGGCGGGCTACTCGATGAGCACCTCTCCGGAGCGCTGGTGGACCGACAACACGGGCTCCACCGTGACGGCTGACGACTATGCCTCCGATTTCTACACCTACTTCGACAGGGTGAAGAACCTGATGACGCCGCACTACTACAACGACGTGACCAAGTCCTATTCCGCCGGTCTGGGTTATTCCTCCCCGGGATCCTTCTTCATGGACGCCGCGGTGCGTCTGACGCAGTATCCCGTGAACACTTTCGCTCCTTATTACGACTACAACAGCTACGACAGCGCCGGCAACCTTATGCGCGTGCAGTCCCCGAGGATCCTCAACCGCAGGGATCTGTGGAGCGCGTCCCTTACCTTCGGCTGGAGATTCTAAAATATGAAACTTACCGCCAAGCAACTGGCCGATATCCTTCACGGTACCGTGGAGGGCGACCCGGAAGCCAGCGTGACTTCCTTCGCCAAGATCGAACACGGCAAACCCGGCCAGCTCTGTTTCTTCGCGAATCCGAAATACGAACGATTTGTCTACACCAGCAGGGCCTCCGTCCTGCTGGTGAATCGTGATTTCACCCCCAAGGAGAAAGTTGCCGCGACGCTGGTGCGCGTGGACAACGCCTACAGCGCCTTGACGGAACTGTTGAATTACGTTTCGGCCGAGAAGAAGAAATATCGCTGCCGCAGGAGTCTCCGCTCCCGGATCGCCTGCAGCGCCAGGCTTGGCAGGCGGGTAAACGTGGGAGATTTCGTCACCATCGGCAAGGACTGCCGGATCGGTGACTGCACCATCATCCGCGACAATGTCACGATCGGTGCGGGCACGAAGATCGGTTCTCACTGCATCATCTACCCGGGCGTGCACATTTTCCCGGGGACGGTGATCGGCGACCGCGTGATCCTGCACGCCGGCTGCATCATCGGCGACGACGGTTTTGGCAACGCACCCCAGCCGGACGGCTCCTGGCTCAAGATCGAGCACCTCGGCAACGTCGTCATCGGCAACGACGTGGAGGTGGGCTCCAACACCACGATCGACAGGGCCCCGATGGAGTCCACGATCATCCACGACGGCGTCCGCATCGACAATCTCTGCCAGATCGCGCACAACGTGGTGGTGGGCAAGAATACGGCCATGGCCGCCCAGACGGGCATCGCCGGCTCCACGGTGATCGGCGAAGGATGCCTCTTCGCCGGCCAGGTGGGCATCGTCGGCCACATCGAGCTCGCCGACCATACCACGGTCTGCGCCAAGACCGGGGTGATCGGCAGCATCCGCAAGCCGGGGCAGACCGTGTTCGGCACGCCGGCCATCGCGCACAAGACTTTCCTGAGGGCGTACGCCAAATTCAAGAAGGCGGGGGAGGAGGATATCCAATAATTTTCGTATCTTTGCCGCCCAAATGAACCAGCAGACTCTCAAGACATCCTATAAGTTCGAAGGCAGAGGCCTTCATACCGGCAAATTCGCACACCTGACCCTTATGCCCGCTCCGGCGGACTACGGCATCCGTTTCGTACGCACGGACCTGGGCGTGGAAGTCCCCGCCATCGCGTCGAAAGTGACGCGTACGGACCGCAGCACGACCATCGCGGAAGGGGACGTGTCCGTCATCACCATAGAGCACCTGATGTCCGCCCTGACGGGCCTGGGCGTGGACAACGCCCGCATCGAGCTCGACAACGAAGAAGTCCCGATCCTGGACGGCAGCGCGGAGCGCTATGTCCGGGCGATCGCCCCGGACGGCCTGCAGGAGCAGGAAGCGGAGCGCGTCTGGATCGAGCTCTCCGAGACCGTCGAGGTCGTCGACGAGCAGAGCGGATCCTGGGTCCGGATCGAGCCGGCCGCTTCGATGTCCTTCCAGGTGGAGATCGACTTCAATTCCCGCGTCCTCGGGGTCCAGAAGGCCCGCTGGACGGAAGGCGCCGACTATGTGGGCCAGGTCGCGCCCTGCCGCACCTTCGTGTTCATGCACGAACTGGAATGCCTGGCCGCGCAGGGCCTGGTCAAGGGCGGCGACGTGGACAACACCATCGTGATCGTCGAGCAGCCCGCCACTCCCGAGCAGATCGACTATATGTGCCGCTTCTTCGGCCAGCCGCGCCTGGGCGTGACCGCCGACGGCTACCTGAGCAACATCAAGCTCCATTTCCCCAACGAGTGCGGCCGCCACAAGCTGCTGGACATCATCGGGGACATGCGCCTGCTGGGAGGCTTCCCGAAGGCCCGGATCACCGGCTTCAAGCCCGGCCACAAGATCAATACGCTCGCGGCCCGCACGGCCCTGGGCAAAATCAAGAAATAGAGAGAATATGACCAAGATTCACCCCCTGGCCACCGTCCATCCCGACGCCGTCCTCGGCGAGAATGTCGAAATCGGGCCGTACGCCTTCATCGACGCCAACGTCGAGATCGGCGACAACTGCCAGATCCTTCCCCACGCCACCATCTTTTCCTACGTCAAGATGGGCAGCGGCTGCCGCGTGTTCCCGGGCGCCGTGGTCGGCGCCATTCCGCAGGACCTGAAGTTCGACGGCGAAGTCACTTACGTTGAGATCGGCGACCGGGTGACCATCCGCGAGTGCGCGACCATCAACCGCGGCACGAAAGCCAGCGGCAAGGGCGTGACCCGCGTCGGGGACGATTCCCTCATTATGTCGTACGTGCACATCGCCCACGACTGCCGCGTGGGCAAGCACTGCATCCTCGTCAGCTATGTCGGCATCGCCGGCGAGACGGACGTGGACGACTGGGCCATCATCGGCGGCAGCACGGTCGTGCACCAGTTCTCCCACATCGGCACGCACGCGATGGTGGGCGGCGGCACCGCCGTCAACAAGGACATCCCCCCGTATTCCATCTGCGGGCGCAACCCGATCTGCTACTCCGGCATCAACATCGTGGGCCTGCGCCGCCGCGGCTTCGACACGGACGTGATCCGCAACATCAAGGACATCTACGATACCATCTATTATCAGGGCTACAACACCTCCGACGGCTGCGCCAAGGTGGAAGCCGGATTCCCGGAATCCGAGGAGCGCGACACGATCCTCGACTTCATCCGGAACTCCAAGCGCGGCATCGTGCGCGGAATGGAGATCGGCGTCAAAATGGAGATCGAATAGTGCCTCCGGTCCTGACCATAGCGTATTTCCCTCCGATAGAATACTTTGCAGTCCTTGCAAAGTATTCTTCGGTTTATATCGAGGCCTGCGAGAATTACCAGAAACAGTCCTACCGAAACCGCTGCCATATCTATGCGGAGAATGGCCTGCAGGCACTCAATTTCCCGGTGGTGCACCGGGACGGGACCTTCAGCCTGCCGATCCGGGAGATCGAGGTGGATTATTCCACCCCCTGGGTGGCCAAGACGGAGCGCTGCATCGAGACTGCCTACCGCTCGTCCGCCTTCTTCGACTACTACCGCGACGAGCTGTTCGCCATCCTGGACGCGCAGCCCGGGACCCTCTGGGAGCTGGATATGCGCATCATCCGTTTCTTCCTGAACAAGATCGGCCTGCGGACGGAACTCGTGCCGACGGAATCATTCGCCGCGGAGCACCTGGACATCCACCCCAAGCGCCCGAACGCCATCCTGCAGGAGCTGGGCGCAGACAGGCCCTACTATCAAATATTTACCGACAGGCACGGGTTCATTCCCAACCTGTCGGTAATGGATCTGCTCTTCAACGAGGGCCCCGCCTCGCTGGATTATCTCGGTCAATAGCCGTAATTCGCGGGATTCTGTCCGTGCAGCGAATCGTAGTCCCACGTGAGCCGGCCGATGATCTCGTTGGTCTTGGGACCGGTCATCCAGCCGTTCACCCGGATGACGTCCGTCTCCTCCACGATATAGGCGGCGACAAGCTCATAGTTCATCAGCATGCATCCCTGGTAATAAAGGCCCAGCGCCCAGTCGGCGGCCTCGCCGTAAGAGCCGTGGAACGTCCCCCTGGTTCCGTCAAGGGCGACGAAATCTTTGAGATAGTTCTTCACCTGGTTGGCTGCATCCTTGTCCGCCAGGTCGATTTCGTAGTTGAATTCGAAGGTATAGTCTCCCACCAGATTGAAATCGCAGGAGGACAGGCCGAAAACCAGGGCGGCGGCGAGCGCCAGCATCGTTATAATCTTGCGCATAGCGAAAAATTTTGGTAAATATACAAAAAATACGTAAATTTGCACCTGTGAACGAGATGGAAGGCCCCGACGGAGGTCTTCCTTTTTATTGGAATATGGACAGAACAGCATTCGAAAAAGTGGTGGAGAAGGCCGTCGCGGAGCGCGGCTGCTCCCTGGTGGACATTATGTTCAACGACGACGACAACGTGTTCGAAGTGACGATCGACAAGGCGGACGCCGATGTCGAGCTCGCCGACTGCGAGTACGTCCACAGGGCGGTGCTCGCCGCCTTCGACCGCAACATCGAAGATTACGCCCTCACCGTCGGATCCGTGGGGATCGACGCCGCCGAGGCGGATGAAATGCTCAAGAATATAAACGAATAGACACATACATGGAAAAGAAAGAAAAAGTCATTACGCTCATTGACGCCTTCAAGGACTTCAAGGAGGAGAAGAACATCGACCGTCCTGTGATGATGCAGGTCCTCAAGGACGTCTTCCTGACGCAGATCGCCAAGACCTACGGTTCGTCCGACAACTTCGACGTGATCGTCAACGTGGACAAGGGTACCTGCGAGATCTACCAGAACTTCGACGTGGTCGAGGAGGTGGAGAACCCGAACGCCGAGATCACCCTCGACGGGATCCGCGAGGACGGCGGCGACGCCGACGACTACGAGATCGGCGACCAGTACGCCAAGATCCTCCCGCTGGCCGCCTTCGGCCGCCGCGGCATCCTGAACATCCGCCAGAACCTGCAGGGACGCATCATGGACATCGAGAAGGCGAACGTCTTCAAGAAGTACTCCGAGAAGGTGGGCGAGCTCTTCTACGGCGAGGTCTATCAGACCTGGTCCAAGGAGGTGCTCATCCTCGACGAGGACGGCAACGAGCTGCACATCCCCAAGAGCGAGCAGATCCCCGGCGAGCGCTTCAAGAAGAGCGACTCCGTCCGCGCCGTCATCAAGAGCGTGGAGATGAAGAACAACACCACGCCGTACATCACCCTCAGCCGCGTGTCCAACGAGTTCCTGGAGCGCCTCTTCGAGCAGGAGGTGCCGGAGATCTCCGACGGCCTGATCACGGTCAAGAAGGTGGTCCGCGTGCCCGGTGAGCGCGCCAAGGTGGCCGTCGAGTCCTATGACGACCGCATCGACCCGATCGGCGCCTGCATCGGCGTCAAGGGCGGCCGCATCATGGGCATCGTCCGCGAGCTGCGCAACGAGAACATCGACGTGATCCAGTGGTCGCAGAACCCCAAGCTGATGATCCAGCGCGCCCTGAATCCCGCCGTGGTCTCCTACATCGAGATGGGTGAGGGTCCGGACGACAAGGTGAAGGTGTTCATGCAGCCCGACCAGGTCAGCAAGGGTATCGGCCGCCACGGCGTCAACATCCAGCTGGCCGGTATGCTGGTGGACCGCGAGATCGAGGTCTATCGCGAACTCCCGAAGGGTGAGAGCAGCGAGGAGGAGGACGTCCTGCTGAGCGAGTTCTCCGACGTCATCGACCAGTGGATCATCGACCGCCTCGAGGCGATCGGCTGCGACACCGCCAAGGGTGTGCTCGCCCTCGATCCCGAGGACATCGCCAAGCGCGCCGACCTCGAGGACGAGACCGTCGAGGAAGTCCTTAATATCCTGAAAGCAGAATTCGAAGACTAGACAGAATGGCAGAAATCAGACTCAATAAACTACTCAGACAGTTCAACATCGGCCTCGACGACCTGGTGGAGTTCCTCCACAACCAGGGCATCGAGGTGGATGCGAACCCCAATGCCAAGGTCTCCGACGAGCACCTTCCCGCCATCGCCAAACAGTTCGGCAAAGACCTCGAGCTGAAGCAGGCCGCCGACAAGGTGGAGGTCAAGATCACGGAGATCCTGGAGAAGAGCAGCCGCCGCCCGGCCCGCGAAGAGGCCGAGGAGGAGGAGCCCGAGCAGGAGACGATCATCAAGTCCACGACCTTCATCAACGCCAAGAAAGAGGCGTCCCAGCCGGTAGAGAAGCCGGCCCCGAAGAAGGCGGCGAAGCCCGCGCCGGCTCCGAAGCCGGAGCCCGTCGTGGAGCAGGCGCCCGAGGAGCCCGCACCGGCTCCGAAGCCCGAACCCGTCGTGGCGCAGGTGAGCGAAGAGCCCGTGAAGGCCTCCGAGCCGGAGCCCGTCGTGGAGGAGGCGCCCGAGGAGCCCGTGAAGGCTTCCGAGCCCGAGCCGGCGGAAGAGCCTGCCGCTCCGGCCGCCCCCGAGACGGACAGCAGCGCCCTCAAGGTGGTCGGCAAGATCGACCTGAGCCAGTTCGACCGCAAACCCAAGAAGCGCGAGCGCATCAGCAAGGGGACGCAGAAGGTGGACGTGGCCAAGGCCGGCGCCAGCATCGAGAAGAATCCCAAGAAGGAGCCGCGCCAGCAGGCGCAGCAGCAGCCGGCGGGCAAGGGCCGCAAGCGCGACCGCGACCGCTTCAAGCCGGCGCTCACCGAGGCCCAGCAGGAGGAGCTCCAGAAGGAGATCCAGAAGCAGGTCAAGGAGACCTACGCCAAGATGAACGAGGGCAAGAAGAACAACTTCGGCGCCAAGTACCGCAAGGAGAAGCGCGAGGCTGCCGCCCAGCGTACGCAGGAGGAGATGGAGCAGGCGATGGCCGAGAACAAGGTGCTGAAAGTCACCGAGTTCGTGACCGTCAACGACCTGGCCACCCTGATGAACAACACCCCGGTGGTGAAGGTCATCGGCGCCTGTATGAGCCTGGGTCTGATGGTGTCCATCAACCAGCGTCTCGACGCGGAGACCCTCGTCCTCGTGGCCGAAGAGTTCGGCTACCAGGTCGAATTCGTGACCGCCGAGATCTCCGAGGAGATCAGCAGCAACGAGGAGGCCGACCGTCCCGAGGACCTCTTGCCGCGTCCGCCCATCATCACCGTGATGGGTCACGTCGACCACGGCAAGACCTCCCTGCTCGACTACATCCGCAAGTCCAACGTCATCGCCGGCGAGGCGGGCGGCATCACCCAGCATATCGGCGCGTACAACGTCAAGCTGCCTGACGGCCGCCACATCACCTTCCTCGACACCCCGGGCCACGAAGCCTTCACGGCCATGCGTGCCCGTGGCGCCCAGCTCACCGACCTCGCGATCATCATCGTGGCGGCCGACGACGCCGTGATGCCGCAGACCATCGAGGCCATCAACCACGCGCAGGCTGCGAACGTTCCTATGGTGTTCGCCATCAACAAGATAGACAAGCCGGGCGCCAATCCCGACACGATACGCCGCCAGCTCTCCGAGATGAACATCCTCGTGGAGGACTGGGGTGGCAAGTACCAGTGCCAGGAGATTTCCGCCAAGCAGGGCATAGGCGTGGACAAGCTCCTGGAGAAGGTCCTCCTCGAGACCGACCTGCTGGAGCTCAAGGCCAATCCGAACAAGAAGGCCGTGGGCGCCGTGATCGAGTCCTCGCTGGACAAGGGCCGCGGCTACCTGGCCACCGTCCTCGTCCAGGAGGGTACCCTCCATCCGGGCGACGTGATGCTGTGCGGCAGCTTCTACGGCCGCGTGAAGTCGATGTTCAACGAGCGTGGCCAGAAGGTCACCGAGGCCGGCCCTTCCACGCCGGTGTCCGTGCTCGGTCTGAACGGCGCGCCCGCCGCGGGCGAGAAGTTCAACGTGATGGCCGATGAGCGCGAAGCCAAGAGCATCGCCACCAAGCGCGAGCAGCTCATCCGCATCCAGGGCATCAAGACCCAGAAGCATATGACCCTCGAGGAGATCGGCCGGCGCATCGCCATCGGCAACTTCAAGGAGCTCAATATCATCGTCAAGGGCGA
>JAEEGJ010010468.1_pt1 | contig 24112 bp, 18 predicted proteins | sample 8958761 | NCBI WGS metagenome assembly JAEEGJ01 (sample SAMN16246546, study PRJNA631951) | gut metagenome | biome: gut microbiome; feature: rumen; material: RS-attached | host: Bos | place: Iran: Karaj | collected 2018-10 | reverse complement strand
TCCTTTCTGAGGATAACTGAATCTATTTCCCAGTTCGATCGAAAACTAAAAATGAAACTATAATAATGTCGGTTTTCCTTCATTATTATAGTTTCAAAAACCGACATTTTTATATTGACATTTGCATTTGAAGGGAGGGGAGAAGGAAGACCTATAAATCAAGGAAAGAGATAAATGGAAATACATACTTTGTTTATTATTATCATATTTTTGATATCTTATTATATTATTTACCCTTCCGTTTTATGCAAAAAGATGCAACAGTAAAAACTGTTACATCTTTTTTGCATTAGTTTACTTTAAAGAAGAATTGACAAGAAGTTGATCAAATTCAGAAGATTCTGCTGTGATATCCATGATATTTATACCGTCTGATATATGACTGTCATTACTGAATGCAGACATGTTTTCTGCTAGTATCATAGCCTGAACAATTGAAATATCAGATATTTCGTTCTTATCTTTATCTATGATTATGCTATTCGAAGAACAGGAATCAATTGCATTTTCAGCTGCAAGTTTGTCACAGAACAGTACATCATTATATAGATTGCTAAGATACTCTGCATGCACCTGTTCAACAACTTCTAATATATCTGCACTATCAACGATTATTTCACCGTCATCTGTGTTGATGTGAGCGTTTTCAGCATCTTCAAAAGTTAATGTAAAGTTTCTGTAGTTTGAATTGTATCTGAAGTTTTCAATGGTAAGAGTTTCATCAGAAACGATAACGTGAATAATAGCATTATTGCCTGTTGTTGGATACTCAACATATACATCGGTAGTTTTTAGTTCATTGAATAAAATCTTGTTATTTCCGTTGCTGTCACTAATAATATCACTGCCGTATCCCTTTCCGTAAATATATGTATCATTTCCGCTTTCGCCTTTAAGGGTATCATTTCCTGCTCCGCCGTCCAAGAAATCATCACCGTTTCCACCTTGCAGATTATCGTTTCCTTCTCCGCCATACAACAGATCGTTTCCGTCATAACCTAATAAACTGTCATCTCCAGCTTCTCCATAGATCTTGTCATCTCCGGCGTATGCGTATACAATATCGTTTCCTTCTCCCATGTAGAAGATCTCAGCTCCCGCTGCTCCGCCTACATTTTCAAGTCCGTTGACACGGTCATCTTCACTTCCACCGTGGTATTCCATGTTTACCAACAGATCCTTGGTTTCTATAACAGTTTCGTCTGCGAACTCTATGTAATCCACAAAGAAATCTCTTGTGTCATAGCTGCTTGCATATGCGTGCTCGATAGTTACCTGATCATTTTCACTGTACTTGATCACAATGTTATTGTCTGATCTGGATAGCTTCAGATCTTCTGCCTTGATTCCTTCTCCAAAGACGATCTTGTCTGACTTACTTCCGCCATTCCATTCGTAGTCATAGATAACATCAAATCCATCTCCGAGATTCAGATAGTAGATATCGGTTCCTGCGCCTCCGATAATCCGGTCATTTCCTTCTCCACCTACCAGGATATCATCTCCTTCGGCTCCATCCAGTGTATCATTTCCGTTTTCAGCGTAGATTATATCACTTCCTGAAATTCCCTTGATTGAATCATCAGAATCTGAACTCAGAACGAAATTAGCGTCTGTCATATGAGCAAAATAGTCGTTAATACTTGAATAGGTATTATTGAACTGAGAAAAATATTCTGTACCTTTAGCATGATCATATGCCTTTATGAAAGCACCTACACTGCAAAGCATTTCATTAACCTCTTTATTATTTTCAATACGTTCATTGATAAACTCATTGATAGGTGAGAGGTTGAGGACTGTTTCATGTTTATCATTGATAGTCTCAGAAATAAGGCTAAGATAATCAGAAGACTGAGTGTTAGTGTTCAGGAGAACAAAATAGAGATTCTCAAATTTATGATATATTTCTTTCAGTATTGCAGCAGCATTAGAATTCGGATTCACAGAATTACCTGCACCTATAAAGCTCTTTACACCCATAATAGTTTCAATAACATGAAGGTCACGAGCATCTATAGCACCGCCTCGTGAATTTGGTTCAATATTGTCTGCACCGGAAATATGATAAAGTATCTTCTTTGTGAGTACTCTCTTTTCAGCATAATCATTAGAAAGATTGAATTTATTAACAAGGCAGTGAAAATACCCATCTTCGTAGTTTTCTTCGTTCAGAGCGTATGCAACACTATGAAGGTTACCAAATGATGTCCGGTCATCATCAACACCCTCAGGATGGATTTCCTGGGTCTTTGATGTATCCGCTTCAAACCAATGTTCTGAAATCGTGTGTATTTTACCGTTGATTATAACGTCTGCAAATAACTCCTTATTTGGATTGTCCTCATCCTCATTTTCGGGTGATCTGTAATTAGTACTGATTGAAGTAATACCAAGCTCTTCAAGAGAAAACAGTTCCTTGAGTTCAGGGCTTTCTTCTTTACCATCTTCGGGTTGCCATGTAATACCATTATGATCTTTATCAATCCAAACCTGCAATTTACCGAATTCAGCATCCAGTTTGTTAATCTTGCCATCTGTTTCATGGTTCTTTTCGTCATCTGTATATGTATTGAATGTTTTGAGCACATCAAAACCGTCTGTTGATCTTGTTCCGTCAGGGTAAATAACCTGATCACTGAATAATTCAGAACCATTGGTAATTCTTGGATCATCATCACGGTTGTATACAAGGAATCCATCCGTTCTGTCAATCCATGCAGTAAGTTCCTTAAATCCGTTATTATCAAGGTCAAAGTGAACTCCGTCAGCAACACTTGTTGTATGAACTCCGTCACCGTTAATATCAATTATTAGCGGATCACGTGGAGGCTGAGCTGCTCCTGCATCACCAAAACGCTCACCTGAATCGATAATAATATCATTACTGATATCATCAAGGAAGTTTCCGTCCCATCTTGAAAAAATGCTACCGCTGATACGTGGTGGATCCTTCTGAATGAGATCACCATTTTCATCTATCTGATAGCTTTCGTCATCAATCCAGAAACAATATTTTTCACGAATTTCATCAAAATTATAAATGGTTAATGTATCTTCAGGAGAAGATTCAAAGCTTAGTATAAGATCATGTCCATTTTCTGCAGTTTCATAAACAATATCTTCGATGTCAATTTCACCTAATTCAATATGGCTTAGACCATATTTGTCATAAATAGTATCATTACCATATCCATAACCGAAGAAAAATGAATCATCGCCAACTCCGCCTTCAAGAATATCTTTTCCTGCTCCACCGTCAAGTATGTCGTCTCCGCTGTCGCCATGCAAAGTATCGTTATCATCTTCGCCTAATATATAGTCATTTCCTTCTCCGCCATTTATAGTATCATTGCCAATTCCACCATACAATTCGTCGTTACCAGATTCTCCAAAGATATAATCGACACCTTCTTCACCAAAGATAATATCATTATTATTACCGCCGTAAAGTTTATCTCCTTTTTCACCGCCGTAAATTGTATCTTTGCCGATTCCGCCCCAAACTATATCCCAGCCTTCTCCTCCATAAACCTCATTTGTTCCGCAATTACAATCAATTTTATCATTACCGATTCCGGCATCAATGTAATCATTTCCACCTCCTGTGTGGATTAAATCGTCTCCATCACCACCAAAGATAATGTCATCACCGTCGCGATAATCAGAATATCCATTTTCATTATCACCATAAATTGTATCATTGCCAGAACCACCCAAAATATAATCATCGCCACTTCCGCCAACAATACGATTTCTTCCTGCAGTAACCCGGATAGTGTCATTTCCATAGAGATAATTGGATGTATCTCCCTTCATGTCGCCATATATTGTATCATCTCCTGATCCGCTTACAATGTAATCATCTTCATTTCCACCTTCCAAAATGGTATTATTTCCTTCACCTCCATCGATGAAGTCATCTCCACCTTCGCCATATATACTATCATCGTCATCTTCACCATATATGATATCAGCATGATAACCTCCATAAATGATATCATTTCCACGGCCACCGAATATATGATCAGCACCATCGTCTCCCCAAATTATATCATCAAAAGAAGTGTCAAGATCAGAATAAGGATTAAACACCTCAAACATCAAAGCCTTATCATCACTCACTTTTGGTATTCTAAATACATCATTATTTGAAGCATTTGCCTGAGAATCAGTTCCATCACCATAAATAAAGTCAACTCCAGGACCACCATGTAACTTATCATTTCCGCTTCCACCGTAAATAATATCGTCGATATAGTCCGTTTCTTTTCTTCCATTTATAGAATCTGAACTACGTTCATCACCATAAATGATATCATCACCGCCACAGCCTATTAACATATCACTTCCGATTCCACCAACAATCGTATCATTATTTTGATATCCGGCGACGTAATCATTTCCGCCTTCAGCATCAATTTCAAAAGTAATTTCGGTATCGTCTGGATTGATAAAAAGTTCCTTTATAGAAACACGATCCAATTCGCTATAAGCATAGTTGAAAACATCGCTTTCGCTGCTTCCTTTAAGGAAATGATTTCCATCGGAAAGAATAGAATCCCAGAAATTATACGCAGCAGCACGGAAATCATCATCGACCAAAGCAGCAGCTAAGGTGCCACCAATAATACCGCCTATTATTGGCCCTAATGGAGGGAAAGCCGCACCAACTTTAGCTCCTGCTTCACTGCCAATTACTACAATTCCCCAGTCAAACACCTTTTTTACTGCTTCTTCTGCCGTCATAGTACCATTGGAAAATCCCTTATAAATATCTGTACATATTCCTGCAAGTTCAATCAAATCAAAAGGCTCTAACACGCCTTCTATTATTTTCCCAGCCATCCCATCACTAACAGCCCTTGCAAGAGCAGGATTATTTCGTATAATATTGATAAGCTTGCTCTTTTGTTTTACAAGCCATGCATCAATGGCCGCTTCACCGGCTGAATGAGCAATCGAACTAACATTTAAATTAACCTGACTACCATTAATGACAACGTTATCGGCTAACATTTCTAAAAGATCGTCTGCGCGTAAGCTGCTATACTCTTCAAAGAAAATCGGGCTATGCTTGCATTTGTTTACCAAAGCTTTTACATCAATAGAATCAACATCAGCTTTATTGACTTTTAATTGATAAATAAGTTTCTTAACTTCTATAGCAGTTATATCATCAAGTTCACTCATCTTTGATAGATTTTTAAACCTGATATCTATATCATCAATTCTATCAAAGTCCATGTGGACTAACGCTCTTTCTGCCAACTTTTCAATATACGACACCTCATGTGATGACGTATTTGAACAGTTTTTTAAAATGAATTCGGCAAGATTGTCATCGCTTCCGGTTACTTTGCGTAAATAATCAAGTCTTTGAATAATTATTCTTTCGCTTTCATCAAGCTGATTAAAATTGGGAAATAGAGCGTTATATCTATTTAGCGTAGGATTAGCTGTTTTTACACCATTTACTTCAATCTCTAAAAGATCAATAACTGGAGGATATCCTTTATCAATACCACCTGAAACAAATTCATGTGTTATCTTTAGTATTTCATCATAATAACCTTTTGTATAATACTTCCTGGTATTACCATTATGTGCTCCTTTTCGATGATCTTCAAATGTTAAAAACTGTATATTATCAGCATTACCAGCATACTGAGGATATTTAGAAACTGAATACATATGCTGACCTTCATATTTAATACCTAACTTTTCTCTAATCGGGGGAATACCTTGTGAATTTGATATCAAATCCTGTTCGTCAACGCCCCAGTTATAGGTGCCATTGCCTGATTTTATAAGTTCGCGTTCTCTATCCCAGGCATCTTTAACAGCATTGGTACGAATAGATTTTGTTAGTTGTGTAAATGCATTGATTTTAACTTTTTTCCCTTTTGAGTTTACACGTTCGATTTTTAAATCTTTCAAATAATTAGAAAACTCACATAAATAATCTGGAGCATCTGATGCAAACTGATTCCATTCTTGTGTTCGTGTTTTACCAGTTATGCTTAAAAAATGCTCATATAAATCTTCAAAGCTCATTTTAGAATAATCAATTGTATTTGCCATATCTAATCCTCTAAATTATTAATTGTACTGATTTTCAAATTCTTCTAGCCAATCTTCGCCAAAAATTTCTTCAGCTTTGTCTTCCAAATCAACAGAGATATATGTAAGCACACTATCAAAAGAATCAAAATCTTCTTCGTCACCTTCAAATAATGTAAAAAAAACTCCTGTTTCTTTTGAAAAATACAAATATTCACCATCACCAATAAAGCTTCCTACTAATACATTTACAGTTTCATCAATTTCCGGCCAAAAAAGGCGCCACGATCTATTAGCCATATTACAGTTTTTAGTTAAAAGCAACCATTCTCGAAACATAGAAGGAATATTAATCTTGTTCTCTTTTTCCCAATTCTTTATTTCTTCTTCAGTAGCAGGAGCTTCAAATTCATACTCATACTCATCAGAAAGATAATCACATAAGTCTTTTAAATAATCATAAGATTCTTTAATTAATTCCTTATCACTTTTTTTCATAATACATTCTCCTTTGTTTTTAAAAAAATAATTCATTATTTTGCAATTTCAAATTAACTTGTAATTGCATATTTTTTAAACAACACTACGATTATACCACTTTCAACAAATTTATTCAATAAGTATCAATATTTTTTAAACATAAATCTATTTAATTGACTAATATGACATCGATAATTATTAGAAATATGTCTCTTCTGGCTATATTTTTTGCTATGTAACTTTTTAATCCAACATTTATAGTCATAAATTGCAAAAGCTAATAATGTGACTATACTGTCAATCAAGCAAAAGGCAATTACTGGAATGTTAGACGGTAAGACGCAAACTGTAATAAGCACAACGCTTAAAACAGATACTAGTGAAAGTGATTTTTAGCTCAACGCTGAACTTTGCGATTACCTAAAGGCACTAAAAGAAATACAACGAATAATGCCTCGTAAAACCAAGGACTATGTTTGTGTTAATGCTATCGGCGATTTGCTAAAGCCTGATTACATAACAAGCAAGTTTAAGAAGCTGCTTAAAGTCAATAGTTTGCCGCCTATACGCTTTCACGATCTGCGCCATAGCTGCATTAGCCTAATTGCCAATGATAGTCGTTTCTCTATGAAACAGATACAGAATTATGCTCGACACGCCAATTTCTTGACAACTGCTAATGTTTATAGCCATACCAATATTGATGTAAAACAAGAAGAACTTGACAGTATAACTGCAAATTTTAGCGGTTTTTTCAATGATAAATAATTATGAATCATATTAGGAAAAATCTTAGGAAATGCAAAAAATCGGCACTTCCGAATGCTCGAAAGTGCCGATATTACTTTGGTTGCGGCGGCTGGATTTGAACCAACGACCTTTGGGTTATGAGCCAAGCGCACTGACGGTACCTGTTTTTCTTGCAACCGTTCCGTCTATCATGTCGCTGATCCCCGCTACAATATACAGGCTATAAAACGGCGGTGAAAATGCGGGAAAGAGCAGCAAAGCTATACTGCAAACAATTCTGATAGCGGTAATAATATTCGCCATTTTAAACAGGTGTTCCCACTTCGATAAGATTGCCGTCAGGGTCATAAAATCGTATCACCTTCTGTCCCCAGCTGTGCGTCATGAGGCGGTTCACATACCTGACTTCGGGATAGAAACTTTCCAGCTTCTCAACGAATTCTTCTATGTCAGGCTCTTCAAAATACAGCTCGCAGGAATTGTTCTCCGGAATGATCTCGCGTCCGAGAAACTCCTTCCAGTATTTCTCTTCCTGCAGGACAAGCCCATCCGTAAGAATCATGTTTCCTTCATTATCAAGAACCAACTCAAGACCGAACAGATCATGATAGAATCGTCTGGCTCTTTCAATATCTTTTACAACTATCAGTACGTTCTTCAGCCTCATGGCAGAGCCTCCTTCTGAATGTGGTCAACAAATTCGGGATTAATACTTTAGTGCTTCTCACCCTTTGCGTGTTATAGCATAAGCATACGAAATTATATTCTAATTAATTCATCAACACAAAATCGAAAAGTTATTTACCCTCTTCTTTTCATCATCAAATAGCAATTAATTCCATTCTTATAAAAATCAGGCAGTTCCCCAACACACTTATATCCCAGATTTTCATATAGCTTCTTCGCTCTTGGATTAAAATCATCTACAGTTAAAAAATACTTTGCCGAAGAAGAATCGGAAGCATTATCCTCAAAATACTTAATCAACTGTTTACCGATACCACAATTTCTGTATTCTTCCTTTACTGCAACAATATGAAGATATGGATAATTTCCAAAGATGCCATTTGTCATGTAGTAAATAAAACCCACACATTTCTCATTTCTATCCAATGCAACATATACGTTTTTTTGTCCGACTGCATATGTAAGCATATCAGCTGCCTTTTCATAATCGCTGAAATATGCTTTTCCTAAATCCGAATTTTGCAGAATTTCAGTACAGCTATCAATAAATTTCATATCTGCAAGTTTAATATGTATCGGCTCTTTTTCAGTAAGATATACTTTGTCCATATTAACCTCCGATTTATTGTCATTTATTTGCGATAAAAAAGCCTCGGGAAACGCAACTATATCTCACCGTTCTTTTGTAAGATAATTATATTTAGCTGATTTCTTCTTCCAGATTTCTTAAAAATGCACCTGCATGAGCGCCGTCCATTTGTGTGTGATGAAACTGAAATGAAACGGGCAGTAAAGCTTTGTAACCTTCGATCCTGTATCTGCCCCAGATCATAAACGGATTATTGAAAATTCCGCTGTACATTCCGACAGCACCATCAATTTCGGTCTCAACAATGGCAGATGTGCCGATAACCATATATTCTTCAGATAAGTCATGATCGGAACAGGTATCACGGACTTGTGCGGTATATTGCAGGTAATCCGCATTGAATCGTTCGAGGTCATCAGTGTAAGCAATATCACAGGAACTTACTTCGTTTTCTTTGTTTTTTACTATCGTATTGACTGCAATTTTATCATACCGCATCAGCTTGTCACTAACAGGGAGAGTATAGAATTCTTTGATCGTGCTTGCGGCTTTCCCTATACAATAATCAAGAAGCATATTAAATTTCATACCTGTTGATCTGCTCTTGTTTATAAGAGGCATTACGTCATATGTCTTAAAGAAAGTCACCATAGGGTTGGGAGCTTTCATCCATAATTCAAATGCTGACGCTCTCGTTGTTTCTTGGGGGGCAATTTCTCTGACGCTCATTTTATGATCTCATCTCCGATCTGTCTTATTACTTCCGTTTTTTATATGTATCATCGTCCTTTGTGTTTTTCTCTTTTCTTTTGCTGTTTTATCTCAAACATCCGTTGCTTGTCTGCGAGCTTTTGTTCACGGGTCTTCACCTTTCGCTCCAGCTTGTTCTGTTCAAGCTGCATCTGCAATGCCATCTGCGATTTTGTGCCGATGCCCGAATGCTCCATCTGCTTTCTTGCGTTCCTTTGCCGCCGCTTGGGATTATCTGCTGTTTTTCGCTGTATGATATCCACTTTCTGACTGAACCGCAGTTCGATGAAATGTCTGAGCGCAAATTCATATATCTCCTGTTCTTTCGGCTCTGCCCCGAATGTGACCCTACATACAGACAGTCTGCCATTATCACAGCGCTCAAATATGCCCACCCAGAACGGCTCGTCAAAAAATATCGTCAGTGTTCCTTCCATGAGCTGTCCTTTATGTTAGTTGTGGTGATGATCAGTATGTATTTGCCGCAAGCCAATCTGCAAGGAAACCCAACTGCTGCTCTGTGTGAAACCAATGCTCGCCGCCCTGCATTACCGTCAGACCAGCACCTGTATGTTCTGCAAATTCTGTGACCGTTTCAAGGCTTGTCAGGCTGTCGTTTTCGCCGTAAAGTATCTCTGTGGGGATATCCCATTTTATCGGGTGTTCTCTCACATAGCAGAGATACTCCCATGACAGAGTTTCACCGAAAGAACTCTCAATTTCTCTGCGATTGCTAAGTTCTTTTTCAGTGACGCCGGTCCATTTCATCATATCAAGGATAAGCCGTTCCATATCAACAATGGGCGAAATGAAAAATGCTCTGTCTATTCTCTTGTCGGCAAGCGACTGCATTGCAAAATATGCTCCTATACTGTTTGCTATCAGTACGACTCTATCGCCGTTTTCGCATAGTTCGTCATACAGCTTCGGAAACTCCGACCATGCCTGCCACGGTGTTTCGGCTTTGTAGTCAATACCAACAACATCATACTCAGGGAACAGGGGCTTGTAGAATTCGCATTCATCGATACTCCCGTTTTTGCCGTGAATGTAGATCACTGTGTTTTTCATTTAAGTCTCCTTCAACTATTTCTATATGTCTGCTTTAAGTCAGACGGATCATATTCTCTGTCAGCTTTCTCTTTGAATAATAAACCAGACCTCTGTCCCGTTTAATTTCCGTATATCCCAGTTTTGCATAAAAAGTATTTGTTCTTGTATTCCAGTCGGGTGTGTCCAGGGTGATCTCTTTTACCCCGGTAAACATTGATTCTATTTGCTGCATCATAAAAGACCCGTACCCTTTACGGAAATGCTCAGGCGCAACAAATATCCTGCCGATGTTCAGAACGTCTACCTGCAAATACAGGATTGCTCCACCGACGATCAGCCCTTCTTCTGTCAGTTTATACAGATGCCCTTGTCTTGCCATCTCAGTATGAAATGAGACCGACATATACCCGGGCGGACCTTCTGCCGATGCTCCGCCTACGAAAACATCACTGTCAAATGCACGCTTGGAAATTCCGTTCAGTGTCAATGCATCTGATGTATCCGCTTTTAATAACTGCAAATTCAAAAACCGCACCTCACTTATACGCTATATAATCTGTATTCCATCTGGACGTCAAACGGTTCCGCTGCTGCCAGTTTCTCATTGACCTCCTCCGCAGGCGTACAGCCAAGTTCCCGGTATGCCGCCTGTGACTCTTTTGAGGAATGAGCAGATATGTACAGTTTGTCCGCGCCAATCCGCCGAGCCTCTTCGCAGACCATGGAAAAGAGCTTCCTGCCGATTCCCTGACGTCTGTATTCCTCTGATACCTGAAAACAAACCAGCTGCACATATTTTGCCGTAACTCCGAATATACGGTGGGAGACAGTTGCAAAACCAATGAGCCGCTCACCGTCGAAGGCGCCAAATCCGGTCTGGTCAAGGTTTATATTATGCACCACTTCTTCTGCGATCACCCGGCACTTTTCCTGTGACCAGTTTTCTTCATAGACATTCGGCACAAGCTTCCAATCGTTGTCAATCTTTCTCCAACACTCTGTAACAGTCTGGTGACGGACAAAACCATCCAATGAATGACCTGTGAAATTGTTATTGTCCAATCTCATGAATTGATATTTAATTCCTATAAATATGGCAAGGTTCCTGACCTCACAGCCCTTGCTCGCATAGTAAGCAAACATTTCATCAAGTTTCTTCAGATCATAGCTTGTAACACAATCGGATATGACATGAACGTCATATCCTGCCTTTGTCATGTTGAAGCAGGTGGATTTAACACAAGCAGTGGCATCAGCACCGGCAACATAGAACTCTTTAATACCGTTCTTTTCAATGAACTCTGTAAATTCCTCACTTGTAAGCGCATTTGCTCTCGTCTTCACAAAGATATTATCGGACACCACCTTCATTTCAGGAACCAGCTCAGCCCCCTTTGTGTCCGGCTTGAATGTGCGTGTACCGGCAGACAGGTTATTGTGTTTAATATAGATAACTGCCATTTTCTGTTTCATTGCCCAATCAATAGCAGAATTTATGTTTTCAATGATGTCCCTGTAATGCTTAGTAATGTCATTTTGAATATCAATCACGACGAGTGCTTTTCTATTCATTTTTTATTCTCCATTTCCTGTACGGTGATTCTCAGTAATTTTATTCAGCCATTCTTTCCTTGAAATTGACGACACATGGGTCGTTCCATTTGTTTCATCCGGATATTCGCATACAAAATGCATACCGATGGATTCTGCTGTTTTTATGGAAGGCACATTTGTGTATTTGCAGTAGGAATACAGGGTTGGATAATCTGTGTTTCGGAATGCCCAATCCCGGACTGCTTTTGCGGCCTCTCCGGCATAGCCTTTTCGCTGGCAGTCACGGCGAATATGGTAGCCGATCTCCGGCAGTATCTCTCCATTGATATTCTGGAGTGTCAGCCCGCAGTCGCCGATCAGCTCACCTGTTTCCTTCAGGCAAACAGCCCACAGTCCGAAGCCGTCATTCTGATAGCGGTCCATGTTCCGTTCGATCCAATCATTAACACGCTGCATATCGAATGTGTAAGGATAATGCAGCATGGTCTCAGGGTCGCCGAGCACCAGAAACAGCGCCTGATGATCGTGTGTGTTCATTTCTCGAAGCAACAGTCTTTTCGTTTCCAGAACCATTTGTTGTCATCCCTTTCTCATTGCAGTCAATACCCCACGCCTGCCTTGGCGTTCATGTTTTATTCTGATCGGTTTTCCTGCCCGTAGGCCCTGACAAAATGCTCGCTGAATGCTTTGATCTGTGATATAGCATCAGCTGTTTTTTGGGGCTCACGGTCACATAAATGAATCAGAGCAGAGATTGGCGCAGTATAGGCAAACGCAAGCATTTGAGGGTCATCGTTCCTCAGCAGGCCTTTTTTCATCATGCCGTCAAAAATATATGTGAACATCTCTGTCAGCCCCGTCAGAAAGTGCTTTGTTGCAAGCTGTCTTGCACGTTCATCACGGTACTGCTCAATAGACAGTAGTTTTCTTGTCATCACTATTCTTTCATCATGCACCGTAATATCGACCATTCGCATTGTCATTGCAGTAAGTTCATCAAGAGTATCGGGTACAGGCGGCAGATTCTCCGCTGAACCGAAGCGTTCATTGTAATATGCGATCATTCTGTCCAGCAAAGAGTTCCATATCTCTTCTTTACTCTTATAATGTTTGTACATTGATGACTTCACAAGCCCCAGCGATGCAGTCAGCTCACGGATATTCGTACCATCAAATCCCTTCTGCGAAAACTGTCTGAGAGCTTCATCAAGTATTCTTTCCTTTGTATCCTTTGCCATAATTTCCTCCGATAATAAAGAGTGACCTATCGTTCACTTACTATCTATATTATAGCGAACGATAGGTCACTTGTCAAGAGCTATTTATATATTTATACAAATTAAACATGGGAAGGACTGGAGCGGAATCAGAACTTTTTCTCACTGCTGCTCAATGACGAGGAGATCAAGCGTGAAATCCTCGGTATCTTTACAGAAGAAATCTATAATTCATTGAAGAAAGCAGCAGAAGAATAAATCTTGTTGCAACTCAATATAATATTTTTCTAATAAAAGGCTACTATGCAGGTTCATCAGCAATAATCTGTTGTTATGAATTATGTGCTGACAAAAATAAACAGGAAGAGACTTCAAAATGAAGTTTCTTCCTGTTTTGCTTATAGCCCGCTGTATAGGTCTTTCATATTAGTTTTTGGAAAACTTCTTTATGAGTACTGACCTATCAAAGGATAATTGCTATCCAATGATGAGGGGATTGCTCTATTTATTCATTTTCAACTATAATCCTTGCGCCCGACTTAAATTCGAATTCCAGATAAGTCTCACCTACACGAACTCTCTCTAGCAGCTTCTTGACCAGAACCTCATCAAACTCCGTGATGGTTCTCGGCTGAGAATCGATATAATTTGCCAGTTCCTGGATTCGCTTCTTTCGCTCGTTCTTAGCGACCTCATCCATATTTGACTGCTCCTGCAATTCTCGCAACCGAAGTATCTCCTCAGAAAGGTCATCGTAGTTCGTGCCGCTTTCCGTCCGGTCGATCAACTCCTGCTGAAGCTCTCTCATTCTTTCAGCAATGGAAACTGTGCATTGAACGAGTTGCAGAGCAATGCCTTTTATCGGCGTACGCTTTAAACTTAAAAGGTTTGTATAGATATTGTTTTTACATCAATATTTAGCTATTATTTCAGTTTGAAAGCTAAACAGACTGTTTTTATTGCCCCAAAAAAGATTTGTCAATAGTACCATTTTGACAACACCTCAATTCGCATTTAATTGTTTCTACTACAAAAATAATTTCCTTGTCAAGAAGCTATCAGTTTGGATATTGATGACGGGATACTTTCTTATGTTAATATTTCCTTCGACAAAAAAGCTTGGGCTATTCGTTTATTTAAATAAAGCTTGCGGAATATGTTTATAGATATTGGATAAGATGTCAAAAATGTTGATGCATATTGACTTTATATTTAGCTTACAATATACTATTATTATGCTAATAATGTATCAGTAAATAAACCGAAAGGAGGATTTTATGGGTAATTTTTTTACATCTACGCAGATATTGAATAATGAAATACTTGACAGTAATAAATTCATTAATGAATTCTGCGAAAAAATGGCTGAGGAAGGTTATGTGACTTGTAACAACGACGAAAGCGAGCTCTCATATATATTGAGATTTGCCAATAACTGCAAATGGATCACTATTACTTCAGAAGCCTATGAACAGGGAAATGAAAAATCTCAGAAGGATACGGGAAGAATTGCAAAAATGCTGAAAACTTCTTGTGTCAACACAACAGTTATTGACAGTGACTGTGCAATTATGGACTTGTATGATAAAAACGGAAAAAAAGCTGATACAATTATCATGGGACGGGCTGATGACTATTTCGGCGACGATATTCCTTCTCCGTCCGAGAAAAAATGGAAGCCGTTTTTATGCAGTGGAAGTACATGGGAGCAATTTGAAAAAGTACGAAAGGAGGAATATGTTTTTGTGGAGGAGGGCTTGGCGAGGCTTGCCCCTCTTATTGGCATTGATGCCTGCAATATAACATTTTCGGCAGAAGATGCCAAGGAGGACGATGGAGCTGCATTTTTCCTTGACTTCAAAAAAACGGCAGTTATAACTATGTCGCAAAATGGCAACGTCGTTGAGAAATCTCCTAAAAAGCTTACTCTCAAGACTGCGTTTAAGCAAATATTTGGGGAAGCATTAGAACCATATGGCTTTAAGGCAATAAAGGGCAAATATCCTTACATTGTTAGAGTGGTAAATAACGAAATATTACATATAGTTACGTATCGTGAAATAAGTCCTGAGTGGCCTGCGGACAAGGCTTTTGAAGTTCTTGGTGGGGTAGCGACAATTTATCGAGAAAGGATTTCGCTTGATAAGAGTTCTAAGCAGAATAGGAGCTGGCTAAAAAATTTAAACAGATTTTATGACTCGTTGACAAGTCATCCTGATGTTGAAATTCTAGAAAAACTATATAAGTTTTGCTATTCTTCTAGTAATCAGGAATCAATGATCACTGCATTAACAGAGAGCGTTGAAAACTTTAAAAAATACGCATTGTATGTTTTGGAAAAAATCAATAATATTGATTCATGTATGGAATTTTTTAATGAATTTATGATGCCATTCAATTACTTGAAGTGTACCAAAATATGTTCTTATTATTCGGATGAAGATGAAGCTTTTCTTTATATTTTATCTGCTCAGGAAAATAATAAACATTATGATTTCCTTGATAATTATTTTAATGATCCTGAACTTCATAAGTTTATTGAGAGTGAAATTGAAACAAGGAAAAACAAAAACATAGAAATATTAAAAGGCCTAAAACTTATAAATTAATCATTAAGGAGGAATAAATTATGAAGTTTAATATCAGAAAAATATTGTCTCTTATTTTAACATTAACATTGCTTGTTTCATATAGTTACAGCAACAGCTTTAATTATTATCAAATTAAAATTTATGCAAGCGATACAGATGATGAAGATACAATAGATGCAAAGAATGATAATTATAAAGCAGGTAATTGGGGAGTAGCAGTTTTTATAGATAAATGCTCATGGAATTTTTTTCATAATGCTGTTCAACAATACTTAAATGCCATATTTAAGTATGAAACAGAAATCAGAATTGATTATATTGAATCCCGAAAAAATCCTGTCACGGGAAAACAAACTAATTATGGAAGCGCTGATATCGGAAGATATGAAAAAAATACTTGCTATTTGTGGGAAATCAAACCAGCGTCATATTTAAATCCTGACAAACAAGACTTGGCCAAAGGTCAATTAGATAATTATACTGAGAACGAAAATCATGTAGAACGAGAAATAGAATATAAAAAAGGTGAAATGGATGCAAATCTTGGTACTATAAATTCTAAAAAGACTTTTAGCAAAAAATCGCCTTCAGGCGCCAAATATGAAATATCATTTTGGTGTGATGAGAATAGTATAATTTATTATCAGTTTGAAAAAGAAGATGATGACGATGACGATGATGATCCATATGAACAACCAGCAGTAATACCTAAAGACAATTCTGATAACAACGATAAAGCTAATCCAACTGATGCAGAAAGAAAAGAAAACGAACAAAATAATGAGCAAGAAGACGAACAAGAAGACGAACAAGAAGACGAACAAGAAGACGAACAAGAAGACGAACAAGAAGATGACGATGATATAGCAGCAGCTGCTGCTGTTGTTTTAGTTCCTGCTGCAGCGATTTATGCTATACGCAAGATTGGTCCAGGTGTAGTAGCAGCTTTTAATAATAAAAGAACGTCATTAAGCGGACCTGCAAAGTTGGTTGCTGCGGCTGTTATTATATGTGGAACTATAGTGGCGGTTTCCACACCAGTTCATGCTCAAGGAGTTGATTACTATGAAGTTTCGGCGGAAGAGTATGAAATAATAAGCGATGGATATGATGCTCTTTGGGCACTTGGATTTATTGATGACGAAGGAAACTTTGAAGACCTTGATGAAGATGAAATTGAAAAAAGAATTAACGATATAGAAAAGGATCCTAACTCGGTCAATAATGTTATTGACAAATATAATAATGCAAAAGATTCAAAAACAAACGATAATCATATTAGAAATAATGATGATAACGACAATGATACTGGCACAGGTAAGAGCGACGGCAACGGCAAAGACAACGGCAAAGACGACGGCAAGGACAATGGCAAGGACAACGGCAAAGACGATGGTAAGGACAACGGCAAGGATGACACCCCAGAGGCATATGATGATGATGACATGGATGTCGATGATAAAAAGAATAAGGAATATGATGAAGCTAAAAAGCAGGCTCCTCCTCCAAGCGATCCTCTTATAATCCATTTCAGCGATGAAGAAAAGATCGTTCTTACCAACCTTGATGACGGGGTATATTTTGATCTCGACAACAATGGTTTTGCAGAAAAAACATCATGGGTAGGTCCTGAAGAGGGCTTGCTTGCTATTGATTTAAATAATAATGGAACAATAGACAACGGCGGTGAGCTTTTTGGTGATAGGTTCAAAATGCCTAATGGCATCATTTCAACAGACGGATTTGAAGCACTTGAAAGCATGAACAGCAATGACGACCTTGTGATTGATAAGAACGACGAAGTATTTGATAAACTTATAGTTTGGTTTGACCGCAACCACGACGGTATATCCGATGCAAACGAAATGAAGAAGCTCGCAGAGCTTGATATTGTCAGCATAGGACTTGATTCGGCTGATGACGGAACCTTTTATTTTGACAATGATTTGAATATTTTGGAGTCTGAGTCTGCTTTAGTTACATTCAAAGATGGTTCAACCAAAAAGATCAGCGAATTCCTATTCCCTGTAAATACAGTAAGTACTATTCGCGGAGGCATGTTTACTGTAGGAAACGTTCCAAATCTCTTACAAGCGCTTGAAAACGATGAGGACGGCAGTCTGACAGAATTATTTCTCGCATTCGATGCTGAAAAGAATATCGGTAAAAAGCGTTATTACCTGAAACAAATCCTGTATAAGATAACGGATTCAGCAGATGTAGATCCACGCGGTAGAGGAGAGAATATCGACGGGTGTGATCTTCACGTTATCGAACAGTTCATGGGCTCAAAGTTCGAGGGAGTTGACGGAAAGAATCCAAATACGGTTGCAGCAGCTACACTGAAGGAGATATATGCTTCATTAGAAGAGCTGTACTACAATTATGTTAATTTCCGTTCAGATTTCTATGATTTCCGTTTGAAAACATATGTTAGAACAAGTGAAAACGGATTTAAGTATATCGATCATAGTAAAGTTGATATCTTATTCGACAATGCTATTGATAATAATCATAATATAGATATAAATATATATGATTATGCAAAGTATCTGATTTACCTTGATAACAAACACAAAACAAATTCATTCGCAGGATTCAGGAACAAATACAGCGCTGTATCCGAGCACCTGGCTGATATACTTAGTCTTGCCGAATTTGGAAGAACATCTTTCGGAACCAAATATGATGATACTTTAACCAGCGCTCCGAATGGAGGTATTGTTTTCGGCGATCCTGGAGATGATACTTTAAGCGGAGGCAATTCTCCTGATATTCTTTTCGGAGGCGACGGAAACGATACTCTTAACGGCGGAGCCGGAAATGACGAGCTCCATGGCGGCACAGGAAATGATATGCTGTGTGGTGGAGCTCACAATGATACATACATCTTTGAACTCGGTGACGGACAGGATACTATAAATGAGGAAGGCGTAGACAGCAGTGCCGACAGAGTGCTGTTCGGTATGGGTATCACTTCTGAGGACGTAAAGGTTACAAGAGATGGAAATGATATGGTGCTCGTCATCGGTACTAAAGGCGATAGTCTGAGAATAGTCAATCAGTTTACGGATACATATTATCAGATAGAATTATTTGAATTTACGGATAATTCGGTAATTGACAAGTCAGAATACCTTGGAGCAACGATTACGATAAGAGGAAGCAAAAAGTTCTCTGCTCCTGATGATAAAGCTACTGGAACTACCATACTTATCGGTTCTTACGATGATGATGAGATATACGGAAACGGAAGAAAAGATATAATACGTAGTGGTGCAGGAAATGATATTCTCTGCGGCGGCTCGGGCGATGATGAGCTTCACGGCGGCGCAGGAAATGATATGCTTTATGGTTCAGTTGGCAATGATACATATGTATTCGAACTCGGCGACGGACAGGACACGATAAACGAAGAACTGACAGATGGCAACGGAGACAGAGTATTATTTGGCGAAGGAATAACACCAAAGGATATCACCGTTACAAGAGACGGAAATGATATGGTGTTGCTGGTCGGCACTAAGGGTGACAGTCTGAGGATAATAACTCAGTTTACCAATACCTACAATCAGGTTGAATTTTTTGAATTTGCAGATGGAACGAAGATTGACAAATCAGAATACCTTGGTGCAACTATCACACTGAAAGGCAGTGGCGAGTTTGCGGATCAGGATGATAAAGCAACGGGTATTACCATACTTGAAGGCTCAGACGAAAATGACGTTATCAATGGAAAAGGCAGAAAAGACATCATATATGGCGGTGCAGGAAACGATACTCTCTGCGGTGGAGCAGGTGATGATGAACTACATGGCGGTGTAGGAAATGATTTACTGTGCGGTGCCAATGATAATGACACATATGTATTTAATCTCGGCGACGGACAGGACACTATAAATGAAGAACTGACAGATGGCAACGGAGACAGAGTATTATTCGGCGAAGGAATAGCGCCAAAGGATATCACTGTTACAAGAGACGGAAATGATATGGTACTATTGGTCGGTACGAAAGGTGACAGTTTGAGGATAACAAATCAGTACACCAATACATACGATCAGATCGAGATATTTGAATTTGCAGACGGAACAAAGCTTGACAAGAAGGAGTATCTCAATACTACTATCGTTATGAAGGGAAGCGGTAAGTTCTCGGATCAGGATGATAAGGCTACAGGTATTACAAGGCTTGAAGGTTCCGATGAAAATGACGAGATCTACGGAAACGGCAGAACAGATATTATCTATGGCGGTGCAGGAAATGACTTCCTTTACGGTGGCGCTGGAAATGACGAGCTCCACGGCGGTACAGGAAAGGATATGCTGTACGGAAATGGTGATAACGATACCTATGTTTTCAACCTTGGCGACGGTCAGGATACTATCGATGAGCAGGAAGCTGACAGCAACGGGGACAGGGTATTGTTCGGCGAAGGAATTACACCAAAGGATATTACCGTAACAAAAGAAGGAAATGATATGGTACTTCTTGTTGGCGAAAAGGGTGATAGCCTCAGAATAGTGAATCAGTTCGGCAATACCTATTATCAGATCGAAATATTTGAATTTGCAGACGGTACAAAGCTGGATAAGAATGAGTATCTTGGCGCAACTATAGCAATAAACGTAAGTGGTAAATACGATAATCCGGAGGATAAGGCAATAGGAGTTACCAAGCTTATCGGCTCTGATGACAACGACGAGATTTATGGAAACCGCAGAACAGATATCATATTTGGCGGTGCAGGAAACGATATTCTCGGCGGAGGCAACGGAAACGATGAACTTCACGGAGGTACAGGCAACGATGAATTGTACGGTTATGTTGGCGACGATACCTATGTCTTTGAACTCGGTGATGGTCAGGACATTATTGATGAACAAAAGGCAGACAGCAACGAGGACAGGGTATTATTCGGCAAGGGAATAACACCTGCTGATATCACGGTTACAAGAGACGGAAGTGATATGGTACTTCTTGTAGGCGATAAGGGTGACAGCCTTAGAATACGGAACCAGTTCACAAGCACTGTATATCAGATAGAAATATTTGAATTTGCTGATGGTACTAAGTTTGATAAGAAGGAGTATCTCGGCGCTACTATAACATTGAATGGAAGCGGTAAGTTCTCAGATCCTGATGACAAGGCAACAGGAATTACCAGACTTGTCGGCTCTGATGACAATGATGAGATCTACGGCAACGGAAGAACAGATATCATTTTCGGAGGCGCAGGAAATGACGTTTTAATCGGTGGAAACGGCAATGATGAACTTCACGGCGGAAGTGGAAAGGATACACTATACGGAGGCGCAGGAAATGATACCTATGTCTTTGAAGTCGGCGACGGACAGAATAGCATCAATGAAGAAAACACAGGAAGCACCGAGGACAAAGTAGTATTCGGCGCAGGCATAAAGCGAGAGGATATCACCGTTGAAAGAGAAGAAAATGATATGGTTCTTCTTGTAGGAAAAGACGGAGATAGTCTGAGGATAATATATCAGTTCAGCAACGGCAATTATCAGGTCGAGAGCTTTGTTTTCGAGGATGGAATCATAGCACATATCGATCTTGAAACATCAGAATTTGTTGTTGACTATGAAGAAGTGGTCACAACTGCAACGACAAAGACGACTGTAAGTACAACAACGACAGCAACTACAACAACATCAGCAGCTACGACAACAGCCGCAACTACAACAACATCAGCAGCTACGACAACAGCCGCAACTACAACAACATCAACAGCTACGACAACAGCCGCAACTACAACAACATCAGCAGCTACGACAACAGCCGCAACTACAACAACATCAACAGCTACGACAACAGCCGCAACTACAACAACATCAACTGCTACGGCAACTACAGTTGCAAGTGCAGTAGCGGCAGGAAAGACTACCGTAACAGCAAACGAAAAGGTGGAGGCATATCCGCTCGGAGATGTTAATAACGACGGTACTATAAATGCAGTTGATGCTTCTGCAGTTCTTGCGTATTATGCCCTGATCTCAACAAATCAGGAAAGCAATGACGATGAAGCGAAAAAGCTTGCAGCAGATGTAAACCATGATGGTTTGATAAATGCTGTTGACGCTTCAAATATTCTTGCATACTATGCTTATGTGTCCACCGCAAGCGGTGAAATAATGTCTATAGAAGAGTATTTGGCAAAGAAATAATACTTTTATTTTCTGGAACTCCCCTTTGTGGGGAGTTCCATCCATTTATTCAGTGCTAATTATATGCTATATAAAACGGCCTCTAAGCAGCAAACTCAGAGGTCGTTTTATATTATTAATGCAGATAGAAGGACATAATGATTAAAAGATGTTACGTTTTGCGTTCTCAGGAATATCAAAAAACATCATTGATATGTAATCTTTCCGCTATACTACGCATTGCATTGCAGAAGCTGTACTCCTGTGTCAATGATGTCAGTGACAGGTCTGTGTTTATTATTCATCTTCGTCTGAACATATCGACAGCCCGTGTAAGAGCTGAATGTAAACGCATTCTGCCCAGAATAAACGCCTCTGACGTGTAATACCACGACAGAGGCGTTCTCATTTCTATTCACTTTTCCACGCTGACCGTCACACCGGATTTGAACCGGAACTCCAGAAAAAACTCGCAGACCTTGACGCTTTCCAGCAGCTTCCTCACCAGCGCCTCATCAAACTCCGTGATGGTGCGCGGCTTAGAATTGATGAAGTTCAGCAGCTCCTGTATGCGCTCCCGGTGCGCTGCTTTTGCTGCATCATCCATTACCGTCTGTTCCTGCACCTCACGCAGGTGCAGGATTTCTTCCGCCAGGTCGTCATAGTTCATACCGCTTTCCGTCCGGTCGATCAACTCCTGTTGCAATTGCCGCATCCTTTCTGCAAGGGCTTCTGCCGACTCCGGATTTGCAAGGTTGATCGCTGTTTTCAGGTTGCTTTTCAGCTTTTTCAGGTATTCGTCGCTGTTGCCAAGCATCTCGTTGATTGCATCAACGAGCGCCTCCTGCAGGGCGTCCTCGCTGACTGTCCTTGCCGTACAACGAGTCTTTTCCTCCAGTCTGGTCTTGCAGCGCCAGACGATTGTTTTCTTGCCCCGTTTGTTCCAGTGCAGCCTGCGGAAATGCTCTCCGCAGCACTCACAGATCACCATGTGCGAAAAAGCGTGGTTAGCACTGAAGCCCCGCCGCCTTCCGTTCAAATCGCGCTCGGATGAACGTCGAGCCATTTCCTCCTGCACTCTCAGGAACAAATCCTTCGGGATGATCGCTTCATGATCGTCCTCGATGTAGTATTGTGGCAGAGTGCCGTTATTCTTTCCCCGCTTCTTATTCAGAAAGTCTATGGTGTATGTCTTTTGCAGGAGTGCGTCACCCATATATTTCTCGTTCTCAAGTATCTTCCGGACAGTGCTGTCATGCCAGCGTGCATTACCCCGTGCAGTCCGGATTCCGTCACGCTCAAGCCCTCTGGCGATCTTTTTGCAGCTCGCCCCCTCCAGATACTCCCGGAAAATGCGCTTTACGATCTCGGCCTCCACCTGATTGATGACGAGATGCCCGTCCTCGTCCTTGTCATAGCCGAGGAAATTTCGGGCGTTCACCATCACTTTCCCCTGCTGGAAGCGGTACTGTATACCCATTTTCGTGTTCTTGCTGAGTGATTCCGATTCCTGCTGTGCCAGTGATGCCATTATGGTAATCAGGACCTCACCCTTTGCGTCCATTGTATTTATGGACTCCTTCTCAAAGTAAACCGGAATGTTGATCTCCTTCAGCAGGCGGATATATTTCAGGCAGTCCAGTGTGTTTCGGGCAAAACGGCTGATTGACTTCGTGAATATCATGTCGATTTTTCCTGCTTTACAGTCCTCGATCAACGCATTGAACTGTTCTCTTTTCTTGGTCGAGGTAGCGCTGATACCTTCATCCGCATACACCCCGACGAACTCCCACTCCGGATTTGTCTTAATGAACGCCTCGTAATGCTGGATCTGTGCCTCATAGCTGGACGCCTGTTCTTCGTTGTCCGTACTGACACGGCAGTACGCCGCTACCCGCAGGCGCTTCACCTCCTCCTTTGCCGCCGCATTACCTTTCTGCGGCTTCGCAGGAATAACCGTCATGTTTTTCATGTCTTCACCTCTATTAGACTATAAATGTATTCGGCTTGCTCTGCCGGATCGTCGAAATGCGTCTCCGCGCCTGCCAGATCGAACGCCCTTTGCATCAAGCTGCTCACCGAGAATTGCCGTTGCAAAGTCGGTCGTGATGAGTGCGACCTCCAGATCGCCGTCGTATCCTGCATTGTTGTTGATGACATAATACACGCTGTTATCAGCATAGAAGTTCTCGTTTTCGCCGTTGGCATCGC
>JAEEGJ010010463.1_pt1 | contig 24124 bp, 21 predicted proteins | sample 8958761 | NCBI WGS metagenome assembly JAEEGJ01 (sample SAMN16246546, study PRJNA631951) | gut metagenome | biome: gut microbiome; feature: rumen; material: RS-attached | host: Bos | place: Iran: Karaj | collected 2018-10 | reverse complement strand
ACAAACACACAGAGCGGTAATGAAGCAGCCGAAGAGGGAATTATTGCCGGCACGAATGTCACGGATCCCAACTCGCTCATCGGTACGTCACTTACTCAGACTTCAATTGAGGGAGTTGATCCGAGTCTTCTTGCCGATGTTGAAGCCGAGGTTGATTCGCTCATCTCCGACGGCAGTATTTCTCTCGACAACATAGCCGATGTGCTTGCATATTCGGATGTTGAGGCAAAGAGTAAGCTCTTCGGAGCAGCTGCCCATATTGCGGATGAGGGCGGACTTGCTCCCAGAGATGCTGTCCTTGAGGCATATAAAGACATCGTGCTTAATCCCGCATATTACCTTGATATACCCGAGGTATTGCCTGCAGCAGCCGATGCGGACAAGGAAAAGACAGCCCTTATGCGTGATATCGTTATGGTCACAAATTCGGGCAAAAAAGCAGATTCTGTCGATGCATCCTCGCTCATGTTCGTACCTGTATTCAATCCCGAAACGGGTGAATATGAAGTCTTTGAGATGGAAGAACTGCTCGCAGGTAAAGAAGAGCAGCTCAAGTCCATTGAAGAAAGGCTTGCTGATAACGGACGCTTCATCAACACCTCCGGATTCAGAGCCGGGGCAGCGGAAGAATCTAAGGCATCACGTGATTACAGAGGATTTATCGCGATATTGTTCGCGGTACTTCTTGCGGGAGGATTAGCGTGGGCACTGATCTATAAAAAGAGAAAGGAAGGAAACAGATGAAAAGGAGATACCTGATCCTTGCGGCGGTGACCGTACTCATGCTTGCGGGCGTGGCCGTGGGATATTCCTTCTTAAGTACCAACGAAAACCTGATGCGCGTCGAGGAGGCGGGAAAGTTCCGCAACGACCGAGCACGCGAGATGACCACCGTTCTCACACAGCAGGATATGCCCGAGGCCGGAATGCACACCATTCCTCTCTATTACTGCTGCCTGACTCCCTACGACGACAAGTTCACTGGCCTGCACATCCTCTTCGACAAGGAGAATGTCACCGACACCATCGGCGAAGTGGTTTCAAAGGCTGGACGCACTCAGCTGCGTATCGCCGAGACCGAGAAATACGCCCACGTAACCTTCTTCTTCAACGGCGGCCGCGAGGCTCCGTTCGAGGGTGAGGACCGCATCCTCATCAACTCCCCGAAGGTGGCCACCTACGACCTCCAGCCCGAGATGAGCGCTCCTGAGGTTGCCGCCGCCCTGATGGACGACCTTAAGACCGAGAAGCACGATATGGTGATCCTCAACTTCGCGAACGGCGATATGGTAGGTCATACCGGAGTCTACGACGCCATCTGCAAGGCTGTCGCCACCATCGACGACCTGGTAGGAAAGGTTGTGGACGTGGCCCGCGCACACGGTTACAGCGTGCTGATCACCGCTGACCACGGCAACGCCGACTACGCAGTAAACCCCGACGGCTCTCCGAATACCGCACACTCCCTGAACCCCGTGCAGTTCATCGTTGTCGACGACGACGTGAAGAGCGTACGCGACGGCTGCCTGGCCGACATCGCGCCGACTATGCTGCGCCTGATGGGCATCCCCCAGCCTGCAGATATGACCGGCGAATGCCTCATTGACTAGAAATATCCTTAACCTTAAACTTTTATATTATGGATTTAACAGCTCTTATCATCACTCTCCTCATCGGAGCAGTTGCAGGCTGGCTCGCCGGCGTTCTTTTCAAAGGCTTCGGCTTTGGTCTGCTTGGTAACATCATCATCGGTCTCATCGGTGGTTTCATCGGTGGTAATGTACTCAACTGGCTTGGCGTGTCATTCGGTGGTACCATCATCGGCCAGATACTCACAGCCTGCGTAGGCGCTGTCCTGCTTCTCTGGATCATCTCACTCTTCAAGAAGAAATAGCAGATCCAAGCTTTTGAATGAAAAAAGAGGACGACACGCTCGCCCTCTTTTTTTGTGCCTTAGGCGTAGAGTTCGTGGAGGACGTCGAGGGAGCGGAGGTTGAGGTTGATGCCGAGGTGGTAGGAGATGTAGCGGATCATCCGCTCGCAGAAGTCGCGGCGGCGTGCTCCGGTGAGGGGTATGGCCATCGCTTCCGGGAATTCCGCTGCGGTGAGCTGCCTCAGCAGGGCGAGGTTGTCGCTGTTTGTGCCTTTGGCTGTTGCGCCGTTTGCCGCTGTGCCGTTTGTCTGGCTGGGAGTCTGGAAGGAACCGGCGGACTGCAGCAGGTCGCAGCCGTCGAAAAGCCCTTCGCGGGTGGGGCCGAAGCCCATCACAGTGCAGAATCCTGCCAGGAACCACAGATGGAAGTTCGCTATGTTCGTCCCGGATGGTTTCGCAACATCTGCTTCTTTCCCTGCCGCATCCAGCAGGGTGATGGCGCTGCAGAGCCAGCTGAATAGGCGCTCGTCGTTGTTCTGGCCGACGATTGTGCGGTAGAGCAGCTCGCTGATGAACATCGCGATGGCGTTCTTGTCCATATCGCTGCGGAGCGAGGTCAGATGCACGGCCGGCTCGTATTCCTTGATGAGGGCCATCGAGCTGCGTGGGTTGGCAACGCTTACGATGTCGAGGATGGCAAGGTTGTGGAGAGAGCCCATAGTCACACGCTTGCTGCGGCCGACGCCACGGAGCATATAGCTGCAGCGTCCGCACACCGAGTCTATGCAGTGCACCACCAGCGACGAATCGCCGTACTTAGTGAGGTGCAGGACTATTATGCGGGATGACTGTATCGCTGCCATATCAGTGTTTGCTCCTTGTAAGCTATAATCTGCAGATTATTCTGACGGGACTGCCGGCTACTCGCCTGTGCGGCTTTTCCAGCGGGACTTGCCGGCTGCTTGCCTGCTACTCGTCTGTGCGGGCATCAGTGGTTTTCGCGTCGGCTGAGTCTGATTCTTCGGCTTTTGTCAGTCCCAGGTGGGCGGCGAGCAGGTCCAGCGCACGGCCGCGGTGGGAGATGGCGTTCTTCTCGTCGAGGGTGAGCATCGCCATCGTCTTTTCCATACCTTCTGGAACGAAGACGGGGTCATAGCCGAAGCCGAGTTTACCTTGGGGTTCGAGGGCGATGTGGCCTTCGCAGGTGCCTTCGAACACGCGGAGGATGCCGCCGTCGGGGAGCGCAAGACCTCTGCCTCCATCGGCCATTGCCTCACTCTCTCCCGGAAGTCCCTCGCAACCCGCTGCATCGCCTTCTCCAGCCGGATCTCTTTCTATGAGCGCGATCACGCAGCGGAAGCGGGCGGTGCGCTCGGCGAAGGGCACGCCTTCAAGCTCGCGGAGCAGTTTCTTGACGTTCTGCACGGGATTCTTCGGCTCGCCGGCATATCTTGCGGAGTAGACGCCTGGGGCTCCGTCAAGTGCGTCGACCTCGAGCCCGGTGTCGTCGGCAAAGCAGTCCTTGCCGAACTTTTCCCACACGAACTGCGCCTTTTCGATAGCGTTTTCCTTTATTGTGAAGTGCGTTTCGGGCACGTCATCTGTATATCCCAAGTCCGCAGGAAGTTCAAGATTGAAGCCTTCGCCGAGCACTCCGGCGGCTTCGATGAGCTTGTTGCGGTTGGCGGTCGCGAAGACCAGTGTCTTTTTATTGTCGGTCATCAAGTTTATCGGTTTTTGCAACGCTCAAAGATAGCCATCTGTTTTGAAATAATGAGCACGGCAGGCGCGAAAGAGAAGTTGCTGGTATGACTGGAGCGGAGCTGGGGCTCTCGGGAGCAAACCCGAAATTCGCATTCTGGAACGAGGGGCCCTGGAGGGGTCTGGGGATGGGGTCGGTTTGGAATGCGGGAGGATTTCGTGCCGCATTGACACGTCACCCTTTCTACAAGCACTTGTAGAGGGGGTGCTTCGCGAATGCGAATGTCGGGTTTTGGTACGCCAACTCATTCTGTGGCAAACGCAGAGGCGGGGCGAAGCTGGAAACTGGTTGTGAGGAGCTGGGAACTGTCCGCAGGAGAGAAGAAGTTATCTCCAGCCAGGCAGGGAGCTCTGCCTATGGGCTCCCTTTTGCCTGTCTAGGATAACTTCGCAAACCCGAAATTTGCAGTCCTGGCGGGGCGGCGCTACGGGCCTCGTGGGGCACATTGGGATGCGGTGTGAGGAGATTTGGCGTCGCAGCGCATGGCAAGGAGCGCTAGCGGCTTTTATGGAAGAGGTGCTTTTGCGCTGCGAATGTTCGGCAGGTGGGAGGTGCTAATGCAACCACGGTGCAAAGGAAGTTATCTCCCGGCGGCGCTGCGGGGGGCAAGCGCCTGCAGGCGCTAGCGGAGGCCGTGCGGGCAGGGAAGTGCTGATAGCAGGCCAGAGCGGCGGGGTTTGGGGCAGCGCCCCAGTAACTCTTCTCGCGCCCTCCGAGCCGCTTGTCCCAGCGCCCGAAGGCTGCTGTTTCCGCCAAAGTGTGGAATGTGGAACTGCGCTATAGCACGTTGGAAGGCCTATCGTCCTGCCACACCCACCTTAGTAAGGGTAGTGTGGAAGGAGAATGTGCCCTGTACGCTTTGCAGAAAGGGTTATGCTTCCACACTTTGGCGGATGTCGTATGGCTGGCGCAGAAGTGGTGTCGGGGCATGGTTTTTGGGGAGTGGGTGCCGAGATGGCCGGGGCCTTCGGGCCAGGGGCGCTTCCCGGGCAGTCCGTCCCGAAAAAGGCGGGAATCCGGGGCCAGGATGCGGAATCCGGGCGCATCTGTCACGAAAATGGCCGGAATTTGGGGCCGGCAGGCGATTCACGGACGGTCCGTCCCGAAAAAGCCGTGATTCTCGGGACGGGTGACGGCCACAATGAAAAAAAGAGTAATTTTGTAAAACAAACAGACGATAGAACAGAATGAAAAGAATCACTGCGTTTTTCTTTATGCTGACACTGTCGGTGGCAGCGCTTGCCCAGTCGCAGAATTTCACGCTCGGACAGAGCCTTGAGATACAGAATTCGATATTGCGCAACCTTACGCGCACCTATGTTGACTCCCTGGAGTACGACAAGATAATGAAAGTCGGCATCGATGCGATGCTCGGCTATATCGACCCCTATACAGTCTACTATCCGGAAGAGCAGGACGAGAGCGTGCAGATGATGACTACCGGAAAGTACGGCGGAGTGGGAGCCGTAATCCGCAAGCGTGTTGGCGGCGGAGTCGTGATCAATGAGCCTTATCCCGGATCACCGATCGCGAAGGCCGGCCTCGTGCCGGGCGACACCATCATCGCCATCGACGGCATCCCCGTATTTGACGAGACTTCAGAAGAGGCTTCCGGCAGGATGAAAGGCCAGCCCAACACCGACGTCCGCTTCAAGGTAGTCAAGGGCGGCACCCGTGACACCGTCGACGTGGTAGTGACCCGCGAGACCATCCACCGCAGCGATGTCGAGTACAGCGGAATGGTCCGCGACTCGATAGGATACATCATCACCTCGGGCTTCACCCAAGGCGTGAGCGACGAGATCCGCCAGATTGTGAAGGACCTCAAGGCGCAGGGAGCAAAAAGGCTGGTGTTCGACCTTCGCGGCAACGGCGGCGGACTGATGGAGGAAGCCATCGAGATACTGTCCATCTTCCTGCCCCAGGGCACTATGGTAGTGTCTTCGAAAGGCCGTATGCCCAACCAGAACCAGGAATACTACACCAAGGAAGCCCCTGTGGACACCCTCATCCCCTTGATGATACTTGTGGACAGCGGCTCTGCTTCGGCATCTGAGATTGTGGCCGGCGCTATCCAGGACCTTGACCGCGGCGTGATAGCAGGCGCCAAGACCTATGGCAAGGGCCTCATCCAGACCATACTTCCTACAGCATACAACGGCACGGTGAAAATCACCACCGGAAAATACTACACCCCCAGTGGCCGCTGCGTGCAGGCCATCGACTACAGCCACCGCAACGCTGACGGCAGCGTGGGCGCAATCCCCGATTCGCTGACCAGCGAGTTCCGCACCAAGAACGGACGCATCGTGAAGGACGGCGGCGGAATCACCCCCGACATCAAGGTGGAGAGCCACTCATACAGCCGTCCGACCGTATCGATGGTGCTCAACGGCATCCTCGACGACTATGCAGTGAAATACCGCACCGAGCACAAGACCATCGCCCCGGTGGAGAGCTTCCGCCTCACCGACGCCGAGTTCGAGGACTTCGTGAAATATGCCTGCAGTCAGGAGTTCGACTACCGCAGCGGTATGCAGGCCCAGATCGAGCAGCTCAAGAGGGTTGCTGAGCAGGACGGTATGTACGACACCTTCAAGGATGAAATCGAAGCCCTCCAGGCCAAGATGCAGATGGACAAGGCCGATGTGATCCGCAGCAAGAAGGACGAGATCCTGCCCCTGCTGGAGAATGAAGTGGCCGTGCGCTACTACTTCTATCCGGCCGGTCCGGCGGTGAGCCTCAAGTACGACAAGCAGATGTCGGAATGTCTCGACAATTGGAAATAATTGCTTAACTTTGAGATAACCCGCATCCAGCAGAAAGATGTCCGTAATCGACAAGATATATTTCCGCAGCAGCACCGAAGAGTTGCGCTCCATCCTTCAGGACAAGAAGGTGTTTATCATCATCGACAAGCAGGTGGAGAAGCTCTACGGAACGCTATTCCCGTTCCAGAAGGTGTTCATCGACGCCAACGAGGAGACAAAAAACCTCGCCACGGTGCAGTCGGTGATAGACCAGCTGATGAAGATGGGGGCGGACCGCGACTGCTTCCTGCTGGGAATAGGCGGCGGCATCATCACCGACCTGACCTGCTTCGTGGCTTCGATCTATCGCCGCGGCGTGAAATACGCCCTGATCCCGACCACCCTGCTGGCCCAGGTGGATGCGGCCATCGGCGGAAAGACCGGCATCAACAATGCGGGTTTCAAGAACATAATCGGCCTGTTCAACAAGCCGGAGTTCGTGTATGTGTGCTCGCATTTCCTGCGCACCCTTGACGAGAAGAATATGCTCAGCGGCGCAGCGGAGATGCTCAAGATCGGCATCATCGGCGACAGCACCCTCTACAAGAAGGCCGTGGCGTGGTTCAAGGAGAACCATCTGATGGACTACGACACCAAGGAGGACCTCGAGTCGCTGATACTGCGCGCAGCAAAATACAAATGCAAGATTGTGGAGAAGGACTTCCACGAGCACGGCCCCCGTAAGGTGCTGAACCTGGGACATACCTTCGCCCACGCCATAGAGAAATGCTCTCCCGTGCCGGTATCGCACGGCAACGCAGTGAGCATAGGCATCATAATGGCGGCCCGCATCGGTGAAAAGATGGGCAAGACGAACCCCAAGGTAACGAATGCCCTGGTTGCCGACTTCACCGCGATAGGCCTTCCCACCGCTACCACCATAGACATCCGCACGCTGATGGAGGCCATCAGCAAGGACCAGCGCCACGCCGACGGCACCGTGGATTTCGCGATCCCCGAAAAGATCGGCTCGGTGAGCATCAAGCGCATCGACATCGACCAGCTCCGCACGCTGGCATTCTCCATCTGAGAACCAAAACAGCACTGTAGAAATGTTCTTCTATTGTCACAGTCTTTCGGACGTAGACTTCGCGTATTGTGTCTCCTACAGGAAATTCCTGCAGAAGAAGGCCATCGTGGAGCTGCGCCTCGACCTGCTGGAGTTCGACGCCGACCAGGTGAAGGACTTCTTCAAGCAGACGGCGGGCCTGCCCTCCATAGCGACCTACCGTCTTGCCGAGGAGGAAGACGAGACTCTGATGGCGGAAGAGCTGGACAAGGCGGTGCGTCTGCTGTCCACCGCAGTGATGTCGGGGGCTGCATATATCGACATCGACCTGGAGTTTCCGGAGAACGAGCGTGACTGGCTCATTACCCTCGCGCTGAACTACCACTGCGGACTGATAGTGTCCTACCACAATTACTACGGCGTTCAGCCGGTTTCCGAGCTGAAGGCTATCGCCTCGCGCTGCTTTGCTCTGGGAGCGGACCTGGTGAAGATCGCCACGACGGCCCGCCATCCCGACGAGGCGGAATCGGTGCTGGCACTCTATGACTGGTTCCCGGCAGACAGCCTCGTGGCGTTCGCAATGGGCACCTATGGCAGGATGTCGAGGGTGAGGGCTCTGGACAAGGGCTGCCCCCTGTACTACGTTTCGCCGCGCCAGAGTCGGCTGGTGGCCGACGGACAACCCACAGTGTTCGACATCCTCGACAAGGAATACAAGAAGCTGGTGGGGGACGTCAAGGCTCCGTGCTCTTCGAGCTATGCGGTGAGGGCCATAATAGCCGCCGCCCTCTGCAAGGGTGAGAGCCGCATCCGCCAGGTGAACCTTTCGCTCGACGTGACGGCTGCGATGAACGTTGCCCGGCAGCTCGGCGCCCAGGCCCACTACAACAAGAAGACCCGCATCATCACTGTTAAAGGCGCGCAGGAGGACATTGCCTCTGAAGGGCTGAAGGTGGAGGGGAATATGCTTGACGCAGGGGACAGCACTCTCGTGGCGGAGATATGCATAGCCCTGGCTACGCTGAGCCGCGAGCCGGTGACGGTGACGGGCGGCAAGACTCTGCTCAAGAAGCGTTTCGCTGGCACCTGCACTCCTCTGCTGAGGCACGGCGTGCAGATGAGTTTCACACAGGGCCGGCTGCCCGTGACAGTGAGCGGCCGTCCGACTCCCGGGACCTACATCATCGACGGAACCCGTCGCTCCGGGGCCGTCACTGGACTGCTCTTCGTGCTGCCGATGCTGGAGAAGGGTTCGAAGGTTGTAATCCGCAAGGCTGTTGGTGTGCCGTACATAAGGATGACGATGAACATTCTGGAGCGCTTCGGCTACACCTTCAACGGCGAGGACTTCTCGGGACTGGACATTTTCGTGGCGTTCAAGGGCAGGCAGGAGATGCATCCGGGAAGGCTGCGCATCGAAGGCGACTGGACCGGCGCCGCGCTGTGGATGGTGATGGGCGTGACGGTGGGTGAGAGCATGGTCCGCAGACTGCCTCTGGAGACCGACCAGGGAGGCAATATGATCCTCGACGTGATAGACCGCGCTGGCGGCGACGTGGGCTACTTCATCGATGAGAAGGCCGGAGTGAACAGGGGTGATTTCTCGGCCCTGCGCAGCGTGACTTTCGCATTCAAGTACGACCTTGCGGAGACTCCGGACCTGATAGGGCCGCTGCTGATGCTGGCCCTGCGAAGCGAGGGCACCAGCGAGCTGACAGGCATCTCACGCCTCAACGGCTGGGAGGCCGAACGGCTGCGCAACTTCGTGACGGAATTCCGCAGGCTCGGAGCCCTGATAGAGGTGGAGGACGACACTATGAAGATCACGGGCAGCTTCGACAACAAGCTACGCGGTGGCAAGGCTGCTTCGCACGGCGACCCGCTGCTGGCGATGGCGCTCTCTGCGGCAAATCTCATCAGCGATGGCGAAATCGAGATTACAGACCGTGCAGAGGCCGAAAAGACCTGGCCCGGATTCAGGTGTTAGTTTCTTGTGGAAAAATTCGGACTCCTTTTTTGCGATTACTTCTGCTGTCTGGAGTAACTTGCATAACCTAAAGACAGATATCAATCCAGATTATGAAAACTTTCAGTTTCGATGAGGCGCTGGCCTCGTCGAAGGACTATTTTAAGGGTGACGAGCTGGCCGCTTCGGTATGGGTCAGCAAATATGCCCTCAAGGATTCGGACGGAAACATCTACGAGTTGAATCCCGATATGATGCACGAACGCATCGCATCGGAGTTCGCGCGTATCGAGAATAAATATCCCAACCCCCTCGACAAGCAGAAGATATTCGAACTCCTGAAGGATTTCAAATATGTGATTCCTCAGGGAGGACCTATGAGCGGCATCGGCAACACCAACCAGGTGGTTTCGCTGTCGAACTGCTTCGTGATAGGCCACGACCATCCTGCAGACTCCTATGGCGGCATCCTGATGATCGACGAGGAGCAGGTGCAGCTGATGAAGCGTCGCGGCGGAGTGGGCCACGACCTGTCGCATTTGCGTCCCACCGGCACTCCTGTGCTGAACAGCGCGCTGTCGTCGACCGGCGTGGTGCCGTTTATGGAGAGGTATTCCAACTCCACCCGTGAGGTGGCGCAGGACGGCCGCCGCGGTGCGCTGATGCTCACCATAGCCATAAAGCATCCCGATGCCGGCCGTTTCATCGACGCCAAAATGGAGCAGGGCAAGGTTACCGGTGCCAACGTTTCGGTGAAGGTCGACGACGAGTTTATGCGCGCTGCCCTCAACGGCGAGCCCTATGTGCAGCAGTTCCCCATCAATTCCGCCCATCCTATGGTGGAGCAGGAGATCGACGCTGCCGCGCTGTGGAAGAAGATCATCCACAACGCCTGGAAGTCTGCCGAGCCAGGAGTTCTGTTCTGGGATACCGTGCTTCGCGAGTCCGTGGCCGACTGCTATGCCGACCTGGGTTACCGCACCGTCAGCACGAACCCCTGCGGCGAGATTCCGCTGTGCCCCTACGATTCCTGCCGCCTGATCGCCATCAACCTCTATTCATACGTGGTCAACCCCTTCAAGCCCGACGCATATTTCGACTTCGACCTGTTCAAGGACCACGTCCGCAAGGCGATGCGCCTGATGGACGACCTCATCGACCTCGAGATGGAGAAGATTGACGCCATCCTGGCCAAGATCGAGAAGGATCCCGAGGACGACAGTGTCAAGAGGACAGAGTACGACCTGTGGCGCAAGATCCGCAAGAAATCGCTGGGTGGCCGCCGCACCGGACTGGGCATCACCGCAGAGGGTGACATGCTCGCCGCCCTAGGCCTGCGCTATGGCACGGAGAGGGCTTTGGAGTTTGCGGTGAAGGTGCAGAAGACCCTGGCTGTGGAAGCATACCGCTCGTCTGTGGAGATGGCTTCGGAGCGCGGTGCGTTCCCCATCTACGATGCCGAAAGGGAGAAAGACAATCCGATGATACTCCGCATCAAGAACGCCGATCCCGCCCTCTATGACAAGATGGTCAAGGTGGGCCGCAGGAACGTGTCGATGCTCACCATCGCCCCGACCGGAACAACCAGCCTGATGACTCAGACCACCTCGGGCATCGAGCCTGTGTTCCGCGCATTCTACAAGCGCCGCAAGAAGGTCAATCCCAACGACAAGGGCGTGAAGGTGACCTACCGCGACGATGTGGGCGACTGCTTCGAGGAATATTTCGTGTTCCATCACAAGTTCCTGGAGTGGGCTGTCAGCACTGGTCTCACTGAGGAGCAGGTGCGCGCGATGGACGCCGACCAGCTGGATGCGCTGATGGCGCAGTCTCCCTACCACAAGGCTTCTGCCGGCGACATCGACTGGGTGGCCAAGGTGCGTATGCAGGGTGCCATCCAAAAGTGGGTGGACCATTCCATCAGCGTGACCGTGAATCTTCCTGAAGACATCAGCGAGGAGATGGTCAGCGAGGTGTACCGCACGGCGTGGGAGTGTGGCTGCAAGGGTATGACAGTGTACCGCGAGGGCTCCCGCAGCGGCGTGCTCGTGGAAGTGAAGAAGAAGGAAGACACGGCTGCCAAGCCCCGCAAGCGTCCCGAAAGCCTCGAGGCCGACGTGGTGCGCTTCCGCAACGGCAGCGAGAAGTGGATTGCCTTCGTGGGTATGTTCAAGGGCCAGCCCTACGAGATTTTCACCGGTATCCTCGACGAGGAGACGCGCACCGTGCCGCAGTCCATCGAGCACGGCTGGATCGTGAAGGTGAAGGATCCTGCCACGGGCAAGAGCCGCTACGACTTCCACTATGTGGATGCCTACGGCTATCCGAACGTGGTGGGCGGCATCTCGCATATGTTCAACAAGGAGTACTGGAACTACGCCAAGCTGATTTCCGGGGTCATCCGCAACGGTATGCCGATCGTGGACATCCTGAACCTGGTGCACGGCCTGTCGCTCGACAGCGAGTCGATCAACACCTGGAAGAACGGCGTGGAGCGCGCCTTGAAGAAGTACATTCCGGACGGCACCCGCGACGAGACCGGCAAGACCTGCCCGAACTGCGGCGGCCACAGCCTGGTTTACCAGGAAGGCTGTCTGGTATGTATGGACTGCGGATATTCTAAATGCGGATAGCGGATGATTGCCTTTCCGAACGCGAAGATTAATCTGGGGCTTAACGTGCTCCGGCGCCGCGACGACGGCTACCACGACATCAGCACTGTGTTCGTGCCCTACAAGGGGTTGAGCGACGTGCTGGAGGTGGTGTTCGCCGATGAGCCGGGGATGTTCTGCTATGGCATTCCCTGCGGTTGCGAGCCAGAGAAGAATCTTTGCTACAGGGCCTGGCAGCTGATGGATCGTAAGTATGGGGTCGGTCCGGTGAAGATCTATCTCTACAAGAAGATACCTTCGGGATCGGGACTGGGCGGGGGTTCTGCCGATGCGGCGTTCACTCTGCGTCTCATCAACGATCTTTTCGGGCTGGGCCTGAGTGATGCGTGTCTCGCGGCTGATGCGGCAACGCTAGGCAGTGACTGCGCGTTCTTCATCTACAATCGTCCGATGGCGGCTTCGGGAAGGGGGGAGATTCTGCGTGACTGTCCGCTTTCGCTGGAGGGTTACCGCGTTGAGGTGGTTGTGCCGCCGGTGCAGGTGAGTACTGCGGAGGCCTACCGTTCTGTGAAGCCTGCAGTGCCAGCGGTGTCGGTGGAGGAGATTGTCGGCCGTCCGGTGGAGGAGTGGCGCGGCTTGCTCGTGAACGATTTCGAGCGCAGCATCCTGCCGGCTCATCCGGAAATTGCTGCCGCCAAGCAGGCCTTCTACGGCCGCGGCGCAGTCTACGCCTCTATGTCCGGTTCCGGCAGCTCCGTCTTCGGCATCTTCCGCTGCACAGAATAATTCGCCACTACTTTCATTCTATGCAAAACCAGTGATGCATTGCTGCAGCAGCTTGCCTCTTCGAGGACTCCGCTCACTGCGTTCGCTCCGGCCCTCCCACCACCTGCATCGTCCTGCTACGCAGAACTCGCATTCGGCGGGCCCCTCCCACTACTCCAGTCCGTGGGTGGACAGGCCTCTCAGAGGCAACTGCTGACTGCAATGCACAGAAAAGCGCATCTCAAGGCATTCTGTGGCAAACCTGAAATTCGCATTCTGGTACGATGGGCCTTGGAGGGGTCTGGGGAGGGGGTCTGTGGTGAATGCGGGAGGATTTCGTGCCGCATTGTCACGTCACCCTTTCTGCAAGCACTTGTGGAGGGGGTACTTCGCGAATGCGAATGTCGGCTTTTGGCGCGCCATCCCATTTCGTGGACACAGAATGGATGTGGGGACGCTCTCTTTCATTCTGTGCGCGATATTTGCCCGTTTCCTGCTCAATCTGCCTCACAGAATGAATGAGAAAGCACTCTCGTTCATTCTGTGCAGAGGCAATGCCGTGGATGCGGAAGAAGTTATCTTCCGGGCGTCGCCGCAAAACAAGTCTGTGCAAGGGAGGGCCGGTTACCGGTACTTGGTCTGGTCTTCGAGCATACCGAGGTAGGAGTTGTAGCGCTCGGGGGCGATGGTGCCGTCGTCGACGGCCTGCTTCACTGCGCATCCCGGTTCGTGCGTATGCGTGCACGGCTTGAAGCGGCAGTTGTCCATCACCGCCAGCATCTCCGGGAAATAAGTGCTGAGCTCCTCCTTCTCGAAATCGATGAGGCCGAAAGAACGGATGCCCGGCGTGTCGATGATGAAGCCTCCGCTGGAAATGGGATGCATCTCGTAGAAAGTAGTGGTGTGCTTGCCCTGCAGGTGCGCCAGCGAAATCTCGCCCGTGCGGATGTACTCCAGCTTCGGGTCGATGGCCTTGATGAGCGACGACTTGCCAACGCCCGAAACCCCCGAGAACAGATTGATCTTGCCGTTGCAGGCCTCGCGCACCACGTCGATGTTCTCGCCCGTGATGGCAGAAACTTCCAGGACATTGTAGCCAGCCTGGTCGTGGTAGATCTCCTTGAAAACCTTCAGCAGCGCGAGCGAATATTCGTCGTCGATGTCGCGCTTGTTCACCACGATGTTAACCGGAACCCCGTAGGCCTCGCAGGTCACCAGGAAACGGTCCACGAACGGCAGCTTCACCTCCGGGAACTGCATCGTGACGATGAGCCACACGCAGTCCACGTTCGCGGCGATGATGTGTGCCTCGCGCGAGAGGTTGGTGGAGCGGCGTATGATGTAGTTGCGGCGCGGATGGATGGCGTCGATGGTGCCCATAGCGTCCTCCGCCTGCTCGTCGATGCTGTAGTCCACCACGTCGCCCACGGCGATGGGGTTCGTGTTGCTGCTCTCCTTGAGACGGATGCGCCCCCTCACCACGGCAGGGAAGAGATCCCAGGCCGGGAGTTCGCTCAGCAGATAGTGGCTGCCGGTGTGCTTGACTACAGTTGCCGTTCCTTTCTTCATAGGTGAAAACAAATATAGCAAAATTCCGCTTTAACCGGAGAATTTGCTATATTTGAAGATTAAACGGAGGATTGTAATGTATACTTTGCAAGAAATAGATTCGATAATCAGGAAGTCAGTATTCACCATCGATTTCAAGAAGGAGCCGTCGTCGCTCTACGAGCCGTTGGAATATATGCTGGCAGTGGGAGGTAAACGTCTGAGACCGAGGCTGTGCCTTACGACGTTCAGCCTTTTCAAGGACAACATCAACAACGACATAATCCTGCCCGCACTTGCACTGGAGCTTTTCCATTCCTTCACCCTGATGCACGACGACATAATGGACAACTCCGACCTCCGCCGCGGCGTTCCGACAGTCCGCAACAGATGGGGCGACGACTGCGCCATCCTCAGCGGCGACGCTATGTTCGTGCAGGCCTACCAGTTCCTTCAGGGATACAAAGGCCCCGAGTTCCAGAAGATCATCGAGATGTTCACTGAAACCGCCATCAAGGTGATGGAGGGACAGCAGTACGATATGGACTACGAAGGCAACCAGGTGATAATGATGGATGACTACCTCAAGATGATCGGCCTCAAGACCGCAGCCCTGATAGCCTGCAGCGCCAAACTTGGAGCCCTCATCGCAGGAGCCTCCGACCAGGTGTGCGACGCCCTCTACGACTACGGATGGAACCTTGGAATGGCCTTCCAGATAACCGACGACTACCTCGACACCTTCGGCGACCCTGCCGTATTCGGCAAGAAGATCGGAGGCGACATAGAGAACAACAAGAAGACCTGGCTGCTCGTCAAGTGCCAGAAGCTGGCCACCGGTGAAGACCGTCCCTACCTTGAAAGCCTGCTCGACCAGTCCGAAGACCTGCCGGCCAAGATATCTGCGATGCAGGCCCTCTACAAGAAGCTGAAAGTCGACTCACAGGCCCTCGACGCCATAAGCCAGTATCACGAGAAAGCCCTCGCCGCCATCGAAGGCATCGGCCTCGACCGCGACCAGCGCGCCTGTCTCGTGGAGTTTGCCAGGGGAGTGATCTACAGAAAGTTCTGACGATGGATCCCCGGCAGTTGGAGATAATGGCCCCTGCGGGCAACTTCGAATGCCTGCAAGCCGCCATCCAGGGCGGGGCGGATTCCGTCTATTTCGGCATCGGCCGCCTGAATATGCGGTCGCACTCAGCCAACAACTTTGCACCCGAAGACCTTGCGGAAGTATGCCGCATCTGCCGTGAGAACGGAGTGCGCTCCTATCTCACCCTCAACATAACCCTTTACGACGAAGACCTCGAAGATATGAGGCAGGTGCTGCGTATGGCGGCACAGGAAGGCGTTTCGGCAGTGATAGCTTCCGATATGGCGGCCATAGCCTACGCCCGCAGCCTCGGCCTCGAGGTTCACATATCCACCCAGCTCAGCATATCGAACCGCGAGAGCCTGCGCTTCTACGCCCAGTTCGCCGACGTTGTGGTGCTGGCCCGCGAGCTCACCCTCGTGCAGGTGAAAGAGATAAAGAAGACCATAGACGAGGAGAACATCTGCGGCCCGTCGGGCAAGCCGCTGCGCATCGAGCTGTTCTGCCACGGCGCGCTGTGTATGGCGGTGTCTGGCAAATGCTACCTCTCGCTTCACGAGTACAACGCCTCCGCCAACCGGGGCAGTTGCTACCAGGTGTGCCGCCGCGGCTATGAAGTCACCGACCTGGAGACAGGAAGCCAGCTGGTTGTGGACAACAAGTACATAATGTCGCCTCGCGACCTGTGCACCATAGAGTTTATGGACCGCATCATCGACGCAGGCGTCACAGTCTTCAAGATAGAAGGCCGCGCCCGTTCGTCGGAATATGTGAAGACCGTGGCCCAGGCCTACCGAGAAGCCGCAGACGCCGTTGCCGCCGGAACCTATACGCCGGAGTTTGCCGCAGGGCTCAAGAAGAGGCTCGAGACCGTCTTCAACCGCGGCTTCTGGGACGGCTACTACCTCGGCGCGAAGTTGGGCCAGTGGAGCGAAGTCTACGGCAACCGCGCAACCCGCACGAAGCGCTATGTCGGCAAGGTGACGAACTATTTCGAGAAGATCGGCGTGGCAGAGATCCTTATGGAGACCGGCAGGATGGCTGTGGGCGACACAATAGTGATTTCCGGGCCGACCACCGGAGTCTATGAGGCAGTCGTCCCGGAAATAAGGGTTGATCTGAAGCCCGTCGAGGAAACCGTCAAGGGTGAGCTATGCTCGATTCCCGTGCCTGTGAAGCTGCGCCGCAGCGACAAGGTGTTCCTGTTCGAACCGGTACAGAACTAATTGTAATTGTACAGAAGGTAGTAGAATCTCAGGGTCAGCAGGAGCATCAGTCCGATGAAGACCGTGAAACCCCAGAGCTGGACTTCTGCTGCTTTCCCAGTAGCGACGGCATACATTGACCAGACGATGTATGCGAACATGCCCATAATGCAGAGTTTCATCTCCCGCATATACTTCCAGCCGTTGGCGTTGAGCCATTCCCGGCCGTTGTCGCTGATCTTCTTGGGATAGTTGATCATTTTGGGAAACTTCTCGGCAAGAGTCATCGCAGCGAAGATGAGCAGGGCGATGCAAGGCATAAAGATGAATATGCTTGCATCTTCGGTGCCGTTCACGGCGCCTTTGGCATCGAAGTGCGAGGGCACTTCGGTGCCTGCAAGCTCACCGTAGGAGAACAGAGGTATGAAGCAGCACACCAGCAGAAGGATTGAAACCATCTCTATGGCGAAATGCGGCCAGTTGCGGATCTCAGTATTCATTTTCTTCCACTTTTTTTGAGAGCTTCTTCGATTATCCACGAAATCTGCCCGTTGATGCTGCGGAATTCGTCCTCGGCCCACTTTTCGAGTTTTTCCATAGTGGCAGCGTCGATCCTCAGCACAAAGCTTTTCGTGTCCTGTTTCTCTTTAGCCATTTTATTTATGGAGAGTGCCGGTGTTAACCACTGGTTGTGCCTGTTCGTCGCCGCAGAGGACTACGAGCAGATTGCTGACCATTGCAGCCTTCTTGTCGTCATCGAGTTCGATGATTTCTTCGTCAGAGAGTTTGTCGAGAGCAATCTTGACCATTGAAACGGCGCCTTCCACGATCTTTTCCCTTGCTGCGATGATGGCTTCGGCCTGCTGGCGGCGGAGCATCACGGCTGCAATCTCGGGAGCGTAGGCGAGATAGTTGATGCGGGCTTCGACCACGGTGATGCCGGCCATTGCGAGGCGCTGGTTCAGCTTGTCGGCCAGCTGCTGGTTGATCTCCTCACCGCCGCTGCGCAGAGTCATTCCGTCTTTCTCGTCGCCGAGGGTGTCATAGGCATAGAGGCCTGCAACCTGGCGGAGGGCAGCGTCGCTCTGCACCTTGACGAACTCCTCGAAGGCGTTCATACGCTTTGCAACTACAAGGCTGGTGGTGTCGGCGCTGGCCTGGACCCTGCCGTTGACTGCGAGGCTCTGCGAGTCGATCTCGAAGAGGGCCTTGTAGACGTTCTCGAGCTTCCATACGATGACCATACCTATAAGTATAGGGTTACCGTTGCGGTCGTTGACCTTGATGGGCTCGGGGTTGAGGTTGCGGGCACGCAGGGAAACTCTCTTCTTGTTGAGCAGGGGGTTTACCCAGTGATATCCGGTCTCGCGGTAGGTGCCGCGGTATTTGCCGAAGAACAAGAAGGCGGCGGCCTCGTTGGGCTCGAGCTTGATGAAGCCGTTCCAGAAGAACATCGCCAGAATGAAGAGGACGATGCCGGTGACCATACCCCATACCTGGATGTTGTCATTGATGCCTGCGACAACCATATATATGGGGAGGAATACTGTCATTGCAAGAGTGATGAAGAGCATTACGAAACCGTTAGCCCTTAAACCTTTGAAAGCGAATTCTTTATTTTCCATAGCGATTGAATTGATATTATTTTGATATCGCAAAGATAGCAACGAAAAATATAACTGCAAATTTTTTGAAACAATTTTTTCTTCCAGAGGCGTGCATTAGTTGAAAACTTGTTGGTAATTGTCTAAAAATTACTATCTTTGCAGCCCCGCAAAATTGCGGGAATTAAACATAAATACAAGAATAACAACTATTTATGCCCACTATTCAACAATTAGTTCGTAAAGGTCGCGAGGTTATCGAAGTCAAGAGCAAATCTCGCGCGCTCGATGCATGTCCTCAGAGACGTGGTGTTTGCGTACGTGTGTATACAACCACTCCCAAGAAACCGAATTCGGCTATGAGAAAGGTTGCCCGTGTACGTCTCACCAATCAGAAAGAGGTCAATGCCTACATCCCGGGCGAGGGTCACAACCTTCAGGAGCACAGCATCGTGCTGGTTCGTGGCGGTCGTGTTAAAGACCTTCCCGGTGTACGTTACCACATCCTTAGGGGAGCTTTGGATACCGCCGGTGTAGATGGACGTACTCAGAGTCGTTCACTCTATGGCGCTAAGCGTCCGAAGAAAGCTAAGAAGTAATTTTTAACTGTTAATTAATTGAAGAAATGAGAAAAACGAAGCCTAAAAAGAGGATTCTACTTCCTGATCCCAAGTTTCACGACGCTAACGTTACCCGTTTCGTGAACAATTTGATGTTGCAGGGGAAGAAGAGTATCGCGTATTCTATTTTTTACGATGCCATTGATATGGTAGGCGAGAAGATGAAAGATTCTGAAAAGGCTCCTATCGACGTTTGGAGGAAAGCTCTTGTAAACATCACACCGCAGGTCGAGGTTAAAAGCCGTCGCGTGGGTGGTGCGAACTTCCAGGTGCCGACAGAGGTTAGACCGGAACGCAAAGTCTCTCTCAGTATGAAGAATATGATTCTCTACGCCCGTAAACGTTCCGGCCATTCCATGGCAGAAAAGTTGTGTGCAGAAATAATTGCGGCTTACAACTGCGAAGGTGCCGCATATAAGAGGAAAGAAGATATGCACAAGATGGCAGAGGCCAACAAGGCATTTGCCCACTTCCGTTTCTAATTTCCACATTCTCTACTGTTAGATGGCAAGAGACCTGACATATACCAGAAACATCGGAATCATGGCCCATATCGACGCCGGTAAGACCACGACCAGCGAGCGTATCCTCTATTATACGGGGAAGACTCACAAGATCGGAGAGGTTCACGACGGCGCCGCCACTATGGACTGGATGGTTCAGGAGCAGGAGAGGGGTATCACTATCACCTCTGCCGCCACCACCGCTTTCTGGCACTACAACGGCGAGACCTATCAGATCAACCTGATAGACACTCCGGGCCACGTCGACTTCACTGTCGAGGTGGAACGCTCGCTGAGGGTGCTGGACGGTGCGATTGCGACATTCTGCGCCGTGGGCCGCGTCCAGCCTCAGAGTGAGACAGTATGGCGTCAGGCCGACAAGTACCACGTACCGCGTCTGGCATACGTCAACAAGATGGACCGTACAGGTGCAGATTTCCTTGCCGTCATCGATGAGATCCGCGCTAAGCTCGGAGCCCGTGCAGTTCCCATCTCCCTGCCCATCGGGGCTGAGGAGAATTTCGCAGGAATCATCGACCTCATAGCTATGAAGGCCATTTACTACAACGACAGTGAAGACCTTGTGAACTATGAGGTGAAGGATATTCCCGCGGATCTGCTGCCGGAAGCCGAGGAGTGGAGAGGAAAGCTGATCGAGGAGATCGCCGAGTTCAACGACGATATCCTTGAGAAGTTCTTCAACGATCCCGACTCCATCAGCGAGTTCGAAATCATCGAAACCTTGAGGAAGGCCACCATCAGTCTGGCAGTCGTGCCGACCTGCTGCGGCTCTTCCATCAAGAACAAAGGAACCCAGTTCCTTCTTGACGCGGTGGTCCGTTACCTTCCCAGCCCGATCGACATCGGTCCGGTGGAAGGCTACGACCTGCGCTTCAACAAGAAGGTCGAGCGCAAGCCTTCGGCAAGCGATCCTTTCTGCGCTCTCGTGTTCAAGATTGCCACCGACCCCTATGTCGGCCGTCTTGCATTTATGAGGGTGTATTCAGGACATCTCGACGCTGGTTCCGCAGTATTGAACTGCCGCTCCGGTAAAAAGGAACGTATAGCAAGATTGTACCAGATGCATTCCAACAAGCAGAACCCCATCGACTTCGTCGAGGCCGGCGACATCTGCGCCGCAGTCGGGTTCAAGGATTTGCGTACCGGTGATTCAATCTGCTTTGAAAATAATCCGGTTGTTCTCGAGTCAATCACATTCCCTGCACCCGTGATCGGAATTGCAGTGGAGCCGAAGACCCAGAACGACCTCGACAAGCTGGGACTTGCGCTGAGCAAGCTCTCGGAAGAAGATCCGACATTCACCGTGGAGACCGACCAGGAGACCGGACAGACCATCATCAGCGGTATGGGTGAACTTCACCTCGATATCATCGTTGACCGTCTGCGCCGTGAATTCGGAGTCGAGATCAACCAGGGTGCGCCTCAGGTTCAGTACCGTGAGGCCATCACGTCGAGCTGCGAGCACCGCGAGGTGTTCAAGAAGCAGACCGGCGGCCACGGCAAGTTTGCGGATATCGTTGTCGAACTCTCACCTGCCGACGAGGGTGTCGACGGATTGCAGTTCATTGACGAGGTCAAGAACGGCAATGTTCCGCGCGAGTACATCCCTTCAGTAGAAAAAGGATTCAAGTCGGCTATGGTCAACGGCACATTGGCCGGTTTCAAGGTCTCATCGATGAAAGTCCGTCTTCTCGACGGCAGCTTCCATCCGGTGGATTCCGACACTATGTCGTTCGAGATTTGCGCCCGTATGGCTTTCCGCCACGCAATGGGCAAATGCAATCCGGTGCTTATGGAGCCCGTGATGTCTCTGGAAGTCGTGACTCCCGAAGACTATCTTGGAGATGTGGTCGGAGACCTTAACCGCCGCCGCGGCCAGATAACCGATATGGATTCGAAAAACAATGTGCGTATTGTCAAGGCCAAAGTGCCCCTTGCAGAGCAGTTCGGTTATGTAACTGTGCTCAGGACCCTTACTTCCGGCCGTGCAACGAGCTCAATGGAGTTCAGCCACTACGAGGAAGTTCCGGCGAACATCGCCAAGGAGATCATTGAGAAGCAGGGCCGCATGTTCCGCTTTGCCAGACGCGACGATGATGAATAATCATATTAGTATTTAAAATAATGAGTCAGAAAATCAGAATTAAATTGAAATCTTACGATCACGCTCTGGTTGACAAGTCAGCCGACAAGATCGTCAAGACTGTAAAGGCTACCGGCGCTGTGGTTAGCGGTCCTATTCCTCTGCCCACAGACAAGAAGATCTTTACTGTCAACCGTTCGACTTTCGTGAACAAGAAAGCCCGCGAACAGTTTGAACTTGATTCTTATCGCCGCCTGCTCGACATCTACAGCTCAACTCCCAAGACTGTTGACGCTCTTATGAAGCTCGAGCTCCCCAGCGGTGTAGACGTTGAGATCAAGGTCTAAACCATAGTTTGGTCCCATAGCTCAGTTGGTTAGCAGCACCTGACTCATAATCAGGGGGTCGTTGGTTCAAGCCCAACTGGGACCACCCAGTAAAAAGCCGCAGAATTCTCTGCGGCTTTTTCTGTGTGGTCCTGGGACCCAGTTTTTACGGGGGCCAGACGCCCCCGGGCCCCTGCGGCGCGAGGCGCCGGCCGCTGACGCGGCTAATTACAGGGAATGATATTGCTAATTAGCTGGAAATCATTATATTTGTTGAAGACGGTCAGCAAAAAGAATACTTTGACCGTCAGGTAGGCGGATTGTTAATTATTTAGTTATGATTATGAAAAAGTTATTTAGGACTTCTATTGCGGCTTTGACTGCTGCTCTTTTGACCATGACTATGATCTCCTGTGGCCCCGATGCGCTGGACACTCCAGGCGGTGGCAGTGGCCAGACAGGTCCCGCAACCGTGGCAGTAACGGGAGTGTCGCTCAACAAGACTAGCCTCAACCTTGTGGAGGGCAGTTCGGAAACCCTGACGGCCACCGTGGCACCTTCCAACGCCACAAACAAGACAGTCAGCTGGAAGTCTTCTGATGTCTCTACTGCCTCAGTTGACGACAGCGGTAAGGTTACGGCTGTGAAAGCCGGCTCAGCAACGATAACTGTAACGACAGCAGATGGTTCCAAGACGGCTACTTGCTCAGTGACAGTTACCTCCAAGACAATAAGTGTCACGGGCGTATCTGTTGACAAGACTAGTCTGGAGATTACTGAGGGCGAAACAGCAGTGATTAAAGCAACCGTATCTCCTGATAATGCGACTGACAAGTCCGTGAAATGGTCATCTTCTGATGAAGCCATAGCCACAGTATCTTCAGACGGGACGATTACAGCCCTTAAACCTGGGAAAGTGACAATAACAGTGACAACTACAGATGGTTCCAAAACCGCCTCCTGCGAAGTCACAGTGAAGGCTAAATATGTTCCAGTGACAGGTCTCAAAATGGACAGTTGGGCGCTTGTTCTCGTCGTGGGTGAGAAAGCGTCTCTGGAATATACGGTTTTACCCGACGATGCGACAAACAAGGAGGTTACCTTCTCGTCAAGCGACACAAAAGTAGCGACAGTGGACAGCAAGGGCGTCGTCCAGGCAGTATCACCAGGATCCGCAGTTATGACAATCAAAACGGCTGAAGGAGATTTTACGGCAACTTGCACTGTCACGGTGATGGATGTTGGGGGAACTTTTGAGGCAGGTGGGATATATTTCAAGAACTTCGAAGGCAAGCAATTAGAAGTTGTGGCAAATCCTGTGTCGCCTTATTCCGGGAATATCACGGTTCCAGCCACTGTTTCGTACAATGACATCGAATACACTGTTTTCAGAATCGCGGCTCTAGCCTTTAGTAATTGTGAGAACCTGGTGAGTGTAACCTTGGAGAACGGCATAAAAGAGATTTCGTGGGGAACATTTACCTATTGCCCCAACCTTGAGACAGTGAAGATTCCGGCATCAGTCAATCATATCTCAGAGGACATGGATTTCGCATATAGTCCCAAACTGGAGTTGATTGTCGCTCCTGACAACAGGTGGTTTTTTGTTGAAGATGGCGCCTTATACTATAATACCACATCCAATAATTCTACTAGGAAACTTTATCTAAAGTGGGTTCAAGAGAAGAAAACAGGAACTTTAAAAATAAATGAAGAGACGGTCAGAATAGCGCAGTACTCATTGGTGAACACGAATATTGATAAGCTGGAGATTCCAGCGAGCGTAACCGAAATCGCTACGCGCTTTTTTGATAGAAATTGTAAAACTCCGCTGGAAATTGTTTTGAACTGGACAACAAAGGAAGATATTGACAGAATATCGACTCGGGAAAAGGAACCATTCAAATTCTATTTCAATAAAACAGATATGACGAAGGTCACTGTCTCAGTTCCCGCCGGCACCAAGCCCTTCTATCAGGCCCATTGGCTCTGGGGCGCCTGCGGCAATATCGTGGAACGTTAGTTACGGAGGATCAATAATTAAAGAAAAGCCCCTTTTCTGCGCGTTAAAAAGGACAGCCTTTTGGGCTGTCCTTTTTTAGTGATTCACCTGGGGCCCGAGTCATTACTTGCCGTATCTTGTGCAGAATGATTCAATAAAGTATTTTTGCATAAGAAAGACTTGTATGACTGAACTGGAAAAGTGCAATGCTGGGCTCTGTGGGTGAGCGCGCGTGGCTGCCGGCGTCGTATCCGGCATCGGTTTCCTCGGCGGCGGTTTGATCATCAAGGGCAAGACCAATTTGATCACCGGCCTGACTACT
>JAEEGJ010010460.1_pt1 | contig 24128 bp, 13 predicted proteins | sample 8958761 | NCBI WGS metagenome assembly JAEEGJ01 (sample SAMN16246546, study PRJNA631951) | gut metagenome | biome: gut microbiome; feature: rumen; material: RS-attached | host: Bos | place: Iran: Karaj | collected 2018-10 | reverse complement strand
ATGCGCGGGAAGCTCGGACAGTTGATAACCAGAAAATGGGATGGTATGTACGCCCGGCTCGATGAAAAGATTGCAATTGACCAGGCAGGGGATAAGTTTGTGTGCTTCACTCAATCTAAAGCTGGAAGCGATCCCAAGACCACGTACTTTGTCCTGGATCGGAATCCATATCATTCTATCAATGCTGATAATTGTATTCAGTTTGAGCAGATTCCTCTGGTATGGGAGGAACGAATGTACCTTCGTCCCATACCGCAGAGTGCCTTGAATATAAATCTTGACCTTGGCCAAAATCCTGGATGGGAATGAAAAAGTATAGTCTTTTAGCAACCCTTTTACTGACATTTCTGGCCGTCTGTTGCGGGAAGGTCAACCCGGCATCGGATGCACCAGCGACTATGTCTGGGAAATGGGCCTTTTCGCAGCTGAAGACTTCTGCAGGATGGGCAGATGCAACCGTCAGGGAATATTTCGAATTTGACGGCCAAGGCAATTATGAATTGTTTTCATACACCGGTAACCAAAAGGTAAAATGTATCGGAGGTGTTGTCAATGTCGAGGAGGCAATGTTCAAATCTACCGGTAAAGTCTATACTTGTACGGTTTCCTCCGAGGGCTATAAGTTTTCTTCTGTCGGCTCCACGCCCTTCGTGCTTGTGAATTCAAGTCCCGCGAGCCTTGAATTTACATCGCGCAAACTCGAGAAAATAGAAGCTTTCAAGCCGCAGGAGGAGCAGCCTCAAGATACTGATCCAGACTTAGTTGAGGGAACTGCCATTGAAGCCGGCAACAACATTGTCGGCTGTATAAAGGATCAGGGCACCGGTAAAGGGATCCCTGGCGTGGCGGTCTCGGACGGTTACAGTTTGGTGGCTACGGATGAGAATGGGGTGTATCAGTTCAAGGCGACCCAAGACTACGTGAGCAACCCAAGGCGTGTCACAAGATATGTGTATTTCACAGTGCCTGCAGGGTATGAAGTGCCAACTGATAACGGTATTCCTGCATTTTATACAAATATTCTTTCCGTACCCGCACAAGGCTGTATCCGCAATGACTGGACGCTTGTGCCGCTCTCTAAGCCGGAGACTGACTGGACTTTGGTGGCGATTGGGGACCCTCAGTGTGGTACTTCATCCGAGGTTAACCGTTATATCAACGAGACGGTTGCCGATATGAAGGAATACATGGGCAACTATCCAAATCCTTATGCTGTGGTTCTTGGAGACATCGTGCACGACAGCAACAATGTCTGGCCTCTTATTAAAAAATCCATGTCCGGAGTCATGATCAACGGCAAGGCGATGCCTTTCTTCCAGGTTATGGGTAACCATGACCATAATGCATTGGTTGACAATGCTTACGACGCTGCTCAGTTGTTTGTAGACACATTTGGCCCTATTGATTATTCATTCGACCGTGGGCTTGCCCATGTGGTCTGTTTCGATAATATAATAGTCAAAAACCGTGAACAGAACAGCGGGAAGGCTAATGGCATGACCTGGCATGAATATGACCTCGGGATGACGGAAGACCAGATTGAATGGTTTAAGAAAGATATTTCGAAAGTCGAGGATAAAGGCAATAAGCTTTTGATTCTTTGTATTCATGCTCCGTTTTATTCAGTGACCAAGCATGCCACGGAAATAAAGAACTATGCCAAACAGTTCAAGAATATACACATTGTTTCCGGCCATACTCATTTTGGGCGTAATCACATCCATACTTTTGCCGGAAAGAGCGGTGTGCCTGCATACGAGAACGTGACAAGCACTGCCTGCGGGGCTTGGTGGGAGTTTGGTTCAACGGTGGATGTCATTGCTAATCCTGCAGGATATCATGTGTTAGAGATTTCCGGCAATGTGGTTGATAAATGGCTCCCTAAGGGGACGAGGAAGGATGCGGCGCATCAGTTGCGCGTATATGACGGTAACCAGACATACACAGGAGGCAAGGGTTATTTGTGCAATTGGTATAGAACCGACAATAAAGGCGGTGCTGCCAATATAGTCGGCACCGGATATGCGTCATTCAAGGACTGTTTTGTGGTGGAGGTGTTCGACGATGACTCTAAATATGTAAAAGTCGAATTGTATCAAAACGGCAGCAAAGTCGGAGACTTCTCCCATCTCGGCACCGGTAAGAGTACCAATGTCTGTGCGTTCTCATATTTTTTCAACGAGAGAAACAAGAACAGCACCACCTGGAACAGTACCGCCGGGTCATATTGGTATTATAAACCGCAGGGAACTTTGCCGTCGGAAATGAAGAATTGGGAAGTAAGGGTGACGAGAACATTCCCTTCCAGCGGAAAGGAGGTCGTCTATACTTGCAATACCCTGACCACCGATTACGAGGATTTCAAGAAAAAATAACTATATCACATTAATACCTACTAAAATGAACAGAATTGTTAAACTATCCTTTGCTGTCCTGTTGGCAGCAGCCGCACTCTCTTCTTGTAAAGAAAAAGAAGAAGAAATTGTCGTGGTGAGAGCTATTGAAGTTTCTCCCAAAACTCTTGAGATGAATGCCGGCGATACGGAAGCTTTGTCGGCAGTTATTACACCTTCAAATGCAACGAATCAAGATATTACATGGTCGTCAAGCAATTCTGAGGTGGCAACTGTGTCCGAAGCCGGTATCGTCTCCGCCATCTCGGGCGGACGTGCGACCATCACCGCAAAATCAGGGACCAAAACAGGAACTTGCGAGGTGGTTGTCAAAGGTCCTGCAACGGCTATAACCATTAAGCCGGAAACACTTGAGCTGGGTTATGCGGAATCTGCAACACTCACGGTTACTCTCGAACCTGACGGTTACGTTCTTGACAATACTGTTACGTGGAAGAGTGAATCGCCTGAAATTGTGTCCGTAGAAGCAGATGCATCCAATTCCTTGATAGCAAAAATTAAGGCAGGAAAGACCAAGGGGAGCGTCAAGATTACCGCTACTACGAAAGACGGAAAACTATCTGCATCAAGTACGGTAACTGTTTCCGGAGTTTCCGACAACGGCATGAAGACTGCCGAAGAATTCCTGGCCTTCGTTGAAACAGCTGGAGATTTGACAGAAAACGATGATGTCAAACTTGCTGCCGATATTGATTTCGCCGGTCAGAGCATCCCGCAGATTTTGTCCTTCAAGGGCACATTCAACGGCCAGAATTTCAGTATCAAGAATGCTGTTATCACAGATGCTCTGTTTACAAGCAATGAAGGAACCGTGAAGAATCTTGTCATTGACAAGTCCTGCAAGATCGAGCCGATTTCGGGAGAATTCGCTCCTCTTGTGCTGGTCAATAAAGGAATTGTTTCGGGTTGTACGAACAATGCACTCATTAAGTATGACGAGTCACAGAATGGTTATGTCCTGTTTGGTGGCCTTGTGGCTGCGAATACCCGTGAAGGATCCGTTGAAGATTGCGTCAACAACGGTAACTTGGAAATAGGCGTAACAGCCGACAATGAAAAAACACTTGCTCCTACAGTGGGCGGTGTGGTAGGCGCAACCGCAGGTTTTGTGAGAAACTGCACCAACAACGCAGCAATATCTCATAACCCTTCGACTGCCGTCCTTGCAAAGGCCGGTGTTATTGGAGAATTCGTTGTGAATACCGCCAATGCAGTCAATATTCCGTTCCAGGTGGGAGGCGTCATAGGCGTTTTTGTGAACTCCGACCGTGAAAACAAAGTCGCGCTTACCGACAGGGGTGTGGAAGGATGTAAGAACGCCGGTGAAATTACCGTTGTGGCTCCATGTGTAAACACTGCCGAAAAGACGGCTTGCTGCCGTCCCTATGTAGCCGGAATCGTTGGAATCATGTCCGGCGGTTATATTAAAGACTGCGAGAATACAGGCAAGGTTCACCTTAACAGCGATTCCGGCCTCGGAACCGTTCTTGGTGGCAATAAACAGCACTTTGCCGCTGGTATTTACTGCGTCAACCAGAACGATTATACTATAGCGAACGGTTTCGCATATCCTGCTTGTACTAATTGTGTCAACAGGGGAGATGTTACTCTCACCACAGACTCAAATGACGGCTACCAATATATCGGTGGCATTTCTTCCCAGATGGATATGGAAGCTGATGCTACTGCAACAGGATGCAAGATGATCGGCTGCTCCAACTACGGAAAGATTCTCGGCAACGGTTATGGAAAGATCCGTGCCGGTGGCCTTACCGGCGGAACCGGCTGGATGGAGAGCTGCAAGAACTATGGTACAGTGGAACTTGGCCCCAATGTGGTGGCAAATCACAATACCGGATCGTTCATCGGTAACCTTGGATGCTACGTGCGTGGCGACAAGCATCCAATAATCAACTGTGAGGCTTACGGAGATCTTGTTCTGACTGCTCCCAAGCAGATGGCCGGCGGTTTCCTCGGTTGCATGGGACCTTTCCCTACCGCCGAAATTTCCGGTATCGTGAATTGTACAATAAAAGCACCCGCTGAGTGCTCTGTCGGTATGTTCTCCGGCTACTGTAATGCAAATGATGATTGGACTCCCGGCACTCCTGAGCATCCTATGTATGTGGCAGGAAAGATTATTATCGATGGTGTAGAGACCGTGCTTACAGCGGATAACTATCTCCAGTATTGTATAGGTTGGGATAAGAGCGAACCTGGCAAACACGATTACAGTAATTGCAAGTTTTACAATAAGTAGCAGCAGTTCGGAACAATGAACCTGCACTTGCTGTTAGGCGCATTGATTATATCCTCGGCCTGTTTTTGTACAAACCGGGCCGAGGATATTATGCCCTCATGGAAAGAGGGCTATATGGATATACACCATATAGCGACAGGCCAGGGGGACTGTATATTCTCGGTATTACCTGACGGGACTACATTTATGATCGATGCAGGCGATAACGGTCTGCCGCATGGATCCCGTCACTGGTTCCGCAGAGTCCCTGATACGACACGGACGACAGGCGGGTGGATATGTCGCTACATAAGGCATTTTTCTCCTGATCCGGAGTATTTGGACTATGTGCTCCTTACTCATTTTCATGCAGATCATCTCGGTTCTCTAAAGGGTGCTGTCCATGGAGAACATGGATATGAACTGTCAGGCCTCACCTATGTAGGCGATTCCATAAGTTTCCGTACACTTGTTGACAGAGACTGGCCCGATTATAGCTTTCCGAGCAGGGAAAAGATATTGGGCGAATCGCCTCTATTTGGTGAGTATCAGAATTTTATATCTTATCATCGTTCCCATGGCATGGATATGCAACGTTTTGAGGTAGGGAGTAACAATCAATTCGTGCTAAAGCATAATCCGCGAAAATACGCCGGTAAGTTTGAGATCCGCAATTTAATAGGAAATGCACGTGTTTGGACAGGTGATGGTTCATTATCCCGCATAATCTATCAGGGAGATTCCACTCTGTTTGACGAGAACATGCCCAGTTGCGGAGTGCGTATCCGTTATGGAAAATTCACATACTATAACTGCGGAGATATACCGGGGCTGAATTTCCCAAGGTATAAATGCCAGGAAAGGGATTTTGAATCAGAAGTTGCCAAAGTGGTCGGAAGAATCAATGTGATGAAATGCGATCATCATGCCGCTACCGATGTGATGAATGAAAAACTCCTTCGTGCTGCCAGACCGGAAGTGTTCATCGTGACGGCAGGACACCGGGAGCATCCTTATCCTCCCACTATGGAGCGCATGCTTGACAAAAGCATTTATCCAGATGACAGAGAGTTTTATATTACTACTGAAAGCCCGAGGGAAGATTTGGGCGAGGAACTGTGGTCTAATTTCAAACCTGCCGGGCATGTTGTCGTAAGGGTCTATCAGGGGGGCAAAAAGTATCAAATATTTGTACTTGATGTTTTCTCTGAAGATTTTAAGGTTATATACGCCTCTAAAATCCAACATTTATAGTTTTTTAGTATTTTTGAATGCGCTACCAATAATCATTTTATGAAGAAAATCATCGTAGTAGGAAGCTCCAACGTGGACCTCACGGCCCGCGTGAAGCGGCTGCCCAGGCCGGGCGAGACCATTGGGGGAGCAACGCTGCTGAGAGCCAACGGCGGCAAAGGGGCCAACCAGGCCGTGGCTGCCGCGCGGATGGGCGCAAACGTGCTGTTCCTGACATGCCTCGGCGCCGACGCCAGCGGGGAGATGCTTTCTTCGCAGTTTGCTGCGGATGGAATCGACACCTCATGCATCAAGATTTCGGCTACTCCGACCGGTACGGCACTCATCTTCGTGGATGACAATGCCGAGAACTGTATCGCCGTTGCGCCAGGCTCCAACAATGACTTGCTGCCCTCGGATATCGATGCGGCACGAGGGTGTATTGAAGGTGCCGGGTATCTTCTGGTCCAGTTGGAAATCCCCATGTCCACGGTGGTGCGCTCCGTCGAACTGGCGGATTCACTTGGCATTAAGACCATCCTGAACCCGGCACCCATGAGTCCTGTACCGGAGGAACTTTTCAGCCACATTTGGCTTATAACTCCCAACCAGACCGAAGCCGCACCGCTTACGGGCATACATGTCGCCACTGAGGAAGACGACCGCAAGGCGGCCGATGTCCTTATGTCCAAAGGGGTTGGCAATGTCATCATCACCATGGGATGCCATGGTTCCCTGGTCTGCACCCCTGAAGGGGCTGAACTCGTGCCTGCACGTAAGGTCCAGGCCATAGACACAACTGGAGCCGGTGACGTTTACAACGGGGCCCTGGTGGCAGCGCTGTCCGAGGGCAGGAGCCTGTCGGAGTCTGCGCGCATCGCTACAATAGCCTCATCGGTGTCCGTAACGCGCATGGGCGCCCAGACAAGCGCACCATACAGAAACGAAGTTGATAATCTTTAAAAGTCAAGCGATATGTTTATAGTTAATAGCTATACCCTCGCCGTCGTGCTTTGCTTTGTCACGATGCTCTGCTGGGGCTCATGGGGAAACACCCAGAAACTTGCCGCCAAAAGCTGGCGTTATGAACTTTTCTATTGGGACTATGTAATCGGCATGGTCGTTTTCGCCCTTTTACTGGCATTCACAGCCGGCAGTATCGGCAGCCAGGGCCGTCCGTTCCTGCAGGACCTTGGCCAGGCATCGACATCCAGTATCCTCTGGATTCTGCTCGGCGGTGTGATTTTCAACGCCTCCAATATCCTGCTGTCGGCATCTACCTCCATAGCAGGTATGTCGGTGGCTTTTCCTCTGGGCGTAGGTCTTGCTCTGGTTTTGGGAGTTATTAATAACTACCGCGTGGCTGTGCAGCAAGGCTCCAAGACCGGAGATGTGGCATTGCTTATCATCGGTGTTGCGCTGGTTGTATGTGCAATCGTGTTCAACGGGATAGCCGCCGGCAAGAAAGGCGAAAGCAGCATCTCCAAGGCCGACCAGCGCAAGGGCATTATACTGGCGCTCATAGCCGGCGTGGTGATGTCGTTCTTCTCCTCCTTTGTCATGAGGGCCATGGACACTACCAACTTCGTAGCTCCTGCCGCAGGTAAGGTGACACCTTACACAGCTATCGTTATCTTCACTGTGGGCGTGCTGCTGAGCAACTTCATTTTCAACACTATTGTGATGCGCAAGCCTTTCGTTGGCGAGCCTGTGAGCTACAGCCAGTATTTCAAGGGAGATTTCAAGACTCACCTGGTGGGCATGCTCGGCGGTGCCATCTGGTGCCTTGGAACCGCGCTCAGCTACATTACAGCCGAGAAGGCCGGCCCCGCAGTGTCCTATGCCCTGGGCCAGGGCGCACCCATGATCGCCGCCATCTGGGGCGTATTCATCTGGAAAGAGTTCAAGGGCGCCAAGAAGAATGTATACTGGCTGCTTGCCGCCATGTTCTGCTTCTTCATCGCCGGTCTTGCAACAATAATAATTGCCGGTAACTGATATGAGAAAACTGTTGATTTCCATTTTAAGCCTGAGCTTGGCCGTCTGTTCCTGTACGCAGAATGAGCAGACGGCTCAGGCTCCGCTTAAGATGATCATCGAGACCGATATGGGCAACGATATCGACGATGCCCTGGCGCTCGCTCTAGCACTTCGTGCCGTCGATAACGGACAGGTTGAATTACTTGCCGTAGGCTGCCACAAGAATTGCACTACAGCAGCTGCATTTACCGATGCGGTATGCACATATTACGGACATCCGGAAGTCCCTGTGGCTATGAGCCATACTCCCGTCCAGGAGTTTACCGACTATGTGGATTATACCGCCTGTGAGAAAGATTTCGCCAAAACTGCTTCCGAGTATGCAGAGCCGGTGGCGCTGTACCGCAAGATACTTTCCGCCCAACCTGACAAATCGGTAACCTTCGTGAGCTTGGGTTTCGGCACTACGCTTGCCCAGTTGCTTGAGAGCGCCCCTGACGAGTATTCTCCGTTGAACGGAGTGGACCTTGTGGCGCAGAAGACCAAGGGGCTTTCCGTCATGGCGGGCAGCTACGGCGAGAAAAAGCGTTCGGAGTATAATGTCCGCAACGATATCCCGGCAATGCAGAAGGTGTTCGCACAGTGGCCTACTGCCATCTGGCAGAACCCGTTCGAGATAGGCAAACAGACTATGTATCCCGGTGCTCTCATCGAGCAAAACCTTGGATTCTATGAACCTAATCCTGTGGTCGAGGCCTACAAGCTCTACCAGCAAATGCCTTACGACCGCCCCAGCTGGGATATACTCAGCGTACTCTACGCCATCCATCCCGATCTTTTCACCCACAGCGTCGCCGGCACTGTCACCGTCGATGACGAGGGCTATACCTGGTTCACTCCCGATGAGGGGGGCAAGCACATAGTGCTGAGCGCCACGCTTGACCAGCCTCAGGCCATAATGCAGGCCGAACAGGCAATGACGCTGCGCTATGGGCAGTGGGCTGAGCAGAAGAAACTTATCTGCTTCGACCTTGACGCCACGCTTACCGACCACCGTTGTCCACTGGAGCCCGCCAACAGGGCCCTGCTTGACACTTTGAAGCAGAAATACTCTCTGGTGATGGTTTGCGCAGGCAACTGTCCCCGCGTGTACAAGCAAATGGGTAAGTATCCCATCGACATACTTGGCAATTACGGCATGCAGGAAAGCACCGTCGAGAACGGAGAATTCAAGATCGTTCGTGAAGATGTATTCCCGGCAGACACTGCATTCTTCCGCGAGCAGAACGACTACTTACGCGCCAAATATGGATATGATAAGGTCATTTACGGAGAACCGCTTGAGTTCCATGCTACCGGAATGGTCACCATGGCGCTCCTCGGTACCGAGGCACCGGTGGAACTAAAGCACAAATTTGACCCCGACCGCGCCAAGCGCAGGGTGATGTATCCTGAAGTGTGCGAGATTTTCAAAGACTACAGCGTTTATATCGGCGGTTCATCTTCGTTCGACTTTTCGGCAAAGCAGTACAACAAGTACGACGCAGCACTGCGCTACGCACAGGAGCATGGCTACACCCTTGACCAGGTTCTGTTTATCGGCGATGACTTTGCCGACGGCGGCGGGGACTCCCACGTACGCATCAAGGGCATGGATTACATCTGGATTACCGATTACTCCAAAGCGCCGGAGGTTTTAAAGTTCTTGTATTAATCTATGAAACTTAGATTTTTAATTCTCATCCCATTGCTGCTGGCAGTTGCCTGCGGTCCCAGTGTGGAGCCCGAGCCCGGACCGGGGCCTGATCCTACTCCCGGGCCGGGGCCTGATCCGGGGCCTGGTCCAACTCCCGAAGGTCTGCCTTCAGCGAGTACTTTCAAGTTGGGAGCGAGTTTCGTGATTCCGTTTGGGAAGCCCTTGCATATGCCTTACAGTGGCTTTGCCAAAGGAGATAGAATAAGCATCACTGCCCGCTGGGACACTTCTGTGAGCTTTGACCTGGAATGTCAGGAGGCTACAGATGAAAAGGGCGCAACCTTCAGCGTGCTGCCCAAATTCCTGGGAGGCATGTGTGATGTGTCCTGCAGCCGTTTCAGCGGGGGAGTGACCTTTGTTGACGTGGTGGACAGCACGGAGGTGGACAAAGTGCCTGGCAAGACGACATACGGCCGCGTTATCGACCTGGACGGAAAGCCCGTTGAGGGGGTAGTGGTGTCGGATGGAGTGATGGTAACGACTACCGATGCTAAAGGTTGTTATGCCCTGGCCTCACAACGTAAACTCGGATATGTATTCATTTCGGTACCTGGCGGCTACAGGGTTGCCGTCAACCGCACTATTCCGCAGTTCTTCCGCCGTTTTACCACGAGTTCCTATACTCAATACGAGTGCATAAACTTCCTCCTTGAAGCCGAAAAGAACACCCGGCATCGATTAGTCGCTTTCACCGACACTCACCTGGCTAACCGTACCGACGACTTGAGCCAGTTTGAAGCCAGTTTCAAGCCGGATCTCAAGCAAATGGCGGTCAAGGCAAGGTCGGAGGGCGTGCCTTTCTATGCTCTCACGCTCGGCGATCTGGCCTGGGACCAGTACTGGTATGACAACCAATACTCTCTGGAGCATTATTACAAGACGATGTCCGACGTTGACGTACCAATCTACAATATACCCGGCAACCACGACAACGATCCTTATGTAGCGAATGACTTCGGCGCCGAAGCGGCATTCCGTAAATGGATAGGTCCCACATATTACTCCTTCAACATAGGGGATGTGCATTACATCTTGATGGACAATACGCTGTTCAACAATAAGGGCGGCGCGCAAGGAGTGATCGGTGACGTGCAGGACTATACCGAAGGCTTTACAACGGACGAGCTTAAATGGCTCAAGGCCGACCTGTCGCATGTGCCAGACGGAACGACGGTATTCTTCGGAACCCATATACAGTACAGCAGCCGTCCTTCGTATAAATCGGACGGATCGTTCGCATATTCTTTGAGCATGCCGGCGCAGTTCCGTACCGAACTTGTAGATATTTTCGGGCGTTACAATGTGCACTATCTATCTGGCCATACCCATATAATGTACACCAACCGTTTGTCCGACAAGTTCATGGAACACAATATCGCTGCGGTGTGCGGGACCTGGTGGTGGACCGGCTACTATACCAAGAATAAGTGCAACATTTGCCGTGATGGTACGCCGCAAGGCTCCAAGGTATTCGATATCAACGGATCGGACGTGAGCTGGCGGTGGAAGCCTATGGGCCATGACGAGAAGTATCAGCTCAGGGTCTATGACCTGAACAACTGCCTGATTTCGAAGTCGCTGTATTGCCCGTCGGGGAACAAGATCACCAATGAGTTCTTCTCCGAGTATGTTCATGGCTACGATGTGCAGCGCTCCGACAACAAGCTGCTGGTCAATGTGTTCGACTACGACGACGGCTGGACTGTTAAAGCCGTCGAGGGAGGAACGCAGCTTTCGGTCAAGCGCATCGACGGCTACGACCCTCTGCACATCATTCATTTCAACACCAGAAGGATGAATACCAATTCCACTGCGATGACTTTCCCCACGCTTATGACCTCGCATTTGTTCGAAGTCAGTGCGCGTACGGCCACATCGCCGGTTACCGTGACGGTAACCGACAGTTTTGGCCGCCAGTATGTGGAAACGGTCAACCGTCCTCTGAAATTGTACGATATGTCAGTTTCGTCAAATTATTAACCTTCCTTATATGAAACATTTTCACTTGATTATCTTGTCTTTGCTTGCGCTAGCCCTGTGCTCGTGCAGGCAGGCCGAGGAGTACTACACCACCCGCATCCCGATCTTCAGGGTGCTTGGTCCCGACGGAACGGGGCAGGCGGATGTAGCCATCGACGGCAAGGCCCAGTCCGTGGGCTTTACTGTGCTGGCCACTGAAGAATGGACTGTGGACTTGGATGGCCCCGAGGCTTTTTCCCTGCCGGTGAATACCGGTGGTGCGGGCAAAACGGCGGTTAGCCTGGTGGCGGCGAGCAACGAGACCGGCGCCACTCGTAAGTGTACCCTCGTTTTCAAGTTGGGCGGAGAACCCAAGTACACATTCAACGTGTCCCAGGAAGAGCAATTGCCTTATATCGAGGCAAAGCCAGGAGATGTATCCCTCAGTGCCGACGGAGACATGTTTACTGTAGAGATCGACACTAACCAGGCTGAATGGGCCTACGATCTCGGAGACGCCAAAGCGTGGATTACCGAAACTGCGAGAACCGAATTCTCGGTTACTTTCAGCGTCCCCGAAAACGACACCGGTAAGCGCCGTGACGCCGATATCCTGTTCTATGCCGTGGGTGCACCTGAACTTATATCCTATGTGGCTGTATCTCAGGGCGTCCCCGCTGCGCCTCCTACCGACTGGATACTGAATGTCAAGTTCAATGACGACGGTTCGGCCACCGATCTTTCGCCGCTCAAAATGAAGGTTGACAACACCCGCCTGGATGCCAGTTGCTCAGTGGCGTTCAACGAGAAATTCGGATGCAATGTTGCCAAGTTCTCCAACGAGAGCATTGCCCGCAGCGGCCTCCAGACCGGCTATTATTTCATTCCTTATAAGCCCGGTGATGAGTTTGCAAACAAACTTGCCGACGGATTCTCCTACGAGTTGGTGTTCTGCGCTTATTACGACGCTACGCCCAAGCAGGTCAAGCCTTTCTCGTCTACACAGGCGGGAGGCACCGGAATGTGTTTCAGGGCGTCCACAGGTGAGATTAACTTCGAGTGTCACGTAGGCGGAGGCTGGAAGGAACTCTACAGCGGTATCTTGCCTGTAAAGAACCAGTACTACCATGTTGTCGGTACATACGACAAAGCCAATGGCATATGCAATCTGTATGTTGACGGAGTACTTACCGCAACGGTTAACGCCGTAGGCGACTTCAAGTTCATGACAACCAATGTGGATGCCTATTGGTTCGGTATAGGAGCCGATCCCGGCGCCAACGATACCGGTGAAGCTTCATTCTACGGAGAGGTGGTAATCGCCCGCCTGTATGACAATCCGATGAGCGCCGAAGAGGCACGAGCCCTTTATAAATTAGTGAAGTGATATGAAAGCGCAGAGTAACAAATTATTTGCAGCATTCCTGCTGGCAGCGGGACTATTGCTTGCGGGCGCTACGGCTTTTGCCCAGCAGCGTACGGTTACTGGCCGTGTGGTAGATTCCCAGGGCGTTAGTGTTATAAGCGCTGCGGTGGTTAACACGGCAACGAAAGAAGGTGTTATTACCGACTATGACGGACGTTTTTCCATTAAAGCGGCTCCCGGCCAGACTCTCAGCGTGGAGATGCTCGGCTATGCTTCTAAGGAGGTTCGTTACAATGGAGAAGAAAGCATTTCGATTGTGCTTGAAGAAGATACGCAGATGCTTGAAGACGTTGTGGTCGTGGGATATGCCGTTCAGAAGAAACTTAACGTTACGGGAGCTGTATCGAGCATTTCGGGTGAAGAACTGAACGCCCGTCCCGTGACTTCGGCCATGCAAGCCCTCCAGGGAGCGGATCCTTCGATGAACATCCAGATGAGTTCCGGCAGCCCGGTTGCCGGCAACTCAGTCAACATCCGTGGCGTACCTTCGGTAAACGGCGGCTCTCCGCTTATTCTTATAGACGGTGTGCCCGGTGTTTCGCTTGACCATATCAACGCAGCCGACATCGAGTCGGTTTCTGTCCTCAAGGATGCGTCGGCCAGTGCTATTTATGGAGCGAAGGCGTCTGCAGGCGTCATTTTGGTTACCACAAAGAGCGGTTCGACCGGCAAGACCAAGGTGACTTATTCCAACAGTTTCGGTTGGATCAAGCCCACCACATCGACCGAATTCATCACCTCCGGTTACGACTGGGCCAAGGCGGTGGATGAAGTTTACTACGCCCGTTACGGCTACAGTGCTTTCCGCTACACCGAGGCGGATTGGGCAGCGCTTGAAGCTCGCCGGTACGATAAAACCGAAAATCCAGAGCGCCCCTGGGTCGTCGTTGACGACAGCGGGCAGTATCATTACTATGGCAACTATGACTGGTACAACGCCCTGTTCAACAGCAACCGCTTCCAGCAGCAGCACGACATTTCAGTGTCCGGCGGCACCAAGGCTGTCAAGTACTACGTGAGCGGCAAGTACTACGATCAGGAAGGCCTCCTGAGCGGACCTGCTATCCCCGTAAAGGAAAACTATCAGAACTACGCTTTCCGCGCTAAGTTTGACGCCCAGCTATTCAAATGGGCCAAGTGGAGCACCAATGCTTCGCTTCACCGCGTGCATCAGGTTTATCCGGGTACTACCAATGAGGCACTCACAATCTCGGCTCTCGACCAGGCCTTGGGTCCTATCGTGGTGCCGCAGAATCCCGACGGGAGCTATGTGATTTATCCTTACGATGTCCGTGGCGTCGGTGTAGGCAAGGGCCGTGGCGCCATCCTCACCAACCCGAATATGCGCCATGATATCGACAACCGTACTCTTACTTTGTCCAACAGCCTTGAAATCACTCCCTTCAAGGGATTCTCCCTCAAGGGAACGTACAATATCACCAATTACTGGCGTCTGTACCGCGACCGCAACCAGGCGGCTACGTATTCCGACAAGATAGGTACGATTGTGACCAATACCGCATATGCCAAAGACGAGTATCGTGAGCGCCACTATGAATACAACGTGCATAGCGTTGATTTGGTTGCTACGTACAAGGCTACATGGGCAGACAAGCATCATTTCCAGGCACTTGCCGGTATGAATTTCGAGTCGCGCCGCACCACTGACCTTACCGTCGACCAGTTTGGCGTGGGCAATATGTCACTGAGTACTTTCAATTCGGTTACCGACGATACCTATTACACTATAACCCAGGATATTACGGCATATAAGACCTTGGGCTTCTTCGGGCGTATCAACTACGACCATCTTGAAAAATACCTCTTTGAGGCATCGTTCAGGGCCGATGGTACATCGCGCTTTGCAGAAGGGCACCGCTGGGGCTATTTCCCCTCGGCTTCCTTCGGCTGGCGTTTCTCCAGAGAGCCTTTCATGGCCGGCACAAAGAACTGGCTTGCCGACGGTAAGCTCCGTTTCTCCTATGGCGCCCTGGGTAACCAGCAGGTCAGCGACTACAGTTATCTTGAGACCATTGATATTGCCCAGTTGTCATATCTGTTCGATGGTACCGGACGTCCCAAGTACGCTTCGGTGTCCGATCCTGTATCGTCCAGCCTGACCTGGGAAACAGTCGGAACCTACAACTTTGGTCTGGATCTGTCGCTCCTTGGCGGAAGGTTGAACTTTACGGGAGACTACTTCATCCGTGAAACCAAAGACATGCTTACAACTTCGCTGACCTTGCCCAGCGTTTACGGAGCTTCGACTCCCAAGGAGAACTGCGCCGACCTGCGCACCAACGGCTGGGAAGTGCAGTTGGGCTGGAAAGACCAGTTCAAGCTGGGCGGCAAGCCGTTCCAATATGGAGTTACGGGTACCCTTGGCGACTATCGGACCATTATTACCAAGTACAATAATCCCGACCGCGTGTTCAGCAATTACTACGTGGGCAAGGAACTCGGTGAGATATGGGGATACCACATTCCCAAGCTCTTCTCCTCCGATGATGAAGCTGCAGCATACCAGGTAGCCGTACATCAGGCAAACAATATCTACCAGCGTGTGTATAATATGTCCGGCGGCGGTCTTGGCTATCTGATGGCGGGAGATATGATGTTCGAAGATGTAAACGGCGACGGTTATATCAACAGCGGGGAGGGGACGGTTGACAATCCCGGCGATATGATGGTTATCGGTAACTCGCTGCCTCATTACAACTATTCCATGCGCTTTGACTTTGCGTGGAACAATTTCGACCTTGGAATATTCTTCCAGGGGGTGGGCAAGCGCAATTGGTATCCGAGTCCTAACCAGGACGATGTGTATGGCGGCTCACGTTTGTGGAACCTCTACGGATACACGCTTACTTCTTTCATCGCCACTGATTACAAGGATAATATCTGGACCGAGGAGAACCCCGACGGATATTTCCCCAGGCTGCGTCCTATCCAGTCGTACAACGGCGGACCTCTGGGTACTGTCAACGACCGTTATCTCCAGGATGTAAGCTACTTGCGGCTCAAGAACGTGACATTCGGCTATACTGTTCCGTTCAAAAAGTCCTTCATCTCGTCTTGCCGCCTGTATTTCTCAGGCGAGAACCTCTGGTACTGGTCGCCTATGAAGAAGGTAACCAAGTATGTCGATCCGGAACTTGCAGTGGCTACCGGCACTTACATCACCAGTAAGATGTCAGGTACCACAGGTACCGGCTACACCATGCCTCTCACTCTTACTATGGGTTTGAATATCAATTTCTAAAGCGGAAGAGTTATGAAAAAGCATCTGATTATTTTTGCAGTTTTTTCACTAGCCCTCACGGCCTGCAACCTGACGCTTATCCCCGAGGATGAAGTGTCGCCCGAGAACTACTTCAAGACGGAATCGGACCTTTTGCTGTGGAGCAACCAATTCTACTCCAATAATCTTGAAGGTGCGGGCCTTGGCTCTACCACCGATGTGTACTTGTCCAACGGTATTTCCGCTTATGTGACCGGCAGCCGTAACCCGGCTACTCAGAGCTGGAGTTTCTCTTCTCTTCGCAAGATCAACTATATGCTGGAGCACCTTGACCAGTGCGCCGACAGGGCAGCCGCCACCAAATACGAAGCGGTGGGCAAGTTCTTCCGGGCATATTTCTACTTCAAGATGGTCCGCACATACGGTGATGTTCCTTATTATGACAAGGTGCTCGGCTCTGCCGATCCTGATGTATACAAGCCCCGCGACGACCGTGGATATGTGATGGACAAAGTGCTGGAAGACTTTGATTTTGCTATAAAGAACCTGCCTCCCACCTGGGAAGCTATGAATACCCGCGTCACCCGCTGGGCTGCCCTTGGCTATGCAAGCCGTGCGGCTCTCTATGAGGGAACTTTCCGTAAATACCATGGTATGAAAGACTCGGACAAGTACCTCAAGGCTGCGGCCGACTATGCACGGGAGTTCATCAACGGCTCTCCTTTCACCCTGTACAATACAGGCTCCACACCTTACCGCGACCTGTTCGTGTCCGACAATGCTATAACCCAGGAGGTCGTGCTTGCCCGTCACTATGATACGCAATACAGCACCTTCCACAGTATGGGGTACAACATCAGTTTCAGCCGCGCTTCGCTCACCAGGCGTTTTGTCAACCACTATCTTATGGCTGACGGAACACGGTTCACCGACAAGGAAGGCTGGGAAACGATGGGTTACCTTGAAGAAACCAAGGGCCGCGATCCTCGTCTGGCCCAGACGGTGCTTTGTCCCGGTTACATACAGAAAGGCGCCAGCGCTGTAACTCCGTGCGAGTTCTATTCATGGACCGGATATGAGCCTATCAAGCACGTTCCTGCAGCCGGCAAGTGCGTTTCTTCTTCGGACGATGTGGACTGGATACTGCTTCGCGCTCCTGAAGTTTATCTGAACTATGCAGAGGCCCTTGCCGAACTCGGCACTCTTACCCAGACCGATCTGGATATCTCCGTGAATAAAATCAGGGCCCGTGCCGGCATGCCTTCTCTTTCAATGCAAAGCGCCAACAATAATCCCGATCCTTATCTGCTCTCCTGCTATCCTAACGTGACCCGCAGCGCCAATACCGGGGTAATCCTCGAGATACGCCGCGAGCGCACCGTTGAGCTTGCCCTGGAGGATCCCGACCGCTCTTGGGATATGTTCCGTTGGGCTGAGTGCAAGCAGTGCCTCCAGCATTATGTGCCTTGGCATGGGGTTTATATCCCGGGGCTGGGCGACTATGACACTTCCGGCGACGGCAAGCCCGACGTGACTTTTTTCAAGGAGGCTGACGGTTCAGTAAAGATCAAAGCTGGAACCAAGGTTCAGGATGTTGTGCTTTCTGGCGGTGAAAGCGGCTATATAGTAGGCTATTCTACTACTGACTACGGTGCCCTGTGGGACGATAGCCGCGACTATCTCTGGCCTATTCCCGCTACCCAGCGTACCCTCAATCACGCTCTTACCCAGAATAATGGTTATGTTGACGGAGTAGATTAATTATGAAGAGTATGAAAAAAGCATTAATAGTATTATCGATTCTTGCTGCGGGAGTTTTCTGCTCCTGCAATAAGACTGTCGGACCGGCCTCCATCAAGCTTGACGTCACCGAATATGATGCCGATTTTGCGGGTGAGGAATTTACCATCTCGGTGCTCTCCAACAGAGACTGGGAGGCAAAGTGCGATGCCGACTGGCTCACTCTCAAGCATACTTCCGAGGAGGCTCTTGACGCCCGTACCTACATCTTGGTAACAGTTTCTCCCAACGCCGATGTGGAGCGTAGCGCCACCATTACCATCAACGCATTGAGCGGTGATGCGAGCGCCAGCTATCTCGTCCGGCAGGGTGAGAACACCCACGTGATACGTACTCCCGACAAGTTCGTCGAGTTCCTTCAGGCTTGTGCCAGATTGGAAGGAGCCAATGATTTCAGGCTCGGAAGCGACATCGACCTGTCGGGCAAGACCCTTCCAGAGGTTGAGAGTATGATATACACTTTCGACGGCCAGGGACACAGTATCAAGAACTGGACCTCCTCCGCTCCGTTGTTCAATACCATTGCCGCCAGCGGCGAGGTCAAGAATCTTACTATCGACGGCTCCTGCAAGCTTAGCATCCCCGCAGATGTAGAGAAGTTCGGTTTTGTTGCCGGGCAGAATGCCGGAACAATTGAAAACGTTGCTAACAAAGCAAACGTAAGCATTACAGGCATCAGCAAAGGCTGGAAAGGCACTATATGCGGCGAGAATACCGGAACGCTGTCCAATTGCAGCAACTCCGGATCTGTCAGCTACAACGGCCCTTCAGCAACTGATGGTTCCGTGTACGTCGGCGGCGTAGCCGGCCGTTCTACCGGTGAAAATGCCGTCGCCATAGAGTGCTCCAACACCGGTGCCATAGCCATAAACTATACCGACGCGGCTGCACAGAGTATCTATGCTGCCGGAGTGACCGGCGCGGCTAACGCAAATGCCAAAACTCTCAAATGCACTAATGGCGGCAGCGTAACGGTGAAGGTCCCGTCCATCAGCACCAACGGCCAGGCTGCCGGAATAGTTTGCTACAGTGAAGGAGAGATTACCGAGTGCTCCAATTCGGGTGCTATCTCTTTGCTGAGCGAGAGCTCGGAGGGTAAAGCGGACGGTTCGGTGAAAGGCGCAGGCGTAGCGGGCATTGCCTGCTATTCCGGCTGGGAGAATGGTAAGACATCCGTTTGCACCAACTCCGGCAATATTACCCTTCGTGCCGGCTATACGCTTGCCCAGCAGACTGTAGGCAGCGCCACCAAGTATTCGTCCAATGTCGCCGGCATTGTCGGCCACGCATTTAAGTGTATTATCGAAGATTGCCATAATACCGGTAAGGTGCACAGCGAGTTCCGCAATATAGACAACGCCGAGTCGGTGTACAATACCACCGCCCGCCAGAGTTGCGGAGGCATAGTATCTTCCAGCTGGGGCAATATAGTGAGCTGCACCAACAAGGGTGACGTGGCGGTAATATGGATTACCGCAGCGCACAATGCCAATTTGGCCAAGAATTTTGTGGGCCAGGTCGGCGGCATCAGCGGCGGCGATTACCATTCCGACCAGTTGTCTTCCACTATTGACGGCTGCACCAACGAGGGCACTGTGAGCATTACTTGCGATTCGTCCCAGTCCAATAATGCTTTCGGCGGAATCGTGGGCTGGCCCGGCAAGGAGAATGCCAGCGGCGTTAACGAGGTGGTCAACTGCATCAACCGTGGCGACGTGACTCTCGACGGCTTCAGCAAGTCGCGAATCGGCGGTATCAGCGGCGGTGCGACCAAGTGCAGCGGCAGCAAGAACTACGGTAAGGTCTACATCAAGGGCGGCCTGACCAACTGTTCGGTTGGCGGAATTATCGGTTTCCAGAATTTCTTCAACGTAAGCGACTGCGAGAACCATGGCGATATCGTCAGTGACGTCAAACTTGCCGGCACCGAGACTTCGGCCGCCGGTGGGGTAGGAGGCATAGTCGGCGCCCTTGGCAATACGGCCCAGACGTATTCGGGCTGCAAGGTCGATTGCGCGGTTAAAGTTCCCGACGGTTCGGCAGCATCGATGATTTTTGGTGTGATTGGCCAGAACAAGGCTGTCACCACCAAACTCGAGATCGGTACAGCCGAGGCTCCGATCAAGATTAAGGGCAGTTTCAACGGTACTGCATTGAGCGCTTCGAATTTCGAGACATATATGCGCCGTCCCGATTTTTCACTGGTCAACAATAACATAATATTCAATGTCAAATATGGTGACTAATTCTGAGTACAAGGAGTATACGGCTCCTGTTTGTGATTTGTCCGTTGCCTTGCCTTCCATTCTCTGTGAGAGCCAGGATGGCGTGACGGAGCCTTTTGAAGACCTCGGCACTTTCGAGTGGTAAAATGGATATGATTATGAAAAAGTTAGCTTGCTTTCTCGTTATTGGCTCCATTGCCGCGCTAACCGCATCATGCAGTCGCGAAATTGTCCCTGCTGAAGTTCCCGCTGAAGCCAATCTTGTTCAGGTGAGTTTTCTTGCCAACAAGGCCGACTTTACTAAAGCCTCTCTTGACGGCCTTAATGTCGTATGGAGCGAAGGGGATGAAATAGCTGTTTATGATGGCACAGCCCTCCAGCGTTTTACTCTGGCAGGTGGTAAAGGAACAACCAGTGCTACTTTTACCGGCTCAGTTTCTTCCGGCGCAACAGAGTTTACTGCAGTCTCGCCTTACGAGGCTGCCAAGTTGGATGAGACTTCACTTTTGGTAACAATCCCTTCGAACCAGACTCTGAGTTCGGCAGGCCCTGTTGATCCCAAGGCACTGGTTGCAGTTGCCAAAACAACAGCCGGTGGCAGTTTAAACTTCAAAAATGTGGTTTCACTCGCCAAATTCACCCTTGGCTCGGGGGACTTCAATTCTGTACTCTTCGGCCCGGCACCTACTGTCAAAGCCGTGGCTCCTGATTACGAAACAGGAGTGCTGCCTGCTGAGGCCTTGGGGGCAGCTGCCATGTACTCCCTCTCTCCATCCGGCAGCACATTCGCTGCAGGGGACTACTATATAGCGGTTGCTCCGGGAGCAGTCGAAGGCGTGACTTTCGCTTTGGGAAGCGCTAATTCACGCGGATACAAGCAGAGTGCCAAGACTGCCGAAATGAAACGCAGCGGCTGCATGAGCTTTGGCACCGTATCCGATGGCCTTACCGCTCTGAAGTACGAAATCGCCAATGCCGCCGACCTCCAGGAATGGGCTTCGCATGCAGATTTGTATGGGGCGGAAGATGTAGTGAAGGTGGTTGCCGACATTGATATGTCGGGTGTGAATTATAAATCGGGCAAGCCTTTTGCCGGAACGCTTGATGGCCAGGGGCACTCGATAAAGAACTGGATCAGTTCAGTCCCTCTGCTTGAAACACTGCGCACGGATGGTGAACTCAAGGATATCAAACTGGCGTCAAGTTGCGTCCTTACATTCCCCAATGTGCTTTCCAATTTCGGCTTTGTCGTGGCAAATAATCGCGGTAAGGTTTCAGACATTGTTGTAGATGCTTCGGCATCTGTTCCTGCGATTGGCTCCGAGAGTACGCAGGACGGCCGCTTCGGTATGGTAGTGGGCAATAATGATGAAAGCGGTTCGGTGATCAACTGCTCGACAAACGGCAGTATCGACATGTCCGCTCCCGGGCTGGTCGCAGGGCACAACCTTTATATGGGTGCTGTGATGGGGCGCAATGCCGGTTATGTCAGCTCCTGCACCAATACCGGCAGCGTGAATGTGGAATTCACTGACGACTCTATGACTAAATGTCTGTATGCGGCTGGAATCAGCGGTCATGCTGCAGCTACTGGAATACTCGAGGCTTGTACCAATTCAGGTAATATCACGATCAAGACTCCCGGTTCGGGGAACGATTGCCTGTTTGCTTGCGGCGTGATCGGTTTTTCAGGCGCACGTCTTATTGAATGCATCAACACCGGTTCGGTTTCCGTATTGTCCGAATCTTCTGAGGGTGCAGGTGACGGCCCGCTCAAGAGGGCTTGCGCCGCAGGTGTTGCCGGATACAGCGCCGGAGAGATGAGCTCTTGTGAGAATAGCGGAGATGTTATCCTGCGTGGCGGTTACAGTACTGGATATGCCGGAGTAGGTTCACTTACTCTGGTGTCGAATGTTGCTGCAGGCGTAGTGGGACTTGTTTTCAAAGCTGATGTCAATGATTGCGTCAACACCGGCTCAGTGAGTTCTACACTCATGAACATAGACAACGCAAACTCAAATCACAATACAGGTACCCGGGCAACGATCGGCGGTGTGATAGGGAACCTTCAAGGTACAGCAAATAATTGCACCAATGGTGGAACGGTCGACGCATATTGGGTGACTTCGAGCCATAATGCCGGAATGAACAAGCAGTTCGTGGCGCAGGGCGGCGGCATCTGCGGCGGGTCTTACAATTCCGCCGACAAGAAGGTCTCCAGTATAATCAACTGTTCCAATACCGGAAGACTGTCATTTACCTGTGACGCCACCGGCTCGAATAATGCTTTCGGCGGCATAGTAGGCTGGCCGGGATCGGAACCTTCCGGCGGTGCCGTAACCCAGACAGGCGCTGTTACCGGCTGTACTTTCTCCGGAGAATTGGTGTTGGACGGATTTGGCAAAACCAGGGCCGGCGGTATCAGCGGCGGTGCCTGTACAATCGAAGGCTGCAGTGTCAGCGGTACTATCTTAATTCCCGGAAAGATCAATTCAGGTTACATCGGAGGCGTCATAGGTTATGAAGCTGCCGGACATAATGTGTCAAATACTGTCGTGGACGGTCTTACGATTGATTATACCAACGAAGCGTACATGAACGGTACCATTTATGGCCTGGGCGGTCTGGTGGGGCAGCCACAGAATGCCGCCGGGTTCGAGATAGGCTCCGGATGCTCGATACTGGTCACTATCAAGTCAAATCATTGCCGTGATATCGGTATTATCGCAGGCAGGGTCACGAATACAGCTAACGCCATGGCTTATGGAACTGCCGGCAGCAAGCTTACTGTCAAGAAGGGGTGCTCCATTGTAAATAAGCATACCGGCAATACGGTTTCAGTCGAGTCCGAGTCCGATTTGGCTCAGGTTATCAGCTCTTACAAGGAAACAAGGGATGATAAAATCAATTATGATTACGGCGGTTTCCTCATCGGTTCGCTCAATAGCGATAAATGGATGAACCTTGTAACCCTTAATCTTAATTATTCAGAATAATGTATGATTAGGCGCTTTATCCTTATCGCTGCCTCGGCTTTGCTCGCTTTTTCCTGCAGTAGGGAAGAGCCGGAGGAGACTTTGTCCCCCGGTGTAGCGCTGCGGTCTTTCGAAGCCGTGCTGGAGTCTCCTTCCGGGAGCCGGACCTCCTTGGCCTCAGGCGGCAGCGTGGTATGGAGCGAGGGCGATCAGATAAAGCTCTACAATGCTGTACAGACGGGCGGCTCGGCATTTTCTGCCGATGCCGCCTCGGCTGGCAGCAGTTCTGCTGTTTTTCGTGGCAATATAGACGGCGATGCGCCGTTTTATGCCGTGTATCCGGCATCTGCCGGATCCTCCTTCACCGGAAGCGAACTCGGCATTTCGCTACCGTCAGTTCAGGCATATGCTTCCGGTACATTTGCGCAGGGAGCCAGTCCTGCTGCCGCTAAAAGTTCAGACGGAGCCCGTCTCCAATTCAAGAATTTGTGCGGATTGCTTTGCGTGCAGCTGACAGGTAGCGCAAGAATAAGCTCTATAAGCATTACCAGTAATGCAGACGAAGCTCTCTGGGGTAGCGGCACCGTGACTTTCGATGACATCCCGCAACTATCTGTTAAGTATTCAGAAAAAGCACAGTGTACACTGACATTGGAGTGTTCTATACCCGCGCAACTCTCGGAGGAGACTCCCACGCCCTTCTTTTTTGTTGTCCCTGCCGGGACTCTGGCCAGTGGATTCACGGTTACGATTGAGGACTCTGAAGGAGGCTCCCAAACCAAGTCGGTCCGGGCAGGTTTGGATATCAGGCGGTCTACTCAGTGCTCGCTCAGTGCATTGAAATACAATGGATCAGTCCTCCTGGATATATCCTCAATGA
>JAEEGJ010010459.1_pt1 | contig 24133 bp, 20 predicted proteins | sample 8958761 | NCBI WGS metagenome assembly JAEEGJ01 (sample SAMN16246546, study PRJNA631951) | gut metagenome | biome: gut microbiome; feature: rumen; material: RS-attached | host: Bos | place: Iran: Karaj | collected 2018-10 | reverse complement strand
GGACGTACTGTATCTTGCGAATCTCTGGCTCCGTACCAGCGACAGGGTTTACATTCAGGTGGCGAAATATGCCGCATCAGATTTTACCGCATTGTTTGACGGATGTTATTCCGCACCATGGCAGGATTACCTGAAAAAGGATGTCCGTGTCGTTGTTGACAAGGTTCGGGTTTACAAGAGCAAGCTCAATTCGGAACATTCGATTCAGGGAATGATTCAAAAGGCAATCTACCAGAAGCTCGGGGACACATGGCACATCACGACCCTGCCGGAAACCGGGGAACGCTGTGACATTCGCGTTTACATAGACCAGGATCAGGCCATGATTCTACTGGACACAAGCGGAGATGCCCTGCATAAGAGGGGATACAGAACTGAAGGTGGAATTGCCCCATTGAGGGAAACCACTGCCGCAGTCCTTCTTCAGGAAATGCTGTGGAAGAGGAAGATGCCCCTGCACGACCCGTTTTGTGGAAGCGGAACCATCGCAATTGAAGCCACGCTCTATGCCAGAAACATTGCACCCGGACTGGGAAGGCACTTTGCCTACGAACACCTTGCAATATACAATCAGAACAGGGCAGTTGAATTAAAGAAGGAAGCCGCATCCAAAATCCGTCCCGATGTGGAATGCAGGATTACCGGAAGCGACATAGATCCAGATGCCATAGAAAGGGCTCGCCTGAATGCCGAACATGCATGCGTAACTGCCGGACGGGCACTCCAGATGATAGGAAGCGATGCAAAAATCCTCAGGCCAGACTTTATGACCAGCGACTTTAGGGAACTCAGGGCACCGTATCCAGAGGGAATGCTCATTTCAAATCCTCCGTATGGTGAACGTCTTGGTGACGAAAAGGCCGCACAGGAACTGTACCAGGACATGGGTAACCTGTTCAATGATTTTGCAGGATGGCAGATGGGATTCATTACGAACCAGGAAATTTTTCAGGACAGCATAGGCCGCCGCGCAGACAAGATAAAGTCAATCAAGGCCGGAAATCTGGACACGATTTTTTATATGTATAAGGGAAACCAATAAGGGCTGAAACATGGCAGTAGTTGTTGAACACGAAAAACGGAAACACGAGATTTTGGGCAAGGCATTGGATTTGTTCATCGAAGAGGGCTACGAAGACGTTACGTTTCAGAAAATAGCCGACCGCTGCGGAATTACACGAACCACACTGTACATTTATTTCAAGAACAAGCGCGAGATTTTTGTCTGGAGCATAAAGGACCTGACTGAACGCCTGGAAAAACAGCTGCTTCAGATCATCAGGAACAGGGAACTGAATACCCCGGACTGCCTCAAGAAAGTGATGGATGCGATTCTGGATGAATGTGAAAACCACACGAAACTGTTCAAGATTCTGCTGGTGTATCTGATTCAGATTCAAAAGACCGGAGAAGATGCGGGTGATTTGATTGCACGCCGTGTAATCCGTGTCGAGCACCTTTTGAACATGATAATGATCCGTGCCCAGAACAACGGCGAACTGCATGGTGAGTCAATAAAGGATATGGTGGATTTGATGTACAGCCTTCTTGAAAGTGCCATTTTTACCCAGGCAGTTGAAGGGAAAGAAAACCTGTCTGACAGCCGCCGTTTGATTCACTTTACCATAAACAGCTTTTTCCCTTCAGACGACCAGGCTACCAACTGATGCTGTAGGATTTGGTTCCGGAAAGGGTAAGGAATTCCATCAAAGGCAAGTCGAATGTCGCAGTAGAAGAGGTCACTTTTGCCCCTGTGGGTAAACTTGTAGAGGAAATCTTTTTGCCCTTTGGACATGAAAGGCTTACTGTAATCTGTGCCTTTTCAAGCTCAGCGGCAATCTGATCCCCGTAAATCGAAGCAATCAGCATCTTGTATTCCGAAGCATCCATTTTTTCCCCAGTGAACGCCGGCGCCATGAACATGTCAAGGTAGGCTTTGGTATCCTTGGGAAGATCCGCACTCAATTTCTGAAGGCTTGTGGGAGAAAACTGAAGGACCATCTTGTTTGAGGTACAGTTTACGATGTCGGAAGCACGAATTCCGCCTGTTGCATGTGTCTGCTTGGAGGCCGCAGGAATAGAAGCGCTCAAATCCAGACTGTCAGAGCTTGGGCTTGTTACAGAGACGTTTGTAAAATCACTGCCGTTAAAGGCCTTTTTGATTTCGGAAGCGGAAAAGAGGTTTTGGCTTCCACCGCTGTATTTTCCACCTGCAATGCTGGAACTGAGAGAAGCCAGGGTTGAAGATATGACCTTGCCAACCGAGGCCGAAAACTGAATGTCGGCACCCTGATCAGACTTTGCCTGAACCGAAAGCTTTCCTGAACATCCGGTTACCGCGAGTAAAACCATGAGATAAAAAACGCTGTATAAAAATTTTCCTTTGCTTTTCATATAAAATAAAACCTCCGCCACCTTAATTGGTTACAGTCGGCAAATTTGAGGGAAATCAGACTGTTGTTTTCTAGAATTGTTGGATTTTGATCACTTTTCTGCAGACATGTTGGTATTTTCTGGCTGCTGGACCGGATCTTCTCCTTCCTGATCATCAAGAGGGGTTTCGTCTATGGCTGTAATCTTGTCGCCATCAACTTGATCTTCAATTCCGGTGGGTTTCATGATTCTGCCGTAGCCGTAAAAATGATCCTTCCAGTATTTTTCGTCGATTGAAGAAACTATTACGCCCGTGCTGGGTCCGTCACTTGCGGCATGTAAAAATACCCTCTTGTCCTTGAATTTGCCTTCATCTGTATAAAGTCCCAGGTAGATGCCCACGTGACTGATTCTTGAACGTCCGTCACCGCCCTTTACCGCAAAGAAAATCAAATCGCCGGGTTCACGCTCTTCTTCATCGATGTGGTCAATCGAGGCATACATCAAGGAAGTTTGCCTTGCCAGCTTGATTCCGCATCCGTTTGCCACATAAGACACAAAGCCGCTGCAGTCAAAGCCGGATTCAGGTTTGCTGCCACCATAAACATACCGTGTTCCCTGAAAAGTCAGGCCATAATCAATTAGTTTTTGCCTTTCGTCCGAGACTTTTGGGGCCGCAATAAGGGGCAGCGCGATACAGACCGCCAGAATAAAGGCTGCCACAATTATTTTTTTAGGTAACGGTAACAATCGATTCATAGTCATCTCCCGGAAAGTTGTTGGACTTTAGTCACAAAAAGGCAAATACACCACTATAAATAAATCGGTAGAAAACCCCATTGTAATTAACAATTATTCAGCGTGAAGTGATACGGATTGGGTTTCAGGAACAATATCTCTGGCCAGTTCACGGACTTCGTCTTCGGACATCTTGAGAGATTTAGCTATCAAATTGATGGAAACTCCATTGGCATAAAGATTTCTGGCATTTTCCACGGCATTTTGTCGTATGCCTTGTGAGATACCTTCCTGCCTTGCCCGTTCCATTATGTCCCTGTCGTGTAAATTCATAGCTAAGTAATCACTCCTGAATTTCTTATTCGCCTTGAGCTTCTCAACCATTGCCGAAAGTCTGGAGGAAAAATCGTCCTTACCAGAATCGTTCGTATGTACAAAATAAAGGAAATCACGGATCCTTTCATCCTTTTCCTTTTCGTACACACTTGAATTATAAAACACTTTTACCGTTTTGTCATCAAGATTCACCTTGGTATCCTCTTCACACGCATTTCTGAAGGTGTAGCATGGCAGGCCATACGGCTTATTGTCTTCATCCCTGAACGGGTCGTGCTTGCAGATGAACAGAATGTAGCTTTCCTTGAGTCTGGAATAATCCTCACCCTTCAAAAGAGCATCACAGTCCACCATGCTCTGATAGTAGCGGGTCCGTTTTCCAGGGTCTTTCAGCGGGTAACATTGCATCTCAATATCTATGATTTTGTTGCTATCCTTGAGGTACACGTCAAGCCTCACACCCTTTGTCGTGTAGAAGGGTGCTATAGTCTTTTCAAGTTCCGGATACTCTACGTGGTCAACCTTGATGTGAAGTAACCGTTCCACAAGTTCCGCAGAGATTTCCGGGTCACTCAATACCGCCTGAAACATCCCGTCATCCGTAAACGTCAGCCTGTCGATAATTTCCTGAATGTTTTCAAATTCTTCCATAATGCTTCTCCTTTTTGAATTTTTGTGGCAGTTAATAACTTGCCCTATACTATATAAATGGTGCAGGACTTAACGTTTTTGACAAAAAATCGGGGGAAAATTTGAAAAAAAGTGAGAAAAAAGAAAATCGTGGGTGCTTTCGTGAGATGAGAGGGTGGAAGATATCTTAGAAGTATTGTCACGCGGATTCGAAACGACTACGCCGTTTCTTTAAAGATGGGGTTTTTGTTTTGTTATTTTGCTAAAGTTTTAATCCCTTTGATCAGGTCTTTGGTTTTTATTTCAGGAGGTAAGACTATGGATACTAGAGAAGTTGTTAAAGAAAAATTTAAAAAATTACCACAAATCTCTCTCCTACCCCCGCTTCTAAGACTTGAAGTTGCCGAAGTGGCCGCGAACAGCTCGTCGTATATTGCGGGTCAGGTAATCTTCCAGTAGTGAAGTTGATAATCTACCACAGATGTTTTCCTGTTTTTGACAGGTTTTCTATATCCTCATAAGCGTTTTCTATTCGTTCTGTATGATATAATGGGTAACTGTCATATATTTCCTGGACAAGCCCTTTTTCTTCCCATTCCTTTAGAATATCCGCCGTTGGGAGATTTTTATCATAAGCATATTTTTCAAGAAGCAATATAAAGAATTTTAATTCATCATTCATTTTATTCACTCCTTATATAAGATGATTGGAGCGGATCCCCAGTAACTTGCTCTACTTCCCACATATCAAACACAGCGTAATCGGGTAAGTTCAAAAGACCGTTATCAAAATCTTCTAATAATGAGTGGGTTTTTGAAAGAATAAACTTTTTAGTAGCTTCCATCGGAGTCAAGTTGTATTTCTCGATGATTTGGGCTATGGTTTGTCGGTCATAATAATCCAGAGTAAAGTATACGTTTTTTTTCATACTTTTTTAGCCTCCAAATATTTCAAAAGCGATAAGGCCCTTTCTGTTTTAAAGGTAAACTGATCTTTCAATTTCTGAGGTAGCAATTGTCTTACGGCATTTTCCGCATCAATATACCCGTCAAGGTACAAAATGATTGTTGGAAACGTTTGATCATTTGCAACAGGCCCACTTATCTTGAAATTTTAATTATAACAATAATAACAAATTCATTCGTTTTCCTCAATCGTACATTTACGCCCGCTTCTTAAACTTGTATTCACCGAAGTGGCCGTGCTTGTAGCGTTCGTGGTAGTTGTGGTGGTAGGCGAAGGTGTCGTCTTGGGTTGGTGGAGCGGAGGGGGTATGCAGGGCATCGTCTTTGCGGGTCTGGTAATCTTCCAGGTATTCGTAGGCGTCGTTGATCTGCTTGAATTTTTCTTCGGCTTCTTTTGAGCCATGGTTTCTGTCGGGATGATATTTTAATGCGAGCTTTCGGTAGGCCTTTTTTATTGCGTCAAATGATTCTCCATCGTTCAATTCCAAAATGGAATATGCTTCATGTTCCGTCATGCTAGTTCCTTCCCAGAAGTTGGTTCAAGATTGTGGCAAAAAGGGGGACGTCCGTGCTGAATTCAAGGAAGGGTGATTTGCCTGAATCCTTTTGAATCTGAACCCCATTTGTGTATGGCTCGAAATGCAGGACCTTTGAAAACGGAATGACCTTGTTGCCATGCTGTCCGTTAAAGATGATGCGCTTGCTTGTCAAAAAAAGATATCCCGAGTCAATGCACTTCCATACTTCCTGCGTGATTTTATGTGGAGTTATTGTTCCCGCCTTCCATTTTAAGTTGCCGATTACCTTGGTGTTGTAGGTGTAGCCGGAATAATTGACGCGTCTTGTTTCCGTTCTTTCTTCAAGCCAGTTTACCTGCTGGACGTGATGCAATACTTCTCCGGACTGAAGGTGCATGTCTGTCTTTAATACCGGGAGATTTCCGTTAAGTATTTCCCAGTTCTGCCTGTATTTTGCGAGCTTGCCTTGAATCTCCGGCGGAAATGTCAGGGACAGGCCAAGGTTTTTTGCGGCATTGTACATTCTCTGTTCATCTTCGGGAGAAAAAACTTCGGATTCAAAAATAGGTTTTGTGTATGAGTCCATCGTAGATTTGACGGCTTCTCGGTACATTTTTTTTGCGCTTGCTTCATCAATTTTGAGTTGAATCCTAAGCTGTTCAAGTTCTGCCTTTTCTTCTGCGGAAACATATTTGTCGGCAAAGATTTCTTCAAGCTTTTTCCTGTAGATGTCTGTTCCCCTTTTTGAAATCTCTTTGTCCAAAACCGAAATGTCCAGTCCCAGTATGTTGCATAAATGCTTTAGCTTGCGGTATTCAAAATCATTCAGACTGTTGCCGCTCAATGTCCTGGTCAGCATCCTGAACAAAAGTTCCCTTCTTTCTTCAAGATAATCATTTGTCAAATCAACATTGTATTTTGAGGCGATGTTCTTTATGTTGCTTATGGAAAGTGAGTCCAAAGAGTTCTCATAATCAGAAAGCATGTTTTCCAGTTCGATTATGAAATTTCCCTTGGGGTTCGTATCTAAGATTTTGTGCATGAAATTCTTTGAGCTCAATTCCCTGTGATTAAAAAGTGCCATCAAGAGTCATTATACCACAAAAATACAGATTCGACACTTAAATTTCTTCCAACTTGTGATATAATTTATTTATGGATTCTTCAAAGCTGCTTGCATCATTATTTGAGCAAAAGAAATTCAAACCAAACGAAAATCAGCTCAGGGCGATTCAGCACATAGACGGACCTTTGCTTCTTACTGCCGGACCTGGTTCGGGAAAGACGCGCGTATTGTTGTGGCGGACACTGTTTCTGGTTGCAGTCTGTGGAGTTGAGCCTGGAGAAATATTCCTTTCGACATTTACGGAAAAAGCCGCATTGCAGCTGGAGCAGGGCCTGCAGGAACTCTTGTCTCTGGCATCTGCGTTTACTGGGAAAACTTATGACACTTCGGAAATGTATGTGGGTACCTTGCATTCACTGTGTCAAAGGATCTTAAAGGATGACCGTTTTGTTTCAGGTTCACAAAAAGCAAACAGGGTTGTCCTCCTTGATGAACTGGATCAGTTTTTCTTTGTTTCACGGCATTCAAACTGGACGCAAATTCTGGAGGCGGGTGGTTATTCTTCTTCAAAACAAGATGACTACTTGAATTTCTATCACGAGATAAACGAATGGTTTGGAGAAAGTTCAAGCTCAAAGATGAACGCCGTAAAAAACAGCATCTCTTTTTTCAACAGGATGAGCGAGGAAGATTTTTTAAATGATGATTTGAAATTTGGGGTGGAAAACTCTGTTAAAAACAAGCTCTTAAGGATGACGGTAAAGTACAGGGAACTTCTTGAATTGCAGAATCCTGAAAGAACAGATTTTGCACGCCTGCAGCAAAAGGCCCTGTCGGTTATCATGAATGTAAAAAATCACGGTAAAATCTTTAAGCATATAATCGTTGACGAATATCAGGATACGAATACAATCCAGCAGAAAATTTACATGGCTCTTGCGTCGGGTACAAAAAACATCTGTGTGGTTGGTGATGATGATCAGGCGTTGTACAGGTTCCGCGGTGCCACGGTAGAAAACCTGATTGACTTTGAAAACATTTGCGAAAGGTGCATTGGAGTGCGGCCCACCAGAATTGACTTGAACATAAACTACCGCTCAAGAAAACAGATTGTGGATACATATACTTCGTTCATCCAAAACTGTAAATGGGAAGATGAATTGTTTCCAAGCAAGTCATATAGGATTCAAGACAAAAACATCACGGCGTTCAGTATGGATACAGGCTGTGCGGTCCTGCGCTCTATGGGCAACAAGGAAAAGGTAACGTCCGAAGTCGTCAAATTGCTCCTTATTTTAAAGGCACGGGGAATAATAGAAGATTACAATCAATGCGCATTTTTGTTCCCCACACTCAGAGGTGGCAATGACGGAATGAGTGCCTCGGTAAAAGCATATGCAGATGCGTTTGCCGCCGTGGGTATTCCGTATTATGCTCCAAGGGCAAAGAACTTTCTTTTTACGGATGAAGCTCTGGTGACATTCGGATTGTTTGCCACGGTTTTTGACTGTGTTCCTGATTTGGAAACTAGCTTGGGAGGCATGAAAAAATTCAACGAGTGGATTCATGAGATCAGGACGATCGCACTGGCGGAAATCATGCGGGATGAGGTTCTGCTTAAGATTGTTGAATCAAAAATGAATCAGGTTGATGAGGCGAAAAGACAATTCAAGGTATTAAGCAATATTTGCGGTGCAAACGGAATTGGTCTGGAAGATGACGCTGACGGTTCGGAATTTGAAATCCTGCTCTCTGATGAAAATCTTCAAGACCTGTCGGAAGACACTGTTGTGGAATTGTCAAACTACAGGTTGCGTGAATATGTCAGGATAAAAGCACAGATGAAAGAGTCTGTCCCCGTATCGTACATACTTTCCAGAGCGACTTCTCTTGACTGGAACATAATGGATTTGTTCTATGACCTGCAGGAAGCAAAATGGTATTGTGATGAATTTGAAATGGCAAAGATTGGCGATGATGTGGGGATGTACAACCTGGGCAAGATCAGCCAATACCTTTCAAAATACATGGACATGCATTCACCGGTTTTGTCCGGAAGGAATTTTGACGACGACATGTTTTTGAATTCATTCTTCTATTCATTCCTATATACTTTGTTCAGGATGAATGAAGGCGAATATGAAAACGAAGACACTCCGTTCCCCAGCGGATCAGTTCCCTTCCTCACGGTACATCAGTCAAAGGGTCTTGAATTTCCCGTAGTCGTACTGGGCTCCGTAATGCACCGCCATAAAGACCCGCGCCCCCTGGATGTTCTGGTCAGGGAAATGCTTGAGGCCAAAGGTCAAAACAATGGCCTGAATGAACCCCTCAACATGATGGATGATTACGACACGATGCGGATGTTCTACGTTGCATTGTCCAGGGCAAAGAATCTTCTGGTCATATCCCAATTTCAGGGACCGGGACAAAGCACATATCCGGCGTTTAACGGCCTGTTTGCACAAAAGAGTTTTAACATGTTGAACAATTGCAAGTTAGAGGTGCCTGAGGAAAAGGTTTCCGACGGGAAGGAAGAAAAAGTTTACAGCTTCAAGTATGATTACATTCCATATCTGACATGTCCCCGAAACTACATGGCATTCAAGAAGTACGGCTTTGTTCCGTCAAGAAGCCAGACGATGTTCTACGGTTCCCTTGTACTCAGGACGATTCGTGATCTTGAAAATTTCATAAAGGAGAACTCCGGCAATGAATGAGATGAATGAAATCAGTGAAATCAAAATCGAAGAAAAGCTCCGTGAATTTTTTGAGGCGAATTATGAATACTTAAAGGAGACATCCGGACATTCAATCAACGAGATGATGAGGGAGCGTGCATTTGAGCAGGTACTTGCATACTGGAAGCGGCACAGGAAAATGATGCTTGAAGGCAATGTTTCTTCAATTGAAATTTCCGTTCCCAATCTTCATACACCAAACAAGGACATTCCATATTCTCTGGAAGGAAAAATCGATGTTCTGGAAAAGGACGGAAAGCTGAGCCTCTTTGACGTGACCACCAATTCAAAGGAACAGATAGAAGATGACATTGAATTGTACAGGGATGAACTGAACCTCTATGCCCATGAACTGGAAAGGATTCAGGAGGGAAGCGTGGCCGAAACCTTTGTCATGACAACATCGGTACCCAAGGACGTACGCCATGCTTTAAAAAACAACAGCCTTCCGGAATTGGAACATGCCCTTGAAAACTGGAATCCAATCGTTCCCGTCCAGCACAATAAAAACGCACAGGATGCCGCACTCAAAAAAGTGGGAGAGGTTGTAGAAAAAATCCAGAACTGTGAATTTGACCCGCCAGCCCCCTCCGACCTGAAGAAAAAATACAAGGACGGCAAGCCCTTTTACACCCACGTCTGCCAGAACTGCGACATAAGAAAATCCTGCGAGGCCTACCGGCAAATGTGAGTCTGGGGCACTTTGATTTTATTCTTCATCCCCGGCATAATCAAGGCTGGTTTCGCTTTATCGTAGAAAAAGTTTGGAATACATTCCAATCTTACCCTTGATAATTGAGGTTTCTCGGAATACAATCCTAACTAGGAGGTCTCTGTCGCCGAAAAATCTGTTGAATGCCCTGGACTGGCTCTTGTCTGAAGAAGAATAACGCAACTGACATTAACACAAAACCTCCTGAAATGTTAATTTTTCTTGGTGGACTTCCATTTGGTTCTGCCTTACAATTATGTTAAGATTAATTGCAAAGGTGGTAAATGTATGAGGAAGCACTATTTGGACAACATCCGCTGGACAACCGTCGTCATCGTTTTAATCTATCACGTCTTTTACATGTACAATGCGGAGGGCGTGATCGGCGGTTTGGGTAAGATTACCAATCTGAATGTTCAGTACTACGACGCATTTCAGTATCTGGTTTATCCCTGGATTATGCCCCTTCTTTTCATCGTCTCTGGAATCAGCTCAAGACTTTATCTGGAAAAGCATTCGAACAAAGAATTCATAAAATCAAGGACGCTGAAACTTTTGGTTCCGTCAACTATAGGCCTCTTGTTTTTCCAGTTCATCCAGGGATATGTGAGCATGTCCATCGGTGGCGGCATTGACGGACTTAGGGCTGCCGGGGTTCCTTCTCCGTTAATTTACATGATTATGGTTGCCTCTGGAAGCGGCGTTCTCTGGTACATGCATCTTTTGTGGATATACAGTCTGCTTCTTGTGCTGATAAGGATAATTGAAAAGGGAAGGCTCCTGTCCCTCGGCGCAAAAACTCCCCTCTGGCTGATTGCCCTGTTTTATTTTCCAATCTGGGGTGCGGCGCAGATTCTTAACACTCCCATAGTTTCGGTCTACAGGATAGCCTTTTACTTTGTCTTTTTTGTTTTGGGCTACTACGTTTTCTCCCATGATGCGGTGATGGAAAAAATAAAAAAACTTTCCCTGCCTCTGATTGTCATTGCCCTTGCATTGTGCGTGACTTTTGCGCTTTTGTATTTCGGTCAGAACTTTGCCGACAAACCAATCAACAGGGGCTGGCTGTATTCATTGTGCGCCTATTTCGGCTTCCTTGCCATGCTGGGTGGATTTGCCCGCTTCGGAGATTTTTCAAATGCATTTACCGAATGGATGAGCCGCCACAGCTTTGGCCTTTACGTCTTCCATTATCTTGGAATATCTACCGTAGCCTTGTTGATTGCCAAACCCAAACTCCTTCCCGCTCCCGCAAGCTACATTTTGAGTCTTGTCGCAGGCTTTGTTTTCGGTTATGGTTTATATGCGCTCATCTCAAGGATTCCGTTTTTCAGATGGGCGGTGCTTGGAATCAAAAAGAAAAAAAATATTGAGGCTAAAGTGGAGGCGTAAATGTTCAAGGACAATCTGGCCCAAATGCGTAAAGTCTTACAGTTGACTCAGGAAGATGTTGCGGAAAAACTTGGCGTTACAAGACAGTCCGTTGCCAAATGGGAATCCGGCGAAAGTGTTCCCGACCTTGACAAATGCAAGCAGCTTGCTGAAATTTTCGGTGTCTCTCTTGATGATCTTGCAAACTATGAGCCTGAAAAAAATATGGGGCTTGGTCTTCCACCTAAGGGAAAGCATCTCTTTGGGCTTGTTACTGTTGGAGATAAGGGTCAGATTGTCATACCGGCAAAAGCAAGAAAGATATTCGACATTTCCACCGGGGACCAGCTTGTTGTCCTTGGTGATGAGGGTCAGGGACTTGCCATGATAAAATCAGAAAATTTCCTGTCCCTTGCAAATATGGTCAGCAAACTGAAGAAGTGATGTGTAAATTATGTCCCACGCAAAACAACACCCCACCCAGGATTTCTCCTGGGCAGGGCAAGGTCTTACTCTATCTTAGCAAATCAAACTTTTGAAAATGATGCCTTTTCAATTTCGTTTTTTAGCTCGCTGCTAGGCGTAAAGAGGATGCGTTTACTCGTTATGCTTGAAGCATCCACGTTCTCAGGGCTTTCGTATCCCTTTGAAGAGAAGGAAAGCTTTACTCGGCCAAAGTTTCCAAGCTGGATTTTGAATCCGTTCTTAAGGTAGAGGGGAAGCTTCCTTACGAGGGAAGTGAGGACCGCCTCCACGTCGGTTACGTTCAGCGTACATGCATCGGAAATGTCCTTTGCAAGGTCCAGTACCGTCAGTTCCTCCATGTACTGTGGGGCTGCGTAGTATTTCTCTTCTGTTTTATTAAGGGGATTTATCCTCTTTACAATTCTGTATTTCATAATTGGTTTCTCCTATATGATGGAATTTTGTTTCTTTGCGGAAAATTGCTTTGTTCATAAGCATTTCTCCAAAAGTGATTTTTGCCTCTGGCTCTTGAAATGACATTTCAATTTGTGCCATAGGACTGCCTTGATTCCTTCAACGAAGGTGTCAATGTCTTGAATCTTTTGCGGAAACCAACTATGATATTTTTTAGTAATGACATCTGTGGTTTTCCGCAGATTGTTTAGAGACTTTTTAGCTGACTTCAATCAGTTAAAAGGTCTTTTTTTTGCTCGCAATTTGCTTACCTCCTTAATGATTTTTACACATTATCTTTTTTTAGAATGTCCACGAGCTGATCTTTTTCGCCATCCTGCTTTTGTACAGGAAGACGTTTGCTGTCACACATCCTATATATATAGTTACTCTTCCATACAAATATGTAAATATACCAAAATGTTAAGTAAAAACACTTAAAAGGGACTATTTTGGCAAAAAATGAGCAATATTGGTATAATCTGGATATTTTCCCCATGAATTTTGCAAAAACATACGGAGAATTTTTTAAAACACGGCGTGTTTTTGGAAATTCTCGGCGTGTTTTCAGACAAAACTCGGCGTGAATTTTTGTGGGGAGGGGGTAGAATATTCTTTGTTACAAGGGGAAACTTTCGCGAAATAGTTATGTTTCTGCAACAAAAAACAGGATTTGTGGTATAATATTCTATTATTATGGGATGGAGAGGATGGCAAAAAAAAGGTCAAAAGAAATTTCAATCCGAAGTTCAGCCGCAGAATATCTGACTTTTGTTGCGGCGACTGGTAGCAGTAACGAAAGCGTTGAAGTCCGCTACGAAGATGAAAATATCTGGATTACTCAAAAAATGCTTGCCGTTTTGTACGAAATAGATGTAGCAGGTATAAATTATCACATAAAAAAAATTTATGATGACAATGAATTAACTCCAGAGGCAACTATTAAAAATTTTTTAATAGTTCAAAATGAGGGCGGTCGTGAAGTTTCTCGTGAAGTAAAACACTATAACCTTCAAATGATAATCGCCGTTGGGTTTAAGGTGAATTCCGAAAGAGCTGTTCAGTTTCGTAAATGGGTTAATAATATTGCAAAAGAGTATACCATCAAAGGCTTTGCAATGGATGATGAACGGCTTAAAAATGACGGTTCAATTCTTACAAAAAAGTACTTTGAGGAACAGCTGGAGCGTATCCGAGAGATTCGTTCTAGTGAGCGCAAATTTTATCAGAAAATTACGGATATTTATGCAACAGCAATTGATTATGATAGAGATGCAGCGGCTACAAAAAGATTTTATGCCACCGTTCAGAACAAAATGCACTTTGCGGTTCACGGACACACAGCTGCAGAATTGATTGTGGAACGAGCTGATGCAAGAAAAGAACACATGGGGCTAACAACTTGGCAGGACGCCCCAAATGGAAAGATAAAGAAAAGCGATGTAATAGTCGCAAAAAACTATCTGACAGAAAAGGAATTAGGACAATTGAACCGCATGGTTTCCGCTTACCTTGATTTTGCCGAGAACATGGCAAACCGTCATATTCCGCTTACAATGGCTGACTGGGAAAAACGGCTAAACGGTTTTATTGAAATGTTTGAATACGGCCTGTTACAGGATGCAGGGAAAGTGACGGCAGAAATAGCGAAGCTTCATGCTGAAACGGAATTTGAAAAATACCGCATTGTGCAGGATAGATTATACAAGAGCGACTTTGATAGATTTGTTGAAGATGAGGGGAGTTTGTAAATGTTAGGAAATACTCTTATAGATAATTCACAGAACCTAAAGCTTGTAGATACATTGAATGAAATAATTAATATTCCAGAAATTCAAGAAATATGTATTGCTACAGGATACTGGGATTTAAAAGGAACAGCATTAATAACAGAATCTCTGGAAAAGTTCTTGGAAAGAGACGGAACGAAGCTTCGCTTATTAATTGGCAAAGATCCCAATTTATATCAAAAGGATTTAACAGCAGATTCATACAAGACGGCAAAGCAATATCCTCAGGATTATATTAAAATTGATTTACAAAATGTAGAATTGAATAATCAATCCTACCAGAATGCGGCTAATCTTTTAATGAATTATTGCAACGAAGAAAAGAAAATAGAAGTCCACATTTTTAAACTAAATGAAGACGATGAAAAACAATTCTTTCATTCAAAATGCTATATTTTTATGGGGCTTAATGGTAAAACATTCGGAATCGTAGGTAGTAGTAACTTTACACAAAAAGGACTTGAAGGAAACTCTGAACTAAATTTTCTTGATACCGACACACCTCATATAACGGCTGAACCTAATCAATACAGTCCATTTAAAGGACACTATTATTGGTTTAACGAAAAATGGAAACTTTCAAAAGATTGGACAAAAGAATTTGTAGTTGAAATCCAAAATTCTCCTGTTGGAAAAGAAGCTAAAAAAACTCCATACAACCCGGAAAACTTACCGCCAGTTGCAGACTCTTGTACGGTTCTTTCACCGTATGAAAATTATATCAAATTGTTGCAAGATAAATTTGGTATGATTACAGACTCTAATTTTAAATCAATACTTACTGGCTATTTACCAGAAGATATAAAACCGCTTGAATATCAGCTTAACGCCGTTCAGCAGTGCTATTCATATATGATTCAGCATGGTGGCTTTGCGTTGGGTGATGTTGTAGGTTTGGGTAAAACCATCGTTGGTATTTTACTAATCAAATATTATATTGAAGTTGCGGCATCATTGAATAAATCTGACAAAGTATTGATTATTGTTCCTCCAGCAATTAAGTCTACATGGGTCGATACAATTAGGAAGTTCGATAAGAATCAGACAGACAAAATAGAAGAACATGTAAAATTTTTAACTACAGGTAGCCTTAATCATCTTTCGGATGATTTTTCAGAGGAAGAGTTAAGCGATGCAGAGGATGCTATTGAAGATGATGAGGATAGTTTTACACTATCTTCAGAAGATAAAAAAGAAGCAGTCAAAGCTATGAATACAGAGATGAAGACATTCTCTACTGATTCAGAAAATTATGGACTTGTAATTATTGATGAAAGCCATAAATTCCGTAACGCTGGTACAGAAATGTATATTGCTCTTTCAGAATATCTTGAAAGTGTACATGCACGGACAGGATATTATCCGTTCATTGGTTTGCTATCTGCAACAATGCAGAATAACAGCCCGCGCGATATTCAGAATCAGCTTTATCTTTTTGAACACGAACCTAAAAATTCAACATTTGAAAAGGTTGAAGGCCGTGACCTGGAACACTTCTTTGCAGAAGTAAATAGAAAATATGCCTTGCTTATTCATTCAAAGAAACAAGGTCTTGGTATTGAACAATCATCATTTACCTCTGACCCGAATACTAAAAAAGAATTGATTGAGCTTTCAAAAGAAGTCCGCGAAAAAGTTTTAAGTGATATTCTTGTAAGACGAACCAGAACTGATATTAAGAAGCATTATTCTGATGATTTAAAATTCCCAACTGTTCATGGACCTGAAAATCTTTATTACACAATGGATAAAAAACTAGCACAACTATTTTCTGACACAATGAATATGATTGCGCCAAAAATTGAGGCAGGAGAAATCTTTGCATCTGAAGGCCTTGGATATTATCGTTACAGAGCGACAATGTTCTTAGATAGCAAATATGATAAGGTTTATTCAGGAAGAAACATGACGGCTCAGCGTTCATCAAATCAGCTTGCCCGTATTATGCAAATTCTTCTTGTAAAGCGCCTTGAAAGTAGTTTTGAAGCCTTCAAGGAATCTTTGAGAAACTTCCAGAGATATACCCAGAATATGATTACTATGTGGGAGAATGACACAATCTTTATTTGTCCACAAATCGATGTGAATAAGGAACTGAATATCAAGGAGAAACAGTCAAAGAATCCAGACAAAGAGATAACCTTACAAACATGTTTTGACGACATAAGAGCTAAAATAGAAAAACTAAACAAAGAAGGCAAAAACGAAAAGAATCAGAATGCCGAATATAATTGTGCAGACTTTAAGACCTTTGGTTCTGATAAGAAAACATACATTGACTATCTAAAAACGGACTTAGAAAAAATCAATGACCTTGTTGACCGTTGGAATGAAAATGATTATGACCCGAAATTTGATAGATTCAAGTCAGCACTAAGAGAAGGTTCCGGTCTTTTCTGTAAAGAAAGAAATATTCCGCACAAACTCGTTATTTTCTCAGAAGCAATCAGTACTGTAAAATCTTTAAGCCGTGCCGTTGAAAATATTACTGGAAAAGAACCTCTTGTAATTACTGCGGCTAATCGTGATGAAAAAGAGCCAGTTATTAAAGAGAATTTTGATGCCAATTACGATAAAGCAAAACAAAAAAATGATTATGATGTAATCATTACAACAGAAGTTCTTGCCGAAGGTATCAACTTGCATAGGGCAAATTCAATTTTGAACTATGACACACCATGGAATTCTACAAGGCTTATTCAGAGAATCGGTCGTGTAAACCGTATCGGAAGTGAAAACGAAAATATCTATGTTTATAACTTCTATCCTTCTAGCCAGGGTGATGAACAGATTAACCTTGTACAGAATGCCTACACTAAATTGCAGTCTTTCCATACTATGTTTGGCGAAGATGCAAAGATATTCAGTCAGGAAGAAGAGCTTTCAGAAGGTAATTTTGAAGCCATTGTAGATGGAGAAGAAAGTCCACAGGAAAAATATATTTCTGAATTAAAGCAATATAGAGATACAAATCCTGAGCGGTATGATTTTATCCAGAAGCTTGAAAATGCAGAAGAAAAAGCCTTTAGTCCTGTTCTGCAAGATGAAGAAGGAAATACCTATTTTGCAATAAAAGTTAAAAATATATACGGATGTGTTTATGTAAAAGTTGCAAATGATTTACAGGCTCAGGTTATAAATTACATGGATATGTTTGATTCATGTAAATGTAAAACCGATACAGTTGCAAATGACTTTTCTTCAATTCCTGATATAGACGCTAAAAGAAAAGCTGCATTAGATGCTTACAATGTATTTGAAAGTAAATTGAGCAAAGTTAAAAATGCAAAAGTTGATATTACAAATGTACTTGTAAAAGCAAATAAATGGATTACAAGCGGAAAGCTTTCAAAAGAATCCATGAGTTTAATTGGCCAGGCTTTAAAATCCATAAAAGGTGGGAATATAACTCTTGCAAAACGTTTGGACAAATTCCTTACAGAATTGGGAGAACCTGATAAACTACTCATTCCTGTAACTGGTGAAGATATTATATATATGATTCAACAGGAACTTGGTAACATAACTACTGTTAATACGCAGAAGCATGGCGAGGCTTATATTTTTGCCGGATTCTATTACTAATGGGAGTAAATAAATGACAAACTTTAGACAGATTTTCGAAAATGACTGGTGCGGAATTGAAGTATTTCTTAAAGATGTATTATCTCCTGTCTTTGGTGAATATGAACAAGGGTATGACATTCTCACAAATGATTCTGATGTTCGCGAAAAAGCTAAAAATGCAAATATTACAGAAATTCGCCATGCCGCAACTTTTGATTTTTTTGGAAGCGAGCTCAAGGTCTTTGATATTACCGTAGGAGATAATAAGAAACTTGAAAATAATAAAGTTGGAATTCAGGCTATTGTCCGCCAGTATATAAATCAGTTTGAAGGTGCGTTGGTAATTTTCCATCATCAGAATGTGAAAAATCAGGAATGGCGCTTCTCATTTATTGAAAAAAGAATAAATGCAAAAGATTCCACTTCTGCAAAGAGATATACGTATATTCTTGGAAGACATTTGCCTGCAAGAACTGTTTCTGAAAGATTTGCATATCTTGAAGCCCACAAAGATGTTCTTACGCTGAAAGATTTAACGGATGCCTTCAGTGTAGAATCCCTTACAAAAGAATTCTTCGGTCAGCTTTTTACCTGGTATAGTGACTGGGCTTGCAAAGTATGTAAATTTCCAAGCGATAAGTGTATCGCGGCAAATGCAGACCTTACGACAGAAAAAAATGAAATAAACCTTATTCGCTTGATTACACGAATCATGTTCGTCTGGTTCATAAAACAAAAGAATCTTATTCCAACATGGATTTTTAATAAGAAAGAACTTGCAGAAATCCTTACAGATGTCGATTTAACTTCTGACAAAAAGGGCAACTACTACAATGCGGTTTTACAGAATCTTTTCTTTGGGGCATTGAATAAAAAGATTGAAGAAAGAGCCTTTGCGGAAGTCTCAAAAGCTGGTGTTGCAAATGAGCAGTATGGAATAAAAACATATTTTAGGGATGCAAATGAAGGTTCTTTCTTTAAACTTTCGCCAAAGGAGATGGTAAAAAAATTCCTTGATGTTCCATTCCTAAACGGCGGTTTGTTTGAGTGCCTTGATTGGGATGAACCGACTAAAAACAACACAAGCCACAAAGTTCATTATGTAGACGGCTTTAGCCGCGATAAAGACAGAAGGGCATTTGTTCCAAATATTCTTTTCTGGAGCGAAGACGAAAAGCAACCAGGCCTCATCACAATCTTGAGCCGCTATAATTTTACAGTAGAAGAATCAACACCAAGTGATGTTCAGGTTGCACTTGATCCTGAACTTTTGGGAAAGATTTTTGAAAACCTTTTGGGAACCTATAACCCCGAAACAAGGGAAAGTGCCCGTAAGGAAAGCGGTTCTTTCTATACTCCGCGTGAAATAGTTTCTTACATGGTTAATTCTTCAATAAAGGCATATTTGCAGGAAAAAGTACCAGATGTAAGCGAAGAGAATCTTGAAAAACTTACAAATGACAATAAAGCCGATGATTCAGAAATAGAACTTACTGAAGAGCAGATTAATAAAATCAGAAGCTCGCTTTTTGAAATAAAAATTATTGACCCTGCCTGTGGTTCCGGCGCGTTCCCAATGGGAATATTGAACAAGCTGGTAGAGATTCATGTTCTTTTGGACAAGCTCAGTGCCAGCACAAAATCAGAACACAACCTTTACATAAAGAAAGGTCAGTCTGTAAATTATAATCCTGATGAAAGCCTCAAAATTAATGCTGAGTATCTTGGAAATCAGGAATTCAAGCTTTGTGTCAATGGAAAAGAAGAAAATACAATTTATAACTCCCAGGATTTAGCCCTTCATGTAAAAGAGATAATCAACAGGCACAACAAGAAACTTGGCAAAAACACTATTGCAAATCTTTTCAGTCAGGGACGGATTGATGACGGAAAAAGCTTTAACTCAATAAAGACAAAGACGGACATTCATCAGATTGTTGATGAAGACACAAAAGACATTATCTGGCAGTACAGAAGCTATAATGTAAAAAATAAATTCCGTCAGTACAGGAATGAAGAAAAGCAGGCACTCTCAATTAATACTGCAGAAGAAGACAACGATTTTGAGTATGCAAAATATCTTTACAGCCTAAAATCAAGAATCATCCAGGATTCAATTTTTGGTGTGGACATTCAGCCCATTGCCGTACAAATCAGTAAGCTTCGTTTCTTTATCAGTCTGATTTGCGAGCAGCCAAAGATTGAAAATCACCCTGAAGAAAATTACGGATACAATCCTCTGCCGAACCTTGAGACAAAATTCGTTGCGGCAAATACGCTGATTGGAAAGGCAAAGAAGCCAGAATATAACAAGAGTATGGCATTATTTGCCTCTGTATCAAAAATTGATGAAATCACAAAAAAGTTGGGAGAAATCCGAAAAGTTCACTTTAGCGCAAAAACAGCACAGGAGAAAAAAGAAAACCGGGAAGAGGACGAAAAACTCAGGAAGGAACTTTCAAAACTTTTGGAAGAAGAACAGGTTTATTCCCCAGAAGATGCCAAGCAGCTTGCAGAATGGAATCCTTACGACCAGAGCGCACCTGCAAGTTCGTTCTTTGATGCGGAATGGATGTTTGGGGTGAAGGATGGATTCGATATTGTTATTGGAAATCCACCGTATGTACAGTTGCAAGGTGACGGTGGAAAACTTGCTAAAATTTATGAAAATCAAAAGTTTGCAGCTTTTGCTAAAACAGGGGATATTTATTGCTTGTTTTATGAGAAAGGTTTTAACTTACTGAATGCAAAAGGTTTACTTTGTTTCATAACAAGTAATAAATGGATGCGTGCCGGTTATGGTGAGAAGCTACGTGATTTCTTTGCAAAAAATGTTAATCCTATTTTACTTGTTGATTTTGCTGGTGTAAAAGTATTTGATAGTGCAACAGTAGATACAAATATCATGCTTTTTGGAAAAGCTAAAAACTCAGGCAAAACGAAAAGCTGTATTGCAACCTCATTGACAAAAGATGGCCTAGCAAATCTGAGCGATTTTGTTCAGCAAGAAAGTACGGAGCTTTGTTTTAATTCTTCTGGTAGTTGGGTAATTCTATCCCCTATCGAGCAAAGCATCAAAGCTAAAATTGAAAAAATCGGAACACCTTTGAAAGATTGGGATATAAATATCTATCGTGGTGTTCTTACCGGCTTTAATGATGCATTCATCATTTCTGGAGAGAAGCGGAAAGAAATTTTGGCTAAGTGCAAGAGTGATGATGAACGAAAGAGGACTGATGATTTAATACGACCGATTTTGCGTGGCAGGGATATTAAGCGGTATTCGTATGAATATGCTGATTTATATCTTATTGCAACTTTTCCAGCGAAACATTATGACATTGAAAAATATCCGGCTGTAAAAGATTATCTACTGTCGTTCGGAATGGAAAGACTGGAACAAACAGGTAAGGAGCATACAATTAATGGTGAAAAAATTAAAGCTCGTAAAAAGACAAACAACAAGTGGTTTGAAACACAGGATAGCATAAGTTATTGGGACGAATTTAATAAGCCAAAAATTGTATGGGGAAATCTTAATCTTTCTGCGACTTATACACTTGCACCAGCCGGAATGATGATAAATGCGCCTGCGACAATGATTGTACCTGCAAGCGAAAGTCTTTTGTGTATTCTAAATTCAAAGATTGCGGATTACTATATTCGTAATCTTGGAGTTACAAGAAACGGTGGATATTTTGAATATAAACCAATGTTCATAGAACAACTACCCGTACCTAAAAACATTGATGAAAAACTATTTAAAGATTTTACTGAAAAGGAATTGGACAATGAAGAAAAAATAGACCGCAAAGTATATGAACTTTACGGTCTTAATACAGAGGAGATTTCATTTATTGAAAAAGTCGCTAAACCTTTTTAATATCTAAAGTTATATCCTTTATAAATGAAATTTCTTTATCTGTCAGCTTATAAAGAGAAAACATAAGATTATTGGAATATTCTTCAAAATCAGAAACTGTTATCTTATTGTTTTTAAAGTTATCAAAAACAATAAGATACTTTTTCAATAATTCTTTTTCGGGCTTCGCGACAAGCAACTGCTCAATCGTATATTTTTTCCAACGAACAGTGCCAACACCAGTTGTTGTACCGATTTTTGAGAAAAACCATTCAGAAAGCAATGAATTAAGAGCCGCTAATAGGAATTCTATATTCTCACCGTTCATATAAAATGTTGTTGCTTCTGGCATGAATCGACCTTCAAAATCAAAAGCAAATTTCGATTTATCAGATATTTCTCCCCATACAATTTTTGGCTTAAAGAAATCCTCCATATATGCGCAATTACGCAGATTATACGGCGTATCTCCTTTGTCGGCACGAGTGGAAATTTTATCCCAATATTCGTCAAGATGCTTTTTAATAGCTGGATAATCCTTAATATTAATTCGAGGAATATTTTTATCTTTCACACCGTTATGAGTATTTATAAGATACAAGTCTGCAAAATTGTATTCATATCTTTTTATATCCCTGCCACGCAAAATCGGTCGAATAAGCTCCGCTGTTTTTTCTCGTTCTTCATCGGTTTTGCAGTTCGCGAGTATCTTATCACGCTTTGCACCAGAGACAATAAATGCGTCATTAAAACCGGTTTTTATTCCATAGTTAATGCTGATATTCCAATCTTTCAAGGGAACTCCAACGGCTTCTATTTTCCGCTTAATACTCTGTTCAATCGGGCTAAGTATCACCCAGCTATCAGATGTTGCAAAGTCACAGGCACTCGAATTATGCTGAACAAAATCGCTCGTTTTATTTCCTGTGCTTTTTGAGCAAAAAACTGTTTTCTAAGATAATCTCACTTTTCTGCATAAAATTCGCAAGGGTGTTTCTGTCTACATGTAGTAGTTTTGCCGTTTTTCGTTGTGAGATTCCGCATATAAGTAGTTCACAGATTATCTCATCTTTCTGGAATAATTTATGTTTTGATGGAGAAGTTTTTCGCCCCTTCGGTCTTCCAAGAACAACACCTTCATTTACCTTTCGTGCAAGAGCCTCTTTTGTCCTTTGACTAATCAAATTTCGCTCAATTTCAGCACTCAAACCAAAAGCAAAGGCTAAAACCTTGCTTTGAATATCATCGCCGAGTCGATAATTATCCTTGATAGTCCAAACCTTACATTCTTTGTTCATACAGATATGCAGAATTTCCATAATCATAAATAGATTCCTTCCAAGCCGTGAAAGTTCTGCACAGATAATTAAGTCATCCTTTTGTACTTTATTCAAAAGCTCTCCGAGTTTTCGTTTATCATAGTTTTTAGTTCCGCTAATGGTTTCTTCAATCCAACCATCAATATTAATGTTCTCGTTTTTGCAGAATTTGTTGATTTCAAAACGCTGATTTTCAACCGTTTGCTTGTCGCTTGAAACCCTGATATAGCCGTATGTCATACTAATCTCCCTATAAAATGTTAAAAATTTGTGCTATAATACGATATTGAGAGAAAACAATGATTAATTTTTTATTCGCCGCAAAAAAAGCCAATCCGCAGGCAGATACAAGCAAAGAAGATGCAGAAATCGACCGCCTTGTGTATCAATTGTATGGCCTTTCCGAAGATGAGATAAAGATTGTGGAGGGGAAATAATTGAATATGATAACAGAAGCGATATCAGCAAAACTTTTAGATGAGATTCTTTCAACTTTTTTTGAAAAAATCAAGAATGCAGGAGTAACCTCTTATGGAAAATTAACGAATCCAATAGAACTGAATTTTCCTCAGGAAGATGTTAATAAAATCATAAAAGAAGCTTTTGAAAATGCCCGAAGGTGTAATTACTTAAAAAATATAGCCAGAGAAGAACTTGAATTGCTTATATTAGATAATGCAGAATTAATTTATACTTGGATTATTGATGAGCAGCAATTTAATTCTGAATCATTAAAGTTGCAGAATGATGAAAAGAAAAAAAAGCATATTACTTTCCTACATCAGATTTTTCATTTTATACGAATAAGCCGGAACTCTTATTTATCTTTTTCTACGGAAAGAGTTTTATCAAAATTAGATGTCTTAAAAATGCAAAGTAATGCTGTTTCTAATCAGCTAGACAGAATAGAAACAAAACTTGAATGGTCTTTTTCCAAGGAATTAGAAAAAATAGAGAGCAAAATAAAAGATAGACTCTCCGCAGAAGCGATTTCTTTTTTGGAAGCATTAGAAATAAAAATATTGCAATCTCGAAATGATGAAGAAATCGAAAAATTTTATCAACTCTACACTGAGGCATATTTAATAAATTCTGAAAACCAACAAAAAGCACTCCCGTATTTAAACAAATTAATTTCATATACAACAGATAACTTTTTAAAATGGTATAGAAGAGCCTTATATAAGATAATTGATAATAAATTTGATGAAGTGAAGACTCTCTTG